>SXGS01555260.1_pt1 | contig 21902 bp, 17 predicted proteins | sample 3174681 | NCBI WGS metagenome assembly SXGS01 (sample SAMN11356861, study PRJNA531348) | freshwater metagenome | isolation source: freshwater sample F1-80 | place: China: Fuxian Lake, Yuxi | collected 2017-12-25
CGGTAAGTTACTGGCCCTGCACCTGGCCCCGGCAGAGAATCCAGTTCCCCGGCGAAAACTAGCGTGGCGGTATTGGCTGACGCATTGTAGCGCACCGATAGGGGCTTGAAAGCCGTTCCATCGTCGGTATTGCGAATCGTATCGCGCGTAAATAACAACTGATAGAAATCAGGATTCTCTACGCTACGAGACGTAGGGCGTCCCTGCGCGTCATTCTCAATCAACAGTTTATCATTGTCGAAGTATACAACGACTGTGTCGCGGTGCTGCGTCAGTTGACCATTGACGCGCAACACAGGCTGCGGCACGACCGCCACGACTTGCGGACCAAGATCCAAACGAAAGTCGATGGTCTCCTGCCGGGTATTCGAATTGGATGGGACCAACAGATCGCCACGAAGCCCACCCACGCCAACATTCCTCAGGCCCACAATACCCAGTGTGGGATCATCGAATCCCAATACTTCAAGCCGATAGTGATCGTCAACCAGATTCTCGGCGAACCTTAGCGTGACTTCGTTCTCGTCGGGATTTTCTCCGACCAATGCCGAACCGGGTTGTATAACAACGTCGTTCGTCTGAGTCAGTCGAATGGGCGAATATGTGGTCGGATTAATTGTGGCAAGATTGGTTGTAGGCAACCCGCCGTTGATCTTCGCGCTCAAACGACTAGCGACTGCAGCCGATCCATTGATGGCGTTCACTAATGCACTAGCCGTCGTTTCTGAACCCACTGCGGTATTCAGCGTTATCGAAATAATGTTGCCGACGCTTGATATCGCCGGAGCAGCATTGGCTCCGAGATTTCCTCGATCAACGCGCAGCTCGAACGTCCCACCGAGCTGTTTCGAGGTGAGCTGGATATCGACTCGTCCATTAGTGCCAAAATCGCTCGAAGCACTTGCGAATCCAAACGACCCATCGCCGCCCGATCGAGAAATTCTAATGCCACTCAGTGTTGCGGCATCAATCACTTGGGCATCGTCGAACCAAAAGCGTAATTCGCGCAGAGCTTCTGTTCTGACGTCGCCATTCTCTAGCAGGTCGCTAGCATTTGGCTGTACTCCGATTAAACGGGGACCCACCGCCATAAGCTGACGCTGTTCCAGCGTTTCAATTACAGCTTTGCGAAAGTGGCCGCGCGCCTGATTGGGAAGTTCGTTCTTAGAGACTGACGTTTGTTTCGGATTAGCCGAAGTAGACTTGCGGATGGCCATTAACCAGCCCTTAAAAGCTTTGCTGATGAGCCCACGGTGCACTTCCAAGCCATAAAAAATTGCCTGAAAGGCGGAAAATGCGGCATAATTGCCGCATTACGGCACAAAAAGTAGATCCACTTGAAGAGTCCGGGCGAGCCGAAAAACGAAAAGTGACGCTCCGCGGCCCAAAACAGACGTTTCGGATCGATTATAATTGCGGTGCATTTCGTTGCAAACTTACGCAGGACGAGCCTAGCCTAACTTGCCTAGACTTCCTTTGTTGACAAAATCGAACCGCAAGAACTGAAAGAAAGCCCGCGAGTGTCACCCCTCGATTAGTGCAGTACCGGCTACCTTGCAAGGGGATCAATGGAACATGTAGCGACGATTGGACGTCCGCTACAATTGGAAGTTCCAGAATAAAGGGATTCGCTGAGTACTTACGGACGCACCCCTCCATAAGGGCTGATAAAGTAATGACAACTAATTAAGTAAAATCAAGTAGCAAATCATGCTCCCTGCAAGAGGTAGGTTCGTTCTGTTAATGCACTTGGTGGGCGAAAAATCCGATCGACCAGACCATTGGGATCTGATGTTGGAGAATGGCCCTACTCTTTTTACGCTTGAACTTCAAACGCTTCCTGTACCAAATAGGGGTTATTGGTGCCTTAGGCTGCCGGATCATCGGCACTACTATCTAGAGTATGAAGGTGAGCTATCTGACGGGCGGGGTTCGGTAAAGCGAATTGCCGCCGGGTTTTATTCAAGCACCCATACCTCCACAACTTGTGACATAGTTCTGCACTCGGAAAAAATAGAAGCCGAATTGCGAATCGTATTGAATCAAGGGAAGGTTCCGCCGGTAGGATCGCAAGCTTGGATGCAGATTCTGGATTTGGAAGAACCCGCGATTGGACGCGACGGTCATTTTCCCGGGAACTAAAGACTGACTATTTTTTTCCGGCGCGCCTTTTTTCTGCGAAAAAGTTGCTAAGCAAAAATCCGCATTCTGCAGCAAGAATTCCCGCTGTCGTTGCAGCACGATGATTCAGCCGCGGATCGTCGAGCAATCGAAATAGGCTTGCCACCGCGCCAGCTTTTGGATCGGGGGCTCCGTAAACGACCCTTGGAATCCTGGCTTGCAGAATTGCCCCAGCGCACATAGGACATGGTTCCAAAGTAACATACAAAGTACAACTCTCTAAACGCCAGCTTTGAAGACTGGACGCAGCCTGGGTGATAGCGATCATTTCAGCATGGGCTGTGGGATCAAGAAGAGCTTCGCGCTGATTCCATCCGGCGCCTATAACTTTTGAACCTTGAACGATGATTGCCCCTACTGGAACTTCATCTTCACTGGCTGCCTGTTGTGCCAGCGATAGTGCACGGCGCATGAACAGTTCATCCCAGTCGATCAGCGAATCTTCAGGTTCCCCCAAGTCATCAAACTCACGGTGGTGGTCAGGCATCCTTTGGTTTCATTTCGTTGTAGTAGCATTCAGATGGTGGCCAAAGATGAGAACCTATTGGGCCAGTGATTGCGGCGAAAAATCGTCCGGCGGCCAAGATCGTGACTGCGCAAATATAGCCGGTATTTTCACAGCCGGTACTCAAGACGCCAGTACGAGTGTGCTTGATCCAGTCGATGAAAAGCCCACTCCACGCCCACCAGCACCGACGGTTGGCACGGGGCGGGACTAAGCGGTACTCGAGTCCGGCGTCCGGCAAGCCATAAGTAGTCTGGCATTATTACTTTAATTAAAACTGAAAATAGAAAAATTATGGGACATTCACAGACTTGTATTGACAGCCCAGAAGTACTTTAATCCGGTTTCCTCGGGACTTTACGCCGAAGTCAAAGTCAGCCGTGAAACAACTATCTTCGATATCGTGATCGATTGATTCGTGTGATCGCTTGACCAATTTTCAGTGTCAAGCTCAAGCGGAATGGTGATCTGCCTGTCGGAGTCTTTGGCTTCGTACTGAGACCGGCGATTGGAGCTGGAATTCATGAACTGGGTGAAGAAAGACTGCACGTTGGTGGTTGCGGTCGCTGCCAACGGTGTGATCGGGCGCGGCAATGCGCTGCCCTGGAAGTTAAGTACCGATTTGCGCAGATTCAAACAATTGACCATGGGCCAATGCCTGCTCATGGGCCGCAAGACTTTCGAATCTATCGGTCGCTCCTTGCCAGGCCGTCAAACGATCGTACTTAGCCGTACAGGATTCGATTGCTTGGACCCCAGCGTCATCGTAGTCCCGTCGATTGAACAAGTCGCCGCATCAATTGATCCTGGAAAACGTTTGATGGTCGTAGGAGGCTCTGATGTATTCCGCCAGTCGTTGCCCTTGTGTCAACATATCTGGATGACGCGAGTACTAGCAGACGTTGCTGGCGATACCTACTTTCCCGAAGTGGACTGGACTCAATGGCGAATCGTTAGCCAAGAAGAGATTCCTGCCAGTGACAAAGACGACTACGCCACTAGACTTGAGCGCTGGGAACGTCTCTAGTTCGCGCGCTGTATCCGTCTTAGAATGTTCAAGGTTTCCACTCAATCTATCGAATCGTTGTAACCGAGAATCAAACATGTTTCGATCTACACTCGCTACTCGTCGTCAGTTTCTCGTTTCGTCAGCCTCCTGTGCAGCCGCAACCGGAATTGTGGGAGAAATTTTGCCGAGGCTGACTGCTGCGGATAGCCCCATTCGCGAAACCGAGCATTTTTGGTGTCGGCTGGCACCTGCAGGACCATACATCGATTCGCAGCGCGACAACCAGGCCTTCGGTTTCGGCAAAGGCAAAGTCTTTCTATCGGAAGACAACGCCAAGACGTGGGCTCACAGCCATGAGTTTCCGGATGCAGAGAATATCACTTTCAGCACGATCTTGAAGAATGGCAATATCCTCTTCGCCACTCGGGAAAGGCTGTTCCTCAGCGCCGATAAACTCAAGTCCTATCGTGAGATCATCGTCAAGAATCACGATGGGGCGGATTACCTTCCTCACAAGCCGCTGAACCCTGATCAACCGGGTTGGTACTTTCATTCGCTCGACGGAATTCATACTTGGGACATCGATGGCAAGGAGATTCTGGTGTGGGGCAATTATTGCAATGTTCTCGGCGGGCCAGTTCCCGTGAATATCTACTACTCGACCGACAGTGGCCAAACCGTAAAGCTGGCCTACGCATTTGGGCGCAATCCAAAATTCCAAGAGAAGGGAACCACTCCCAGTTCCTATCTTGGCGATCCAACCAACTCGGTGATCTGCCGACATCTTCACGCTGTGGTATATCATCCCGCCGAACGAGCTTTTTATGCTTGTACGGGAGACATCAATCGTGGACACGGCGACGAATGCCATTGGCTGCGCGGCCAGTATGATTGGCAACGCGATTCGTGGAACTGGCGAGTGCTAATATCGGTCAATTCGAATTCGAGATACAAGTCAGGCGGGATTAATTTCGTCGATGGCTATCTCTATTGGGCCGCAGATGCCAATGGTCCCAAGGACGCCAATCAAAAACATGATCGCGGGTTATTTCGTTGCCGACCGGAAGACTTTGTGGACGCGAGCAAACATACGTTGCTGTATAATCCAGAATATGAAATAGCCAACATGATCATTGAAGATGGTTTTATCCTGGCAGGCCATTGCGCTCCGGCGTCGACTTACGCCACAGGCATCGTCGTTTCGCCCGACATGGGCAAGACTTGGAAGCAGTATGATCTGTCGGAGTACGGGTCGCGTTCTCCGGTTCGATTCCATCCCAAGAACAGCGATGGATGGTTTCGTGTCGATCTTCGCAAAGGCTGGATTGAGCGCGCGGAAGTTCTCTTTATCAAACCCAAGCCATAATGCAGCAGAATTAGTTCGCAACTTTCTTGCGTACTTGTTGACGCCATAAAAACACTTGCCAGGGGCAGGCCTATTCGCTGAATGATCATCGGTTCACTTCGCAATTTGGAACCGCCCTGCGAAACTCACGAATGCCGTTTTCACTGACATTCGTCCGGACAAGCTGCAACGACTTTAGATTGACCAGCCCGCGCAGGCGTTCGAGACCGTAATCAGTGAGGTTTGCACCCGTCAGATTCAGCGTCTTTAGGTTTGAAAGCGGCTGAATGTGCTCAACAATCTCGTTGGTCAGCTTAGGACCAGCGAAACCTTCGGAATAGAGCAGCTCGAGACGTTCCAACTCGGTCAGGCGTTGCAATTGGGTCAATCCAGCGTCAGTAATCGGCAGCAAACTGAGATTCAATTCGCGCAGTTGCTTGAGTTCCTGCAAATGAACCAGGCCGGCGTCCGATATGCTGTTGCCATACAGGTTCAATACTTCGAGCTTTGATAGTCGATGCAGTCGCCGTAAGCCGACATCAGTGATGCGATGTCGTTCGAAGCCCGATTTCTTGAGCACCAACGATCGAAGTTGCTGTATTTCTCCGAGCAGTTCGCAGGCATCATCTGTAACGTAATCGCACAATTCGAGGTCGAGTGCGAGAAGATGTGAGTTGGTAATTAAGTGACGCAAACCGGACTGAGTGACGCTGGTACCAGCCAACACCAATTCCCGCAATGATTCGATTTGAGCCAAGTGCATCAGTCCAGCATCCGTCACGCGGCTGCACAATTCAAGATTGAGTCCGACGACCTTCAACTGTTGGAGCTGTGCCAGTCCTCTGTCTGATATCTGAGTTCCGGCTAAACTCACAATCAGCGGACCAGGCAGTTGTTTCAGTAGGCCGATCAGTTCTTCGGGCAATAGTCCAGGCAATGCAAGATGATGGTCGCTGAACGTGACGATGATTGTTGATTCAGCGGCAGTATTGCTTAACTCTGACATCGCATACTTGTAGCTTCGCCGACCGATTTCGGCAGTTGTTTTCCTACGTGTTGGCTGACCGACTACTAGAAATTTTTCGAGCGAAACTCTGAGGCTTTCCAGCTTTTGAATTACATCCGCTGGGGCGTTCGAAGTCTGATCGGAGGTCGTTGCGGCCCTCTCGGTAGCAATCGATTCTTTTCGTAGATCGTAAGCCCAAACGGTGTTCTGTTCGCGTAGGTAGAGAATTCCGTTGGCGATCACCGGATGCGCCCAACTATCGCCACCGGCACCTCGAATCTGCAAAGTGCCTTTGAGTTTATAACCATCAGGCGATGCCTCGATCAGTGCCACTAAACCATTCTGATAGCGGAAATAGAGATGCCCATCGGCGTACACAATGGCCGCTGAACCGATGCCTGGTCCGCGCCGCTTCCAAACCACGCGCCCCGTCTTGAATTCGATGCACGTCGGCAGACCATTGTTGTTTCCGTGGCCCGCGTAAAGAAAATCGCCCACTCGAACCATGCCGCCGTGATGATTCTGAAACTGACTAGCAGACAGCGAATAGATCAATTCGGCTCTGACGCCCGGCAAGCCCTCGAAACTCTTTTCCGCCACCGGTCTGAACAGCACACATCCAGCCGAGTAACCATTGGCCGCAAACACGAACTCGCTGTCGACAACAGGAGTCGGAATATTGGCAGTCCCATTCGCAATGTCGTTATGTCCCCACAAGAACCGACCGTCGCGAGCGTCGATACCAACCAATCCACGTCCGACAAGTTGCACATACTGGCGTATGCCTGCCGCCTCTGTGACGACGATGGAAGAGAATCCAGCGCCATCTCGGCCGTGGGGACCAAGTTCCGGGATCTTTGCTTTCCAGATGGTGTTTCCTGTGTGTTTGTCAAGGGCAACCATGTCAGCGTCAGGACCACCTGGCGTGCAAATCAAGCGATCGCCATCGATTAGCGGCGATTCACCGTAACCGCGCCCTGACATCATTCGACCCGCGAAGTCATCAACGAAGTTCCTTGTCCAGGCGACTTCGCCAGTTGATGCCTGCATCGCGACCAGATCACCATCGGGATCGAGAGCGTAAACGCGATCACCATCCAGCGTCGGAGTCGAGGAAAGATGGCGCGTTGTCTGGCCAATTTTGCGAACCCAGATCGGCTTACCAGTCGCCACTTCACAGGCAGTAACGATTACGTCAGTCTCCTTGCGTCCCAGCGTAAACAGCCGACCACTAGCAACGGCCAAGCTTGAATAGCCAGTGCCGAAGCCAGGCGCTTGCCACTTGATTTTCGGACCACCCTCCGGCCACGTTTGCAGCAGCCCCGTTTCCACGCATACTGCATCGCGCCGCGGTCCTCGCCACTGTGGCCAATCCTCTGCACAGACAGAATCACCGATCACGAACGCGATAAGAAAAACAACCACATACACAAACCAATTGCACGCCCACAGTTGCATTCGTCTATCGCCTCATAATGGTCGCTGATCCTACGGAACACCGCTCAATGAACCTTCAGGCCACCCGCATATCAATCGAGTCTTCCAGAGCTAGTGAATGGAGTGTGAGATAGTTTAGCAAGAATCTGAGCAGCTTGTGTTCTAGTGGGTGATTAGCAGATCGACCCAAGCACTAGCCCTGCCGCTGGAGCGCGAGCGTGGTTACACTATGTCCGTGATGGACTAGACACATCTCTACTCTTTCAGAGCCTGCATCCATGAGAAGTAATCCTTGCCAAACGCTCGCCGAGCATTCATGCGCTCGATGGTTCATGCTCGCGACAATTTTCTTGTCGACTGCGTATTCAAACGTCTTGCAAAATCTGCTGGCGAGAGAACACGTGCTCAACGTCACTGCTGGCGATTCGGCTGCCATCGATTCGCCTGTGGTCTTCGAAGTCCCTACCGATTTGCGCGGAGAAGATCAACTTCAATTAAGTGGACAGGCGCAAACTCCGATTGCAGTGCAGTGGTTTCGTCGCGGTGAAGGCTTGGCAGCTTTTGTTCTGCCAGCCAAATTGGCGACCGGTCAAACGCTTCGTTTCCAACTACGTCCGCACAATTCGCCGTTGGGCGAAGATGCACGCGCGAGCAAGTCGGGCGATGGAAATTATTTGTCGCTGTTTCTGCGCAGCAAAGAAGTGTTGCGCTATCCGTTGGTGATACAACAACCTCCCAATGGGATCGAACAATTGTTTGCGCACAGCGGCCATATTCATCCACTGTTTACTCCGACTGGGCGCATCGTAACGGCTGAATTTCCTGCGGATCATGCCCATCAACATGCAATCTTCAATGCGTGGGTCAACACGACCTTCGAAGGTCGCAAATTGGATTTCTGGAATCAAAGGGCGCAAACTGCCAAGGTTGAACACTTGCGATATCACGGCAGTACCAGTGGGCAGGTCTTTGCTGAATTTACGGTCGAAATGTTGCATTCCGATCTCATCGCACCTGGCGGCCCCAAACCGGTGCTCAAGGATTTGTGGACCGTGCGAACATGGAATGTTTCCAGCGGCTTTCTAATGGACATCGAGAGCCGCCAGACGTGTATCGCCCAATCGCCACTGACCGTGGAAGAATATCACTATGGCGGTATGTCCTTTCGTGGTCGCGAAGAGTGGCTGGGCGAAACCGCCAGTCGCTTTCTGACCAGCGACGGGAAAACTCGCGCCAACGGAAATCATACTCGACCTCATTGGGTCGCCATCGAAGGATTGATCGACGGCAGCCCTTGTTCGGTTGCTATCATGGGACACCCCAACAATTTTCGACATCCCGAGCCCGTGCGGTTGCATCCGAACAAGCCGTATTTTGTGTTTACGCCGCCGCAATTGGGAAAATTTGATTTGCGACCCGGAGAAGAATTCGTGGCTCGTTACCGCTACTTCGTCAACGATGCCCTGGCGGAATCCACATCGATCAATGCGGTCTGGAATGCCTACCGCGCTCCGCCGAAAACGCGCGTTGAATAAGGGCAATCGACCGCTTCAAGTGTGGGATAGTCGTGGGGCGGTAAGAATTCGGTGTTGACAGGAGAATTGAAAGCGCTAGTTCTGTTCCGCACTTCTAATGAAATGCTCGGTTCAATCAGGCGAACCGTTCCTCGAAGATACTCACGGCGGTTTGTACGACCGTCAAATGTTGTCGCACTCTTTGTTCGAACGGCCCTTTCATGCCGCTTTCGATCGTAAAGCTCGGCCCGTACTTGGCGGAGGCGAAATCGGCAAAGTTGAGCCCTTCTCCGCGCTTGCTGGGGTCCAACCAATAGACGCCGCGCTCGAGCCGCTCAAAAAAATCGCCGGGTGAATAGGCGTCGGCAGCCAACTCCGCACCGCCAGCCGCCACCGCCGCGATTGCGGCGTGAGCCATGCGGCGCTCCCAGATCTCGTCTTGCTCGGTACGTTGCCTTCGAGCCGACATCCAGAAGAATCCGCCTCGTTCGTGCTCGTGCAAATCGAAGGTCAGTCCGGGCTGCACATCCGCCAGCACTTTTCGAATGGCTTGTACTTCCGCCGGCGCCCACAGGGTATCGTGGAAACGATTCAAGTGCAAAACTTCCCCGTCGAGCGTGACGATCAACGTGTAGGCTCGTTCTAATGGACCGGCACCTGGCAGATCGTCCGTTCGAGAGGGAAAGTAGATGCGACGACCGCGCAAGGCATCGAGGATCTTTGCCCCTTTGTCGATCTTGCGATACAGCCCGCGATTCGCATAGCCATATTCGCCGATCCGCACGATCAGTAAATCGTCTCGGTCGACCAAAACCTCTCCTTTCTCGCGCATTAATTGCTCCGCCTCTTCGACGTTCGTGATGTTTGGCGATTCGCCCAGCCCCAAGCTTAGCGCATGCCGGAATCCGCTTAACCCGATTGGATCGCGCGACGGCACAATCCATACTTCGTGGTCGGTTTTCAATCGATCGATCAGTTCAACGGCCGCGACAACTCCAGCATGCTCTGTCGCATGCGCTCCGCCGCTAATAACGATCGACGGCTTCTTGCTGCCGCCCGCTTTGACCAACACCAACGGTGACAAATCCGGTGCTGCACCGATCACTCGAAAGGAATGACCACGCTGGCGAATCATCTCCAGCAATGATTGATAACTGGGCAACGGAACAAAAGCATCATCGCGTTGAGCGCTTTGCGATGACGCACGCTTCTGAAAAACGCTGCTTCCTAATATCAACCCGAGTCCCAGCGCCGATCGTCTGTTAATCGATGTTGAAAACCTCGGCTGTAATTTCGCTACGAACTTCATGAATAGGCTCACATGTGCTAACAGTGCTTGTGCTGAACGGGAGGAACGCCACGCTCTATCGCAAACATCTATGCGAGACGAACGAGTGTGATGACGCGGACTACTTCAGTCTAGTATCGGTAACCTCCTTGGCCTAGACTCCATTGTTTTCATCACCCAAGTTGCCGTGTTCGTCATCTCGATTTTGATTTGAGTGGAACAGTTGTGGACGAGAAACCACCATCCGTTGAGCAGAGAAGAGAATTTCAGTTTGAGATACGTGAAATTTTCGTATGGACGACAATCGTCGCGATCCTGTTGCCGTGGTTCATGCCTCGCGTGCTTGCGATGGATTCTGCGGCGCAACGGAGACTGCTTATGCTCAGCGCAATCGTTCTATCCGTTCCCGCGACGCGAATCATCATCGCGATCCAATGTGCGCGTCGAGCATCGAAGTTGAGGGGACGCCTGTTGTTTTCGCACGCTTATCAACACAATAGCCACGAGCTATTCCTACGCGGGCTATTTGTTTTGAAGATAGCAAGCCAGTTTTTGATGATAGCACTCCAGTTCTTCCAGCTTCTGAGCCTCGTAGAAGTACGCGTGGGTCGCATAGATATTGTTGTGGCATTGCTATTCGGGTTCATGCTCAGCCTGTATTCATTTCGTCGCGATTTAAGTTTCTTCCACGTCCAGCTTTTCGAACGTGGATTTGTTCAATTCGGACGATTTATCTCCTGGGACAAATACCGCAAAATTACAATCCAAGAGTTGCCTGAGTCGGCAATGTTGTTACTTGACGCTGTCGATGAATCGCTCCCCGAGAGGTTTCATCGATTCATTGTGATACCGCTCGAAAAACTAACTGCAGTTAAGGAGGCCGTAGATCTAATTTCGTCAGAGATGGCTCGACGATAGTTTGTTTGGTTAGCGGACAGGTATTCGTGCGACAGTGAGGATGTTTGCTGACACGGACTACTTCGATCCAGTATCAATGATCTCCGGGGCATAGGTTTTTAATTTCGTCATTCAAGTTGCTCGCGTTCGTCGTCTCCTTGTTGCTTCGAGTGGAACAGCTATGAACGAGAAACCACAACCTGCTGAGCCGAGGAGCGAGTTTCGGATTGAGATACGCGAAATACTCGTTTGGACTACGCTCATCGCGATCGCTCTGACATGGATTATGCCTCGTGCAATTGCGATGGATTCTGCGGCACGTTGGAGGCTCCTTATGCTCAGCGCGATTGCTTCATCCGTTCCCGCGATACGATTCATCATAGATATCCACTGGGCACGTCGAGCATCGAAGTTGAGGGGACGCCTGCTCTTTTCGCACGGAACTAAAATCCAGACGCAGTTCATGCGCTGCGTATTCATCGTGATACTAGCACTCCAGTTCATTCCGCTTCAGTTGCTCACCGATGGACGCAGGAGCCACTTTGATGTTGTGATGGCATTGTATGTGGGTTTCATGTTCAGCTTGCTTTTTTCTGCTAAAACTCCAGGTTTCTTCCACGTCCAGCTTTTCGAACGTGGATTTGTTCAATTCGGACGATATATCACTTGGGATAAATATCACACTATTACAGTTCAAGAGCTGCCTAACTGGGCAATACTGTTACTTGACCATGTCGATGAATCGCTCCCCAAAGAATATCATCGAATCATTGCGTTACCGCTCGAAAAACTACCTGCAGTCAGAGTGGTGGTAGATTTAATTTCCTCGGAAATGGCGCGACGATAGGCTCCCTTGCTTGCAGACGATCACCGTGCGAACAAGGTCTGGCCTCAAGTGTTCGAGGGCCGGAAGTTGGGGACGGTAGCGCACCCACCGATTACTCAACCGTGGCGCGATCCCATGAACACTTGAGGAAAAGATGTTCTACTCTCCAAACGCTCAACGTAAATTGCCCAGTTGATCTTGTCGGCAAGCGCTAGATTTACTACGTTCGGTGGCAGCGGTGCGTGTGCTCGGATGTCGGGATTGGTATAGAGAGAACTTGTGTCATGGCTCGCAAACAGTCTGTAGGCGGCTGGGCTTTGGTTATCTGTCTCTTCGATGCCGCGTTTGCAGTGGGCCAAGGCTACGAAGGCCAGCGCGCTCGATATCTGGGAGGCTGGAAACCGGTAGCTCAACGAGTCAATTACCAAGCCCCGGGAACCGGACTGGTTGCTCAACCGCAGCCACAGTATGGGCTTCCGCAGCTTGGTGGCCCTGCATCATTGCAGCCTGGGCAAACGCCACTTAATGCAAACGATTTGGTGCAGCCGAATGCGAGCTTGGCGCAACAGCCTCCGGGCAGCGATTATTCTACCGGGTCGAATGCGCAAGCCAATAACAATGCAGTTCTGCAAAATCCTAATGGCTCGCGGGACGTGCTACCTGCTCGGGCGCCGGGGCCGCTTTCTCAACCCAATATGCTTCAGCGAGGGCCAACCGGCAGCGCTGCGTTAAACAATGGCGCAACCAACTTCGCAGGTTCTCAAAATTTGGGTCAGGCCCCATACGCAGGAAATCCTGGGGCAACAAGTTTGAATTCCGGCAGCGACAGATTGGGCCGGTTAGCACCTAATCAAGTTGCTACTTCTTTGCCGTTTGTTACCGGGCCGCCTCAGCGGACTGGCCAATATTTCACGTCAGCTTACAACCAGCCGTGGGTACAGTTGGCGAATTACCAAAATCCTGTGGTAGCTGGTCCGGCAGCGCCAGGAGTTTCCGCGTCCAATGCTGTGCTGCCACAGCAAATGAATGTGTATGGTTTTCAAACTGCCGCATATGGCTGTGCGCCGCAAATGCCCGGTCCTTCGTTCCCGGCAAGTGGCGCGGCTGTGCCTTCTTCAGCAGCGCCTCCAACCTTACCACCTAACTTCACCCCTGGACTCTATACGCCGGACAACGCCGGATACACGCCACTTTTTTCATTGGGGCAGGAGAATTACAACGTGCTGCTCGGCCGCGGAATCATCGGTCAACCGACTGCGTATGTGCCCGGCCAGCCGCTCCGCAATTTCTTGCGTTACATTTCGCCATGACCAAGCACAACGTGGCGTTTAACTATTGAGCTAGGGCCGCAGCGCGCCCGCCGCGTCGGCGTTCGTTTTCACGCAGTTTCATTTTGCGCAGGCGAATGGACTTTGGCGTTACCTCTACCAATTCATCGTCTTCGATATACTCCAGCGCAGCCTCCAAGAACAAAATGCGAGGCGGTTTAAGAATGATATTTTCATCGGAGCCAGCCGCGCGAATATTAGTCAGTTTCTTTTCTCGACATGGATTGACCACCATGTCGTTATCGCGTGCATTTTCACCGACGATCATGCCTTCATAGACTTCATCACCCGGCCCGACGAACAGTTCACTCCGATCTTGCAAACCAAACACGGCGAATGCGACGACTTTGCCCGTCACCATGCTCACCAGGACTCCGTTATTGCGATGAGGAATATCGCCCTCCTGAAGACGATATCCTGAAAATCGATGATGGATGATTGCAGTGCCCTGCGTAGAGTTCAGCAAACGCGTGCGCAGGCCGATCAACCCGCGTGCGGGGATATCGAATCGCAACAGCGTGTAACTGCCGCGTGGAACCATGGAATCGAGAATTCCACGGCGATAACCGACTAACTCCATCACCGGTCCAACTTTCTCAGTCGGAACTTCGACGTTGAGTACTTCGAAAGGCTCATGCGTCCGACCATTTATTTCGCGAGTAATCACGCGTGGTTTGCCGATGGACAATTCGTAACCTTCGCGGCGCATAGTCTCGATCAACACCGCTAAGTGCAAAACACCGCGGCCTCGGACTGCGTAGGATTCCGTCCCTTCGATGGGTTTCATGCGCAGCGCAACATTCTTCTCCAATTCGCGATCCAAGCGAGCTTTTATCTGTCGCGTGGTAACGTATTTTCCGTCGCGTCCTGCGAAAGGTGAACTATTGACGCCGAAGACCATTTCCAATGTTGGTTCATCGACTTTCAACCGCGGCAGAGGACATACTTCGCCTCGATCACAAATCGTGTCTCCGATTTCAATCGAGTTAAGTCCAACAACTGCGGCGACGTCCCCAGCAGTAGCTTCGGGTACTTCGACTCGCCCCAAATTATCGAACGTTGCCACTGCAGAAACCTGAGCTGGCACCGATTGATTCCCATCCTTGATCAAGCTGACCGATTGGTTCGTACAAATCTTGCCCGCTTGAATTCGCCCGATCGCGATTCGCCCGACATACTCCGACCAGTCAAGATTCGTTACGAGCATTTGGAGCGGAGCGTCAGGTTTGACCTCGGGCCCCGGAACTTTTTCGAGCACCAAATCCAACAGAGGTTGCATGGAATCGCCGCGTACTGCGGGATCGTGAGTCGCATAGCCTTCGCGAGCACTCGTATATATAAATGCGAAGTCCTCCAGATGTCCTTCGCCTCCGAGGTCGACCAGCAATTCAAGCGCTTCGTCGAGCACTTGCCGAGCGCGCGCGTCTGGGCGATCGATCTTGTTCACTACGACGATAGGACGCACTCCCACTTCGAGCGCTTTCGACAATACGAATCGTGTTTGTGGCATTGGGCCTTCGGCCGCATCAATCAACACCAGCGCGCCATCAGCCATGCGCACCACGCGCTCCACTTCGCCACCAAAATCAGCGTGTCCGGGTGTATCGATGATATTGATTTTCACTCCCTTGTAGGGGAGTGCGATATTCTTCGCGAGAATTGTGATGCCGCGTTCGCGCTCTAGATCGTTGCTGTCAAGAATTCGCTCACCCTGAAGCTGAGAATCGCGAAACCTGCCGCTTTGGCGCAGCAAACAGTCGACCAACGATGTTTTACCGTGGTCGACGTGGGCAATGATGACAATGTTCCTAAGGTCAGTTCGACGCATTATTTCCGGGCTCACCTATCTCAAATTGATTCTGCACAGCAAATCCTAGTTAGAATCTAGCTCATTGTCCTTGGCAATCGCAAAGTTCTTAACCGGGCTAAAACCAGCATTTCAAGCTGACACGCCCAAAACCCAACGTTTCCGTTACCGGTTAATATTCTTGCCCAACACTGATATTTGGGGCGACGGCCCGTCAATATGGCTGTATCGAACTTCGCAGGAGGCAACATTCAAATATTTATGATAGGTGGCTAACCATGCGAATCACCATCGTTTTTTCCTTTTTGTTGTTGAGTATTCTTGCGGTTCTACCCGCATTCGCTCAATTGCGAGAACTTTCTAAGCCCAATCCGGCAGCGGTATGGCGCACGGCCCAGATCGCTTCCCTAGAATCGCAGCTCACTAATCAGAACCTAGATTCACGCTTGAAAACTGAACTCTCGGCTCAACGCGAGTGGCTGAAAAACTGGCAGCCAGGAAAATTGTCCGGCAATAGCCTCACGTCGACGAGCAACCCGTCGCCCAATTCTGTGGCAGAACCAACCATTGACCCAAGTAGTAATGCTCGCCAATTGCGGCAGCGACTGTTTGGGCCCAACGCACATCCGACTGTTCGAGATACTGAAGAACTTCAAAAGTTGCTGAACAGTCATGACCAAGATGTGGGCTTGCGCCAACTGCATCTCCATTGGTTGGACCAGCCTCAATATCGAATCGAATATCGTCGAGATATTGTCGAAGCATGCGATCGATTGGTAACGATTCTTGCAGGTCAGCCACAGTCCGCGCAGGTCAAATGGGCAACTGCTTATGCATGTTTTCGGCGCAGTAGAATTCGTATGTTGCCAATCGTGGGCGGCGAATCGCAGAAAAAAACGCCCAATCAAACAATCGACTCCTACGATCAATTACGCTCCGATCATGACGAAATTGTCAAGCTAATCGGCCGCGGGCATATTCCATTCGCTTCACTCGAAATTGCGATCATGCGCCAAGACGGCTGGTACGGTCAAGCACTGGGGTTACTTGAACGGGCTTCGCAAACCATAACAAAGCAAGAATTCCTTCGGTTGCGCCTCGAATTGCTGCAAAAGCTCCGCTGGCCCGAGCCAGCTAAGGAAATTGAACGATTGTTTGAAATCCCCGAAAGGGCCGAGCAAGTTCGAAACTAACGGTCTACTTCGCCCAACACCCAGTGCTTGCGATTCTACGCAAGCCGGAATTGACTAGCAATTTACAAGAAATATCGATCCAAAAAAATCGGAAATAATGTCGCATGCGGGGTATTATGTGGCGTTGTAAAAAGACGCGCTAGGCGTCATATTTTCTTTTTCTTGGTTCCCGGCTTGTATCGAGCACGTTGAAGCAATCCGTTTTCTAAGTGATCGACCAATCTGAAATCAAGCTGCACGAGCCCCCGTCATCCCGCGTGATCTTATCACAGCGGGATTATTTTCGATGCGACTTTGTGAAATACTTCACAATCCTAGTGTGGTAGTTGGCGGTTGTGTTGCAAAACCAGAAATTGAAGTAGCAAATTATGGTTGAGCGGTTTGAGATTTCGAAGGGGTTGTCGATCCCGATCGAAGGCGAACCAGATCCGAAAGTGGATGTGAAGCCCGTAGGTCAAGTTGGCTTGGTGGCTGATGACTATCCTGGGCTTCGTCCGACAATGTTGGTTTCCGAGGGCGACCAGGTAAAGCTGGGTCAGCCGGTGATGCTGGATAAGCAGAATGAAGGATTAGTGTTCACTGCGTCTGCCGCTGGGCGAGTTTGTGCGATTCATCGTGGTGCTAAGCGACGATTTTTGTCGCTCGTTATCGATGTAGCAGACGTAGAGTCGAAGCACGAATTTACAAGGTATGATGGCTCACAGGTGGTAAAGCTGTCGCGTGAGCAAGTTACTGAGCAAATCGCTCAAGCTGGACTTTGGACTGCGCTTCGCACTCGGCCCTACAGCAGGGTAGCGCCAGTGAAAAGTGTTCCTCAAGCAATTTTCGTAACTGCGATCGACACGAATCCTCTTGCAGTACAACCTGGCCCAATAATCCGCGAAAGCAGAGAGGATTTTGCTATCGGCCTGGCCGCTATTGGGCGATTGACCGATGGCCATGTATACGTTTGTCGGGCTGTAGGTGAAGAAACGCCTGGAGAGGGAATCGACAAAGTTCGCATTGCTGAATTTGCGGGCCCGCATCCCGCTGGGTTGGTCGGTACGCATATGCATTTTTTGAGGCCTGCGGGTCCTGGGCGTATAAATTGGCATTTGAATTACCAGGATGTGATTTGCATTGGACGGCTGTTCTCGAGTGGCTGCGTTGATCCAAGTCGCGTTATTTCGTTAGCAGGACCGGTGGTTGGGAAGCCTCGATATTTGAAATCTCGATTAGGTGCGTCGCTAGCGCAACTGACTGCCGGAGAGTTAGCTGCTGGAGAGAATCGAATCGTGTCGGGGTCCGTACTGTGTGGCCGGCAATTGCAAGAACCGTGCGGTTTCCTCAGTCGATACCACCTGCAGGTTTCTTGTTTGGCGGAAGGTAGGCAGCGCGAGTTGCTGGGTTGGCAGATGCCGGGTTTTGAAAAGTACTCGACAACAAAGGCTTTCGCATCGGCCTGGGGAGCACCTAAGAAGTTCTCGTTGACAACCTCAACTGAGGGCAGCGAACGTGCGATGGTGCCCATTGGAACGTACGAACGAGTAATGCCACTGGATATGTTGCCGACATTGCTGCTGCGTGCGTTGATCGTCAAGGATACCGTGCGCGCGCAAGAGTTGGGGTGCCTGGAATTAGACCCAGAAGATCTCTCGTTATGTACTTTTGTTTGCCCGGGTAAATACGAGTATGGAGAGATTCTGCGAGACAACCTGCTGATGATCGAGAAGGAGGGCTAAACGGTCCATGAAGTTTTTGCGTGACATGCTTGATCGAATGCATCCGCTGTTCGAAAAAGGCGGCAAGCTAGAAAAGCTATATCCGCTTTATGAAGCGGCCGATACATTTTTGTACACTCCCGGCCACGTAACCAAGGGCATGACCCATGTTCGTGATGCGCTGGATTTGAAGCGCATGATGACTATGGTCGTGATCTCGCTCATACCATGCACGCTATTTGGCATGTGGAATGTGGGTTATCAGGCAAACGTCGCAATGCAAGCGATGAAGGCTCAGGGTGTTGAGGCATCCCTGGATTGGCATCATGCGATTCAGAGTTCGCTCGGGCTTGGGTTTGATCCAGGTAGTTTGCTAAATAACTTTGTCTTGGGAATGATCTACTTTCTGCCGATGTATATCGTGTGCATGGCGGTCGGTGGAACTTGTGAAGTGATTTTCAGTATTATTCGCAAGCATGAAGTTAATGAGGGGTTTCTGGTAACTGGACTTTTGTTTCCATTAACTTTGCCACCAGATATTCCGCTTTGGCAAGTAGCGCTTGGAATAGCCTTCGGAGTCGTTATTGGGAAAGAAGTATTTGGTGGAACCGGTCGGAATTTCTTGAATCCTGCGTTAACCGCGCGAGCGTTTCTGTACTTTGCCTATGCGGGCCAAATTAGCGGCGACAAAGTTTGGACGGCTGCCAAGTATGTCGCGGCCGACGGCAAGGCTGATGGTTATTCAGGAGCGACAGCGCTGACCCATTTAGCACAAGCGGACATGAAGGTATACCCTAATGCGCTCGATTCGCTAAGTCATATTGCGACAACTGGCGGCGAGCAGGTCTGGGGATTCTGGAGTTCTGTGATCGGTACGGTTCCTGGCTCAATCGGTGAAACTAGCGTGATCGCTTGTTTGTTTGGAGCCGCAGTACTGATTGCGACCCGAATTGGTTCTTGGCGAATTATGGCTGGAGTTTGTATCGGTGCTCTGGCCATGTCATCGCTTTTCTATCTAGTCGGTAGCGACAGCAATCCGATGTTCCAGGTTCCACCTTGGTGGCATTTCGTGCTGGGTGGTTTCGCATTTGGAACAGTATTCATGGCCACGGACCCAGTCAGCGCCTCGCTTACGGAAACAGGTAAGTGGTATTACGGTGGGCTGGTCGGCGCGATGACTATTTTGATTCGCGTCGTGAATCCAGCGTTTCCTGAAGGGGTCATGCTAGCGATTCTCTTTGGGAACGTGTTTGCTCCGCTGATCGACTACTTTGTCATTCAAGCTAACATTAAACGAAGGGCCGCGCGATATGCTACCGGAACAGCGTGACTCAATCACCAATACTTTCGTCGTAACGCTCGTTCTATGCGTTGTGTGCTCACTGATGGTTAGCACTGCAGCCGTGGCGCTCAAGGAAGTGCAAAGCAAGAACAAGATCCTCGACAGGCAGCGCAATATTATTGCTGCCGCCGGACTGCACGAAAACCCGGACAGCATGTCCGCTACGGAGGTAACGGATTTCTTCAAACCCGAACGAATCGAACAGAAAATGGTCGATCTCGCCACGGGTAAGTATGCAGAAAATCCTGAAGTGACCGGCGAAAGCTACGACGAGCGCAAAGCGGCCAAAGATGAAAAAATGAACGCGACTATCAAGGGCGACCGATTCAATATCGGCATCGATAAACGCGAAAAATACGCGCGGGTATATCTCGTCAAAGGTAGCGACGGCAAACTGGAGCAAGTAGTATTGCCAATTTATGGTAAGGGGCTCTGGTCGACTATGTATGGCTTTGTCGCAATTCGAAGCGATTTAAAAACCATTAATGGCTTGACCTATTACGAACACGGCGAAACGCCAGGCTTGGGTGGCGAGGTCGAAAATAAAAAATGGAAGGCACTATGGAAAGGCAAACACATCTGGAAGGGCGAAATGGACGATGCCAATTTGCGAGTGGGTGTCGCCAAAGGAACACCGTCCGGTGAGAACGCCGAATACATGGTCGATGGATTATCCGGGGCAACCATTACCAGTCGGGGTGTCGATAGCATGCTCAAATATTGGCTGAGTAGTGATGCGTTCGGTCCGTTCCTAAAATCATTGGCTACGAACTAAGAGAAACTCCGATGGCTGAACCAACCGCAAAAGAAGTTCTGGTAACTCCCATCTTAAATAACAACCCCATCGCCCTACAGGTGTTGGGGATTTGCTCAGCCTTGGCGGTAACCACGAAAATGGATACGGCCTTGGTTATGAGCATCGCGGTCACACTGGTCACTGCGTTTTCCAGTGCGGCAGTTGCAGGAATTCGTCATTGGATTCCCAGCAGCATTCGCATGATTGTGCAGATGGTTGTGATCGCATCCCTGGTAATCGTCGTCGATCAGATTTTGAAAGCTTATTTCTTCCAGATCAGCAAGACGATGAGCGTTTTCGTGGGCTTGATCATCACGAACTGCATCGTGATGGGGCGGGCCGAAGGATTCGCCATGAAGAACACCGCTTGGCTTAGTTTTGTCGACGGGATCGGCAACGGTTTAGGCTACAGCGCGGTGCTGATGTCGGTAGCGTTCTTTCGGGAGTTTTTTGGTTCTGGATCGTTATTTGGATATCAAATCCTGTCTAAGATCACCGATGGCGGATGGTATAATCCCAACGGACTGTTGCTGCTTTCGCCCAGTGCATTCTTCTTGATTGGTATCTTGATCTGGATCTTGAGGACCTTCAAACCCGAGCAAATTGAAAGGGCCTAATTCGTGGATCTCCTCGAAAACTATCTGAGCTTATTCGTGAGGTGCGTATTCATCGAAAATATGGCCCTGGCCTATTTTCTTGGCATGTGCACTTTTATTGCCATTTCGAAGAATTTGAAAACGGCGTTGGGACTAGCCGTCGCTGTCACCGTGGTTCAGGCGATTACCGTCCCGGCCAATAATTTGCTCTATCAGTATCTTCTGTCCGATGGCGCGCTGAAGCACTTGCTGGGTGAAAGCTACGCGACGGTCGATTTGAGCTTCTTAGGATTTATCAGCTACATCGGCGTAATTGCGGCGATCGTGCAAATTCTCGAATTGTTTCTCGACCGATTTGTGCCATCGCTGTACAACGCGCTGGGGATTTTCTTGCCATTGATTACAGTCAATTGCGCGATCCTGGCTGGTTCGCTATTTATGGACCAGCGAGCTTACGATTTTGGAGAAAGCGTGGTCTACGGAATCGGTTCGGGATTCGGATGGGGACTTGCCATCGTCGCTTTAGCGGCCGTACGCGAAAAACTAGCGTACGCAAATATCCCTATCGCGCTTCAAGGATTGGGGATTACGTTCATTACCGTGGGACTGGTCGCAATGGCGTTTATGGCCTTTTCCGGGATTCAGATTTGAAACCTCAGGGCGAGTGCATTGTCATGCATTCAACCCACGGATGCTGCTGTTAGAGAAATCTTCGCAAGGCTGGTCAAGCACTTAATCAACACTGCTGATATTTGGATTGGTACCGATGTCTGGACTATCGTTAATTCTCCTGGGAGTGTTTTTTTTCACCGCGATCGTTGTCGGCTTGGTCGTCCTGATTCTGGGTGCGAAGAAGATATTGGTCGCGTCCGGTAACGTGAAGATCGTTGTCAATGACAGCAAGACACTGGAAATTCCATCGGGCGGAAAACTGTTGGGATGTTTGGCAGATAATGGCATTTTCGTATCCAGCGCCTGTGGTGGAGGCGGAACATGTGCGCAATGCAAAGTGCGTGTTCTGGACGGCGGTGGTGAAATTCTTGCCACCGAACGAACTCATATAAGTAACGCCAAAGCTAAAGAAGGTTATCGCTTGAGCTGCCAAGTGGCCGTCAAGCAGGACATGAAGATC
>SXGS01636351.1_pt1 | contig 21899 bp, 13 predicted proteins | sample 3174681 | NCBI WGS metagenome assembly SXGS01 (sample SAMN11356861, study PRJNA531348) | freshwater metagenome | isolation source: freshwater sample F1-80 | place: China: Fuxian Lake, Yuxi | collected 2017-12-25
ATCGACGACTTCGCCGATCGCGATCGCCAGTCCGCCCAGGGTGAGCGTGTTCAGGCCCACGTCGAACGCCCACAACACGATAATCGCGCTCAAGAGCGACAAGGGAATCGCCGTCAACGAGATCAGCGCTGTCCGCACGTTGAAGAGAAACACGAACAGCACGACCGCGACGAGGGCGGCGCCGATCCACAGCGACTGCGCGACGTTGCCGACGGCGTGCTCGATGAAGTCGGCCTGGCGAAAAAGGCCGGTATGGACTGTGATGCCTTGCCGTTCGAGTTCGGGCCGCAGCTTTTCGATCTCCGCTTCCAGGCGGCGCGTCACGTCAAGCGTGTCGGCTTCGAGCTGACGAAACGCAGTCAGGACGACGCCTTGCGTGCCGTCGATCTGAGCATCGCCGAACTTGGGTTCCGGGCCTTCGACGACCTGGGCGACATCCTTGACGCGCACGGGAGAGCCGGCGACGGTGACGATGACGGCTTCACCAAGCTCGGCGACGTTGAGCGGCTGTCCCTCGCTGCGGATGATGATGCGCTGGTTGGCGTCTTCGATAAAGCCGCCGCCGCGGATGCCGCTCGCTTGCCGCACAGTATCGAGAACGTCGGTCATGGCGAGTTGCCGGGCCGCGAGCTTGTGTGGATCGACGTGGACCTGATATTGCCGTACCTCGCCGCCTACGATGGTGATCTGGGCGACGCCGGGCATCAGCAGACGCGGGCGGATGAGCCATTGGACTTTGTCGCGCAGATCGAGGAGCGCCCCCTTCTTGAGAGGGACAGAGGATGGCGTAAAACCAACCGACAGCAAACGCCCGGTAGAGGACGTCAACGGGGCGAGCCGCGGCGGCTTGACTCCTGCGGGGAGCTGGTTGCCAAGTTCGCCGAGGCGCTCAGTCACTTGCTGACGAGCGCGGTAACTGTCTGTTCCATCCGTGAAGATCACCGTAACAACCGACAGCCCCTGGATCGATTGCGAACGCAGCTTGGCGAGGCGCGGCACGCCATTGACCGCGTTCTCGATCGGCACGGTGACGAGTTGTTCGACGTCCAGCGGCGCGAGGCCGGAGCATTCCGTCTGGATGACGACCATCGGCGGCGCGAATTCCGGGAACACGTCAAGCCGGGCCTTCAGCGCGGCGTGGACGCCGACAAGCAGCACGAGTACCGCCAGCACCAGGACGACAAGTCGATTTTTCAGGGACCAGGCGACGAGAGATTGGAGCATGGGCCGAAATCCGAAACTCGAAATCCGAAACAGATCCGAAACCTGAGCCGTTGGTTAGCAGACTCGTTTGCTCTTCACCAAGCAGCTCCAGCCCAGGAGAAACGACCAGAACAAGACTATGATACCGAGCCAGACGCCGCCTATTGTGAAAGCGTCGCGTGCAGCCGAAAGAAAAGGGAAACTATGTTGGCCGTGAACGCCTTGCTGTTCGTGCTCGGCCCAGGTGAGCAAGCAGTTCACGGAAAACCAGAGCGGGCCCAGCCAGCCAACGCTGAACAGAGACAAGACAATGACGATTCCCCACCTGAGCTATGTTCGATTTTCGGATTTCTAGTCATCATCGAAGTCGCCGCGGAATTCTTCCGACAGGAGCACCTGCGCGTGCTTGCTCACGACGGCCTCACCGCCGCGCACGCCGGTGACAAAGAGGGTGTCGTCGGCTCGGCCGAGAAGTTCGATCACCCGGCGCTCGAAATGGCCGGGGGTGAGCTGGACGTAGACGAGCTGACGTCCCTGGTGCACAAGCACGGCCGAGGCGGGAATCGCCGCTGCGGGCTGGGGCGACTTGCCTAACTCAGGCAATGCCGTCTTGACATACAAACCGGGGCGCCAGCTGGGGCTCGATAGTGCGGTCGCCGAGTCCGACGGCACGATTTCGTAAAGATAGCTGATCTTCTGTAATCCGATTTCGATCTGCGGCGCCGGTCCGCGCAATGAAGCACGCCAGCGAACCGGCCGTTCATGCGCAGAAGAAAGCGCCTCGACCTCAATATCCGGCGGAGGTTGCGCGTCTAGGTTTTCCATGGGAAAATCCAACCTGACCAGCACGCGGCGAAAATCGATGAGCCGCACCAGTAGCTGTCCGGCTTCGACATTGGCCCCGGGCTGGGCGCCGATCTCCGCGATTTCGCCCGTGATCGGCGCCTGGATCGGCACGATGATGCTCTTCTTGCCGACGGATTCAAGAGCCTGCTTCCACAAATTCCACTGCGCGAAGGTGACTTCCTTGAGCATGCGTGCCTCGGCAAGTTGGACCTGGGCCGCGTCGAGATCGCCGCGCGAGATGGCGCCGGCGTCGAGGCGTTCGAGCCGATCGAGGCGTTCCCGGCGAATCTTGACGACATCCTCGGCGCCCTTGTGCCGCGCCTCCGCATCGGCGCTCTTGGCGCGCAGATCAAGCTTCTCGAGTGGGCTGACGCGCGCCTCGAAAAGCGCCATCGTTCGGTGGGCCTGGACTTGCGCGCCGACGCGAAACGGGGCCGTGTCGATCTGCACAATGCCGGCGAACGGGGCACGCATCTCCAGCGTCGCGTGCGGATTGGGGACGACTCGGCCATCCACGCATATGCGCGGCTGCCAATCGCTCGTCTTCGCTGTGGTCACTTCAATGCCGTGGGAGTTGGCAAGCTTGAACTCTACGACATTGCCGCTGCGCAGCGTGATGCGAGCATCGGTCTTGCCTTCGCCATCCTTTTTGGAGGTGCAGCCCGGCCCCTGAATCAGGGCCAATACCACAATCGTCAGGCCCGTGATTCGCATCGACGACAGCTCCTGTTGTCGTAGACATCACGCTCCGCATGATGGGCCACATCACGCGGAGCGTGATGTCTACGGTTGCGTTTCGTATCAAGAACATACGCCACACAATGGATGCAGATATTGTACGGCAGCACACCATCGCATCAAACAATAAACCCAACGCGGCCATCCGGAGACTTGTTGGATGTATCCGTCGAAACGATAATGAAAACAATCGGGAACAAACCGCGTGATGGTATCGCCATGAAACCCAAAACAACCGGCGGCGGCTGGGCCGCGATCTGGTACACCCTGCGTATGGCCAACCGTGTCGGCTGGCGCAGGCTGTGGCACGCCATGCGTTCCAAGAACACGTGCAAGACGTGCGCCCTCGGCATGGGCGGTCAGGCCGGCGGCATGCGCAACGAGCTTGGCTACTGGCCCGAAGTCTGCAAGAAGTCCTTTCAAGCGATGGTCGCCGACATGCAGGCCGGCATCACCGACGAGTTCTTCGCCAAGTTCGCGCTCGCGCAATTGCAAACGCTGACGCCGCGCGAGCTGGAGTGGTGCGGCCGGTTGACGACGCCCCTTTTCGCGGGCCCTACCGACACGCACTTTCGGCCCGTTGAATGGGACTTCGCGATTTCGCGCATCGTCGAACAGCTCAAGAACACGTCGCCGGATGAGAATTTTTTCTATTGCAGCGGCAGATCGTCCAACGAGGCTGGCTTCCTCTTGCAATTGTTCGCGCGCCTTTACGGAACCAACTATGTCAACAACTGCTCCTACTATTGCCATCAGGCGAGCGGCGTCGGCCTGACGAGCGCGCTCGGCACCAGCACCGCGACGGTCACGCTCGACGACGTCGAACACGCCGACCTGTTCTTCCTCATCGGTGGCAACCCGGCGTCCAACCATCCGCGTCTGATGAAGACGCTCATGAATGTGCGCCGGCGCGGCGGACGAGTCATCGTCGTCAATCCGCTCAAGGAAGTCGGCCTCGTCAACTTCAGCGTCCCCTCGGATGTCTGGAGCCTCCTCTTCGGCTCGAAGATCGCGAGCCTGTACGTACAACCGCACATCGGCGGCGACATCGCGTTACTCACGGGATTAGCCAAGCTCGTGCTCGAGCGCGGTTCCGAGGACCGCGCCTTCCTGGCCAACACCGAAGGCTTCGACGCTTTCGCCGAACAGACGCGCGCGATGCCGTGGACCTCGATCGAGCAAAACTCCGGCGTCGAGCGTACCGTCATCGAGCAGATGGCCGATCTCTATTGCCAGGCGAAAAACGTCGTCTTCGGTTGGACGATGGGCATCACGCACCACATACATGGCGTCGAGAACGTACACGCCATCATCAACGTCGCGCTCCTGCGCGGCATGGTCGGCCGGCCCGGCGCGGGACTGTTGCCAATCCGCGGACACTCGAACGTGCAAGGCATCGGTTCGATGGGCGTTGCGCCGAATTTGAAGGAGCAGGTCTTCAACAATCTCGAAAGCCATCTCAAAGTGAAGCTGCCGACGTCGCCGGGCCTCGACACGATGGCGTGCATGCGTGCCGCGGATGAGGGGCGTGTTCGTTCCGCGATATGCCTGGGCGGCAATCTCTTCGGCAGCAATCCCGACGCCAAGCTCGCCCACCGAGCCCTCGGCAAGCTCGAACTCGTGACCTATCTCAACACCACGCTCAACACGGGACACGCCTGGGGCCGCGGCAAGGAGACGCTGATCCTGCCCGTATTGGCGCGCGACGAAGAGCCGGAGCCGACGACGCAGGAATCGATGTTCAACTACGTGCGCATGTCAGACGGGGGTGCCGCGCGGGTCTACGACCCGCGGCTAAACACGGAAAACCTGAACGGCGCCCGCGGTGAAGTCAAAATCCTCTGCGACATCGCCGATCGCCTGCTCGGCTCGAACGGCCCCGTCAACTGGCAGGCGATGCATAACCATTGCCACATCCGCCAGATGATCGCGCAGATCATCCCCGGCTACGAGGCGCTTGGACAGATTGATGCGACCAAGCAAGAATTCCAGATCGCGGGCCGCACGTTTCACGAGCCGAAGTTCAAGACGCCGACCGGCAAGGCGCAGTTTCGAGTCGTTGCGCTTCCGACGATGCGTGGCGAAGGCAATCAGCTTCGCTTGATGACGATCCGCTCGGAGGGGCAGTTCAACACGGTCGTCTACGACGAAGAAGACATCTACCGCGGCCAGGATAGACGCGACGTGATTCTGATGAATCGCGCCGACATGTCTCGTCTCGGCTTGGCGAACGATCAACGCGTCAATGTGGCCAGCGACACCGGCGCGATGGCGAACATTCTCGTGCGTGAGTTCGACATCAAGGCGGGTAACGCGGCAATGTATTATCCGGAGGCGAACGTGCTCGTGCCGGCAACCGTCGATCCCGCTTCGAAGACGCCGGCGTTCAAGTCGGTCCTGGTGACTGTGGCGGCGATGGATGCAGTGGATCCCGAGCGCATCGCGCTGCGGATTGTATCGTAGCCCTCACGCTCCACGTGAGAGTTCGTCGCGCCTACGATGGGTCAACTTTGCGTGTTGCTCAGATGTTTGCCGTACCAGGCAATCACCTGGCGATAACGGGCTTCGTCGCGATATCAAGCACCCACGCATGAATAATTTCCATGAGAAGTCTCGCTTGTTGGCGGCGAGAAGAGCATTCATGGTAGGCACGCTGGCGTGTCGATTGCCGTAAATTCCAGAATGGGAGGGCCTGTATAATAAGCGCAAAGGACCTGGGCCGACATGCACGAACATCCCCTCCTGCCACCGGAAGCCGATGCCCCGCTGCTCAAGGAGTTCTTGCGCGCACAAAATATCATCGATACTCAGGCGCCGATTGAATTGCTGGCGGAGGTGGCGCGCTCTTTCGCGCGGCTGCCGTTCGAGAACCTGACGAAGATCATCAAGGACGCCGAGACCGGGCGTGCGGAACAGGCGCGGCGCTTCCCGCGCGAGGTTCTCGCCGATCACTGGACGCACGGCGCCGGCGGAACTTGCTTCGCGTTGACGGCGACGCTCTTGCACCTGGTGCGTGCGCTCGGCTGGCAGGCGGAACCGATCCTCGCCGATCGACGCTACGGCGCGGACACCCATAGCGCTCTGGTGGTGTGGATCGAGGGGAAGCTGCACCTTCTGGATCCTGGCTACCTGATCGTGCAGCCGCTCGCTTTGCCGACTGACGGCGCGATCAAGGTGGCAACCTCGTTCAACGAACTCATGCTGATCGCCACGGACGCCGGCGCCCGGGTAGATTTGCACACGCTGGAGAAAGGTCAACGCACCTATCGGCTCACCTACAAGGCGCGGCCAGTGGACGCCGGCGAGTTCTTGCGTGCCTGGGACATCTCATTCCAGGCCGACATGATGCGCTATCCGGTCTTGTCGCGCGTCGAGGGGCGACAGCAAATTTATCTACAGAAGCAACATCTATTGATTCGGGGCGGTGAGGACGCACGCCGCGTCGAGGTGCCGCCGGATCAGCTCATTGCCGAGGTTGCACGACGGTTTCAAATTGCGCCGGCACTGGTCGCCCGCGCCTTGAGCGTGCTGCAACGCAAAGGAGAGACGCGTGGCTACGCCGTCCAGTCCTGAACCGGTCAAGTTCTTCGTCGCGCTCTTGTGGGGGGATGTGAACCTTCTGGCGGACGTTCGCGCACGCATGGCCGCTCATTGGGGCGCCGTCGATTTCGAGGGGCCGGATCGGGTGTTCGATTTGACGAACTATTACGAGGCCGAGATGGGCGGCGGCCTGCGACGCCGACTGGTTTCCTTCGAGCCGCTGCGCGCTCCCGACGAGCTTGCGTCGGCGAAGCGCGTGTGCATCGCCATTGAAAATGAGCTGGCCGGGGCGATGGGACGGCGGGTCAACCTCGACATCGGCTATCTCGATCACAACAAGATCGTGCTGGCCAGCATCAAGGCTGCTGGACAGAAAATCTACCTGCGTGACGGCATCTACGCCGACCTCGTTGCCCGCTATTCGGATGGGCGCTATCAATCATTTCCGTGGACGTTTCCCGACTTCAAGGACGGCCGCTATGACGCGGAGCTTGACGCGCTGCGCGAGACCTATCTGCGCCAGATGAAAGTGTGGCGCTCGACGTAGTTCGGGAACATATCTACGCGCGCCCGTTTCCCTGCCGCGAGAATTCAACGCGCCCGACGCCGAGGATCGTTTCCAGGTCCGCCCTGCTCACTGTCGTCGGGTTGATCTTCAAATCGTCGCCGAGTTTCATGCGCAGCCATTTACCATTGGCGTCTCGCAGGTGTAGAAATACCGGCAGATTTCCACGTGCCCGGCCGAGCACATTGCGGATCGATTGCAGTTTGAGCAGGTCCGCCTCGCCGCCGTCGGTCAGGTCCATCACCATGACGAGGCCCGTCGTCCGTTCGAGCTGGCCTTGCTCGATGGTCCACACGCGCGTCACCTGCAGGATCGGCTCGTCAGTCTTGCGTTCGACGACCGCACTGACGAAGCAGATCTTGTCCTCTTCGACGAGGTCCTTGTACCGGACATAATCGTCGGGCCACATGACGCACTCGGCCGCGCCGGAGAAGTCTTCGAGCTTGAAGCGAGCATAGCGCGAGTTGCCGTTGCGGGCCTTTTTCGTGTTCATGAAGCGAACGACAGTCAACATGCCGCCGATGAAGACTTCTTGATTGGGCTCGCACAGCCTGAGATTGGCTGCCGAGGCGCCGGAGAAGCGGCGCAGCACTTCCTCGTATTGTCCGAGCGGATGGCTGGAGATATAGAAGTCGAGCGATTCCTTTTCGTACTTGAGCTTCTCCAGAGGCGGCCATTCGGGGAGGTTGCGCAGGCCTTCATTACCAGAGGGGGCGTCGCCGCCGTTGCTGGATTCGAACGTGTCGAAGAGATTGAGCTGCCCGTGCTTGCGATCGGTCTGCGCCTGGCTGGCGGCTTGCAAAGCGCCGGTGAGGGCGTCCCAGAGCTGCGAGCGTTTGGCGCCGGTGCAGTCAAAGGCGCCGACCTTGATGAGCCGTTCGATGGCGGCCTTGGGTATCGCCTTTTGATCGATGCGTTCGCAAAAATCGACGAAGTCCTTGAACGCTCCGCCTTCCTTGCGCACGCGGACGATTTCTTCGGCGGCGCCGCGTCCGAGGCCCTTGATCGCCAGTAGTCCGAAGATGATCTTGCCATTCTTGACGGTGAACTCGGCTTCGCCCTCCTGAATGTTGGGCGGTAACACCTCGCAGCCCAACCGTTTCGCGTCGCCCAGGTGCTCGACCATGATGTCGCGTTTGTTGGAGTCGTCGATCTCACTCGTGAGCAGCGCAGCCATGAACTCCGCGGGGTAGTGTGTCTTCAGATACGCCGTCTGATAGCCAAGCTTGGCGTAGGCGGCCGAGTGCGACTTGTTGAAGCCGTAGCCGCCGAAGTGCAGGATCAGCCCGAAGATCTCGCTGGCAGTCGCCTCGTTGACGCCGCGTTCCTGGGCGCCCTTGAGGAAATCGACGCGGCGAGCGTTGATGATTTCGTCCTTCTTCTTGCTGATGGCTTTAATACAGGCATACGCGCTGGACAGTTCGATGCCGCCGAGCTGGTTGAGGATGCGCATAATCTGTTCTTGATAACACATGACGCCGTAGGTCTCGGCGAGCACCTCTTCCATGATCTTGTGGGCGTAGACCGGCTTTTCGCGGCCATGCTTGCGATTGACGTAGGCATCGACCATGCCGCCTCCCAAGGGGCCAGGGCGATAGAGCGCGTTGGTGGCGATGAGGTCGCGGATGTTGTCGGGCTTCATCCGTTTGAGCAGCTCGCGAATGCCGTCGGATTCGAGCTGGAAGACGCCGCGCGCGTCGCCGCGTTGCAGCAGCTCGTAGGTTTTCTTGTCGGTGAGCGGGAGGTGTTGAATGCCGACGGTCAGAAGTTCGTAGGTGCGTGGGTCGCGGTGTTTGATGTCCTCCAAGCCGCTGGATGAGCGCAGCGAATCCCGCGGGTCCGACCCCGCAGGCTCACTGCGCTCGCCTGCGGGCTTGACATGCGTTTTCTTGATAAGTTTGAGGGCGTTCTCGACGACGGTCAGCGTGCGCAGACCCAGGAAGTCCATCTTGAGCATGCCGACTTTTTCGAGATCGCCCATGACCCATTGTGTGGTGATGACAACGCCTTCCTTGCCGTCTTTGCGCGTGATGCGCTGCACCGGCACGAAGTCGGTGATCGGCCCGTCGGCGATGACGACGCCGGCGGCATGCGTCCCCGCGTTGCGATTCGTACCTTCCAGCTTCATGGCGATGTCGATCAGCTTGTGCACGTCCGTGTCGTTCTCGTACTCGCGGCGCAGGTCCGGGCTTTGCTTGAGCGAGTCCTCCAATGAGATGTTGAGCACCTTCGGCACCATTGCGGTCAGGCGATTGACGCGCTCGAGCGGCACATCGAGCACGCGGCCGACATCCTTGATCGCCGCCTTTGCCGCCATCGTGCCGAAGGTGACGATCTGGGCGACCGAGTTCTCGCCGTATTTCTCGCGAACGTATTGAAGCACGGCTTCGCGATTGTCCTGGCAAAAGTCGATGTCGATATCGGGCGCCTCCGAGCGATTTGGGTCGAGAAACCGCTCGAACAGCAAGTCATACTCCAGCGGACACACATGGCTCAGCTTGAGGACATAACTGACGATCGCCCCGCACGCCGAGCCGCGCGCTCCAGCCGGGATGTTTTTTTCGTTCGCGAAGCGGACGAAGTCCCACACGATCAAGAAGTAGCCCGCGAAGCCCATGCGGCAAATGATGTCCAGCTCGTGCTTAAGCCTCGCCTTGGCCGCTTCCATCCGGGTTCCCCTCTCCTCCTGGGAGAGTGGTTGGGGGCGAGGGGCGCCTTCTCCGTACCGTTCTTCCAGGCCGATCTCGCACAGCTCGCGCAGGTACTTGTCGGGCGTCTTCTTGCCGGGGGGCGTAAAGACGGGGAAGTGGCGTTTCTTGAAGTCGAGCTTGATGTCGCACTTGTTGGCGATCTCCTGGCTGCGTTTGACGGCCTCCTCGTGCCCCGGAAAATTGCGATACATCTCCTCCGGCGGCTTCACGTAGAACTGATCGCTGCCGTAGCGCATGCGATTCTCGTCCTTGAGCAACCGGCCCGTGTTGATGCACAGCAGTACGTCGTGGGAGTAGTTGTCCTCCTGCTTTAGATAATGCGCGTCGCACGTCGCCACCAACGGCAAGCCCAGATCGTTGGCGATGTCTATCGCCCCCTCGGCACAGCGCTTCTGGATGTCGAGCCCGTTGTTCTGGATCTCGACGTAAAAGTTGTTGCCAAAGACGCGCGAAAACCACTCGGCGACCTCGCGAGCCTTGTCCATTTGATCGAGCAAAATGTAATCGCTGAACTCGCTCGACGCGCAGCCGGACAGGCAGATCAGCCCCTTCGAGTGCGCTTCGAGCACTTCCTTGTCGATGCGCGGGATGTAGTGGTAGCCTTCCAGATAGGCGATCGACGAAAGTTTGACGAGGTTCTTGAAGCCCTGCACGTTCTGGGCGAGCAGCGTCAGGTGATAGCCCGATTCACCGCGTTTCTTGGTCGTGCGATCGGTGCGATGCCCTGGGGCAACATAAGCCTCATAGCCGACGACAGGGTTGATGCCGTTGGCAGAGCATTCCTTGTAGAATTCGATGGCGCCGAAGAGATTGCCGTGATCGGTCATGGCGATTGCGTTCATGCCGAGCGACTTGGTGAGCTGGACCAGTTCCGGCACCCGGCTCGCGCCGTCGAGAAGGCTATAGTGCGTATGGCAATGCAAGTGAACGAAGGGACGCTCGGCCATGAAGGTCATCCTTGAATGCGAGAAAAGGACCGAATGCAGCTATTGTCGCAGCACGACTGCGTGTGGACAGATGGGGATTTTTCTTACGACGTGCTGGAGTTGGTTCCGGCCTGAGAAGCCGCTGCCGCCGCAATTTGTGCCGCGGCCTGCTGGACCAAGGCTTGGTTGCATTGGCCCCGCTCGGAGACCAGCGAAGTCGGTGCGCCCATGCCGTAGCCGGTCATCGGATTATGCCAGAGGATTTTTCCCGTGCGAGGATCCAGGCAATAGATGTAGCCATTCGTCGAGGCGATGAGGCGATCACCGTCGAGCAGCAGCGTCACGTAACCCGATTTCATCTGGTCGTTGGACCAGACGATCTCACCGGTATCGCGATCCAACGCCACGGCATAGCCGTTCAGGCCCACGAATATGAGTTGACTGATCGACGGGATCTGGCCGGCTTCGCACGGCATGGCATCTCTTCCATTCTTAAACGTTGAATTTTTCCAGCTCGATAATCAGTTTCGCGTTCTCGATCTTGACTTCCACGCGATATGCTCCGGCGCTGAGCGGATCGGTCGCCCAGTTGGCGATAAGCGTCTCGTTGGCGATGTAGGCCCGATGCCTGGCGATGGCGTCGCGCAGTTTCGCATCCTCGGTGTGCAGACAAAGGGTGATGCGGTCGTCCATCTCCAGCCCGGCTTCCTTGCGGGCGTTTTGCACGTAGCGCACGATCTCGCGCGCGAGGCCCTCCAACTCCAGGTCCGGCGTGATGCGGCCATCGAGCAAGATTTGCGTGCCGCGATCGGCGATGCCGCCCCAACCTTTTTCGACCCTGGGCGTGATCCACACGTCGGCAGGTTCGAGCGTAACGTTCCCGTCCGGCAGCGACAACTCGAGCGGCTTGCCGGCCTGCAATGTCTCGACGGCGTCGGCGCGTTTGGCAAGCGCAGCCGTAATGGCGCCAAGGCGTGGTCCAAACTTCGGACCGGCGGACTTCGGATTAAGCTTGATGTCAAAGGACAGCAAAGCGCCATGTGCCGCGTCGTGCAGCGTGACCTTCTTGATATTCTGCTCATCGCGAATCTGATCGGCAAAGCGTTCGATCGCCTTGCGTTCAGCGTTATTGGCCGGCAGGATCTTGATTTCGGCCAACGGTTGACGCACCTTGATTTTCACCGCGTTCCGTGCCGAACCGCTCAATGACACGAGGCGCAAGAGGGCGTCCATCTCGTCGGAGAGTTCATGATCGATCAACGTCTCGTCGGCGACGGGGTAGTCGCAAAGGTGAATGCTGTCAGCATCGGCAACGAGGTTGCGATGCATCTTCTCTGTCATGAACGGAATCACTGGCGCGCATAGCTTTACCAGCGTCGTCAGCACCGTGTACAGCGTCTGATACGCGGCCATTTTGTCGGCGCCTTTGTCGCTCTTCCAAAAGCGACGACGATTGCGGCGGACGTACCAATTCGACAGCTTGTCATCGACGAACTCCTCCGCCTTCAAGCAAAACGCCATCACGTTGTACGACTGCAATGCGTCGTGCGCCGTCTTGATCAAGAGCTGCAGATCGGAGAGAATCCAGCGGTCGATGTCCAAAAGCCCAGGGACAGCCGTCCCTGGGCTTTGCGGCGTGAAGTCATCCAGCCGCGCATAGTTGCAAAAGAACGCATACGTGTTCCAAAGCTTCATGATGAATTTGCTGCGAACTTCCTCCGCGACATGCGGACCGAAGTTGATGTTCGCGATCGGGTTTTGCCGGCAGTACATCCAGCGCATCAGGTCGGAACCCATCGGCGGATATTTGTGCAGCTTGCCGTCCTTTTCCTTGATCTCGTAACCATCGTTGGCCGCGCCCTCGAAGGGGATCGCATTGCCTTTCGATTTGTGCATCTCATCGCCCTGTTCGTCGCGCACCAGCGCATGACCCAACAGCACCTTGAATGGGCCCTTTTGCTCCATCATCGTGCTCATCGCCAGGATCGCATAAAACCAGTTACGGAACTGGCCGGGGAAGCACTCGGTGATGAAGTCGGCCGGGAACCATTGCTTCCAATAGTCGCGGTCGCTGTTGTACTTCATCGTCGAATAGGGGACGATGCCGGCGTCGAGCCAGGGGTTGCCGACGTCGGGAATGCGGCTCATCAGGTTGCCGGACTTTGGGTTCTTGATTTTGATGAGATCGATCCACGGCCGATGCGGCGAATGGCCCGCAAATTCCGTCCAACCCTCGACGGCGCGCGTTTGCAATTCTTCGTAGGAGCCGATGACTTCGAAATCGCCGGTTTGCTCATCGACCCAGATCGGCAACGCCAAACCCCAGAAGCGTTTTTTGGAGATCATCCAGTCGCCCATGTTTTTGAGCCAATCCAGCTCGCGGGCCTTGCCGTTGATCGATTCGGGCAGGAATGTCACCTGTTCGACGACACGCATGATCTCATCACGCCATTTCATGTCGATGAACCACTCGTCAACGAGGCGGAACAGCAGTTCCGTCTTACAGCGCCAACAGTGCGGATAACTGTGCGGATACTTCTCCACGGCGAAGAGGCGGTTCTTCTTCTGCAGGTTGTCGAGGATCCAGTCGGTGGTCGCGGGATCGTTGGCGGATTTGCCAGTGAGTTCGTCGAAGCCGTCCAGGAAGACGCCGGAGTCGTCGAGCGGAGCGATCGGCACTAAGCCTTGCTCCTTGCCGAGCACGAAGTCTTCCTTACCGCAGCCGGGAGCGATGTGGACGATGCCGGTGCCTTCGGTTTCGCCGACGATGTCCCAGGCGACCACGCGATGGACCTCCTGCGCGGATTTCGCGGGGCCCCACTTGAGGCGTTCGACGACGCTGGCGATTTCTTCGGGGAAGCCGAACGGGTGCTGCTGGGCGGGAAGCTCATCGAAGGGGGCGTCGTACTGCCAGCCGACCATCTCTTTGCCGGAGATTTCGCCGACGATTTCGTAGCCGCCTTTTTCCTTGAAGATTTGCTCGAGCGTCTTGAGCTTGGGGACGCCTTCGAGCCATTCCTTGCGTTTGAATTGCTCCTCCAGACGTTGGACGGTGAAGGCGCCTTTGGCGACGTAGTAGAGTTCGTCCTTGTGTTTGACTTTCAGATACGTGAGCGTCGGGTTGACAGCGGCACCGACGTTAGATGACAGCGTCCACGGCGTTGTCGTCCAGATTAACAAGTTTGCCGCTAGCGGCGTAGCACCGTCTTCTCCCCTCTCCCTTTGGGGGAGAGGGGAGACGGAGCGGAAACTTGATGAATACCGAACGATGCGCGACGAGCTGGTACCCCTCGTTCATCTCTTGCTGGCTGATGCCGGTGCCGCAGCGGCCGCACCAGGGCATGGAATCGTACGACTTGTAGATCAGCTTGCGGTCGTGGCACTTTTTCAGGAACGACCAGATCGTGTAGTTGTTCTCGTCCGCCATCGTGAAGTACGACTTGCGCTCGCCTGCCGGCTTGGCCCAGTCGGCGTCAGTGCGGTCCCAGTCCATCCATTGGCCCAGGCGGATCGATTGCTCGGTTTGCCGGCGCGCGAACTTGTTGACGCGGCTCTTGCACTCGTTGACGAAGAAATCGATGCTCTTGAACTTGTCGCCGTCAACGAGATTCTCGATGTCGCGCTTCGACTTGAGCTTGAGTTCCTTCTCGACTTCGACCTCGACCCACAACCCCTGGCAATCGAAGCCGTTCTGGTAGCGCAGCTCGTGCCCGGTCATCGCGAAGTAACGCTGGTAGGCATCCTTGTAGGTGCGGCCCCAGGCGTGATGGACGCCCATCGGATTGTTGGCGGTGATTGGCCCATCGAGGAACGACCACTTCGGCTTGCCGCGGTTCCTGGCGCGGAGTTTCTCGAACGCCTGGATTTCGTCCCAGAGTTGGAGGATCGAGCGTTCTTCGGCGGGAAAATCGACGGTGGTTTCGACTTTAGCGAACGGCATCAGCGCGGCACCTCGGTGACCAGGTAGATTGCTGAGGATAGTATATTTGTCAGTCGCAGAAATGCTCGCTTGCGGTTTCGCGCGCAGTATCCCGCGCGATTGCGGAATCTATTTGCAAGGATCTTCTGATTGAGATACAAGCGATTTGGTGTTTTTCTGTGCGCGAAACCGCAAGCGAGCTTTGTTCAGAATCGATAGAGGCGACCATGGTTGCAGCATATCACCTGATCTGGACGATCTACGGCGTCTGATTGCCCAATGATCCGCGTGGCAGCAGTTCAACGGAGATTCGCTCATCGGTACTGGAAGAATTAGGCGAAATCCACTACGGACGCAAAAAGCTTCAGCCGAGCGGCACGGTCCTACGCAAGTTCTATCAGGAAGCAAAACCAAAGTTGAAACATGACATCCTTCCCTTCACGGGCGAAGAAATCATCATGATCGCCGAGTCCTTTGCCAACACGATCAAGCTCCGCAAATACACCTGTTACGGCGGCGCGATCATGCCGGATCACGTGCGCCTGTTGATTCGCAAGCATCGCGACAAGGCGGAGGAGATGATTGGATTCTTCCAGGACGAAAGTTGGCAGCACCTGCAGGAGACGAAACGCTATCCGAGCGGACATCCGATCTAGGGCGGGCCGGGCTGGAAAGTGTTCCTGGACTCACGCGAGGACATTGAGAGGACGATCCGGTACATTCGGGCGAATCCGATCAAAGCGGGGCGATGCGAGCAGATGTGGGAATTTGTGCAACAGTACGACGGGTGGCTGCCGGGGATTGGCGCGGCGAAATAGCGAGGGAGTCCGTGCGCGAAACCGCAAGCGAGCAAAGTGCCTCTCACTTGCGCGCGACGGTCAGCGTGTAGGGGCCCAGGCCGAAGTCCTCGCTCATCACGCGCAGCCGGTAGTCGCCGGCAATTGGGGGGGTGAACGTCCGCTCCAGCCAGGTCAGGCCCGCCTCGGCACGGTAGTCCGCGACCAGATTGTTATCGCGATTGTAGATGCGCAGCACTGGCGGAAAGTTCCCTGCGTGGAGATCGAGCGCATATTGCTTGCCCGCTTCCAGCGTTACGAGATACTCCCGATAGGGACCGCCGTTGAAGCGGACCTGCGCGTCGATGGGGTCGTGTACGAACAGTTGGTCGGCCGAGACATCCCTGGGCTGGGCGGCGAGGCGAGCCGGCGCGCGCGGCGCCTCCGGCGCGATCTTGAGGTGGAAGTTACAGACGATGTTGCCCTGCGAGGTGATGAACAGCAGGTGTGCGCCGGTCCGGCGCGGCCGATAATTGAGCAGGGTGCGTCGTGATGTCTGGGTTCCGACGCGCGTGGCGACCATTTCGTCGGGATCGTGGATTTGCACTCGGGTCGCTGATTCCTGCGAGCTGATGAAAACGTTGTAGCTTTCCCCCTCGACGAGATGGATGCGATAAAGTCGGAACGGGCCATCGTTGCCGAACCGCCCCACATTGGCTGGCGCCCAGTTGAGGAAGCCGTGGACATCGGCGCGACCGTCGATGCCGATATCGGTCGGTTCGATTTGGCGTTCGGCTTTCTTGTCGCGGTCCTTGAATTCGTCTCTTCTGTCATCGTTGCGGATATTTTCTCTGCCGGCATCGAAAGGCCTGCGTTCGAAGCCGTCGCGGTTGGTGCCGCGGAAGGGAGCGACAACCATGGAGCGCGCCGGCGCTGACAGATGCGTCGCGACCCAGACCGACGCGAAGCCGCCGGTCGCAAGCATGCCGAGGAGGAACAGGACGATCGCCACGACGAGCCAGACACGGCTCGGCGGCGCGTCGGGCGCGGGGGCCGGCTTGACTGCGGGCGGATTCTCCGGATGAGGCGCCACAAGGATTGGCTCGTTGACCCGCGCCGAAGCGACGGACGGAAGCGTCTCTGGTGCCGACGAGGGGGCAATGGTCGGCGGTTGTGCGAGGGGCTCACCGTGCGCCGGCGCCGCCGCGGACGCCACGCCGAGCAGTGGGACCATGAACATCCGTTCGCACTTCTGACAACGCACCTGTTTGCCGGCAAGCTCCTCAGCCAAGCGGAACAGCGCTTTGCATCCAGGGCATGAAGTCGTGATCGGCATGGCAAACCCCTTCGCTCGTAGATTCGTCTTTACGATAACCTATAGGCTCGCATTCGCCAAGCGCCTTTTCAGAATGGATGCGGCTCATGATTTTCGTGTTTTCGCCGCTTTGGGGCTATCGAGCGCCGAGCATCCTTGCTATACTAACTCTCCACCCCCACGATACACTCCTGCCCAGTGCAGCCACAGTGTCCCGCGTTTCGCTTGACTTCTCGATAATACGGCGGATATCAATGTCTGCCTTTACGACTTGATCGTGAGAACCTGCCATGATGTCCAGGCTGCAACATTTCTTGACTACCTTACTTGCTCTCGCATTGCCGCTGCTGCTGCCTGGCTTCGGCCAAACGCAAGAACCGGCCAAGGTGTCCTTGACCGGCTTGCAGAAGTTGACCGTTGAGACCGGCCGCGCGAAGGACGGCTCGATCTCGCTGACCGGCCCCGAGTCATGGCAACAGCTGATCGTCACGGGACATTTCGGCGCGAAGGTGTTGGATCTTTCACGCGATGCTGTCTACCAGGCAATGCCGGGCGGCATTGTACAGGTCGATGCGAGTGGATTGGTTACGCCGCTCAAGAATGGCGCGGCGACGATCCAGGTCAAGGCGGGCAGTCAGGTCGTGGCCGTGAAGGTGGCCGTCGCGCAGATCAGCTCGGAGACGCCGATCCAGTTTGAAAACCACATCGTGCCCATCTTCTCTCGCCTCGGCTGTAACACCGGCGGATGTCACGGCAAGACCGGCGGGCAGAATGGCTTCGCCCTCTCCCTCTTCGGTTTCGAGCCGCCGGAAGATCATGACGCCCTCGTCAAGGAAGCGCGCGGCCGGCGCGTGCTGTCCACCTCGCCCGAGTTCAGCCTGCTGCTGCGCAAGGGAACCGGCACGATCGCGCATGTGGGAGGCCGGCGCATGGCCGTCGGTTCGATTCAATATCAGATGTTGCGCCGCTGGATCGACCTGGGGACTCCCTACAACAAGAACGATCCGGTCGTCTCGCATATCGAAACGTTGCCGAGGAACCGTATCCTGCCGCGTGATAGCCAGCAGCAGCTCGCGGTCATCGCCCACTTCACTGACGGCTCCACGACGGATGTCACCCGCCTGGCGCAATTCGAAGTCAACGACAAGGACATGGCCCAGGTCACGCCGGACGGGCTCGTCAGTGTGCTTCGTCGGGCCGGCTCCGTGGCTGTGATGACCAAGTATCAAGCTCATGTAGACGTTTTCCAGGCGTCGATCCCGCTCGGAGCGCCGGTCGCCAATTTGCCGACAGCGAAGAACTTCATCGACGAATTGCTCTTCAAGAACTGGCGCGAACTGGGCATGCCGCCGTCGACCCCGTGCGATGACGCCACGTTCCTGCGCCGCGTCACCGTCGACATTGTTGGTCGGCTGCCGACGCTTGACGAAACCTCGGCGTTCCTCAAGAACAGTGACGCCGATCGGAACGAGAAGCTCGTCGATCGTCTGCTGGCGAGCGAGGATTACGCTTACCACTTCGCGAGCAAGTGGAGTTCGGTCTTGCGCAATCGCCGCAAGTCGGACAAGGACGACCCGAAGATCACCCGCGCCTTCCACACCTGGATCAAGGACAGCCTGCACACCAACCTGCCGTTCGACCGCTTCGTCCGCGATGTGCTCACGGTCACCGGCAAGCAGTCCGTGAATCCGCAGGTGGTGTGGTATCGCGAAGTGCCGAAGATCAACGATCAGGTCGAGGATGTCGCCCAGCTCTTTCTGGGCCAGCGCATCACCTGTGCCCGTTGCCATCACCATCCGTTCGAGAAGTGGAGCCAGCAGGACTACTGGGGCCTGGCCGCGTTTTTCTCGCGCGTCGAGTTCAAGGGACCAGCCGCGCCGAAGAAGGACAAAGGCAAGGAGCCAACCCCCGGCACCGGGATGGAAGTGTTCCACAAGCCGGGCCTGGCGCAAGCGCTCAACCCACGAACCAATGCGATGGTCAAGCCAATGGGCCTCGGCGCCAAGGAGTTAACGCTCGCGCCCGAGGTCGATCCGCGCGGCAAACTCGTCGACTGGATGACGAGCACGGACAATCCGTACTTCGCTCGGACGCTCGCCAATCGCTACTGGAAACACTTCTTCGGCCGCGGTCTCGTGGAGCCGGAGGACGACATGCGCGTCACCAATCCGCCGTCGCACCCGGAGTTGTTGGACGGGCTGGCGAAGCACTTCACCGATACGAAGTATGACTTGAAGAAGCTCGTGCGCGCCATCTGCACGTCGCACGTGTATCGTCTGAGTGCGGAGCCGAACGAGCATAACGGCGACGACACGCGCAACTTCACTCGCTTCCAGCCACGCCGATTGAGTGCCGAGGTGTTGCTCGACTCTATCGACGACGTTTCGGGAATGCGTTCGGCGTTCAAGGGGATGCCCGCGGGCATGAGAGCGGTGCAATTGCCGGACAACCAGGCCGATTCGTATTTCCTGAGCGTCTTCGGCCGACCTGACAACTCCAGTGCTTGCGAATGCGAGCGATCCGGCGATGTGAACCTGGCGCAATTGCTGCATCTGGTGAACTCGACCGACGTGCTCAACAAGATCGCCAAGGGCCGGGCGGCGGCGCTGGTCAAGGACAAGCGGCCGCACGCCGATAAGATACGGGAGCTGTACCTCATCGCCTTCGCCCGCCAGCCGAGCGCCATGGAGAGCCAGGTGTTGCTCGCGTATCTCGAACGCAATTCGGCCAACGTGCAACGCGCCTACGAGGATATTGTCTGGAGCGTGCTGAATACGAAGGAGTTCATGTTCAATCATTAGCCGCTCGCGGCTTAGCGCTCGCGTTGAAGCGCCGGGACCCTGGCGCTGCCACCCGAGCGCCAAGCCGCAAGCGGCCAGAATTTACTTTCATTTGTCGTCTGTTGTTGGATAATAGAGATAACCACAAAGGGGGGACCTTCCAATGTTGACATTCCGTGACACTTTTTCACGCCGCGATTTTCTCACCGTCGGCAGTCTTGCCGGCCTGACGCTGCCAATGCTCCTCGCCGCCAAGGCGCAAGGGGCGCAGACGGGCCGCAATCTGACCACGGGTAAATCGGTCATCTTCTTGATGATGCACGGCGGCCCTAGCCAGATCGAAACTTTCGACCCCAAGCCGAATGCGCCGTCGAACAATCGCAGCGCCACCGGCCAGGCCCGCACCGCGATTCCCGGCGTCACCTTCGGCGGCACGTTTCCGCGCCTGGCCGCCCGCGCCGACAAGGTCGCGGTCGTGCGCAATTATCACGTCGAGAACGGCAACCACGACATCAAGCCGATGGTCAGCCCTTATTCGCTCAGCGCCAATCTCGGCTCGCTCTACTCGCGCGTCGTTGGCACGCTCAGCCCAAATGGCATGCCGACCAATGTCGCGCTGTTCCCGAACTCGGTGGACGCGCGCGGCCCAGGCCCGCGCAGCAACTTCGGCAACTTCATGTCCACCGGCTCGCTCGGCGCCTCCTACTCGCCGTTCGTTCCCGGCGCCGGCGGACAAATGCAGCAGAACATGACGCTCAACGTGGCACGCGACCGCGTCGATGATCGCCGCGCCTTGCTGGCGCAGATCGACACGCTGCGCCGCAACATCGATGCCTCGGGCGGCATCGGCGCCGTCGATCGTTTCCACGAACAGGCGTTCGACGTGATCCTCAGCGGCGTCGCTCGCGCCTTCGACCTGTCGCGCGAAGATCCGCGTCTCGTCGCCGCCTACGACACGCAGTATCACGAACGCTGGAACGACTGGACGCACAAGAACAACCGCAACAACTACCTGGCCCATGCCCGCACGCTCGGCAAGCAACTCTTGCTCGCACGCCGCCTGTGCCAGGCCGGCGCCGGCTTCGTCCTCGTCAACACCGAGTTCGTCTGGGACATGCACCAGGACCAGAACAACCTCGGCGTCACCGAAGGCATGGACCTCGTCGGCACCCCGTTCGATCACGCCGTCAGCGCCTTCATCGACGATGTCGAAGCACGCGGTCTCTCCGACCAGATCCTACTCGTCGCCACGGGTGAGATGGGGCGTACGCCGCAGTTGCAGCCCAACGGCGGCCGCAACCACTGGGGCCGGCTCGCGCCGCTCTTCCTCTACGGCGGCGGCATCACGCACGGGCAGGTCATCGGCCAGTCCAACGCCAACGGCGGCGAACCGGCCAGCGACCCGCAACGCATCCCGAACCTCATCAGCACGATCATGCACACGCTATTCAACATCGGTGAAGTCCGCCTCGTCTCCGGCTTGCCGACAGACGTGAACCGCGTCATCACGGAAACCCGGCCGATCCCCGGCCTGTTCGCGTAACGTGGACAATTCACAATGTGGTGCGACACTCCGCGTCGCAGATTCACGACGCGGAGCATCGTACCACATTAGTAAAACGCCGGTCTCGCTCAGCGCGTGCCCGGCGTTTTCATTTCAACCAGGGTATTTTTCAACAGGAACGCAAAGGCGATACTTCTGATGCCGACTGGTCTGTGGCCCAAATCGCTTCGCAGCGCTGGGAGGACTTTGGTTCACGAGCACCGCGGGTATTTCATGAGGCTGCAACCCTCGGTACGCCGCGAGACTTGCTCGATCTTGCTCTTGCACATCTGCACGCTCTGGAACTGCACGATTGACACGATCCATCGTCAGGCGTCGATTTTTGGGAACGCCTGGCATCACTCTTAGAATCGTGCGCGATTCCGCACTTGGGCATTCGTTTCGGCCAAACTTGCGTCGAGGGCATGTCCCTGGCCGGTCGATGTCACGATGAGGCATAAATCCCCCGTGAACCACCCACCAAGAGTTGCCAATGCACGCACGCACATTCGTCAAGTTATGTTCAATCGTAATTGTTGCGCTCGCAGGCGTTCACGCGAGCGCCCAGCCTTATCCGCTCACATTGGCGCAACTAAAGAAGCTAAATGAACACGAGCTGGCACGCCTGTTCGACAACGCTCCCTCCGGCCCGGTTCCCCTCGGTTATGCGCGCGGCGAATCGCTGCTCATGACGAGCGCGCGTATGCCGCGTCTGCAAGCACGATTTGCGAGTTCCGTGTGGAAGGGAAAACACTTCGAGGAAAACGGCGACTTCATCAACCAGTGGATCGCTTTCCAGGCGCTCCGCGGCCACGCCCAGACCGGTACGAGTTGGCACGATGAGAAGCCATGCATCGTCATCGAGTATCCGCCCAACACACCCATTTTCGGCAATACGCGTGACGAGCTGCGCGAGGTCGCGCCGGGGCTTTATCTGGCTCGCCTGTATGAACGCTGTCCGTGCCCACGTCTCAAGGGCTACTTTGCGATTCAGGCGTGCGGCGCAAAGTTTAGCCGCGGGTCGTAGTCCCGCGGGG
>SXGS01198763.1_pt1 | contig 21890 bp, 11 predicted proteins | sample 3174681 | NCBI WGS metagenome assembly SXGS01 (sample SAMN11356861, study PRJNA531348) | freshwater metagenome | isolation source: freshwater sample F1-80 | place: China: Fuxian Lake, Yuxi | collected 2017-12-25
CGATATAGCCGCCGGACTTCAGCCAAACTTTTGGACGCAGGGCTTTTTCAAGCTCCTGTGTGACGTTGAAGGCGTCAAAAATCGGCGTCGGACGCGTGTAAAGTTTGACGCGGCTCACAAGCGCGGGCTGAAAGCGTTGCACGAATCCAAGAACACTCTCGTACACCTCTTCGTTGTCCACCCAGACGGTCTTGAAGTTCGCGGTTAGCTGATCGCGAAGGATTCGGGCCACCAGATCGAGATCGTGATGAATAAGAAGCGGCGCGGGCCGTTTTTCGGCCTTCTGACGTAGATCAATCCAAAGATTGTAGAGGAACATCATGTCCGCTTTCAGTTCCTCTTCGGTCTTGCGCTCTCCGGCCGTGCGAACGATAAAACCGCCGGGAATGCCCACGTGATGGGTCTGAAGGATGCGCTTGAGTCTGGACCTCTCGTCATCGGACGGAATCTTGCGCGAAACGCCGATGTGATCAACCGTCGGCATGTAGACGACGTAACGGCCAGGAAGTGCTATGTGAGACGTGATTCGCGCGCCCTTCTGTCCCAAGGGTTCCTTCGCGATCTGAACAATGATTTCCTGGCCCTCCTTCAGAAGGTCGGAAATACTTGGGAGGGGTGGTCTATCCGCACGGGCAGAACCCGGATCGGCGGCCCGCACCTCCCGAACCGGTTCGGGCGCCGTCCTTTCCGGCGGGCGATTTTCGTTTTGACGATCAGGGCGTTCCTCGCCCGGCTGCCCTTCACCGCCGCGGCCCCGGCGGCGTGAGCGGCGGGAAGCTCTGTGCTGGTAACGCGCTCCCTGTTCCCGCAACTGAGCGGTCAGACTGGTTGGCGTGCGTGCAGGTTCCAGGCCCTCCGGTTCGCGGATCTCAAGTTCCGATGGCGCGTCATCTTCGTCCGCGGACTCCTGTGATTCGACTCGTTCCTCGCCCAAGGCGTCGACCGCAGGGGCTTCCACGGCTTCGGCTGGCTCTGGCGCAAATTCCACCGGCAAGGCTTCGGCGACCGCCTCGACCATCGGTTCTGTCTGGGGTTCTGGCGCGGCCTCCTCAACGGGTTCGGGAATCGACGCCTCGGCTTCCGGAATTACCGCTTCTTCGATGCGCTCCGAAATCAATTCGGGAGCAGGGGCACTTGCGGATTCGAACACCGGCGCTGGCTCGATTTCGGCCGTGGCATCCGGCTGCGAGCCTGGAAGCTCCTCATCACGTCTGTACTTGGCGAGCGACTCACCCGGAAGGACAATGGGCTCCGACGCCTGTGGGCCGTCGCTGCTGAAATCCGCCGAGAACGACTCCTCAATGGCTTCGGCGATGGCTGCCTGATCCTCGGGCCCTACTACGGGTTCGGAATCGATTGCACCCGGACGGGCATATTTCGATTCAGGGAAACCACGGTCGCCTCCGCGGCGGCGGCGGTTGCGCCGGCCTCTGAACTGGCCGTCACGGGGACCGCGCTCTCCGTCCCGGGCTTGTCCGGCCGGGCGCAGCCCGGACTCGCTCTGGGTTGGCGTGGAAGGAGCCACGGCGGGAAGAACTTCCCGGGCTTCGGAAACAGGCACCGTGCGAGACTCGCCGGGCTCTCCTTCCGCAGCGGGTTTGACAGTGATGCCGAGCACGGAATCTTCCACGCTCGTCACAATCTTGTCGTACTCGTCGTTGTCTTCGAAGAAATCGGAGACGTAGAGAAATGCGTCGCGGTCGAGGCCGATATCGACGAACGCGGACTGCATTCCCGGAAGGACGCGCGTCACGCGCCCTTTGTGGATGCTTCCAGCCAGCGAGTATTCCTTCTCCCGTTGGTAATAAATCTCAACCAGTTGATCGTCTTCGAGAAGTGCCACCCTGGTCTCGTGGCGGTTCGAAGCAACCACTAACTCTTTGGACATCCAATTCCCCCGGAGGGCCGGACGGAAACTCATACCGGAATGAGACTAGCGCGCTACGCCAACGGGCAACGCCGGGACCGTAGCGCGTAAAGGAAAGTAGGGCCAAACGCCGCATACTCAACCACAGCCTTTATTCCGGGAGCCGAACGGCTCCTGCCAAAATCTTTAAGATCAATTCACAAACCGCCGGAGCCTGACATTGTTCACAAGCCCAAGCATCAAAAACGTCGAGAGAAGGTTCGATCCGCCGTAACTTAACAGCGGCAATGGAATGCCCACGACGGGCATCCTTCCCACCACCATTCCCACATTTACCAAAACGTGAAACAACAGCAGCGCCGCAACCCCCATGCAAAGGTAGACTCCCGCGCGATCCGCGGCGGTCTGGGCATTCTGTACGATCTGCATGAGCAACACGAAATACAGAACCAACACAAAAACCACACCTGCAAATCCATGCTCTTCCGCGAAAGCGGAAAAGATAAAATCCGTATGAGGCACGGGCAGGAAGCGCAATTGAGTCTGAGTCCCTCGCGTCACTCCCTTTCCCCACATTCCCCCGGCTCCGACCGCAATTTTCGATTGGATCGCCTGATAACCGCGTCCTCTGGGATCGCTATCCGGGTTCAAAAACGTCTCGACACGACTCTTTTGGTACTCCAAAAGCGCATTGCTGTACCATCCAACGGGCAACAGAACGGCCAGCAACACGGCTGCCACCGCCACATACTTCCACCGCACACCCGTCAGAAAGCATCCCGCCCCCAGGACGGGCAAGTAGGTCAATGCCGTACCCAGATCCGGCTGCAGCATCACAAGAATCATAGGGATGCCCACAAGACCGGACAACTTCACCAGGTCCCAACCCTCGAGTATTTCGGCTCGTACTTCCGTCAGATACCTGGCTACTAGCAATACTATCACTAATTTGACGAATTCAGAGACCTGGAAATGAAACGAGCCGATCGGTATCCAGCGCCTGGAGCCGAACACGAGCTTTCCGGCAAAGAGAACCGTCACCAGCGTAACGATAGAGCCCAGGTACAGGAGTGGCACGTGATGAAGCATCGCGTGGTAGTCGATCGAGGTTGCCACCCACATGACGACCAGGCCTATCGCCAGCCAGAGGATCTGCTTCCACCAGGCGTCGCGCCACACCGTGCCGTGGGTGGCGCTGAAGATCTGAAGCACGCCAAGCGAGCAGAGAAGGACGCTAACTGTGATCAAGGGCCAATCAAAGTCGCGGAATGACAGATGGCGGGACATTTAGCAGTGGCTTCTTCTTTTTGGAATCTCTGAACCTTCGCGCGAGACTCTGATGTGGAGACTACAAGGCCGGGTTCGCGACCCTTTGCCCGGAGGATGCCCGAGTTGCGCGACTATGGGCAGCGCTCGCTCGCGGCCGGCCGATCTCCGCCCGGGATGGATCTCTGGCGTGCCCGCTCCAAAGCGGCGCACGGAAATCCCGTTGGCAGGCAAGGCTCCCAACAAACCGCAGAAGCCCTGGAGAGCATCGCACCGATGGGACATGGCGCTCACTGAGCAGGCGCCTTCGCACCAGGCTGACTCACTTGCGCCAAGGCGATCCGGGAGGGTGCGACTCGTGCCTGCTTGTCGAAATACACCTTCATAATATCCCGGACCAGTCCAGCGGCGAGTTGGCCGTGTTCCGCGTGCTCGTAAAGTGCCACTACAACGATTTCGGGATCTTTCCGGGGAGCAAACCCGACAAACCAGGCATTGTCCTTGAACGCCTCCTGCCCCGGCTTTTTGCCCTTCAGAAATTCGTTCGAAACAAGTTGGGCTGATCCGGTCTTACCGCACACCTCGATGCCGGGAATCCGGGCGCGGATGCCCGTTCCGCCCAAATTTACTACGCCGAACATAGCGTCGATCACCTTCCGCACGTTTTCGGGATTGAGATCGACATGGCGCGGAGGCTCTGGTTTCTCCGTACGTACCAGATGTGGTTTGTACCAGTTTCCCCCCACCGCGAGGCCCCCGATGGCGTGGGCCAACTGCAGCGGCGTTACGGTAAGAGCGCCCTGCCCGATCGACACCGAGATCGTCTCGCCGGGATACCATTTCTGCCTGAAGGTACGCACCTTCCATTTGGTGGACGGAACCAGGCCTGCCTCCTCGTGCGGGAGATCAATACCGGTGCGGCGCCCGAGACCCGTCATCTCGGCGTACTGGGCAATTGAGTCGATGCCCAGCTTGTTTCCAAGATTGTAGAAAAAAACGTCACAGGAGTGAACGATGCCGTTTATAAGACTGATGGTCCCGTGGCCACGCTTTACCCAACACTTGTGATAGTGCCCGAAGAAACTCGCTCCGCCGGAACAACGCACGGACCAGTTGTCATCTATTGTGCCCATCTCAAGTCCGGCCAGCGCCATAATGGGTTTGAACGTCGAGCCAGGCGCGAACTGGGCCTGAGTGGAGCGATTCAGCAGCGGGTTATAGGGGTTGTTAACGAGTTCCTTCCAATCGGCGTTGCGGATGCGGAACGCGAACTTGTTCGGATCGTATGCGGGGCGGCTGACCATGGCGAGAACTTCGCCGTTGCGGGGATCGAGCGCGACAATGGAACCGACGCGGTCCTGCATCACGAGCTCGGCCACTGCCTGGATGTCAAGATCTATCGTGAGTTGCAGGTTCCTCCCCGCGACCGCCTCTTTCATCGCGATCAGTTGCCGCTCGCGGCCGCGGTTATCGACCACAGCGCGACGCTGACCATCGACGCCGTGAAGTAAGTCGTTGTACTGGCGCTCGATCCCGGCTTTCCCGATCACGTCTCCCTGGTCGTACCTGGCGAATTCGGGAAGATCAAGCTCTGATTCACTCACTTCCCCCGTGTAGCCGATCAGGTGCGCCGCAAACCCGCCTCGAGGGTAGAGGCGGCGCTGGGCGCGAATGATCTCCATTTCAGGGAAAAATTCAGGGTCCCGGTGAGATTCGACGAAGGCGATATCGGCAGGGGTCATCTCCGATTTCAGCGTGATCGGTTCGTACTTCGGGCGCGACCGGTCGAAGCGGTTGAGGCGCGTGATGAGATCGTCGTAGTCGAGATCGAGCCCGTCGACAATCGGTTTGAGGTTGGTCCGCTTAAGAGTTTCGCGCGAAAGTATCAGGGTGTAGGAAGAGTGGTTATCGACAATCACCCGCCCGTCGCGGTCGAGAATTTTCCCGCGCGGGGCAGGCACCGGCAGCGCCCTGATGCGATTACGTTCCGCACGCTCGTTGTAGAGCTCCGGATTCTGAATCTGCAGATCCCAGAAGCCGGAAATGAGAAACAGGAACACGGCAACGGCGAAGTACTGGCAGAACGCAATCTTTCCGGCGAAGAACTTCGTGTCGTCCCGCTGAAGGGGGACGAGGGGATCGCGCGGCTGGAACTCTGGATCTGCGGAACTCGGGTTCACGTAGGGCGTTAGCCTCTGATTCCGAGTCTATCGCAAGTCGCCTCTCGTTCAGGGGATGCCGAGAATCCAGCCCTCTATCTCCGCCGTTCTTCGGTCCTCTTCCGTCAAATCGGGATTGAAGAAATTCCTGAGGTTTCCGCAGCGATCGGTCTGGCGCATCCATGCCGCGATGGAATAGGCGTCGTGTTGATCGGAATTCCGGTCCTCCCTGGCGAAACTGCGACTCCATAGCGCTGGATAGACCTCCGCCGCAACTGACCGGCTGGATGGAATCTCCCAGCCATCAAACGGCCAGAAGTGGATCTTCCCGGCATCCTTACTCCGGAGATACCGCAGCCATGGGAGACCCGCGTGCGTGGACTTCGCGACTGAGCCCGGCACATCGAAGTGGAAGACGGATTTCGCCCCGGCACGAACCTCCGCCAGACGCCGCCACCGTGGGCGACCGGTTCGCGCCGCGCCGTTGCCGCAGGTCCCGTCGCGCACGGAGTCTACCTTGTACTTGTCGGTGGGCCAGTGGCTGACGAAATCCTCCAGAAACCCATTCCAATTGACAGGCAGATCGTATCTATTGAAGTACTGCAATGGGAACGAAAACCCGTGGTCAATGCCGACGAGAGTTTGCGTTTCCTCCGAAAGCCGCTCGAAAAGCCACTCCGCAACACCGCGGCGCGTCCAGTACTTTCGCGGGCTGGGTGGCGGACCTATCTCGCGTGGCGGCGTTTCCTGATCGGCCGCCACGTAAACCCGAAGACCTCTGAGGCTCGAATCCGCTGTCTCCGCTCCGGAGTAATCGATGCCGATGTAGCGCTCAAATCCCGGCATTCGGCCCTCCCTCGTCTAGAAGTGCAGACGAACCGTGTACTGCATTTCGCGACCACGGTTGAGTTGGTTGGTCGTGCGCCCAAAGGTAGCCGACGTGAACGCCGTCGCCGGATCGTTCGGTACAAAGCTGTTCGTCAGATTGTAGGCTTCGAACCGCAGTTCGAGTTTGAAGCGCTCCGTCACCTGGAAGAACTTCGACAGGGTAGTGTCCAGATTCCAGTTCCGCGGACCCGCGAGGTCGTTATATTGAAACGGATTGCTCCTCGGCGTGTAGGCAGGCTGCCGGTCGAATCCCGAGGTGTCGAACCATTTGCCGCGTTCGCGTGGAGCCTGTGGCGTTCCGGCAGGCGCCACTTGCGATGGGAACCGCAGAAGGGCGCCGGAGTTGTAGAACATCAGCCAACTCGCCGACCATCCGCCGAGCGCGAAGTTCGTAGCGCGGCCAGAGTTCGCGAGCCACTTGCGGCCCTTACCGAACGGCAGTTCGTAGGATCCCGCCTGCGCGATGCGATGCCGCGGATTATTCGAATCGAGCATGTCGGTCTGCTTTCCGAACTCCGAAATATCGTTGAAGAAATACGAATTCCGTTCACGGTTGAAATTGTAGGCAACCAGGAAGAAAAGCCCGCCGCGGAATGTCCGCTGCGCCTTTACCTGAATCGCGTGATACCGATTCAGGAAGCCGTCCGTATTCGTTTGTGTCAGTCCGGCGTACTGCGGATACGTGCCGAGGAGGCTTCTCCGCGTGACGGTTCGCTGATTGCGCAGTTGACCCGGGAACTTGTCCGGCGTGAGGTACTGGAAGAACGGATTGTTAACAGTCTGATCGAGCACGGCCTTCTGGGAGTAGATCAACGCCGGGTCTACCAGATTGAGCTGGAGATTGTAGGGCAGATTCCGCCCCAGATTAACGAAGTAGGTGATGTCAAAGTGAATCTGGCCCGGTAACTGGCGCTGGAACGATACGTTAATACGCTCGTTCACGCCCGGCCTGTAATCCCGCTGCTGCCAGCTTGCCGCCTGCCCCAAATTTGTGTACCGTCCAAGCCTGCTGCCCACCTGCGGAATCAGCGGATTCGTGGACGGGAACGGGTCGCTGAGCTTCGCCTGCGGAACGCCCTGCAACACAGGCGCGGCGGTCGAGAGCGCGTTGTAACCGGGATAGCTCGCGCTGCCCAGCAAGTCCGTCGTGAACACGGCCGGAATCACGTAGCGCGCGTATCCCACGCGCAGGCTCATGCGGTCGCTCAGCCGGTAAGCCATGCCGATTCGGGGCATGAATACTTTCTTTGGGGAGTCGAAACTCGACCGGGGATTTCCAGTCCCTACGAAGTTCCACGCGCCGGTAAAGGAATACGGCTTGCCGCGAAGAGCGGCGATGTCGGCGGGAATCGCCGGCGGGTTCGCCTGCATTTCGGGAATCGGATTCTTCAGATCGAGCGCGCGAGAGAAGCGGTCCTCGGCGTCGTAGATTCCGGTTTCGTATTCCCACCTCAATCCGAGATTGATGGTGAGATTCCGATTTACCTTGAAATCGTCGTGCATGTACCCGGCAAAGAAATCGGTTCGCGGTTTCTGGAGCGGGATGTACTGCGCCTGAGAACTGGAATCGATCGCGCCCAAAAGGAACGTGGCCCAGGCATCGCCCCGAAGACGCGTGTTTGGTGCAAGGAACGTGTCCGCCGTGAGCGCGGGTCCGAAACTGAAATTCATCAAATTGGGGCGCACCGAACTACCTCGCAAATGCCTGGCTTCCGCTCCCCACTTGACATAGTGGCGCCCGAAGTTGCGCGACACCCGTCCGCTATAGTTGAAACTCTCAGGATGCTGATACCAGTAGCCGCCTTTGCCAAAGCTGGCGCCGCCCACGCCCGATATCGACAGGTTCGGATAGTAGACCGAGGGAATGCCTTCCAGGTACGGTTTGTACCATCCGTTTGGCCAGAACTTCGCTAGGCCATCGGCGCCGATTTTCGATTTAGGCGCTTCATAATCGTCGTTTAGCGAGGCGTAACTAAAGCGGAAATTGACTACGGTGCGCGAGGAAGCGGTCCACACGGCGTCACCGGCGATGTTGCGGGAATTCATCACGCCGCCGTTGTCATCGGTGAGGGCCGGCGAGGTGTTCGGCGAATAGTTGTCCTGCGCCAGATCCGTCCGGAAGCGAGAGTAGCGTCCGAACACTTTCCACTGGTCGTTGATGTTCCAATCCGTACGGTTATTGACATTCCAGTTGTTGAGGTACCAGAAATAACTCTGCTTATAGTTATTGACGCGCGTGTTGCCTTCGCCCGGCGTGTTGGGACCCCAGATATCCTGCATGAACCTGAGCGAAAGGGGGTCCATTTGCGCGCGCGGTATCTGATTGCCGGGGAACGGCGTGCGCGTAGCGGAATTCGCCGCTGCGTTGAGCTGAGTCGTGAAGGGATCGAAGATCGCACGCAGGCCGCCATCGGGATTGAACGATTGCGAGAAGTTACCGCCACGTTCGAGATCCGTGGGAAGCGTCATGATGGCGTTCCGCGGATCCTTCGTTCTCCACTGCTCGTACGAGAAGAAATTGAACAGCTTGTTCTTGATGATCGGATTGCCGATGGTGCCGCCCCAGATGTGATTCTTCACGGCGTTCGGTGACCGGACGACCGAGTTAGTCACGGCGTTGAACGCGGGATTGCGGCCGAAATAATAACCAGTACCGTGAAACTCATTCGTGCCGGATTTCACGGAAAGCGACAGCACGCCGCCGGCGCTATGTCCGAATTCCGCATCGACGGCGTTCTGCTGCACGCTTACTTCCTGCGTTGCGTCCATCGGAGGCGCGTACGATCCCTTCGCGCCAAGCTGGAGGGGCGCGCCGTCGAGTTGAAGCTCGTTCTTCGTGGTCGTATTGCCGCCGACGTCCATTGAACTCGAGGACCACATATAGAATGGATTGCGTGTGGCGAGAGTGGCATAGCGGTTGACCACGGCGGGGTCGAGCAGAGCGAGGGTAAACGGATTGCGCGCGAGCACGGGGAGGTCCGTGAGCATCTTCCGATCCACCGTCAGAGCCATGGTGCCGGTATTGAACTGCACCTCGGCGGCCTGCGACGAAACGTCCACGGTTTCGACCATGTTTCCTGGGCGCAGCACCGGGTTTACGGAAACATCGCTACGCACCTGCACAAGGATATTCTGCTGGGTGTACTTGTTGAAGCCCTGCAGTTCGGCGCTTAGCGTGTAGGTGCCGGGGTCGACAAAATCGAAGAGAAATTGCCCGCTGGCGCTCGTCTCCCGGACGGTCTCGATTCCCTTGTTGACGTCGAGCAAGGCGACTTTCGCGCCGGCGACAACTGCGGCGGACGAATCGGTAACGGTTCCCTGAACCCGTCCCCGGTAATTCTGGGCGAAGGCTACTGCAGCCATGAGAAGAACGGCGGCGAAACGCATTGAACCTCCTCGGTGCTCGATTCGAAAACAACGCTACCTCACCGGAGGTCACGAGTCAAGGGGGATGAAACAGAAAGGAAAGAGCCGGCGGAAACGGGAGTGGCGACTGCGTCAACGGCCCATGTCGATGCCCAGCTTTTTCAATTCCTCTGCGTAGTACCGTTTGTGAAGTAAGTCCCACTCCTCGGTGCCTTCGGCGATCTCTTTCTTCTGAGACCGGACCTTGACGCGGGCGGTGTGATCGGCCTTGTCTTCAACGCTGAGGACGTCGGTAATGCCTTTGACAATTTGGAGCCTGACCTCGTTCGGGTCCAGCTTAAAGCGTAATTCGCGCGACTTGCGAAGAATTGCCACGAGCTTGTGGGAGGTGTCGGTGATCTTGTCCCGAGAGAGCTTCATGTGATCGCCTGCGTCGCGTCCGGACGCGCGGACGACTTTTCGCTGGGTGATGAGCGTATTCTTGATGCGGCGGAACATCTCAGGATAACTAACGCCCTGTTCCCGCATGTAGTCGCTGTACTCGCCTAGGATCTCGCGGACTTCGTCGTTGAGGCGATCCTCGGCCGTTAGCTCTTCGGTGATGACGTTCGAAACGATCTCGGCGACAGCGCTGGGATTCGCGGTCTCAATTGCGCCGTTGGACAGCCTTCCGACGATCTGGCGGGACAAATAAGCGACAAATTCCCTGGCGATCAGCATCCTATAGCGATTCGGCTCCTACGAATATCCTGGTTAGTTTAGCACACTGCCCGCGACTGCGGTTTTCCAGTGTCTCCGGGTTCCGACTAACTCCGGCGCCTCCGGGCAAAACGCCTCAGAAGGTCATCCGCAGACCCATCTGAATAATCCGCGGACCGCTCGTGGTGTCGATCTGTCCCACCCTGGCGGCGCTGATGTTGCTCCGAGGGTTTCCCAGATTCGCGTGGTTCAATCCGTTGAACATTTCCAGCCGGTACTGCAGTTGCCAGGACTCTCGAACCGGCAACCGCTTGAACAACGCGAAATCGAGATTATAGTTCCCCGGCGCGATCAGGGAATTGCGCCCCGAGTTTCCGTAGCTGCCGGGCGGGGGCAAAACGAAAAAAGACGGGTCGAAATACCTCGCCATCTGTTGATCCCGCCCCCTCCCGCTGTTCAGCTTAGGATTGCCGGTGAGATCGGGCCGCTGTGTGCCAGTCGCCGAAAGCGCGCGGTCCTGGCCGCTCACTACGGTGAAAGGCGACCCTGCCTGGAGAATGAGAATCCCATTGGCCTGCCAGCCGCCCAATAGCCATTTGCCTGCTCCCGTCTTCGGCCCGGGAAGTTCCCATAGGAAGCTGTTGACGAAGCGGTGCCGGACATCGAAATCCGACAGAGCCTTGTCCGGGCGCATATTCAGAGTGTTCTGCCCATTGAAGCCGTCCACGTCGAGCGACATGCCGTCGATCGATTTTGAATAGTTGTAGCTCGCGAGAATCGTGAACCCGCGCGTGAGCCGCTTGTTCAGCGTAAGCTGCAGCGCATGGTAGGTGGAATTAATGACGTTCTCGTAATTGATGATGCTCGCGAAATTCGGCGCGTAGATTCTTCGCGCATCGGTATTGGCCACCGTGGCCCCGGTCCGGAAGTTCGCGGGATTGAGTTCGCGGCGGATGGGAAGCCGCGTGCCCTTGGTCCCAATGTAGGCGGCGGTCACGACATAGCCGGGTGCAACTTCATGCTGAACATTCAGGTTCCATTGCTGGGCGTAGGGCGCGGCGAAAAAAGGATCCACGCTGAGACCCACCGTTACCGGTTTCAGGAATTGGTAGGCGGATCTTTGCTGTGGCGTGGACGGCGGTGAATACGGAAACGGATCCACCAGCCCGGCATAAGGGTTACTGAAGCTCTGCGGCTGTTGCACGGTGATCTGGAGGGAGTACGGCGGCGAGTTCACGAAGTGGCTCAATTCGTGGAATCGCGGAACATCGAAGAAGAACCCATAGGCGCCCCGGACGCTGGTCTTTCCGGTTCCCAATGGATTCCAGGCAAACCCGAAGCGGGGCGCGAAGTTGTTGATGTCGCTGCCTGTGCCGCCGCGGGGCACGTTGGCGTCGCCGGCATAAACCAGACCCGCGGGAGCCGTGGGGAAAGCCGTCGACTGCTGACCGGGCCGGAACAGGGTGAGCTCGTCGTTAGCCGAATAGAAAGGAAACTGCGGCTCATAACGGAGGCCGAAGTTAAGGCTGAGTTTCCTGCTCACCTTCCAGTCGTCCTGAACATAGAGCGAGAAGGTCTGCGCCCGAATCTGGTTGATGCGGATGGAGCCTTGTGTAAACCGCAGGGCGCGGCCGGTCAGAAAATCGGAAAACGCATTGCCCGTGAACTGACCATTGAATGTGAACTGGGGGTCCACCCCGTTGGCCGTCACGCGATCGCTCTTCGACCAGCGGTATTCGCCGCCAAACTTCAGCAAATGAGATCCCCGCGTCCAGCTCGCGTTTTCGAGAACCTGCTGTGTCGGCCGGTCGATCAGAACCAGATTGTCCTGGTTCAAATCCCAAAAGCCGGTCACGCCGCCGCGATAATGCGGCACCAATTCCTTACCGAGGGCATCCAGTCCGCCGCGATTCACCTTGACGCCGAAATCGCTATAGGAAGTGCCCTTGCCGTCAATGGGCAGCGGTCCCCGGTCGATCAGCGACTTGTTCCACGTATACTGCGATACCAGGAGGAAGGTGGGCGAGGCGGTCCAGGTGTGCTGGCCAGTCAAATTCGCGGTCCGGAAGGCCACCTCCGAGGTCAATACCGGCAGACCGGCCGTGGCAAGGTCGCGAGCCTGTGTCTTGAACAGACGGCCGCTCAATCGCTGGTTGTTGGATAGCGCATAATCCACCCGCCCCAAATACTGATCCGAACTGATGGATTCCGGCGGGTTGTAGATGTAGCGGTTCCCGCTCGCGTTTGGAAGCGGAACCTGCAGTGCAGTCAGAAACCTGACGGCGGCGGGATCGAATCGGTTCGATGGAATGATCGCGTTGGGGAAAGGCTGATTGGTGAGGGGGTCGCGAGGCCTCTGTGCCGATTGAGAGAAATCGCCGGACCGTTCGGCCGCCGTGGGCACCACCAAACCCGATCGCGTCGTGCCGGTCGACTGCCGCACTCCTTCATAGGAGCTGAAGAAGAACGCTTTGTCGCGAATGATCGGTCCGCCCACGGCCACGCCAAACTGGTTGCGGCGAAGCTTGCTCTTCGAAATTCCGAAAAAACTTCGCGCGTCAAGGGCATCGTTACGAAGAAATTCCCACAGCGCCCCATGCAGTTGGTTCGTGCCGGCTTTGGTCACCGCATTGACGACGGCGCCTGAGTTGCGCCCGTATTCCGCGCTGAAGTTATTCGTGAGAACGCTGAATTCTTCTAGCGCATCAGGGTTTGGCAGGACGGCGCCTACGTTCTGTTGTGGATCGTTGTTATCGCCGCCATCGAGCATGTAGTTGGTTGCCGTGCCACGGCCGCCGTTGACCGAGATGGCGTCGTTGCGGTTCAGCGATCCGCCGCCCGGCGCTGGCACCGCGCCGGGAACAAGCAGCACCAACTGCATCGGGTTACGCCCATTCAACGGCAATTCCTTGATGCGCTTCTCATCTACTACCTGCCGAATGGTCGCCGCCACCGTATCCACCTGCGACACGGCTCCGGTTACCGTCAGCGTTTCGCTGGTCGCCCCCACTTCCATGGTGGCGGTGATTTCGCGAGTCTGATCGGCCTCCAACTTGAACGTTTCCGAAGCGAACGTGCGAAACCCGGCTTGAGTAACGCTGATCCTGTAGTCGCCAACCGGGAGGCGCGGAAACGTGAAGCGTCCCGTCAAGTTCGACTGGGTTATCCAATCCAATCCCGTGAGTACGTTGTTTGCCTTCACACTGGCCCCGGCAATCACCGCGCCGGTGCTATCCCTGACCACTCCGACTGCCACGCCCGTGGCCTGTGCGTTCAGAAGGGATGACGACACCACGGCGGCAAGCAGGAACTTCGAAATCGCGATTTTCACGGTACGCCTCCTCACCAAGCTTCGATGTCCATAGCATACACGACGAACAGATGCGCGCGGGCAGCGGTCCCGTTAGACCTTACTTCTTCGCCCGGAGCCCAGTTGTGGGGTCCCTTGTAGGTCTTGAACTCCGCGGGAATCCCAGGCTAGACTGCTTGAGCCCGCAAGAATTCGCTGACCTGCATGGAGTGGAGAAAGCCCTGGTGCAGATGTACGCCAACTATCGCCCCAAGCCTTTTGCCTGCGGACTTGCTGATTCCTGGAACGTGGCTTTTCGAACCTTCCTTCCCGCGAAGAGGTCCCGGCCCGCGGGCTTCGCCAGCCGGTCTGGCTGGTCGAGAACTGGCTATCCGAGTTCCTTGGCGGAAAGAAGTAAACCGGCAATGGATTAGCGTGAACGCCAGGCCGTCGAGGGTGTTCTACCGCGGTATGAGATTCCGGATGGCCGGCCATCAGGAAGTTGAGTTTGATCGACGGTCGGCCGGCGGTCAACTTCGGGATGCTTCCTGGCCAGTTGATGGCTGGTTCAGGTTCGCATTCTTAAGAACATGTACAGCCCGGCGAGCGAGAACAGAGCGTCGGGCGACCAGGCGGCTAGAGCGGGAGGCAACTGATTCACGTTCCCGATCTGCTCAAACAGATGATTTACGCCCCAATACGCGATTGCGACGCCCAAACTGACGCCGATTCCGGCCATCGCGCCACGGTTTCCCACGAGAAACCCAAAAGGGACGGAAAGCATCGCCATGATGAGCGCGAAAAGCGGGACCGAGAACTTCTTGTGGTACTGGACTCGTAAGCGCACTGTGTCGAAGCCGCTGCGGGCCAGATCCTCGATGTAGGTCTCCAGTTGGCGGTAGTTCATCTGCTTCGCCTGCACCAGTTCTTTCAGGAAGTAATCGGGCGGCTCATCGAGCTCAGGAAATGTGTCCACCTGGAAGTTGCGGAAGTTCTTCTCGCTGATGCCGATGATGTCGCGCGTCCAACCGTTTTCGAAGACCCAGGTCTTCATGGTGGGCCGCCAATAGGCGCGCTCGGCCGAGATGTGGCGGCGGAGATGGAACGTTCGCGGTTCCAGTTCGTAGACGCTCACTCCCACCATGACGTTCTGCTCGATATCGAAATGGCGGTAGAAGTAGATCCGCGAACGAGTGCCGAAAATCCACTTCCGGTCGGGCCGCAAGTAGGTCTGCACGGGGCGCCCCTTGATTTCGTCGCGGATGGCGTCCTGCTTCCGGTTGGCCTCGGGCACGTAGAAGTGGTCGAAAGCGAACAAGCCGGCGCTGAACAGGACGCTGACCAGCAGGACCGGTAGAGTGATGCGATAAAGACTCACGCCCGACGCTTTGAACGCGATCACTTCGTTGTGTTTCGTGAGCACGCCAAAAGTCACCAGGACCGCCACCAGGACGCTGATGGGAGCAGTATCGTAAATCAGCTTGGGAGTCAGGAAAAAGAGGTATGTAAACACGCGCGAGAGCGCGATCTTGTTCCTGATGATGTCGCTCAGCAGGTCGAAAAAGGTAAATACTTCCGTCATGAGCACGAACGCCGTCAGGAGGAGCAGAAAGTAGGACAGAAAGCGGCTGAGAACGTAAGCGTCGATGATCTGGGGAAAAAACGACAGCGCTCCGAAAGGTCTCCTTCCCACTCCAAGCACGGGAGTGGCGTGGGAAAAGCGCGCCTTCAACCTGGCGTAGGTTCCGCCGGCGAACGCACGGATGAATCCTACCAGGTCGCGGTCTCCAGGGATCTCGAGCCGGGCCAGAAGAATGAGGCCAATGATCGCGAATACGGCGTTCGGCAGCCACGCCGCGACCTCAACCGGAAGCTTTCCCTGGCGGGCAAGTCCGGTCAGGCTCATGAACGCAAGGTAGTAGCAGAAAAACGCCAGGAAAATGCCCATGACGTATCCCGCCGACTTGCCGCCCTTGCGCGAAGACGCGCCCAGCGGAATACCCACAAACGCGAGCATGAGGCACGCGAGTGGGAGCGCAAGCCGTTGATGCAGCTCGATGCGCGCCTCAGTGCCGCCGCCCTTGCCGCTTTCCAGCGCGCGAGTATGCGGGATCAGTTCCCGCGTTCCCATCTCGCGGAACGCGCGCGCGTGCCGCTCGACTGGAGGGCGCGCGGCAAGCGCCTGATCTCCCCGGGGAAAGGTACTGTGATACCCAACGGAGTCCTTCCCGATTTCATGCGAACTCGCGTCGCGGAAGGAAAGCTGGATGCGGTTCTGCGCCGCGTCGGCGACGGCAATCGCTTCTCGCGCGACGGTGATGCGAGGACCATCGCCCCGGTCCTTCAGTCCGTCGTTCCGCTGCTCCGGCGGCGTCAGGTCCGCCATGAACACGTTCTCCCAAACCGAAACAGGTCCAGTAGACCGCCGCACCTCCCCCACGTACAAGACCCTGTTCGGAAACTGTTCCTGGAAGACGCGCGGCTGGATGTCGGAAGTGAGCTCGGCCGCGGCGAGCTTGTTCGCGATACGGAAACGCTCCCGAACCGCGAAAGGCGTGAGATAAATGGACGCCACCGCCGTCACCGAGGTGGCGAACACGGCGAACGCAAGAACGGGCACTACCACCTTGCGGCTGGACACGCCCGCCGCGCGCATGGCGGTGATCTCTCCATCGGCCGACATGCGGCCAAGACCGACCAATATCCCGACAAGCACGCCGAAGGGCAGGGAAAACGGCAGCACCGGCGAGATCGCAAGCGCAAAGAGGTACGCCACCGTCTTTGGCGGAAGCGAGCTCTTGACGATCAGCTCGAAAAGCCAGTCAATGCCTTGAAGGAAAATGACGAACGTGGCCAGCACCGCGCCGAGCACTGAACTCGACAGTATTTCCCGGAAAATGTAGCGGTGCAGAATCGACATCTGACGCCAAAACGTTTCAGCGAGCCGCGGTCGAAGCGACAACGGGCGCCGGCACAATCGGAAGCTTAGGATATTCCTGCTCGATCTTCTGCAACTCCAGATCGTCGATCAGCACCGAGGGGGCAATCACCGCGGTTTCCGATATGCTCGATCCAGCGCCCATGATCGCAAACGGGGCGGGATTGTCGAGAAATTCAAACAGGTAGCTCTCGTTGGACGCGGCCAAAATATCCTTGAGAGACCGCGCGTTCAGCCCTTTGAAACGCGTTCCCCTGACCAGTTCTTCGCGTCCGTCCGGATACACCCGATAAACCAGCAGCGGCAGACTGACCGGCTGTGAGGAACCCGTTGCCTGCCCCAGGATACGCCGTGCCTCGTCAAATGAGGCGGATGACGGGAAATCGAGTTTTCGCACAATGATGCCATAGGGCTTCCCGCGCGTTTGGCAGATTTCGAGCATCTGGATCTTCAGCGCCGCGGGCGCCACGGACTCCGAGACCTTGATAAACAGGTTGCCGAACGCTGCGGTGTTTGCTCCGAAATTGCCGGGCATCCGCGCGCGCCCGTTCGATGCGCGATAGCTTTTCACCGGCCGGCGGGTGAGCAGGAAGTTCTTCAACACTCCCTTTTCCACGAGAGTGAGAGGCTCGGGGGCGATGCCTTCCATGTCGACCGAATAGCGGCCGAAGAGCGGCCTGCCGCGCCATTCTCTTTGAGTGGGGTCGTCGACCACATCCATCCATTCGGGTAGAATACGCGCACCGATGCGGCCTTCGAGTTCGCTCGACGGGAATCCGCCCGGGCGGCCCGGTTCGGTGACCGGTTTCCTGGTCAACGCCAGATTCCGGCCAAGCACCTGGGCGAACAGTTGCGCCGCGGCCTGGGCTTCGAACAGGATTGGTCCGTTGTAGGATTCCTCGATGGGCGCCTTGGTCAACGCCACAACGTTTTCCGCCATCACCGCGATCTCGCGGCTCATGTCCGCGTCGGAAGGCATTTGCCCGAATTCGAGCGCATGAACCATGACCGAATCGCGCATCAGCATGCCGTCGGGCGCCTGGGCACTGGCTTTGCCTCGAACATACATGATGTTTTCAGGCGTGCGGACTTCCGAGCCTTCGGACGTTACCAGGTAATGGACGTTGCGAATAGCCTGGAATTCCACCAGCGAATTCGTAAGCCCCGGGAATTTCGCCGCGACAGCGGACAGGGCCTTGGTTTTCCCGATCCAGACTTCCTGATCGAAGGGTTCCGTGCGAAGGGGCTCAATCCGCCGGATAGGCTTCGCTTGCGAGAAATCCGGGATCACCTCGCTCTGCGTGACGTTCTTGAGCGCGGATCGCTTGCGCGCGATGGTCTGCACAGCCGATTTGTAAGAAGAGTCCGTCGCCAGCCACAGGTAGCGGCGCAGCACAGAATAGCTGTCGTCGAGCGGGGGAGACATATCCACCCGAACGCCGAATCCGCTGCCGACATAGTTTGTGTTGTCGAAATTGTAGCTCCCCACGCGCACATGAACGGAAGGCGAACGGAAGCGCGAGGGCGAAGCAGAGATCAACCCTCCCACGCTCGCCACGGCGCTGAAGGTGGTGGCATCGTCGAGCGAGTATTCGATGTAGTAGGGCTTCTCGAGGTTCTCGAACTTGATGGTGAGCGAACGTTTCAATTCGTCCCGCATCGCCCTGAGAATTGTGTCGTTATCCTGGGCAGACAGCACCGTTGAGAGGGCGAGCGCCGTCAGCCACTGGAAGGCTTTCAATTCGCACTCTCCTTTCCTGCCGGGGCGGGTAAAAGCGGGGGCCTGTCCTGCGATTTCGCCTTTTTCTCGATCTCGATCTCGCGGACCAGCAAGGCGGGCGACGCGGCGCTCACCGGCACGCTGCCGGACTCGGCGCCGCAATATCCGTTGAACACTTCGACCGTATCGGCCGTAGCAATAATCTTCGCGAAGCTCGCGAGCGGCGTGCCGACGAGATCGGCACCGCGTACAAGTTCGTCGGGACGGCCATCGGGATACACGCGGTACACCACGAGTGGAATCACTTTGAACGCCTGCAAACCAGCGCGCGAGGTTGTCGTATAGCCGCCCGTCACGCGATGAATGTAGAACCCGTACGGCTTGTTCTGCTTCCTGATTTCGTCGAGCAGCATGTCCCGCAGGCCCTTTCCGGGCAGCTTATGCGACGATTCGACAATCAGGTTGGACTGCCGGGAAACAATCTCCTGCCCAGGCTGCCTGCGGCCGTGTCCGTTCGAGCGGTCGAAGCCGCGGATCGGAGAGCGCGACATCAGGAACGTCTTCAGTACGCCGCTCTCGATCAGGGGAACGGGCCTCGCGGGCATACCCTCGTCGTCGAAATCATACCAGCCGTTCAGATCGATGCCCGCGATCCTGCGCTGCGTCGGGTCGAAGATCACGCTCAGAAACTCCGGCAGAACGGGTTTCCCGACGGCCTTGGTAAAAGTCTGACCCTCGGATTCGTCCTTCTGCCGGTGGCCCTCCACGCGGTGTCCGAAGATCTCGTGGAAGAACACGCCGGACGCGTGGCCGGAAAGAATGGCCGGACCCACGAAGGGATCGACCACGGGCGCGTTCAGCAGCCCTTTTAGGCTGGTTGCGACGCGCGTGATGGACTCGCGGATAGCGGCGTCGGTGGGCATCCCGCCCGGTTCCACGGCCTCGAAGGAGTCGCTGGTGGAGAGGTCCATTCCGTCTTCCGCCTTCGCGTGCGCCGTGATCATGATGCGCGCGAAGCCGCGGCCGTGCTGCAACCGGGTGCCTTCGGAGCTCACCATGAACTTCTTCTCCGTCTGCGCAAGCACCGAGATTTGCGACGTGAGAATTTCAGGGTACTTCTCGAATTCCAGGGACAGCCTGCGCACCCGCGCGGTCCATTCCGCGGTGGCGAACTTGTGCGTGGGGACGGCCTTGACTGCAACGGACGGCTTCTCCTCGGAGAAATCGTCGGAATCGTCTTCTTCCGCGACCTTCACCTGCTTGTTGGTGCGGATATTGATGAGGCGTTCGGCGGCCGCGCGGTAGGTGCGATCGGTTTCAAGCCACATCCGGCGCTGGATCGCCAGGACGTGGCTGTCGATCGCAATGGGCGCGCCGGAAGTAAAGTGTGCACGGTCGCCCCGCACCCGATGGTAATTATCGAGCTTTGGACTGCCGACACGAACGGTAGTATCGAGATACCGGCTTGTGCCTTGATGCTCGGAAGTCAACGTCCCAAGCGAAGCCGACAAGACGTTGGCTGTCTGTTCGGTTATGGTATACGAAAGGAAGTAAGGCGCGGGATCGGCCTTTTCCCGCAAGATGAGGAAGTTCCTGTCAAGTTCCTCACCCATGGCCTTCAGGACGGGTGAAGCTTCGGGCGATGGCTGTCCAAAAAGGCAAAATGAAAGCGAGAAAAACAGCGCGGAGCGGATGGATACCGTCACACGCAATAGGATAGCATTTGCGGTGAACGCCTTGCGCTGCCGGAACGTGAGCCGGGTGAGCCGCAGGCGCCGTCAAGCCCCATTCTTCTATGCCGGTGTAGGCTCGGCCGCGGGGACGGGGTGGGGCTTGATTCGCTGCAAGCGCGTCTGCAAGGCGGCCATATAGGTGTAGACCACGGGGGTCAGGTAGAGCGTAACCAGCTGCGAGAACAGCAACCCGCCCACCACTACGAGGCCGAGCGGCTGCCGCGCCTCTCCGCCCGCGCCGTATCCGAGCGCGATCGGCACGGCGCCGAGCAACGCCGCCATCGTCGTCATCATCATAGGACGGAAGCGGATCAGGCATCCTTCGTAGATCGCTTCCGTCGGAGACATGCCGGTCCGGTCCGCGTCCAACGCGCAGTCGATTTGCATGATCGCGTTCTTTTGCACGATGCCTATAAGCATGATCAGGCCGACAAAGGCGTAGATGCTCAGGTCCATCTTGAAGATGAACAGCGTCAACAGCGCGCCAAAGCCCGCCGACGGCAACCCGGACAAGATCGTAAAGGGGTGGATATAGCTTTCGTACAGGACGCCCAGGACGATATAGACCACCAGAATCGCGACAATCAGCAGGACCCACAGATTCGACAACGAACCCTGGAAGGCCTTCGCCGCTCCCTGGAATGTCGAGCTGATCTCGGGGGGCAGGACCTCATCGGCGGCCGCCTGAACCTGGCCCACGACATCGCCGAGCGAAGCTCCAGGCTTCAGGTTGAAAGACACCGTGACGGCGTGCAGTTGTCCGAAGTGGTTGATCGTCTGCGGCCCCGAGTCGAGTTCCACCTTCGCAAGCGTGTCGAGGGGGATCAGGCGTCCGGCATTGGACTTGAAGTACAGCAACGAGAGGGCCTTGGGATCAGCCTGGTATTCCGGCTTCAATTCGAGGAGAACCCGGTACTCGTTGATGGCCGCATAGATGGTCGATACCCAGCGAGGCCCGTAGGCGTCGTAGAGCGCGTTTTCAATCTGCGCGGCGGTCACCTGCATGGCAGCGGCTTTGTCCCGGTCGATCTCGACGTGTACCTGAGGCGTCGAGATCGCGAGGTCGCTCGTGACATCCTGAACCGTGGGCAACTGCTCCACCGCTTCGCGCATCTTTTCCGCGGCCACGTACAGTGCAGCCTTGTCCGGGGACTGCATTGAGAACTGATAAATGCTTTTCGTCACCTGTCCGCCGATTCGTATCGTGGGCGGGTTTTGGAGGAACACGCGCATGCCCGGAAACCCGGTAAGCTTCGGGCGCAGGTTTGCGATGACCTCGTCCACGAGCATGGCTCGTTCGGTTCGCGGTTTGAGGTGCACCACCAACTGCCCGTAGTTCTGACCGCCGAGCGTGGATGCTGCCGCTCCGCCGACGCTCGAAACAAGCGAGTCGACGTTCGGATCCTGCTGTACAACCCTAGCGATCTCTTCCTGATACTTCACCATCTGCTGAAAGGATGTGCCTTGCGCCGCTTCGGTAATGGCGAGAAGCTGGTCGGTGTCCTGATCCGGAATAAAGCCCTTCGGTATCTTCACGAACATGTAGGCCGTGGCGGCAAGCCCAACGAGCGAGAACAGAACGGTAGTGACGCGGAACCGCAACACGACCTGAAGACTGCGGTCGTAGACGCGCAGCATGGCGTCGAAGAAGCTCTCGGTCACGCGATAGAACCAGGAATGTTTCTGATCGTGAGTGGAGCGGAGAAAGCGGCTGCACAGCATGGGCGTCAGCGTGACGGAAACGACGCCCGAAATCAGAATCGCGACGCAGATGGTGATAGCGAATTCCTTAAACAACCGCCCGAGCACGCCCCCCATGAACAGGACGGGAATGAAGACGGCGGCGAGGGACAATGTCATCGAGACGATGGTGAAGCCGATTTCCCGCGAACCCTTGATCGCGGCGAGCATCGGCGCTTCTCCGTTCTCGATGTGCCGGACGATATTTTCGAGCATCACGATGGC
>SXGS01618016.1_pt1 | contig 21870 bp, 19 predicted proteins | sample 3174681 | NCBI WGS metagenome assembly SXGS01 (sample SAMN11356861, study PRJNA531348) | freshwater metagenome | isolation source: freshwater sample F1-80 | place: China: Fuxian Lake, Yuxi | collected 2017-12-25
GGCTTGAAGGGCTGGGCGGCGTTGATCGCTGCCAGGGTCTGGCCCGCGTCACCGAGTATGAAGACAGCCACCTCAAAGGGGCGAAAGCCACTGGAGGATATGATGTGCCGTACCTCGGGCTCGATCGATTCGGCCGAGACAGACGACGACGCACTGATGACAACGAGAAATCCACCCAACCACGCACTTCGCATGCGGCCAGACAGTAGCGCAGCTTGGCCCGGGACGCAAGAGACGAAGGCCCCCTCGGGGAAATCCTCCGGCTCACCCCCTTGAGCCGACAGCCAGCGCTCGCAAGCCAGCCAAGTAGAGCCGGGGAGACTTGCCACGCAGCGTCCCAGTCTTCAGGCGTGGGACTACCCAGTTGCATCAGACTCCGACTTCGACTAAACAAGCTCCTCAATCCAACCTACAAGGAGCCTCAAATGCGACGAAATGGCCTCAGGGAACTACTGGACAATGATCAGCCAAGCCTGGGAACTCGTATCTTGAGCTCCTGGCCCACCACGATTGAGCTCATCGGACATTCGGGAATGTTTGACTACGTCGAATTTTCCGCAGAATACGCGCCCTACGACCACCTACTGCTCGAGAACATGGGCCGTGCAATTGATTTGTTCGACCACTTGACCGGCATGATCAAGATCGAACAGGAATCGCGCCTGCATGCCGCAACCCGGGCGATTGGCGCGGGCTTCCAGGCAGTCCTGTTTGCCGACATACGATCCGCCGCCGATGCCAGGGAATGCGTACGCGTCGTGCGCAGCGAAAGGCCCAAGTCGGGAGGACTGCATGGCGTGAACCTCTTGCGATCGACCGGCGTGGTCGTTGACCCAGCAACTGAGGCCTGGGCGGACTCGCTGGACAAGATCGTGATCGCGGTGATGATCGAAAAGAAAGGTGCAATGGAAGACCTGGAGTCCATCTTGGCCGTACCCGGCATCGACATGGTCCAATTCGGCCCGGCGGATTTCTCGAACAGCATCGGCCTGACCGGGCAAATGCAGCATCCAGAAGTCAAGGCAGCCGAGAAGCACATGATTCAAGCGGCACTCAGAATGGGGGTTGTGCCTCGCGTTGAGCTGCACGAACCTCAGGGTTTCGAGCCCTTTCTTGAGATGGGAATCAAACATTTCAACGTCGGAACCGACGTCAAATCCTACTTTACCTGGTTGCAGAAGACTGGCTCTGTCATGCGAAAAACGCTCGGCCTGAAGCCGCTCACTGAGCTTGCGATAAGATCTACCTACGGGAAATAGGCTCGGACGGTGCCCAACAAGCCTTTTGACAAGCCCCAGGGGGCGGTCATGCGATCGCAGCGACGTCGTGGCCTGCCTCCACACCGGGGCTCCGCGCCTGAATCCAGGCAGGAGCAACTCAGCGACCGGTTGCGGCCTCGACGAAGGGACGCAGCTCCCGCCAATTGACGTCGTCGCGGTCGCCATGATTATCAAGCTTCAAGTGGTAAACGACGGGAAACCCGGCGATCGCGGTACGGAGGCTTGCGACCATCCCATGGGCAACCAGCGGGGTTCCCGTGCCATCCCGAATCGGCGAATCGAATCGGTACCGCACGAGCTTGACTCGCGTGCCAAACTCTTCACGCTCACCCTCTTCAACGATCTCAAACCCGTCGCGGCCTTGCCGAATCAGGGGCAAGAGCGAGTAGACGTCGCCCAGTGCCACCGGATCCTGTTCGCTCGACTTCTCGGAGAATCTCACCACCCACGCATGGTCGCCCACGAAGGCGAGACCCCGGTACCGGCCGGTCATGGAGTCTTCGCTGATATCAAGCCCCACCAGCCGATACAGGTTGGGCGGGAGAGTAAATCCCGAGACCTTCGCAGCGGCGGCGAGCAAATCGGCATGGGACAAATACTCCCGTTCCGATGCCGGGAAGAAGTAGCACCCTGGCGCCACGCCCGCGAGGGCCAGGATCACGAAGGCGCTGACAGCTCCTGTACCCCTTCTGATCATTCGTCCCATCGCTCTCCTTGTGCGTCGTGACGCGGATAGACTGAGGTCAGTTCTTCCTGGACTCCTCGGGACCGGTTGCCGGCACTGCCTTGCCCTCCGCGGGCTTCGAGTCCTCGCGCACCCGGCGCAGCCCCCGCAGCCTGAGGATCTCCTCCGCCTCATGGCGGGCCAGGCTCTCATCGCGCAGGTAGACGTCCCGTCCTGCCTGTTCCGCGTTCCGCACGACACTCTGGACGACGTTCGACTCGCTCACTCCCCGGAAGAGATCACGCAGGCTTACCGCAATCGATGGATCATGGACAAGCATGCCAACGGAACCCTCGCCTCGCTCCACCTGCGCCAGGATCTTCTCGAGCGCGGACGCGCTCTTCTCCAGCCGGTCGACCAGGGTCGAGAATCCACGTCCCAGGTCGCCATCGGTCGCAAGACGCCCGAGAACGCTTTGACTCGATTCCGCCCTGGAGATCAGTGCACTGGCACGAGCGGCGACGGAGGAGAGCCCGTCCAGCGCCTTCTTTGCCGAGTCGGCGAGGTCCGGCTCGTGGATCAGCTTGCCCACCGAACCCTTGCCCGAGCTGACCGCGTCGGCCGCAATGCGCAGACCAGAGATCAAGTCGCTGGCCTCGCTCAAGGCTGTCGAGAGATTCTGCGCGTACGTCTCGGAGAAGATTAGCTGGCCAAGTAATCCCTTCTGACTCCTCACCTCGCTCAGCACCCCCTCAAGCTCCGTCGAGATCCGCTCCACTTGCACGGTGAGTGCACTCATGGAACGAGTGAACGAGTTCAGGTTATCGTAGAGTTCGGGGTTCTTGAGGAGTTGACCGAGCGTGCCTTGCCCCCTGGCGATATCCTTCAAGACGGAAGAGATTGTACGGATCAAGTCTGTTGTGCTCTCCGTGATCTCCTCACCCGCGAAGGAATCGATCATTCCCTTGGATTTGAACCTTATGGTCGATCCGGGCAGAAGAGGTTGATTTCCAGAGGTGCCTGGCTTCACATAAATCAGGGTGTCTCCCAGGAGACCCTGACTTTCCGAGGAGGCGAAGGAGTCCTGGCGGATACGCTCCCGGTAGGCCCTCTCCATGGCAATCGTGACAAGAATTTCGCTCGAGTCGAGCTCTTTCGGAAACTCGATTCGAGTCACGGAGCCTGCGATCACTCCGCCGAGAGACACCTTTGAGCCGAATTTGAGTCCACCCGCAGTCGGCAGACGTACAACGTACTCCACGTGGTCAGCAAAGATGTTCTTCCCGTCGCCGACGAGAAAAAGGCTTGCGATGACGACGACCGTTGCCACAAAGAGGACAAAACCGACGCTGAAGTCTGTTGCCAGGTGTGTTCGTTTCATTTCGCCTCAAGCCTTGGCTTGGTTCCTTCGGGCAAGCTCCGATGGGGCAAGTTCCGTGCCGACTCCTCCCCCAGGAGGAATTCCCGCACCTCCGGGTGGGCGCTCGAGAAGAAGCCATCGGATGGGCCATCACAGAGAACCTTGCCATCGGCCAGGTAGGCCCATCGGGCCGCAACGGCGCGAGCGCAGTCAAGGTCGTGCGTCACCAGGATCGAGGTGCTCTTGAGCTTTCTGTCCATATCTCGCATAAGACGGGATATTTTCCGACCCGTGATGGGGTCAAGACCTGTTGTCGGTTCATCGTAAAGCACAAACTCGGGGTCAGCAGCAAGAGTCCTCGCAATCGCGACGCGCCGACGCATGCCGCCAGAAAGCTCGCTGGGGCGGAAGTGAGCAACTCCGGGCAAAGCAACCCACTCGAGGCGCTCCTCAACAATCCGGAAGATTTGCGCCTCGGAATGAACCTGTTGCTCCCGGAGAGGAAAGGCCACGTTCTCACGCACCGTGAGTGAATCGAAGAGCGCTCCGGACTGAAAGACAAACCCCATGCGGCGCCGAAATGGCAGCCACGCCTCTTCCGACAGGCCCACCATCGATTGTCCCCAGAGGAAAACTTGCCCCTCGTCAGGCTCGAGCAACCCGGTGATGATCTTGAGGAGCACGCTTTTCCCCGAGCCGCTCTTCCCGAGAATCGCCAGATTCTCACCGGCCGCGACCCGCAGGTCCACGCCATCGAGGACAACCTTCTTGCCAAAGCGCAGCTTGACGCCCTCGATCCGCAAGACCTCCTCGCCTCCGCCAGCCTTCAACCCATCCGGACCCATGAGACTCTCAGTCCCCCACCAGAAGGATTGTCTTCGTGATGACCAGATCGACGACGAGAATCGCAAGCACGGATTGCACCATCGTCCGGGTGGTCGAGGTGCCCACGGCCTCCGTGGCCCGCTCGGTCCGGAAGCCAACATTGGTGGCAATAAGGCCGACCGTGAGTCCGAAGACAACGCCTTTCACGAGGCACGACAAGACGTCGATCCTCGTGAGAACCTCCAGGGCTCCCGCCAGATAGAGCACGCCGGGTTCCCCGAGCTGGAAGACCACGATGAGAAAACCGGCGAAGATACCGACGACGTTGGCGATCACGGTCAAGGCGGGCAGCATGAGGGTGGTCGCAAGGATTCGTGGTACCGCGAGGCGGGCCACGGGGTCGGCTCCGAAAACTCTGTAGGCATCGATCTGCTCGGTTACCACCATCGATCCGAGCTCCGCGGCAATTCCAGTCCCGATACGCCCGGCGAACATGATCGCTGCAAAGACGGGTCCAATCTCCCGAACAAAACTCGCGGTGACCACCATACTGACCGAGGTCTCGGCGCCGAAACGCTTGAGCATCGACTGCGTCTGGACGACCATCACAAGCCCGATGAAAAACGCACAGAGGTTCACGACAGTAAGCGACTCGACCCCAATTCGGTGCATCTGGTGGGTGAGCGCACGAAAAGAGTAGCGCCCGGAGAAGACCCGGGACAAGACGAGAACCGCGAAGACCCCGAACTCGCCGAAAGCGGAGAAGAAGCTTTTCATGAGGGTGCGACACTCTATACCATACGCCCGCAATGAAAAACCCCTCGGAGACCGTGGAGAGCGGAAGAGAACCGTTATCGGATGAAGCCAGGACGCTTGTGGCTGCGTCGTATGCCCACGCTCGGCGGATCACGCGATCGCGGGCCAAGAACTTCTTCTACACCTTCCTCTTCCTGCCGCCCAAGCGCCGCCAGAGTATCTTCGCAGTGTACGCTTTCAGCCGCCGAGCCGATGACGCGGTCGACGCGGTACGCTCCACGGGCTCTTCCACGGGAGGGCCCAAGAGCCCAAAGGAGGCACGCCAAGATTTGAAGGCGCTAGAGGCGCTTCTCGGCCCGGTTGCGCCCGAGAATGATCCACTCGCCCCCGCTCTCAGGGACACGATCCGCCGATTTAATATCCCCCTCGAGCCCTTCCTCGAACTCCTGCGCGGCATGGAGATGGACCTGGACACTCACACCTATGCGACTTTTGATGATCTCTACCAGTACTGCTATCGTGCAGCGAGCGTAATCGGCCTCATCTCCATCGAAATCTTTGGGTATCAGGGCCCCGCGCGAGAGTATGCCGTCGAACTCGGGATCGCCATGCAACTCACGAACATCCTGCGGGATGTCGCCGAGGATCTGAAGCGAGGCCGCATTTACCTACCCGGGGAGGATCTGCAAAGATTTGGCTGTTCAGTCGAAAACCTCACAAGGGGCGTTGTCGACAGCCGATTCCGTTCACTCATGGCCTTCGAGGTCGAGCGGGCAAGGTCCCACTTCCGCGCCGCGCAGCCGCTCTATCCCATGGTTCTTCCCGAGTCACGATACTGCCCCGTCCTCCTCGAGCGGTTTTATTCGAGAATCCTCGATCGGATCGAGGCGCAAGGTTTTGATGTCTTGACTCGAAGACCCGGGCTGCCACTTCACGAAAAGCTTCACATCGCGGGGAAGACCTGGCTCGAAGCGCTCACGAGCCGACCGTGATCACATCCAGAACGATGTGACGTAGCTCACGAGCCGGGTGGGCAGGAAGAGTGTGGCGTTGACCCTGTGCGCCCCACGCCCCCCTACACCCTTCAGTAGCTGGCGGCCTGTGACAATGGCCACGGCGTACCCCACAAGGCAGAGGACAGAAGTGGACACATGAACGTACTGCAGCATGCTGCCGGAGCCGCCCATGAGCCCCACCGTCTGCTCCACGGCGCCAGCACCCTTTGTCGAACGGGCATAGATCTCCACAAGGAGCACATTGATGGTGTCCATCGCGAAAGCACAAAGCATGACCGGGATGTGCACGCTGGGCTTGCGCCGGACAAGGAGGCCGTACCCAATCACAAGGAGCGCGGCGGTATTCAACACCTTCGCGACCATCGAGAGCGTCTCGTTATTCACTTGAAAAAATCCTCACCAATCATCCAGGTAAGCGACGTGCATCGTGTCGTCGCGGAAATCGCAAAGCTCGCACCGCACGCCAGCCTGACTTCGACGGATCTTCACCAAACCTTCCCGATGACACTTCGGGCAATTGCGGTTGGGCCTTGAGGGCCACAGGGTCGACACGAGAACCCAGATGGCAAGGGCGGAGGCGAGCACTCCTCCAACCAGATACGGGAGCCAATCCCGAAGGGAAGCCGCAAGAAGCGCGCCGCCGAGAGCGACCAGTAACCAAAGCAGTGGCAACATGGGGGGGACTCACGAATAGATGGAGAAGAATACCAGAGAGTGCTGCCGGCCTTCGAACAGGTTCTGGGGACAAGAGCAAGATTTTTTCCGGGGCAGAGCCTCTTCACGGATCATCTCAAGGTGCGTGCGGGCCGCGCCCCCTCAAAACCCTTGCGAAGAATGAAACGCCGTCGATAGGATACGCTGCCGTCAATTCGTCCAAGCACCACCCCCGGAGTTTGTATGTCATCCGCTGAGAACAACCTGCTCGACAAGAACATCGTCTTGCCCAAGGCACCCAAGCCCATCGCCAACTATGTGAGCGCAGTCGTCATCGGGGACATGCTGTATGTCTCCGGCCACGGCCCGGCGCCCCTTGAAGGTGTCAAGACCACCGGAAAAGTCGGGAGGGACCTCACCGTCGAGGAAGGCTATCAATCAGCGCGAAGAACCGGCCTCAGCATCCTCGCCACTGTCCGAGAAGTGTTGGGCTCGCTCGACCGCGTGGATCGGGTTGTCAAGCTCCTCGGCATGGTCAACGCCTCGGAAGACTTCCAGCATCACCCCCGCGTGATCAACGGATGCTCCGATCTTTTCGTGGAGATTTTTGGCGATCACGGTCGGGGCACCCGCTCCGCGGTAGGTATGGGGTCGCTTCCGGGAAACATCGCCACGGAAGTCGAGGCGATCTTCCATCTCAAGAAGTAACGATCGAGCACGGCTCTGCGCAAGAACCCAAGGACAACGGAATGCTGACGACGGAAGGCTGCCGTGACCGCCAGAGGCGCTTCCTGGAGCGGCTTGACGGCACGCTGGGAGCCGGAGCCTGGGACACCGTGGTGATTCACAGGCCGGAACACCTCCTCTATCTCGCCAACTTCTATCCTCTTCCCAATAGCCTCAACCTCCAAAGCTCCAATTTCCTCCTCCTGGAGCCGACCGGAGCAGCAACGCTTTTCACCGACAACTGGCTCGATCCCGGAGAATTGAGCGCAGCGGATGAGGTCATCACCACAGAGTGGTACACCTGCCAGTGCGAGGCCGAAAACCGCGCGATCCTGGTGGCCGATGCTGTGCGACAGCGTCTCGAGAAGCTGCGGACTCGCAAGGCCTGCGCCGAGCTTGGGCACTTGCCGCATCAAGTCGCCAGCTCGGTTGAGACCTGGCTAGAAATCGAGCTGATTCTGCGCACGATGCGGGAAATCAAGGACGCGGATGAGCTCGGTGCGATCCGTCGGGGCGTGCGAACGGCGGAGGCGATGCACGCGGCCTCTCGCGGCATCCTCCGGCCCGGCATGACAGAGCTGGAGCTTTATGGCCAACTTCTGGCTCACGGAGTGTTGGCCGCCGGCACCCCCTTCGTCATGATGTGCGACCTCGCAAGCGGCCCCAGGGCCGCGCAGGGCGGAGGAGCGCCGACGTCGCGAAAAATCCAGAATGGTGAGCTCGTCATCCTCGACTTCTTTCCCTATGTCGAGGGATACCGGGGTGACATCGCCAACACGCTTGTCGCGGGCGGCAAGCCCACGCAAGAGCAAGAGGACCACTTTGGGCTCGTGCATGCGGCCCTGAAGGCCGCCGAGGGGCTTCTTGAGCCAGGGGTGCCTGTGAGCGAGGTCCATCGAGCCATGGACGCCACGATCCGAGATCCCCGGCTTTTTCCGGGCCTTGGGGGCAAACGCGAGCTGGGGCACCACGCCGGCCATGCGATCGGCCTCTGCCACCCGGAAGCTCCCGAGCTCGTTCCGAAGAGCGACCGCGTCCTGGCAGAGGGCATGGTCGTCACGCTCGAACCAGGCTTCTACGGCGCACCAACAGGCGGAGTCCGACTCGAGCACAATTACCTCGTGACCCAGAACGGCGCGGAGCAACTTTCTCACCACAAGCTGGGGCTCGCCTGATCCATGAAGACCACCTGCGCCGATCTTGTTGGTATTTTCCTGATGCGTCACCACGCAAGGCCAGAGCTCGCGGTGCCTTCCGAAAGAGCGGAGCCGACTCCGCGAGTCTTCCAGTCGCGAAGGCTGCTGTCTCTCGCGGCTCTCCTGTGCCTCGCGAGCTCCTGCGCCTCTCCGACGACACCCTACCCGATCACGACCGCACTCGGCTTCGGCGGGCCCCACGAATCGGAGCCGTACCACATCGTCTTCGGACGGGATGCGATTGTCCGCGAGCGAGGTTCCCAGATCCTTGTGGGGCGCTCCGGCACGGTGCCCATCGAGCTACACGGCGTCGACCCGGAGGGTGAGGCTCCCAGGGATGAAAAGCAGGCGCATCGCCTGGCCGGGATTGCACAGTGGATGAGTGTGACGGAGCTGGGGGTCTCCGATCAACTCGGCTTGACCGTTATCGTGTGCCCCGTGCCCGACCTGCGCGCCACACGGATCGACGCCGATCTGCCTGCCGCAAGCGGCATGGCTTTTGGTGTGCCGAGCATCGCTGGTGAGATTCACAAGGAGCATGCCTCGAGCTTCGTCTTTGGACTCACACACGAGTATGTGGAGCACTTCCTCACTGATCCGCACGTGGGAGGCTTGCGCCTGGTCAAACGCGACCCGCGCTGCCAGTGGATCGCGGATGGTATCGCCGGCATCGTCGCCACGAAGGCGATGGCTGCATGCCTGAGGGACAAGAAGGCCCTCGTCGAGCTGGCACCGGTCGGCTATATCGCGATCACCGAGGGTGAGCTTGCACAGGGGCGGAAGGAGGTAAGGCTCGGCGAGAGGATCGACAGCGAAGCGAATCTCTCGGGGAGAGAACGAATCGTGCGGCAGGCGGTGGCGGAGTACCTTTGCTTCCGCTGGTACACAGGCGCGCTGAAACGTGGGCATGCTCGTCCGATCTCGGCCTTGATCCCGGTCCTCAAAGAACTGCCTTACGGCCCAACCTACGAGACAATGGGGGACTGGATGCGTCGCACGTCGGGCGTGGACCCCACGAAGGAGGCGGAGTCGGTTAGCCTTGAGGCCGTGCACGCCTACCACCGAACCAACTGGCTGAACCTCGGGTGGAAAGGGGAAGAAAAGCTGTGAAGCCCGCCCTGGAAAGCTGGCACAAGTCTCGTTCAGTCAACCGGGCTGCGTCGTTGATGAGGGAATTGTCCAGGGTGGTGTCATCCCATCAGTCGCACGCGATGTGGCTGAGTTTGCGAGTCATGATCCTGGTTGAGCGACGCTCCGCGCGGCCATGATTGGGCCATCTTGGCCAAGGCTCACCCACCATCGGCGCCTCCGGCGCAGCAAGACCGCTGGCGCCGTCTCAGGGCAGGCTTCAAAATTTCTCATTCGTGGCGGCGTGAGTCAGGGCCGACCCGCGAACGATTGCAACACGCCCGCCGCCGCATGGACAGAATCAACGGAGTGGCAAGGGCTTGGCGCAACTGGTCTGGGTATCCCTTGGAGGCGGGGGTTAGCACTTCGTGTAAGTCACGCAGCCAAGGTCCGTCCCGGCATCCACGGGGGTCGGATCGGTTCCGCAGGCAACGCCATCTCCAGGGGGTCCTGGCGGTGCCGGGCCGACGTCGCCCTGGAAAAGGAAACGGAGAATCCTGACCCCGTCCGTCAACTCCAGCTTGCCATTGTCGTCGGCGTCGGCCGCATCGGCGCAGGTCGGAGGTGGCCCAGCCGTGAACAGGAATGCAAGAATCCGGACCGCATCGGTCAGCTCCAGCTTGCCGTTGTCATCCGTGTCACCTCGGTGGAACTTGGCCCCAGGGGGAGTGATCTCCCCCTGACAGGTAACCGCGTTGCCACCGCTACACTTACTCCCGCAAAGCGTCGTCTCGAGGCGATAAGTGTTCAAGCCTTGCACCGGCGTTTGGTCCACGTAGGCCACGTCCGTAACCCTGGGTCCAGGAGAAATGGCAACGTTGTTTCGAAACAGTTGCAAGGTCTCAAACGGGCCAGCCGCTGACGCCTTCCAGCGGATAACCACGAAATTACTATTATTGTTCGGCGTGCAGGTCAACTCCGTTGGACAGACGCTTTGCAGGGGCTCGAGCTCGAAGGACATCACAAAGTCCGCATTGGACACGCTTACGTTATGGCCTTCGATCGCCAGCACATTCTCGCCTTGAAACAGGAAATCGCTGGATTCGCAGGCAAGTATAATCGCCTCGGCCACCTTGTTTTCTTCATGATCGAGAGCAGCAGTGTCCTTGTTCGGGATGCCTGGATTCATACTCTTTCGCGCAACCTCCTCACCATTCAGGTAAGCGACAAAGCCGTCGTCATACCTGGCAGAGATTTTCAGGGACTTGAGCGCGGCGGGATTCGGAATTTGAAACCTCTTTCGCATGTAAACCGTCAAGTACCCGTCCTGCTGATCCTTGATCATGCGCATGTCATCGAGGACCGTACCAAGGACGATACCCTTGTCAGAGCCATACCCGATGGGCGTGGGACCCTCATCCCAGACGGAGTCGTCAAACTCTAACGACGCCCAGTCAAAGCCAGGATCCTCCGTGCCCCTGAAGAATGTCCAGACATCCCCCTCGGTGATGAGCTTCCCCTGGGCAGCCACAGGCGTGGGAGAGGCCAACGAGATACTCATCAGGAGCAGTCCGATCATGCCAAACTCGTACGGAAACCTCATGAACTCACCTCGCCTCTTAGACCGAGAGAAGCAAACCCAGGCTGCCTCCTGAACAGAACTTAGAATGCATCCATGCTCGTACAAGAACCTCCAGGGGAAGCCACCTCAACCCCCAGCGAACAACAACGCCGAATATTCAGCCAAAATTGAGGCCCCACTCGTTACAGAACGAGCTATGATAGTATACACCAGAAGTGCCTGTGTAAAGTCAGGAATCGGTCACCACTGGGAATCCCACATCGGCAGCCCACTCGGACGACAAGAGTGCACTTCCAGGCCACTTCACTGCCAGATGTGTGACGTATTGAAGCGAGGAACCGAGCCCGAGAGGCATGAGCGTGGAAGGCAAGTCGCAGCAGCCGAGAAGTAAGCTCGCTCCAGCTCCGCGTCACAGTGGCGCGCATTGTGATCACGATGGATTCGTGATCGGGCGGCATACCCAATTGCTCGCGCCCGCAACGCGCAGGAGCGGGCGCGAGCAAGGGCTGCGACAAGCCCATCCACGTCCCGCTCAGGGGCCAGAAAGCCGGTGACAACTTCCTCCACGATTTCGGGAATTCCCGCGTGTCGCGTCGCCACGACTGGAAGCGCCGCCGCCATCGCCAGGAGCATGCCCGGCGGAAATCCAGCTTCTCGGTCACCGTCCTTCGCAGTAATGCTCGGTGCGACGAACACATCCACCCTTGAGCAAAGGTCCAGAAGATCACCACACGGCACCGGACGAGACAAGATCTCCACCGAATTCCTGATCCCCAGGTGGGCAATCAGCGATTTCGCAGGGCGCAGGAAACGGCCAGCACCCACCACAGTGAGATGCAAGCCAGGGGACTTCCTTGACAAACGAGCGACGGCCTCGATCAGAAATGCAAGGCCCTGGCGCTCGACGAGTGGGCCCGCAAAGAGCACGCGGAAGCGCGGATCCAGCGCACGGGAGAGAGGGGATCTCGGGCCCCGAGGCTCGATCGAGTCGAGCGAAACTCCACGAGGGATCTTGAGGATCTTGTCGCAGGAGATGTCGTGACACCGAACCTGGCGGAAAGCTTCGTCCGACTCCACGATTACCCGTGCGGCCATGCGGAGAGCGCACCGGAGTCGACGCGACTGAAGTCCCTCACTCGACAACAAGCCCAAGTCACGCCCAGTCAGGCTAGTCACGAGCGGCAGGCGCAGCGCAGCCGCATCAAGAGCCTCGGCCCAGGCGACTGCGGCTGTCCCCGAAAGGCAATGCACAACTCGCGGCAATTCGCGTTTCAAGACCCGGACAATTCGTACCCGTCCCGAGCAAAAAAGCTTGTGCCCAAGCGGCCGCCGCCGGTCTCGATTTGCGCAGGCGCAGTCAATATCCCTCGGGAGAATGCTCCCGACGCAAGGAACGTCCGGAACCTCTGGATAGACGGCCGAGGCGGTAAGCACTCGCAAGACCTTGAGTCGATCATCAAGCTGAAGCTCTGCGGTCCTTAGTTCGTGGCCCATCTGCATTCTCCACCCTTCTCCTGGCACACTCGCGCACGACAAAACTCAAGACCCTGGTCGAATCGTCATCTAATAATCTCAAACTCTCCCTGGCCTCCGCGAGACTCCTCCCAGACCAAGTTGACATCGGTGACCCGGGCGAGGGGTGGACCTTGCCAGCACCACCTCTCAAGGAGCTCTATTTTCGGAAGGGGCCCTTCGGCCACAATCTCCACGCGCCCGTCAGGAAGATTGCGTACCCACCCGGTGAGCCCCCAAAATCGAGCCTTGTCCTTTACTGCGGCGCGATAGCCCACGCCCTGCACGCCGCCCGCGACGAGCATGTGCGCTCTTGAAGTCGCATGCTTCAACTTCGGCTCTTGCATGGCCCAGCTTGTCATGAAGACCACAATCCCAACCACTCGATTGTCCAAGAGCGTGTAGCGTGGCAATATAGTTGAATATGTTGGGTACATCAAGAGCTCAAGGGCAGCGTGAAGCGGTGAGGGCGATAATTCGCTCGGCGGGGTTCGATCGCGTTGGCTTCGCCTCGGCGGGCAAGGCCCCCTCGAGCGGGCACTTCAACACCTGGCTCGAGCGCGGATTCGCCGGCGAAATGAGCTACATGCGCCGGGATATCGGGCGACGGCAAGATCCTCGCCTCGTCCTCGAGGGGGCCCGCACGGTCATCGCCACCGCGGTTCACTACCGCGAGGCGGGCTTTCCCGACTCCACGCAGGCACCGGGCACCGCCCGCATCGCAGCCTATGCGCAAGGGACCGATTACCACCGTGTGGTCGAGCGGCGGCTAAAATCGGCCTGCGCCTCACTCAACGAGCAATTTCCTGCAACCTATCGCTGGTACGTCGACACGGGCCCAGTGCTCGAACGCGACTGGGCACAGGCAGCCGGGATTGGTTGGATCGGGAAGAATACCTGCACGATCGACCCCGAACGCGGCTCCTACTTTTTTATTGCGGTGATCCTGACAACGCTTGAACTCGATCCCGACGAGCCCAGCGTAAATCACTGCGGGTCCTGCCGGGCCTGCATCGACGCCTGCCCCACAGCAGCGATCGTGGCGCCATACGAGCTCGACTCCCGCCTCTGCATCTCCTATCTCACGATTGAGCATCGTGGGCCAATGCCCGGAAACCTTGAGCAGAAGGTGGGCAACTGGGTCTTCGGCTGTGATGTGTGCCAGGATGTCTGCCCCTTCAATCAGCGCGATCGAGCCGGTCTCTCCTCCGATCCACACTTGGCCCCACGCCCGGAGAACCGGACCCCTCGACTTGCGGACCTTGCCACCCTCGACGAAGCAGGCTTTCGCGCAAGGTTTCCACGAAGCGCCGTGCGCCGGGCGAAACATGAGGGTTTCAGGCGCAATGTGCTCGCCGCTCTCGGCAACTCCATGGGACCTCCCCCAGCAACCTGAAGACGAAGACAGGAAACCGTTCATGAAGCTTATTCTTGCTCTGCTATCCGCCATTCAGTGCCACCCCCCCGCGTCGAGCTCCCGGCCTCCAGTGTTTCTGGAGGATCGCTTCGATGTGTCTCCCGCCTTTCAAATCCGCACGGTTCCCGGCACCCAGAGACTTCTGTCAACGCCAAAATTAGCCGTGCCGGCACTCGTTGACCTTGTGAGTGTGAGCTGTAGCGTGATCCGCCACCCCATCCTCTTCCTCATGGCCCTTCCGACGCTGTCGGACAAGGCAGCAGGCGAAACGAAGGCGCAGGGCTCTGACGATTGGCCCTCCTGGCGAGGCCCGGGCGGCCAAGGCGTCGGAGAACGACACGCCAATCCACCCGAACGCTGGTCCGCCACCGAGGGAATTGCATGGACGACCGAGCTCAAGGGCTGGGGCAACTCCTCACCCATCATCTCTGGCGATAGGCTCTACATTACCTCCCAGGGAGATGACGACTCGCTCCTCGTCTACTCGCTCGACCGCGACGGTGGAGCGATCGTATGGGAACGTAACGCCGGGAAGGGCCGACTCAAGACTCACGTGCTCCACAACATGGCCACGCCGACACCTGTCTCCGACGGTGAACACGTCTGGGCGCTTTTCGGCACCGGGGACCTCATCTGCCTGAGCCGAACGGGCGAAACGCTCTGGTCGCGAAACCTCGCCACCGACCACGGCGAGTACAAGATCCTCTGGGGCATGGGCTCCTCGCCAAGGCTTTACGGTGGACTGCTCTATACGATCTGCCTCCACAGTGGTCCATCCTATGTGCTCGCGATCGACAAACTGACTGGGAAGGACGTCTGGAAAGTTGATCGGAAAGTTCCGTGCAGGGACGAGGCCTCCGACTCCTACTCCTCGCCGGTGATTCTGGAATCGGCCGGCCGCGTCGAACTCCTCGTCAGCGGCTGCGACCACATTTCTGCCTACGATCCACTTTTCGGCAAGGAACTCTGGACGTCGGCGGGCCTCAAGATCGAGCACAAGTACGGCCGCACGATGGCTTCTCCGGGCGTTGGTGAAGGCATTGTCGTCGCCTGCTCGGCGAGCATGCAAGGCCTGGGCAAGGCCATCGCTGTCCGCGCAGGCGGCACAGGCGATGTGACTGAGTCACGACGGCTATGGCAGTACGAGAAGTTCACTCCTGACTGCCCGACCCCGCTCGTCTACCAAGGCCATGCCTACCTCGTACGTGATGATGGAATTGCTACCTGCCTCGATGCGAAGACGGGCGAAGTGAGGTGGCACAAGCGAATCGGCCGTGGAACTTTCAAGGCCTCTCCCGTGGCTGCCGCCGGCCGTGTCTACTTCGCGGCCGAAAGCGGCGACTGCATCGTCGCAAAGGCAGGCCCCGACGATGTCGTAATCGCTGAAAATCATCTGGACTCGTCCTTCACCGCAACACCGGCCCTGGTTGGTAATCGGATCTACCTCCGGTCACGAAGCAAGGTCATCGCGGTGGGGAAGAGATGACTCCCCTGGCGCCAAGATCATAGAGGTAGGTGCCACCGGCATTGAAGTCCAGCCTGGCGAAACGATTGAGCATCTCCGCCAGCTTCAGCTGGTCCTCGATCGAAATCTCGCTCCGGGCGCCCGTCGGGTCAAAAACGTTCTCGAACCGAAACAGGACATGGGTGAAGCCTCTCGCGCGCAGCTCTGAATGCGACACTTCGGGAGTCGCGGACTTCTTGAGGATTTCCGCCAGAGTGCGGTTCTCGAAGATTGCGTCGGCATGGTACCGGCGTTTCGAGAGGAAGCCAGGATTCCCGAGCGACCCAAAGAGTATCCAGCTCGACTCCGGCAGTGCGTTCTCGATGTGCTCGAAGACGGCGTAGTCGCCGCATGGAATTTCACGATTCAGGTAGGCACTTCTCGACTCGAGCCCGAGCACAACCTTCAGGGGATTGTGCTGCGCGAAATGAAGCGCGGTGATGACGACATTTGATGCGCAAGCCACCACAATGGCGGCACGAAACGGGCTCCACGATGGCGAACCCGCGACCAACGGATTCGTCGTCGCCCCCATCACCGCGGAGAAGAGCGCCAGGGCAGGCAAGAGAAAACGGACTTGCTGCGTCGTCAACGTCCAGAAGAGCGCATGTGCCGCAGAGAGGAGGAGAACGGTCCGAAAAACGGCGGGGCCGTGCCATGCCCGCCAAAGGACCACGGGAATGGCGATGAGAAACGCTGCGCCAACCATTCCATCGAAGTGGGCCTCCGAAAAAAACTGGGCCGAGAAGGTCAGCCGCCAGGGCAAGAGAAGCAGCTCCACAATTCCCTGTCCTCCCCACTGGTTGAGAAAAAGCGCGAGGACCCTGGCCCGCTCCTCATCCCAGCCCTCGCCACCAAAAAGACCGTAGCAGAACGGAAACAGGGGGTTGCCGGTCTGAATGACGTTGCGGATCCACCAGGGGCAGGCAACCAGGGCCACCACGAGAGCCGACAGGGCAGCCTGGCCAAGAACACGGGCTACCGGCTCCCTCCGTCGAAGCCCCGCACAGAGGACGCCAAGTGTGATCACAAGGCCCTGGAAGCCTCCCGTGTACTTGCACCCGGCGGCCGCACCAGCAAGAAGCGCCGAGACAACGAGGCAGGAGAGGCTCTTTTCCTCGAGCCAGCGAAGGAAAAGCCCTGTGCTGAGGACGACGAAGAACGCCACGGCGAGGTCGACGTAGGCCCAGCCCGCAATCAAGGTCACTGTCGGGATGGTGCCGAACACGGCGGCAGCCAGGAGTCGAGAGGCTCCGGGGCGAATCCTTCGGGCAAGACCCGCAACCGCAAGACAGGTACAGACACCGAGGAACCAGTGGAACCATTGCGCGAGCGAATCGTCCCGCAGCAGGAGCCCCAGGGTAAAGAGCATCTCGACGTTCTGCGGAAAAGCTGCGAAGAAGTTTCCTTCGATTCGCGTGAGGCCTCCAGCCGCGATGTACTTGGCCGGGATCGCGAGGTGATAAACCAGGGCATCCTGTGCCGTGACCGGCGCCAGGCTTGCGACCAGAGTCATGGTGCTGGATGTGAGAAGCAGGACGACCAAAAAACCTCCGCCCCGCTCTCGCGCAAGGATCTCGCGCCGCGAGCCGAGCTCACGAAGAAAGGCAGTGTGCCGCCCGAGGAGGCTCACTGCGATCAGGGCCCACGCCGCCCAGGGCTCAAAAAGCCAGACGGCCCCAAGGCACAGCACAGCAATCATGAAGACCAGAGTGCCAAGCCCCAACTCGATGGCCGATGTCTCAAGGGGGTCCCACGCGGCTGAGGCGTTACCGCCGACGCGGCGCCAGAGCCGAAACCCCGTCAGCCAGAAGGCATAGGCGCAAAGAAGACCCGTCCCGAGCGTGGAGAAGGTCGTCCACAAGGACCCCAGCAATGAATTCGTTCCGGAAATGAAGCAGGCCAGTACGACGACAGCCCATGCCATCAGTACGAGTTGACCCAACATTCGGCGGTTCGTCTCGCTCACGCTTGCACGCTGAATACAAACAGCTCGGCGTGACTTGCGTGGAGCGGAATCACGCCACGGTTTCCTTGACCCGCAGCTTCTTGACACGATAACGGATGGATCGGTAGGTCATGCCAAGAAGCTTTGCAGCCGTCGTCAAATTGCCGCCGGTCAGCTTCAGGGCCTCCTTCAAATAGGAACGCTCATAGCTCTCAAGTTTCTCTTCGAGGCTAACTCCACCCGGCGGGATGAGGGTGTAATCAGCCTGGGGGACAGCCACCACGGCACTTTGCGGCCGGGTGCTGATCGAAAGTGAGGTAATCGCGTCCCCTTCGCAGAGGGCCACGTGCCTCTGGATGATATTCTCAAGCTCTCGCACATTACCGGGCCAATCATAGTCAAAGAGCGCTTGGCGCGCCCGGTCCGAGATCTTGCAGACCTCCTTCTTCATCTGCCGGGAATACTTCGCGAGGAAGTGCCCGGCCAGGAGAGGAATGTCATCTTTGCGATCGCGGAGGGCTGGCAAGTACAGGGGGATCACGTTGAGCCTGTAAAAGAGGTCCTCCCGGAAGTTCTTGGCCTGAACTTCCTCCTCCATGGCCTTGTTGGTGGCGGCGATGATTCGGACGTCAATCGGGTGAAGTTCCGTACTTCCGACGGGACTGATCTTCCGCTCCTCGAGCACCCTGAGAATCTTTACCTGGGTCGTGAGGCTCATGTCGGCCACCTCGTCAAGGAAAAGGGTGCCTCCATGGGCGGCCCTGAAGAGACCCTGTTTGTGCTCGATCGCGCCCGTAAAGGCCCCCTTCACATGCCCAACGAGCTCGCTCTCGAGCAGCGACTCCGTGAAAGCACTGCAATTGACCGGCAGGAATGGGCGGTCCCGGCGATGCGATCGCTGATGAATCGTCCGTGCGACAATCTCCTTGCCGGTACCGCTCGCACCCTGAATCAAGACCGTGCTATCCGTCGGAGCGATCAGCTTGATCATCCGAAATACGGCTTGAATCAGAGGGTCATTGCCAATCATCTCAAAGCCGCGCGCATCCTCGTTCCTGCCTTCGCCACTTGCGAGGATCGCGCTCCTCCGTTCCAGGGCCCGGCCCACGACGGACCGGATCGTGTCCGTGTCGAATGGCTTACGGATGTAGTCGTAGGCTCCAAGCCGCATCGCCTCGACGGCGCTGTCCCAGGAGGAGAAAGCAGTGATGACGATGACCGGGACGTCCGGAACCTCGCTCTTGATCCAACGAAGCAGCTCCGTGCCGTCCAGCCCCGGCATTTTCAGGTCCTGGATGACAAGGTCGAAGGCTCCACGCTCCTGGCACAAGATCTGAACCGCATCGCGTCCCGTAGGAACGCCAACGACACTGTAGCCCTCGGATTCGAGCACCATGCCGAGCAGCTCTCGCATGCTGGCTTCGTCGTCCGCCACAAGAATTCGCTTCTTGGTCTTTGGAAGGTTGATGGCCGTCTGTTCACGCATGGAGGTAACACTCCGATTCTTCTTCCAGCGCGGTACCCTCATTGCCCGCGTTGTAGTATTCCGAGTCCTGAAACCCTTGATTCGGTCGAAGCATCGGGAACCAGATCCGGAAAGTGGTGCCTTCCCCCGGGGCACTGACCACGTCCAGGACTCCCATGTGCTCTCTGACGATTCGGCTCACAATGCAGAGCCCCAATCCGCTGCCCTTCTCCTTCGTCGTGAAGAAAGGGGTGAAAATCTGCTTCAAGTCCTCTTCGGGTATTCCCGTGCCATTATCCTTCAGCTCCACCTCGACGCCCTCGACGAGGTCTCGCCCGCCGCTATTGTCCTTGAGCGTCGCGAACCGCCGCCGGCGCAGGGTAATCAGCAGCTTTCCGTCCTCGCGGCTGGTTGCATCGATCGCGTTGAGCCCGAGATTCAGAAAGACCTGAGTCAACCGGTTCTGGTCGCCGAAAATCCTTGGCCGCTCGGGTGGAAAGGAGTATCCGAGGGTGCGCGAACCAAATTCCTGGCGGCGCTTCAGGAGGATTCCCGCGTCCTCAATCACCCGAACCAGGTCCAGTGGCACGAGATCCATGGGGCCAGGACGCGCGAAGTGGAGGAAGTCTTCGAGGATTCCGTCAAGCCGGTCCGACTCCCTCCGGACGATGTCCATGTACCGCTGCGCCTGGAGATCTTGTGGCGCAAGCCGTCCGATTTCCTGAACACAGCCACGAATGGATGCCATCGGGTTTCGGATCTCGTGCGCAATTCCAAGCGCCATGACTTGCAGGTCTTCAAGCTTCTGGATCCTACGTTCCGCGGCCTCCATGTCACGTTGCAAGGAAAGGTCGGAGATCAGCCCAATCCGGAAGCGTGTCTCGCCACAGTCGTCTCGCACGGACGATATCTTCACCTCCACGGGCCACTCCTTGTCCCCTCGACCGATTGCGGTCTTCAGCCGCCGCCTCCTGGGCTGCCGAAAAGCATCACGAAGCTGCGAATGCTTCTCCCCGGCAAAGATCGACTCCAGGGTGAGGCGGCGTGCCGCGCCCTCGACGCCATCAAGCCCCAACAAGCTCCGCGCCTCCCGGTTAAGCTCCACCACCCGACCATCCCTGTCAATCGCGATGAGCCCCTCACCGATGTTCTCGAGGATCTCGCTGTGGATTCCGGTGATGCGACGAAGACCATGCGAGAACCATGACCCGAGGGTCGACACGGCATAGAGGGCGAGAACGCTGCCGAGAAGATACGAGGATACGAACCCTGACTTTTCGCTCACCAGCTGCCAGTCGCCCTGGCGCAGGCTGATTGGAGCGAGGCCCATGCCGTAGGCGAGGGTCGTCGCGGTCAGGAAGAAGGTAGCCAGAGTCGCGAGAAAAAATGCCCCGCGGGCACTGATGACCCCCGTCGCGGCGACGAGGGTCACAAAGAGAAGCGGGCTGAAAAGGCTGAAGATTCCCCCGGTTCCCCACACAAGGAGCGACTGGATCGCGAAGTCGCAGAGCACTTGCCAACGCATGACGGCATGTCTGTGCCGCCACTGATCCTGCGTCGCAATGAGCCCAACTCCGACCGCCAGGTAGAGACACAGCAACCCATACAGATAGTAGAAGGCGTTCTCGCTGAAAGCGGACTCGAGCCAGACTTGATAAAAGGTTACAAGCCCGAAGCCCAAAAGGACTACGACCAGCCTGAAAATCAGGTATTGTCTGGCTCTGCGGTCAATATCGGGGGCCATGAAGGTCGGTTCCGATTGCGGTTAGCGTCCAGGGCCGGGGAGGCGTTGGATCCCGGGCCCTGGACGCGACGCCTCTCGATTATTGCTTGCCACTCAGCGATCCGACCATCTTGAAGATGGGCAAGAAGATCGCCATGACCATCCCACCCACCAGGAATCCCATGACTCCGATCATGAGGGGTTCGATCAACGATGTGAGAGATTCCACGGTCGTCTTGACTTGCTGGTCGTAGAAATCCGAGATCTTCTCCAGAAGCGTCTCGAGGGCGCCTGTCTTCTCGCCGATCGAGATCATCCTTGTCACCATGGGGGGGAAGAGCTTGCTCTTCGAGAGCGGCTCACCGAGCGTCTCACCCTGGCGAACGTTTTCACTCGCCGCCGTTATGGCGTTCGAGAAGAGCTTGTTTCCGCACGTTTGGGAGACGATCTCGAGCGCTCCCAGAATGGGCACCCCGCTCTGAATAAGCGTCGAGAAGGTCCTCGCAAAGCGAGAGATGGCCACCTTCGAGAACAGTGTGCCGAAGATTGGCGTTTTTAACATGAGCCAATCGCGGAGCAGCTTGCCCTTTTCCGTCTGGAAGTACTTGAATGCAAGGACACAGGCCGCGACGAAGCTCGCTGACCAATAGAGGAAGTATTTCTTGAGGAAAAGGCTCAGGACCAAGAGCCCCTTCGTAACCGCGGGCAGCGCAACATTCATCGAATAGAACATTTCCTCGAATTTTGGGATGATGAAAACCAGGAGAAACAGCGAGATCCCCAGCACCATGACCAACGACACGATCGGGTAGGTCATGGCCGACTTGATCTCGGACTTCAAGTTCTCCGCGGATTCCTGGTAGTCCGCCAGCCGCGTCAGCACGATATCAAGCTGACCGCTGGCCTCTCCGGCCTTTACCATGTTGACGTAAATGTCCGGAAAGATCCTCGGATGTTGCCCGAGAGCTTGCGAGAGGTCCTTGCCAGCCCTGATGTTCGCCGAGACTTCCTGCAAGCAGGCCTTGAAGCCCATGTTACTCGCCTGCTCGCCAAGGATCTCGATGGCCTCAACCAGCGGGATGCCGGAGGAGATCATGGTCGACATCTGTCGCGTGAAAACGACCATGTCCTGCGATTTGACCCTGCGGCTGGACTTCTTCTGGCCGGAGGTGGA
>SXGS01538608.1_pt1 | contig 21868 bp, 3 predicted proteins | sample 3174681 | NCBI WGS metagenome assembly SXGS01 (sample SAMN11356861, study PRJNA531348) | freshwater metagenome | isolation source: freshwater sample F1-80 | place: China: Fuxian Lake, Yuxi | collected 2017-12-25
AAACCGATGGGAATTGGCTCGGCGGGAGCCTCGCCCTCCCGGTGCCTGTGACCAAGTTATGATCGACGCCGAAATTCTGTAACCCGAAGTGTAAGCGAGGTACGATGATCGGTCCTTTGAAACGTGTGATTGTTTCGAAACACACATGTTGCATCACGTCACCGTAGCCCAAAGTGTAGCCAAAGGACTGATCATCGTACTTCGCTTACGCTTTGCGTAACAAGACTTCACGGCCTCGTAGGGACAATGGACAAATGCAAAGTTCCTAAGGCGAGCGGCAGATGGAAATTTACCAACACAAGCCCGAAGCGCAAGCGAGTGATAGCCTGGATTGACGTGTGCTCTTTTAATGCGTGCTGGATTGACGCACTCGCTTGCGCTTCGGGCTTGTATTGGTAAATTCCCATTTGCCGCTCGCCTAATCACCTGGTTGGATGGCTTTTAAGAATTGCTCAACGACCCATTGAGTTGGTTCCGCGCCGCATGAAACACGGACGGTGCCTGGGAAGATCCCCAATCGCTGGCGTTCCTCAATAGCAATGCCGCGATGACTAGTGGAAGCTGGGTGCGAAACAGTCGTTTGGACATCCCCCAGCGACGGGCAAAATGGAATGCTCGTCATTAGTTTTTCAATTCGGCACTCAGCTTCACGAATTTCTCCAGCTAGATCAAAGGTCAGCATCCAACCGAATCCTCCGCAAAGCTGACGCCGTGCGAGTTCGTGCTGGCGATGGTCGCTCAAACCCGGATAATTTACCTTCAATACGGATGGACAGTTCGATAGCACTTGAGCCAACTCGGCCGCCGTTTCGCAGGCTCTGGCGAGTCGCAACCCTAATGTCGCCAACCCGCGCTGGGAAAGATAGCAATCCAATGGGCTGCTCGCCATACCAAATGAGCTGATGGTTGAGGCAATCGACGCCATGAGACTGTTATCGCGACCGCAGACCATCCCCAACATGCTGTCGCTGTGCCCACACACGATCTTGCTCAGACTTTCCATTACAAGATCCGCGCCCAACTCCAGAGGCCGGCAAATTAGATGCGAAGCAAAAGTGTTGTCGACCAGCAGCAATGCACCACTGTCGTGCGCAATTTTTGATAACCGCTGCAGATCAGGCAGACACAGGCAAGGATTGCTGATCGTCTCGACGACCACCAGACTTGCTTTTTGGCCGCCAAGACGATCTAGTTCCTGAGAACAAGTTGGATCAAAAACTTGACAATCGACACCCCAACGCGCTAGTTCCTGTCGAAACAATTTGTGCGTTTTGCCGTATAGTTCCTGAGCTATCCAAGCTTTGGCACCGCTGTTTAATGTCGCCAGCGCAACCGCTGCCAGCGAACTCATGCCCTGCGCGGTGAGTACACATCGCGTCGCACCGTGCAATCGAGCCAACTGATCCGCTAAAGCCCGATCGTTGGGATGACCATCCCGCCGATAAACAAAACGCGATGAAGTTCCATCCAATGCTCCGTCAGCAGCCTTTGGCGATTCCATTCTCCTAACGCTCGCCAGTTGCAATGGTTCGACTTGGGGCCAATTGGCTTCCGAGTCGATTTTTGGGCTGATCGCAACTGTTTCGACTTCGAGCGCCACTGGCCAAGGACGATCCGGGCGAAGGTTGGACTGGTTCATGGTTCCATTTCCGATTTATTCGACGTCTAGCTGGTACCGTCAAGGATGTCTATCATTGGGCGCTCAATTGGCGAATCACTCGTCGCCAGAGCGCCGCGTGGTGATACAAATCTCATGATCCGCAAGTCGAGTGAATAGTGTGGAGACCGGATTTTGTCGGCAATGATACTGGATGGCAAGGCGACTGCCGAGACAATTCGCAACGAGATCGCTCAGGAGGTTCGCAACCATTGTGTGGCAACTGGACGATCGGTCTGCCTGGCCGCAGTGCTTGTGGGCGATGATCCGGCGAGCCACGTTTATGTGCGCAACAAAGAACGTGCGTGCCAGAACGTAGGAATTACCAGTCGCATTATGCGGCTGGCTGCAACTACTTCATCTTCACAGCTTGAAGAAATCATCGGCCAGTTGAATGAAGATTCCCAGGTAAACGGAATTCTCGTGCAACTACCTTTGCCGAAGGGAATCGATCCACAGCGGATACTGGACTTGGTCCACCCAGAAAAAGATGTCGATTGCTTTTCGCCCGCCAACGTCGGATTACTGATTCAAGGACGTCCTCGGTTCTTGCCATGCACTCCTCACGGATGTGCTCAAATCCTCAAGCGGTATGGACTTTCGGTGGCTGGAAAGCACGTAGTGGTTGTCGGGCGGAGCGAAATTGTCGGCAAGCCAATCGCCAACATGCTCGTCCAGCGCGATTATGGGTTGGGGCCTGAAATGGCGAACGCTACTGTCACTGTAGTTCACAGCCAATCTCGCAACATTGCGGAACATACTCGTCAAGCAGAAATTCTCATCGTCGCGGCCGGCAAACCTCAGCTTGTTACCGCCGACATGATTCGACCGGGTGCAATCGTTATCGACGTGGGCATCAATCGTGTAGATGATCACTTGGTCGGTGATGTTGACTTTGATTCCGCCCAGCACGTCGCTAGCGCGATCACACCAGTTCCAGGTGGAGTCGGCCCGCTGACAATCGCGATGCTGCTGCGCAATACGCTGACTGCGTCACAACGAAAGCTCGCGTAACGAAAGAGAGATTTCGTAACGGAAAGTTCTAACGATTGCAGCACCTATGGGCGAATCGGTTGAGCATCAAACAGCCGCTCAGAAGAGTTCTCGTCCGATTCATCGAATTTGGTAGGTTTTTGTATGATGACCAGCGGATCGACGCTTGACCATGATGCGGTAGCAGTGACTAGCGTAGTCGCTAGATGGGCTATGCGCAGCACCCAAACTACCGCGCCGGTGCTGAACACGCTGCGTACGATGGGGTTTTCCATGGACAACTCAACAGTTGGCGCCTCGTGCGGCAGCTTTAGGCTGACTTCTTCAAGCATATCCTCGATTACCTCATGTGCATGCTTGAGGTAACGACCGCTCATGGAATTCGCGAGTTGCGTCACCGCCACTGTCCAGCCGCCGGTGGGAACACTGTAGGTATGATCTTGCCAACCGCGAGATTGCATTAGGGAACTTAACAAACCCAGTCGCTGAAACTGATCGTGTGGTGTGAGAGATCCGATCGGAGCAATTTGCGGACGGGTGTTTTCTCGCTCGTTCTTACTTAACTCTTGGAGTTGTATCTCCCCCGACGTCAGTGCTGAATCACCTGCTGGTTCGTTGGCAGGTGGTGAATTTTGGGGAATGCCTTCGCTATTGCCACTGAATGGAGGACTGACATAGCCTGCGTCGCTTGCTCCACCTGCATTTTGCCCGAGATCTAACGGGACGTTATTTGGCAGCGCAACGCGAATCACCACTTGCGTTGCCGAAGACGTCAAGTTTCCATCGTGGGCCATGTAGGTGAAGGAAACTTCCCCAATGAAATTAATGCTTGGGACATAACTGAACTGGCCATCTGGCTGAAGCATCAAGCTGCCCCATTGAGGAGCGTTAATTAGCTGCACAGTCAGTGCGTCGCCATCTTGATCCACATCGTTGGACAGCACTGATCCTTGAATGGCGTCTAAATAACTGGTCCAGTAGTCGTCTGGCTCCGTCGTTGGTGCATCATTCACGTCAGTGATAGTGACAGTTATCGTTTGATCTGTCGAGTGCACTCCGTCATGGACGGTGATCACAACCACGTAATCGCCGTCACCATTTCTGTCCGAAGGTAATTCGAAATCTCGGCTCGACGTGAACGTCAGATCACCCGTGACGGCATCGATAGTAAAAAATTCGGCATCGTGCCCTCCTGAAATTAGAAATTCAAGATCTTGTGAGGGTAGATCACCATCTAACGCAGTGATCGTGGTCACGTTCGTCGTGTTTTCTGCGGCGCTAATCGTCGTTTCCATTGCGCCACTTTGGCTGGTAATCTGCGGAGCTTGATCATAAACGCTGGTGATAGAAATCACGAAGTTAGCGGACACCGAGTTTCCAGCTCCGTCGTCTACCGAGAAAGTGAAACTGTCATTGCTGGTCTCGCTTCCGTCGTGGTCGTAGGTTAACCGGCCTGCGTCGATATCGGCTTGAGTGAATGTACCATGCAGGCTCAGCGCTACGCCACCAACGCGCAAGGTGCCATGAGCTACTGTGGATGCGACCGTATAGACTATTTGCCCGGAAAGATTGTCGACATCCGTGGTGGCTAACATTACACTGGACAAGAGGTTGGCTGTGGAGTTCTCTGCAACCGTCATACCGATATTGGTGACCAAGACCTCTTCATCATTCACTCCTTGCACAGCGACCATCGCATCGGCGGAACCAATTCCACCATCGCCGTCACTGAGTGAGAAGCGAATCGTCCGAGTTAGCAAAGAAGGGTTGTCAGTATCGGTGTTGGCGTAAAGAACATTTCGCAACAGTGCCGAGATGCCGGTCGCATTTGCGTTGCTGTTCAAGCTGATTTGCAGAGGAGTTCCTCCGACACCACCACTTGCAGAACCAAACACGATTCCACCGAATGTTACATCGCTGCCGCTCATTCCAATTTGCCCGGCACCATGACCTTGATTTCGAATACTCAGTACATCCTCAACTGGATCGCCGTTGGCCACAATTGATACCGATAACGTACCGCCGCTGAAATCACTAGAGTCCTCGTCGAACACGTCTGCCATTAGGTTATGGTCGATGACAATTGCTACTGACCCTTCGGTAAATTCCTTCGAGTCACCATGAAGATTCTCGATTTCTGGTGCGAGGCTAGAAACAACTACAGTTGACGGAGAAAACTCACTTGTCGCTCCGTAGCCCCCAACTCCAAGGACTTCGGTGGCTGTCGCACTGACCACGTGTCCGGTCGTAATGACCAGTCCGCTAAAAGTGACGTTGTACGCAGCGAGTCCGTTGACGTCGGTGGTGACTTCCACGAATCCAAGATAGTCCTTCCCCTCTCCATGTCCGCTGGTGTCTGTCGCCGATGACGAAAAGAACTCAAGGCGATAAGTTTTGCCCGGTTCGCTGGTGAGCGATCCAACAACGTGGGTATTGCCGCTGTGCGAGGACGCGCCAGAGATCGAAGGGAAATTCTGCAGACCGTTCCAGCCAGCGTCTGCATCCAGCACGTCGTTCGAAGTGACTCCGTCGTTGCCCAAGTCGATGCCCAGAGCACCGTTGGAATAAATCGAGTTGCCAAGAATCGCATTGTTCGCACCCGTACCTGTATAAGCTCCGATGCCCGCCGTACCGTTGTATGCGATGACGTTCGCCGCGTCGGCGTCCGCGCCGCCAATGAGATTGTTGGCGACGGAACCATACAACTGAATGCCGAGCGTTCCGTTCCCCAGTGCGCCAGTCCCTGTTTTATCGACGCCGATGAAGTTTCCACGAACTTCGTTGCCAGTCGACGTCAATTCAATGGACAATCCAGTCCCAATGTTACCTGAGATGACGTTTCCTTCTTGCGGAATCAGTCCACCAACGCGATTGTTGTTCCCAACGACGATCAATCCGCCGCTGCCCAGTGGGTCCGTGAGATTACCATTGCCAATCGCCGACAGTCCATCGGCACTGGTTCCGATATAGTTGCCTACTACGAGATTGTCGTCACCAAAAATCGACAAGCCTTCGTCGTAGTTGCCGGACAAGACGTTGCGCTCGATAGGAGTCGTTCCGCCGATCACATTTCGATCGCCATTAATCCTGATGCCATCATTGCCGTTGCCCAAGTCCAACGTACCGTCGAACGACGTGCCGACATAGTTGCCAGATACGATATTGTCGTCGCCGTTGATGACCAGGCCTCTGCCCGAGAATCGATTGATGGCCAAGTTATAAACGGCACTGAAATTTGCATTGATAACCAGTCCATCGGTCCCCGCGCTGGTACCATCCAGCTCGATGATCGGTGTGCCTGCAAAGTCCGGCTCGCTCGTTCCATCGATAACGATCGATTCGGTGATCGTGGGCAATCCACCAGCGGTAACTAAGATCGTATAAACGCCGCCTACCGGTGGACTGGCGATGTCAAACCAGATCAGATCCGCGCCCGCAGTCCCACTTTCGGTGTTGTTCGTCGCCAAGATCGCTTCGCGCAGCGAGATCAATCCGTCGGAACCGCGATTAGCGAACAGAGTGCTGATGCTGGTCGTGTCGCCATCCGCCACATCGCTGGTCGTATCGACGACCACCGTTGCTTGAGTCGAGTCGATGGCAACAATGTTTCGAGAAAACTCTGAAGTGCTGCCAAAAGAAGAGTAGGTGGCGTTGCTCTCGGTGGTCGTGGCACTGATGATGGCACCGATGGGGACATCAATGCTCAGCGTTTTCGTAAACGTTGTATTGCCACTGCCGTCAGTCGCTACATCAACATAGCCGAGGTAAGTTTGGCCTTCGCCGTGATGGGTCGAATCCTCCGTTGAGTTCGCAAAGAACTCGATGCGATAGTAACTGTTCGGTGTCGTGTTCAGTGTACCGTCAAGCCTGATCTGGTTGGAGCCATTGGTCTTGGCCAAAGTCAGCACGGAAAAATTCTGCGCGCCATTGGGTCCAGTGTCGCCGTCGTTTGAGTCGTTGGCAGTGACTCCGTTCCCGAGCGCTCCACTGGTTCGCGTATCGATATCGATCGCCAAGCCAGCATTGGAATGGATCGAATTCTGTGTGATGTGATTGCCGCTGACCGCACCGCCGATATTAGCCAACAAAATTCCCGGGCCGGTTCCGGCTGTGCCGTTACCCAGCGTGCCGGTGATGACGTTTCGGCGAATCGTATTGTCATAAGAACCGCCGGCGATGACGATCCCTGCTGTGTCGCCGCGCTCGATCGTGTTGTTCTCGATTAAGTTACCATGGGCACTGAACCACAGCTCGATTCCGGCTCCATTCCAAGTGAACAGTCCACCTGGTTGGATCGGATCGTGAATATAGTTTCCTCGAACCGTTTGATTGACACCTTGTACGTTTACTAAATCTCCGGCGCTGTGCTGGAAGCCCGAGTACGCTACTTCGTTATTCTCGAAATTGACGGGATCGGTGTTGCCAAATGCCAAACCAGAGAACCGAACGGCGTCGAAATTTACCCAGGCAAAATAGCTGTTTGAAATGTCGGCGGAACCCCGTGCCAACAAGCCGTAATCACCGCGCAGAACCACACCTGGATCGGTACCATCCGCTCGTGAACCGGCCAGAATTCGCTCGATGACAGCAGTGCCAGCGCTGGTAACATTCTGCGTAATAACAACTGCCGCTCCATCGTGGTTATTCGTTGTCTGCATATTGAAAGCCGCTACATCGCGAACGACCCCTGACGCTGCGTCGATGACGAAGACATCCTTGAACCCGTTAGCGTCGATCTCGAGTTCTTGCCTCTGCACCGGATCGAGCGTCAGGCCATCGACGCCGACGGTTCGACCCACGGTCGCATTGCCAGCGTTGTTGATTTCACTCAAGTCCGTCGTTCCATCGGCCGAACTGTACGCGGTTCCGTCAATAGTTGTGTTGGCGTCAGTGACCCACGGCAGCGCCGAAGCGAGCGTTACCGTCCACCAATTCCCACCACTTCCACTGGCGTTGGTGGCTACCGTAGGCACAAATCGCATGGCATTGGCACCATTGGTCGCATTCGCGTTCTGGACGAACTGGCGGAGTGAACCCTGAACCGAGCGATTCTCGCCGACGATATCGTCTCCGTCGAGAACTCCGGTAACTACGTTGAAACTGAATCCCGAATCGACATCGCTGACACTTGCCCCCGACGAAACGACTCGCGTTACGTGCTGCGCGGTTGCCAGAGTTGCCGAGTTGTCGCTAACATCGCCACTGCGACCGGAATAGAGGACACCTGAAGCGGAAAGATATCCGCTGCTGCCGATCGCTCCGGTCACTCCATAGGTTTGATCGGCCCACACATCGGTCGATGTAAACGTGGCGTTCAAACCAGCCGCAGGTGTAACCGTGCGCGAGTCGACGACCACCCAGTATGTTCCGCCGTCGACAGCAAAGACATAATCACCATTGGTATCAGTAACCGTGGTTCCCGCAAGAACATCGTCGACACCATCGGCCGCTCCGTCACCTCCGTCCGCAAAGATCTTTACGGTAACACCACTTCGACCGATGTTGCCAGAGTCGCCGACGGCTTGAACGCCTGCCAATCCATCGGCGGCAATATCTTCGAACACTGTTCCGCCGATCGATCGCAAGACAACGTTCTGGCCGAACTCCGAAGTCCCCAAGGTCGCAATCGTCGCCGTCGCGGTTATCGAGTCGGCTACGTTCAGTGCCACGCCAGCAGGTAGAGTGATCGAACCTGAAAAATTGCCATTGACGACGCTGCCCGTGATGGAACCGATGTAGGTTTGACCTTCGCCATAGCCACTGGCGTCCACGGCGGCTCGATACAGTTCAATCGTTGCGTTAGCAAAATCCGTGTCACCTGCAGCCGTGCCGATGTATCCACTGACGTACAGCACGTTTCCGGCAAGTGTCAGCGTGGTAATGACCGGCGAGTCAATACCGTCGTTTGCAAACGTGGCAAGCGTTGCGCCATCGTTGGCGGTTACGCCATCGAGGACGCTCGGATGCACAGCAGTCGGATAGAGGTCGATCGCCACACCGCCATTGCCGAAGAAACTGTTCATGGAGATCAGAGCGAGGTCGGCTTCGCTGGTCACTGCGATGCCTTGCCCAACGTTGTTACTGATAATGTTCCGTCGAATGATCGAGCCGATATTGCTACGCAGATCGATTCCCGCCGTTTCGTAACCGCGTGCTCCGTTGTTCGAAATGGTGTTATCTTCGACGGTGTGCCCGGTCCCTGCTGGTGTGATCAGCGAAACGCCGGCGTTGTTACCATTGACGACCAAATTGCCGCGAATAGTAACTTGATCGCTGCCAGCTTCCACCATGATACCATCGGCAGAAGATGCCGCTGTAACGAGAGCGGTCGAGCGAACTTCATTGTCCTCGATCAACCAATTCGATCCTGGAATAATCGCCAACGTTCCATGATGACCGGTAAACCCGATGAGGTTATTGCGAATCACACCACCGTTGCCACCGTATACGTAGATGCCCATCGCGTTGCGATTGCCGGCGCCGGGGTCCGAAAAACTGGTTGCAGTTGTCCCGAGCACGTTGCCTTCGATGATTGCACCGTTCGCAGTGACTTTGATCGCACTTTCACCAAAGACATCGCCGAAGCCCACGATGGCCAGGCCGCGCACGGTCGCGTCCGCTCCCGCCAGCTCTACGCCAATAGTCAATGTGTTGTTGCCGACCAGCTCGATTTCCGGACGAGCGACTTGCGAAAGGGTCCGTTCGTCACCCGTTCCGGCAACTCCGTCAGCTCCCACTCCGACGACACCGCCGGTACCCAAGACACCTGAATTCGAATTGCCGACGAACGTTGACTGCGTCGTGCCATCGATCGATGTGTGCGAGTCGGTAATAGTTGGCAGAATCGAGCTGAAGTTGATCACCGCCCGCGCATCGGTTCCCAAGGTACCGGTCAACAGATTCGCATAGCCCGTGTTCAATCCCGCGTGAGCTTGTCCGTCGGCGATCATGAAGATGCTGACTTCCTTGCCCGCAGTTTGCCCTGCCTGTGCAAGATTGGTGTTCGCCAGTGCGTTGCTGTTCAAGATGAATTGGCGCAATGAACCCTGTCCCGAGTCGTTCGTATTGACAATCGTGTCAAAGTTGAATCCGAAATCCAATCCAGTGACGTTGGTACCAGCAACCGTGATGGCCGTCAACGACTGAATATCGAGACCAACTTGACCATCGAGGAACGCCAGCGTTTGCGAGCCACTGTTGGCCGCTGCATCAACTTCGTTGGGAGTTTCACCACCGACGTGATTCGTAACGGCGACGGCGGAACCGCTGGTAGCATCGGTACGGAAAGTTTGTACGCCACGCAGAGCCGAGGTAGCTCCAGTTCGGTTCGACAGAACCGAATCGTTGACCACGCGAACCGAGTACGACCCCACGTCAACATTGAACGTGTAAGCACCGTCGGAATTGGTCGTCGTGCTTCCTAGGTAGTTGCCCAGATCGTCGTACAGTTCGACCGTGGCACCTTCGACATCGATGTCAAACGTGGGAGCAGCCGTTGCGGCAGTAGCAAGATTCCGTCCTGCACCACCGCCGTAGTTCACATCTTCAAAGATTGTTCCGCCGATCGCGCGCAAGGCGACATTCTGGCCAGATTCAGAGGTTCCGTAAGTGGCGATCGTCGCAGTCGCTGTAATAGAATCGCCCGTCGTTAAGCTGACTCCCACTGGCAGTGTAACCGTCCCAGTAAAATTGCCATTGACGACGCTGCCAGTGACCGAGCCCAAGTAGATCTGACCTTCGCCAAAGCCGCTGGCATCGACGGCTGCTTTGAATAATTCAATGGTCGCGTTGGCAAAGTCCGTATCGCCTGCGGCATTGCCTACATAGCCACTGACGGTCAGATTGTTCCCGACCAAGGCGACCAGCGTCAATACAGGACTGTCGATGCCCGAGTTACCAGCCGCTGCGTCGATCAAACCATCATTGGTCGAGACATAGGGAGCCGTCCCGTACTGAATGTTGTCGCTGGCACCATTCAGGTCGATGCCAATTTGTCCGGTCGCTGTTGAGCCATTCGACGAAGCCATATCGCCATTGCCGTAGATCGAGTTACGAGTGATCGTAACACCGGTGGCACCGGGATTGATTTGGATACCTGCTCCGTAGTTGTTGGCGATAATATTGCGATCGATGGTCAACGAAGTAACTCCGGTCCGCACTACGACCGCCATCGACTGTCCAGGCGCGGCAGTTGTCGTCCCCATGCCGCTGTTCATGATCGTGTTATTGACGATCACCGAACCCGCAGTGGCCGCGCTGGATGCATGGACAGCTTGAGTGGCGGTGTTGACGATCAAGTTACCCGACACGGTCGAAATGCCCGAGAGCTGAATTCCGTCGCTGTGCCCAGAAATTGCATTGCCACGGATTTCGTTCCCCTGGATCGACCAGTTGTCCGCGACACCGCTTAGGAAAATGCCGTGGAACGTTCCGAAACCGATGAAATTATTTAGTACGCTCGCGTTGTCTCCGCCGTTGGAGTAGATCGCAAAGCCATTGCGGGCGGCTGCAGAACCAGGATCAGCGATGGACGTGGCCGAGGTGCCGAGCAAGTTATTCTCAATCGTCGTCCCGGAAACGTCCGTGTCGATCGAAATTGCAGCCTCTGTGCCGGCATTGCCAAATCCGCTGATGGCCACGAAACGTAATGCGAAGTTATTCGCGGAAACTCGAAAGCCGTCCGCGATCGCTCCGCCGTCCAAGATCTCGATTTCCGGTCGCGCGAACTGCTGCAGCGCCAGTCCGTCGACGCCAACGACACCGCCTGTTCCGACTAATCCCGCATTAGTATTGCCAACCCAAGTAGTCTGAGTCGAACCGTCGACCACGGTCGACCCATCGGTAATCGAAGGAAGGGCAGTCAGCAGGCTGATCACCGCCCGCGCATCGGTTCCCAAGGTACCGGTCAACAGATTCGCATAGCCCGTGTTCAATCCCGCGTGAGCTTGTCCGTCGGCGATCATGAAGATGCTGACTTCCTTGCCAGCAGTTTGACCTGCCTGTGCAAGATTGGTGTTCGCCAGTGCGTTGCTGTTCAAGATGAATTGGCGCAATGAACCTTGCCCCGAGTCGTTCGTATTGACGATCGTGTCAAAGTTGAATCCGAAATCCAATCCAGTGACGTTGGTACCGGCGACCGTGATTGACGTTAGAGACTGAATATCGAGACCAGCTTGACCATCGAGAAATGCCAGCGTTTGCGAGCCACTATTGGCAATCGCATCGACTTCGTTGGGTGTCTCGCCACCGACGTGATTCGTAACGGCGACGGCGGAACCGCTGGTTGCGTCAGTACGGAATGTTTGCACGCCACGCAGAGCCGACGTAGCTCCAGTTCGGTTTGACAAGACTGAGTCGTTTACCACGCGAACCGAGTACGACCCCACGTCGACGTTAAACGTGTAAGCACCATTGGAATCGGTCGTCGTGCTCCCTAAATAATTGCCCAGATCGTCGTACAGTTCGACTGTGGCTCCTTCGACATCAATGTCAAACGTCGGAGCAGCGGTTGCGGCAGTAGCAAAATTCCGTCCTGCACCTCCACCGTAGTTCACATCTTCAAAGACAGTTCCGCCAATCGCGCGCAAGGCGACGTTCTGGCCGAATTCAGATGTTCCGTAAGCGGCGATCGTCGCAGTCGCTGTAATTGAGTCGCCGGCGCTCAACGTCACTCCGACTGGCAGCGTGATCCAACCGGAAAAATTGCCATTGACGACGCTGCCGGTGATCGATCCCAGGTACGTTTGGCCTTCGCCATGTCCACTGGCATCGACGGCGGCCCTGAACAATTCGATCGTAGCGTTAGCAAAGTCCGTATCGCCAGCCGCGACACCGACATAGCCACTGACGAACAGCGACGATCCGCTGATCGCAATGGTGGTAATCACCGGATGATCGATGCCGCTGTTCGCAAATAACGCGGAAAAGGCTCCGTCGTTGGCTGTAACGTAGGGAGCGGTACCAGCGGCTCGACTGTCCGTGTTGGACTGGAGATCGATGCCAATGTTGTTCGAGGCACCGGCTCCATGCGGATCGATCACGCCATTGTTGTAAATCGAGTTCTGGCTGATGACGTTGCCGGGAGACAGATCAAGGACGGCAACGCCCGCTCCATAGTTATCGAACACTATGTTGCGACTGACTGTCATGCCACCGACTGAGCCACCCACTCCGATACCGGCGGTCTCGAGCGTGCCACCACCCAACCCAACCGGTGCGATACCACTGCGCGTTACAGTGTTGTTGCTAATGACATGCAATCCACCGCCGCCCGTCTCGATGCCGCGTCCGCCTGCGTCGATGACTAGGTTACCGGTAATAATCGCGTGAGTAGCGCCCTCGACGGAGAGGTTGTCCTGGTTGGCGCGTTCCAAGCCATTGGAACGATATTCGTTGCCAGTGATAGTCCAGTCAACGCTGTTCAAGTGCAGCAGCGTTCCCATCGATCCCGCAAAACCAACCAGGTTGTTCTGGACTGTTCCGTAATCGGCTCCGCCTGAGTAAATTCCGTCACCGCTGGATCGAATCCCTGCGCCCGGATCGACGAATGCAGTCGCGGTCGAACCAATGATGTTACCGTCGAGCAAGAGGTAGTGACCATTTGCATTGGCAACGATGTTCGCTTGGCCCAATGGCGACCGACCGTTGCCAAACCCGTAGATGGCCACGCCGCGAAGAGTTTGATATTGAGCGTTGAAGTCCAAGCCAACAGTCAGATTCCCGGCACCGTCGACGATTTCAATTTCTGAGCGATTGACTTTGTTCAGCGTAAGTGCATCGACGCCGACTGTGCCGCCCGTTCCCAATTGGCCAGCGTTAGAATTACCAACGTTTGTCGTTTGCGTGGTCCCATCAATGGTCGTGTGTGCATCAGTCAGCGACGGTAGCAGCGACTGGACGTTGATCACCGCTCGCGCATCAGTGCCAAGGGTGCCTGTCAACAGATTTGCATAGCCGGTATTCAATCCGGCATGAACTTGGCCATCGGCGATCATGAAAATGCTGACTTCCTTGCCCGCCGTCTGACCAGCTTGAGCAAGATCCGTGTTCGCCAGTGCATTACTGTTCAAAATGAACTGACGCAGCGAACCCTGTCCCGCATCGTTGGCATTGACAATAGTGTCGAAGTTGAATCCGAAGTCCAGCCCCGAGACCGTCGATGTGCCGACTGTTATGACCGTCAGAGACTGAATGTCGAGTCCAACTTGACCATCGAGAAAAGCGAGCGTTTGCGAGCCAGTGTTGGCACCTGCATCGACTTCGTTGGGAGTCTCGCCACCAACGTGGTCGGTTACTGCGGATGCCGAACCGCCTGACGCATCAGTTCGAAACGTTTGAACTCCGATTAACGACCCAGTGGCTCCCGCACGATTCGACAGTACAGAGCTATTCACGACGCGGACGCTGTACGTTCCCGTGTTGACTCCGAACGAATAGGCACCGTTGGAATCGGTGATGGTCGAAGTGACAAAATTGCCGCTGGCGTCGTACAGTTCGACTGTCGCGTTTTCGACGTCGATATCAAAAGTGGGAGCGGCGGCCGCGGCGGTGGCAAAGTTGCGTCCAGCGCCTCCGCCGTAGTTTGCGTCTTCAAAGACAGTCCCTTGAATGGTGAACATCGCCTGCGCAGTAAGCGCCATCTCACTGGTACCACCGAAATTCGATCCGCCCAATTGTTCGGTCGCGGTTCCGCTGACCAATCCAGTCGCCACCGTCGACATGGTGATGCGGAACGCGGCCACTCCTGAGCCATCGGTCGTCACCGAGCCGCTGCCGAGATACGTTTGCGCTTCGCCGTAACCACTGGGGTCAGCCGACGTGTTGGAGTAAAAGTCGAGCGTGAACGTAGTGTTGGCATTGCCAGTAAACGTACCGACCACGGTAGTAGTGGTCGGCGTCGTGGCCACAGAGCTGATCACAGGAAAATTTTGCAAGCCATTCGGACCAGAGTCGCTGTCAGGCGCGGAGTCATTCGCGGTGACGCCATTATTACCCAAGTCGATCGCCAGTCCGCCGTTGCCAGAGATGCTGTTGCCTCGAATCGCATCGTTCTGAGAAGGGAGTGTCTTGCCGGCTGAGCCGGTATTGAAAATCGTTGCTATTTCTGCTGAAGTCAGTCCTCGGTTGTATAACCCCACATCGTCGATGCGGCCATCGAAGCCAACCGCAACTGAAGATTGCGAGTGACCGATGCGCAAATCCGCCGTTGAATTGAACACCCCGGCGGAAGTTGCAAAGCTGCCCGATTCGACTCCGTTGATATAGACGCGAATCGTCGATCCGTCATACGTTCCTGCAACGTGTGACCATTGTCCGGTAGCGACTGTACCAATGCTAATGGCACTTGTAGAGGAAGCAACACCGTTGTGGGAAACGTAGAACGAGATTTCCCCGGTGGCTTCCAACCTGAGCAGGTACGATCGCTGGTTGCCTGCAACGTTCCATTGGCCACCAATCTCGTGCAGCGTTCCGAGTGTATCGGGATGGATCCACGCATCAAAGCTGACCTCGCTTGTGATGGCCAAGCTGGCCGAGTCGGCGATCTGGATGTAGTCGCCGGTTCCGTCGAAGTCGAACGCCGAGCTGCTCGATCCCTCGACGCCAGTTCCGTAGGTTGCGTCACCGACCAAAGTCCCATTGTTGCCGTTGAGCAAGTCCGTCGCATCCCCAATGGCCTTCCAGTAACCGATCTGGCCGCTGATTTGGCCGACTCCGGTGACGGCGACGCCATCGCTGGAGTTGCCGCGAATCGTGTTCGCTTGATTCGTGCCGGTGCCACCAACGAGGTTGTTCGACGAGTTGTACAGCTCAATCCCTTCGCCTCCGTTACCGAGGTCAGCCGAGCCTGCTGCGTTGCGACCAATGTTGTTCCCGAAGATCTCGTTGCCGTACTTACTGGCCGATCGCGACAAGTAGAGCTGCGCAACCTCTTCCACGGAAATGGATCGTCCGAGGATCGAGACTTCGTCGATCGCGCCCACAAAATGGCTAGTGCCGTTCCTCGAACCGATTACGACCGCGTCGTTGCCCGCCGTGTTGTAGTCGTAGGTTGCGCGGGCATCGGATGTCGTTATCTGTTCAACTCCGTCGAAGTAGAGTGTTATATCCTCCGAGGCTACTCGCGGATCGAAGATCACGGCAAAGTGATGCCACTGGCCGTCGTTCACCGTAATCGCCGTACGCTTGTGGATGACATCATTGCCAGCCGAATCCGAGAAGACGGCCAACAAGCGACTGGAGCCGTCGACTTCGACATTCCATTGGTAGGAACCGAGGCCGCCCTTGTTGACGATGAACTGTCGCGAACCGCTGGCCGACGTCTTGAACCAGCCTTCGACGCTGAAAACCTGACCTGCGAAATCGAACGCCGATTCGTTGGCCAGCGTAACGTAATTGCTCCCCGTGAAATCGAAGGCATTGCCCGCGACGCCCGATGTATAGGCAGCCGTACCGGTCCACGTTCCCGAGTTATTCAGCACCGAATCGCTGGCGTTCGACTCGCCCCTCCACCAGCCAATCGAGTCCGAGCTGACTCCTGAGTTGGCCAAGTTGATTCCGTCGCCCGTATTGCCACTGATCACATTTCCTGAACCAGCCGCCTCGCCACCGATCGTATTGCCAGTCGCTTCGACCAGCGAGATACCGACACTGTTGGCGATCGACGTTGCACCACTGCTATCGGTGCCAATGTAATTCCCAGATACTGTGTTCAGCGTGCTCCTTTCGCCGGTGATCAAAACACCTGCGGCATCATTGCCGGAAATCAAGTTGCGAGCGGTGGTCGTCGCGCCGCCGACGATATTGCCGCCAGAGTTTTCGATATGTACTCCGTTGGCACCGTTGCCCAAATCGGCTGATCCAGTCGCGTTCAACCCGATCGTGTTGCCGACGATTTGGTTCGTGCCGTCGTTGGAGGCAAAACCATTAGCGATTTCGTAGATCTCGCTGGATGAAAGGGCGCGATTGGAGATCCCGACACCTTCGATGCGACCCTCGAAGTACTGGCCGCTCCCCTGGCGACCGCCAATCCAGAGCTCATTCTGCGTGAGACTGACGTCGCCAATGTTCATGTACATCGAGCCAGTAAAGACTTCGACACCGTTGCCGAAGACTCGCACTACTCCGTTATCCATCGTAATCGCCACGTGAGTCCATTCGTTCAGCGGAATCTGAAAGCCAGTGTTAACCCACACCCAACCCGGTGTCACGGAAGCAAACGCATAGCGCAAGGTGCCATCGTGAAAGCGCGCGAATTCGTACTCACCTTCGCGATTGACAATGATGCCGCGATTGGCACCTGCGCCACCTGGTCCCGTTGGGTAGACCCAGGAATCCAGCGTAATCGTGTTATTCAAGATATGCTCGGGAAAGACACCAACGCTGACGTGATCGTTGGTGCCATCAAAGCTGAACGCTTGTCCCGAGCGACCGGTGGCATAGCTGGCTCCGTTCACCAGCGTACCATGGTGGCTACCCACCGAATCGGTTGTCGTCCCGTCGCCCGACCAATAACCGACATTATGCACAACTCGATCGGCAATATTGATACCGTCATGCGTATTGCCTGAAATGACGTTGCCGCGACCGGGAAGGGTCCCGCCGATCACGTTTCCACCAGAATTCTCTATCGAAATGCCGTTGTAATTACCGATTGCTTTGGTACCGGTGACATCGGTGCCGATATAGTTGCCGCGAATAAAGTTGCCACCCTTGGTCCCCACGGCGCGGGCCATCGAGGCGATCTCTTGAGAGTTCAGGGCTCGCGAATAGACCGCAGCATCCTCGATTTTTCCGGCAAAGTGGTAGCTGCCGCCGGTTGAAACTGCTCCCAGCACCAGCGCAGTCTCAGGTGTCAAAACGTCGGTTACCGTCGTCGTGGCGTTGGCGGCGATGGCTCCATCGACGTACAGTGCGATCGTATTGCCCGACCGAATCGCGGCCACGTGATGCCAGCCGCTTGACACTGCCGCCGACGAGATGTTCGACGAAGCTGCTCCATCGATCAATTCGAACCCAAACGTGTAACTCCCGCCCGACCCGCTAAGTTCGATAGCGTAAGTCTCGCGACCATCGCCACCGCCACCCGTGTCATCGCGGCTGATGATTCTACTTTCTGAATACGAGACAGTGGGATCGATCCACACCCAAGCTTCCAGCGTCATGTCGCCCAGGTCAAAAGCAGTGCTCGACCCCATGTCGATATAATCGTTGACACCATCCAGAACAAAGGCTTGCCCGCTGATTCCCGATCCATAGGTGGCTCCGTTGACGAGCGTCCCGTCGTTCGTGCTGGCATAGTCGCTCGTATTACCGTCGGCTCGCCACCAGGCAACAGTGTCTTCGGGAGTGCCGTTGCCCAGGATCGAGATACCGCTGGTGATGTTGCCGCTGATGATGTTGCGCTCGGCGGCTGTACTACCTCCAACTTCATTACCGGTGGTCGAGATCAGCGTGACTCCGACGTTGTTACCGACTGAACTTTGATTGTTCGCGGACACGAGTGCCGCAATTTCGCTGGCCGACAAGGCGCGATTGTAGACCTGAGCTTCGTCGATCAAACCGTCAAAATACTGAACCCCGGCGGGATCGCGACCGATGTTCAAGCTGGCCGTACCCGTCTGGAAAATCGAAGTCACCGCCAGAGTCGTGGAGGCGGACTCGACGCCGTTGATGTACAGTTTTGTGAGGCCAGCGTCGTAGGTCACCGCCACGTGAGTCCACTGGTTAGTCGCCAGAGTGCCACTACCAGTAGTCAGCGACGAATAGGCCGTACCGTCTCCGCTGACGTCGACGCGCAGTGCCCCCGATGCATCTATGCCAAACTGGTAGGCTCGCTGGCCGGCTGCACCGAACTTGCTGATAACCTGCCGATGGCTGGCCACGTCGTCGGGACGAATCCAGGCGGAGAGAGTCAAGCCAGTTGTAACTTCCAGCATGTTTCCATCGGCGATACTGACATAGTCATCGGTGCCATCGAACGAGAAGGCTTGTCCGACGCGGCCAGTTGCGTATCCCATGCCTCCGTCAAGGGTTCCTTCGTGAATGCTGGCGAAGTCGTTGGCGTTCCCTTCGGCTTTGTACGAAGCAAGCAGACCTGTTTTGAAATTGTCCGTGTCGCGAGTATAAGCTGTGTACAAGTTTGCGATTTGCACATCGGACAGCTTGCCATTGTAGACTTGGATCTCGTCGAGTTTGCCGGCATAGTCCGAGCCCCAACCCAAGTCCTTGGCAATATGGAATGAACCGCCGCTGGGTGTCGTGAAGTTGCCGGTGTAACTCCATGTTGTGGCAGCCGCACCATCCAGGGACAAGCTGGCCGTTTTGGCAATGTCGTCGATACTGAACACGGCGAAGTGCCACTGACCATCATTGACAACGGGCGACAGACTTTGGGATTGATTGAGGCCAGCGCTCGTATCGATGCGATATCGTAGATTGCCAGCCGGGTTCATATCCAACTGCCAACCCAAGTCATCGCTGAAATGGCGACCCATCAGCATTTGATACCCAGAATTCGCAGTATTGAACCACACGGCGTAGCTTGCGATCTTCTGATTGAAGTTGTCTGGGTTGGAGACACTGAAGCCGTCACCAAGATCAAACTCCATCGCTTGGCCAATTTTCCCAGTGACATAGCTGGGGCTGCCGATGGCGGTACCACTGTTCAGTTCGCGGGCGTCGTTTACATCTCCCTCGCCGGTCCATTGTGCATAGAGCGGAATCTTGGCGGCGCTCTTACCCAGCAGACCTGCGTTGTAGCTGGCCGCGACCTCGGTAGCCGAGAGTGTTCGATTGTAAAGTGCCGCTTCGTCGATCAACCCCTGGAAATTTTGGCCGGAGGTATAGAGCTGTCGACCACCAACGCGGAAGTCATTGTCGCTGGTGTAAATATCACCCGCCGACGGTGTCGCGATGCTGCCGGTATGAACCAGCGAACCGTTGGCGAAGATCTTCACGGTGCCATTGTCGAACGTCAACGACAGATGAGTCCAAGTATCGAGCGGTGCGATGTACCCGGTGGCATTCCAAGACCACGAGGTCCCTCCGTCCGCCGCGATCGCCCAGTGAAGTTCACCTGTCGATGAGAATCTAGCCAACTCGAACTCGCCCTCCTTGCTAAAAATAATCGAGTTGCCCGAGCCATTGCCCGTTGGATTGATCCATGCCTCCAACGAGAAAGTCCGCGTCATGATCAAGTTCGATGCCGAACCAATCTGCACGTAATCGTCAACTCCGTCCAGCAAGAACGCTTTGCCAACTTTACCGGTACCGTAAGTCGCACCATTCACTAACGTGCCATCATTGGTTCCCGCTCCATCATCGACGACGCCATCGCCAGTCCACCAGCCGACTGCTCCTTCGACAGAGTCGCCACCGGTCGGTCGAATGCCGATATAGTTGGCGTCAATATTGTTCAGCCCACCAGTCGAAACGTAGATTCCGCTGCCAGTGGAGAAGCCGTTGATCGCGAAGCCCTTGATCGTCGAACCGCCACCAATGATATAGAATCCGCTGGCACCGAATCCAGCGTTCGCGCCGTCGATCTCGATTACCGGCGAGGTGATGTACTGAGCTTGAGTCGTAGCATCGATGACAACGGCGTCAGTGATCGTCGGTAGCGGGGCCGCCACCGAGATCGTGAAGACGCCCAATTGATTGCGATTGTAGCCGCTGTCCTGCGTCGTGATTGCAAATCGAATCGAGTCGGCCGTCGTTCCGTTGACAGTGTTGTTGGCTGCAAGCATCGCTTCGCGCAACGAGATCTTACCGTCGGCACCCTTGTTCGACGCCAAAGCCGCGATGCTGGTCGTTACACCGTCGTTGACGTCGGAGGCTGTCGTGACCGCAAACTCATCCGCTAGAACTGCCAACGAAAACTCGGAGGTATTGTTAGTCGTCAGGTCGGTCGCGGTCGCTGAAATTGCTTCGCCAGCAACCACGCTGACCGTCAGCCGCGTTACGAAAGTTGCGTTGCCGCTGCCGTCGGTCGTGACTGTCACTGATCCGAGGTAGCGCTGTCCCTGGCCATAGCCCGATGGATCCGCTGCCGTGTTGGCGAAAAACTCGATCCGGAAGCTGGTCGACGCCGTGCTGTTCAGCGAACCGGCCAAGACGACTTGCGAGCCAGTGATCGCGGCACCAGCCAGCACTGGAAAATTCTGCAAGGCGTTGCCACCGGCGTCGGTATCTCCGGCGTCGTTGGTCGTGTAGAAGGGTGCCGTGCCAAACTGAATGTTGTCAGTCGAACTGTTGAGGTCGATACCGATCTGACCGGTCGCAGCGGTTCCGTTTCTCGAAAGAATCGTGCCATTGCCGTAGATCGCGTTCTGTGTAACGTTTGTCCCACTGGCACCATCATTGATCTGAATTCCCGCGCCGTAGTTATTGGCGATGATGTTGTGGTCGATCGTGGTATTGGTGGCACCCGTCCGAATGCCAATCGCATGCGACGAAGTACCCAGGACGGATGTGGTTCCGATACCCGAGTTGACAATCGTGTTATTGACGATCGTCGTTGAGCTGCTTTCGGCGATCATGACGATCGCTTGCGTCGAAACTCCGGTGATCAAGTTTCCTTGGATCGTCTGGTTTGCCCCTCCGGGTACGATTCCATCGCCATTGTCAAAGTTCAGACCAACGTCGCGAATTTCGTTATTGCTGATCAGCCAATTGTTTGCGGCGGTATTGGAACGGAACGCATGGTATTCCAGAAAGCCGAACAAGTTATTCTGGACAGTCCCCGAATCTCCTCCCAGCACGGCGATACCACCTCCGCCGCGAAGTGCTAGGCCAGGATCCGTGAACGAAATGGCCGTCGTTCCAATGACGTTCCTCTCGATCAGCGTTCCGGTGAAGTCATTTTGCACGACGATCGCGCCATTGTTGGTCGACGAACCGAATCCACGCATCGCCAAACCACGAACCGTCACGTTGTTGGCGCCGATATCAAACCCTGTGGCAATGGCGCTAGTGCCAACGATTTCAATTTCCGGTCGATCCACTTGCGAGAGCGTTAGTGCGTCGACGCCGACGGTCCCACCGGTACCGAGCATGCCGGGGTTTGTATTGCCGACGTTAGTCGTTTGAGTCGTACCGTCGATCGTAACTTCTTCAGTGATCTGTGGCAGCGCGCCGGCCAACGTGATCACTGCTCGCGCGTCAACTCCGACAGTACCGACAAAGTTCGGGTCGGACGTAGCAATATTGAAGACGATTGAG
>SXGS01645868.1_pt1 | contig 21865 bp, 19 predicted proteins | sample 3174681 | NCBI WGS metagenome assembly SXGS01 (sample SAMN11356861, study PRJNA531348) | freshwater metagenome | isolation source: freshwater sample F1-80 | place: China: Fuxian Lake, Yuxi | collected 2017-12-25
ATCAGACTGCCATCGCCGCTGAAGCACACCACCGTGCGTTCCGGACACGCCAAAGCTGCACCGATGGCGGCGGGGAGTCCAAAGCCCATCGTGCCGAGACCACCCGAGGTGAGCCATTGGCGTGTACGCCGCAAGGGATACACTTGCGCAGCCCACATCTGGTGCTGGCCAACGTCGGTCGTAATGATCGTGTCGTCATTGAGCAACCCAGCTACGCGCAGGATCAATCCATACGGCGAACGCCAGTCCTGAGCGCCAGGAGTCACGAGCGGATAGCGTTGCTTCAGTTGCGACACCGAGGCCCGCCATTCACAGCGGGGATTCTGTTCGACCAATGGCAGCAACGCGGTCAGCACCTCACCCACATCGCCGACGATCCCCACATGCGCGGCTTTGATCTTATTAATCTCACTCCGGTCGATATCGACGTGTATGATCTTGGCGTTGGGGCAGAAGGTGGCGGCTTTCCCGGTGGCGCGGTCATCGAACCGCACCCCAGCGGCAATCAGCACGTCGCACTCTTCCAAAGCCAAGTTGGTATAGCGGGCAGCATGCATACCGAGCATGCCGATGGCGAGCGGATGATCCATGGGCAAGGCTCCCAACCCCATCAGCGTCATCGTAGTTGGGATACTGGCTTTCTCGGCCAACGCCGCGACCGCGTGTTCCGCGCCCGACTGAATCACGCCACCGCCCACATAAAAGAGCGGACGATGCGCTGTGTTAATGAACTCAGCTGCGCGTTCCACCTCCGTCACAGGAAAACTCGGCAGCGGCTCAGGGCACGCCGGGGCCGGCCATTCCTCGAACGCGACCATCTGCATTTGCACATCTTTGGGAATGTCGATTAGCACCGGGCCAGGCCGACCCGAACTAGCGATACGAAACGCGGCGGGGATAATGTCCAACAGGTCAGCGGCTGCATGGACGAAGAAATTATACTTCGTGATCGGACCACTCAGGCCGTAGGTATCCACCTCTTGGAAGGCATCGGTCCCAATCAACGCCGTCGGCACCTGCCCAGTGATGCAAATCAAGGGAACAGAGTCGAGCTTGGCATCGGCAATTGCGGTTAAAAGATTCGTTGCGCCAGGGCCGGACGAGGCCAAGCACACCGCAGGAAGTCCACTCGCACGCGCCATGCCTTGAGCGATGAAGCCCGCACCTTGCTCATGACGCGCCAGGACATGGCGGATCGTGCCGTTCTGCGCCAAGGCGTCATAGAGAGGCAAGTTGGCTCCGCCGGGGATACCAGCGACCGTGCGAATCCCTTGACGAGAGAGCAATTCGACAACGATTTGCGCACCGGTTCTTTTGATCATGGGACGTTCCCTTCTCGGTCTCCGTCCCCTGCTGGCGGCTGCCTGCGCTGCGGTGGGGCTAAAACGCCAACCCCCACCGGGCTAGTGCGCCGGCGGGGGTTGGAAACCTGTTTCGAGTACTTGAGGTTGATCCCGTTACGGCGCACTGGCGACAAGGCGCACAATAATCCCTACGCCTACCACCACCATGGTCGTAAGAAGGAGGGAGCCGAGATGTGCGCTGCGCGTCATGACAGGATCAATCTTCAGTTCGTTTAAGTGCGCAAAGGCTAGCCGCTCCGTGCTGCCCTGTCAAGCGTGAGCCGGAGAGAGACTCAGATTCGACGGCGAGGACCCCCAGGTTGCGGCCCCTCTTGCACGATCATCCGTGAGAGCTATCTTTTCTTTCGAAATGAAAATTGTTGAATACCTTGCTCCACTAGGGTCTGAAGGCAGACGCAGAGTGAGGCATGTTCGGTTGAAAGGGCAAGTCATCGAATTCCTTGTGCAGTACGAAATACGCATCGCAGGAGAGTGGTTCCCAGTGGTTCGGTACGATACTGCCCATGGCTTCGCTCATAAGGACATTCTCCATCCTACTAGGATGGCAGACAAGGAAGCTCTCCCTTTCACCGACTATACTTTGGCATTGATCTACGCGGAGAACGACCTGCGAAAGAATTGGGAAAAATATAGAGCTGCATTTCTTCAGGAGGTATCCCCATCATGAGCGAGCAAGAGTTCTTCGGAAAAAATCTCGTGCTAACTACCGAATTTGATCGCTACCTTTTGGAACATCCAGAAGTTGCGGAGCAAATCCCCCTCAATGCTCAGATCGTTTTGCTGCCAGACGATGACCCAGAGTTGAGTCAAAAAAATCGGGAGGAAGCTGCCGCCCAGCGAGAGCCAGGCCAGCCAGTTGTGTATGTACATATTCAGCAATTGGCTCCCGCAGTCTCACGGCTCGTCAATCCACAAATCAGTGTGGAGGCGGCGTAATGTAGGCAGTGTTCGACGCTTTCTCTTCGCAAAAGCGCACCTAACACTCGGCTCGCGTCGCTCGTTTATTGCGAGGTCCCTTTCCTTTACCCCCTTTCCCCACGGTGCTACAGTCCAGTCCACACACAACAATTTGTAGGGAGGGAACCATGCCAAAGCCTCTGGAAGGAATTCGCGTACTGGACTGGACGATCTGGCAACAAGGCCCGGTGTCCACCATGATGCTCGGCGACCTGGGTGCCGAGGTGATTAAAATCGAAGACCGCGTGAGTGGGGACCCTGGGCGCGGTATTATGAGCATTGGTGGCGCAGCGACTGGCGCGGCGGGAAACCGCAACTATTACTTCGAGACCAACAACCGCCACAAGAAGAGTATTACCCTCGATCTCAAACAGCCCGAGGCGAAAGCTATCATCTACAAGTTGGTCGAGAAGTCCGACGTGTTCGTGCAGAATTTTCGCAAAGGCGTGGCTGGTCGGCTCGGCCTCGACTATCAAGCCCTCTCCCAACACAACCCCAAACTTATCTACGCCAGCGCGACCGGCTACGGCCCCGATGGTCCTGACTCTGGCGAGCCCTCCTTCGATTACATGGGGCTAGCGCGTTCCGGCATTATGAACGCAGTGGGCGAACCGGATATGGACCCGCTCAGCATTACCGGCGGCATTGCCGACCAAATGGGCGCGATCATGCTCGCCTACGGGGTGATGACCGCCCTGTTGGTGCGCGAGCGCTACGGCATCGGTCAAGAAGTTGATGGTTCGCATCTAGGCAGCATGATGGCTTTGCAAGGACTCAACTTGGCAAGCCGGCTGACCTTGGGGAAAGAATTTCGTCGTGCCTACCGGACTAAAGCCCCCAACCCGCTGTGGAATCACTACAAATGCGGCGATGGCAAATGGCTCTGCTTGGCGATGATTCAAGCCGACCGTTACTGGTCTGGCTTCTGCAAAACCCTTGGTATCCAACATCTGGAACAAGACCCAAAGTTCGCCACCATGACTGTCCGTGGCAAGAACAGTGAAGAAATTATTGCCGTCATCGACCAAGTCTTCGCTTCCCAGCCACGCGAGTATTGGATGAATGCACTCAAGCATGGCGGCGACTTCATCTACACTTTAGTGAACACGGTGAACGATTTACCTGACGATCCGCAGATGCTGGTCAATGACTATATTGTCGATTATGACCATCCGAGCTGGGGACCGTCGAAAGTGGTTGGCGTCCCCGTCCGGTTGAGCAAAACACCGGGCGACCCGCGTGGTGTGGCTCCTGAGTTTGGCGAACACACGGAGCAAGTGCTCATCGACCTGCTCGGCTATTCGTGGGAAGATATCGGGCAGCTTAAAGAGAAGGAAATTATTTAGGAGTCATTAGGGAAGAGTGGTTAGTTTGTAGTTCTTAGTTTGCAGTTTTCCCACTAATGACTAACAACTATTTACTAATCACTCTCCCGACAAAGGAGGAAGGACCATGTCACGACCGCTAGAAGGAGTGCGCGTTCTCGATTGGACCATTTGGCAGCAAGGTCCAGTTTCTACTATGATGTTAGCCGACTTGGGCGCAGAGGTGATTAAAATTGAGGAGCGTGTGGGCGGGGACCCTGGGCGCGGTGTCATGAGCGTGGCTGGGGCGATGATCGGCACCAGCAGCGGCCCGAACTTTTATTTCGAGGCCAACAATCGTCATAAGAAAAGCCTGACGCTGAACCTCAAAACGCCGGAAGCCCGCGAGATCATTTACAAACTCGTGGAAAAGTCAGATGTCTTCGTCCAAAATTTCCGTAAAGGCGTTGCCGACAAGCTCGGACTCGGCTACGAAGCGCTGAAAAAATACAATCCGAAACTGATCTACGCCAGCGCGACCGGGTATGGCCCGTTCGGGCCGGACTCCGCCGAGCCGTCGTTCGATTACATGGGACTGGCGCGCTCGGGCATCATGACTGCCGCTGGCGAGCCAGATCATCCACCGCTGGCCATCACTGGCGGCATTGCCGACCAGATGGGCGCGATCATCCTTTCTTACGGCATTCTGGCAGCACTCATTGCGCGGGACAAATATGGTATCGGTCAACAAGTTGATTCCTCGCACCTCGGGAGCATGACGGCGTTGCAAGGGTTGAACGTGTCATGCAAAGCGATGCTTGGTGCCGAGTTCAAACGCACGCTACGCGCGGCAGCGCCGAGTCCGCTGTGGAATCACTACCAATGCGGCGACGGCAAGTGGATCTGCCTCGCTATGCCACAGCAGGACCGCTACTGGCCAGATTTCTGCAAAGTGCTTGGTGTCCAACACCTCGAAAAAGACCCACGCTTCGACACGATGGGCAAACGTGCAGAGAACGCGAAAGATCTGGTCCCGTTGCTCGACAAGGTGTTTGCCTCGCAACCGCGCGATCATTGGATGAAAGCCCTCAAAGCCGGCGGCGACTTCATCTACACCGTGGTGAATTCAATCGATGACCTCATGCGCGATGAGCAGATGCTCACGAATGACTATATCGTCGAGTACGATCACCCGAGGATCGGTCAAACCAAGATCGTGGGCTTCCCGGTCCGCTTGAGTGAAACCCCCGGCGACCCACGCGGCGCAGCGCCAGAGTTCGGCGAACACACAGAATTGTTACTGACGGAATTGCTCGATTATTCGTGGGAAGACGTAGCACGGCTGAAAGAAGCGGAAGTGATTTAGGCGTTGGGAAAAGGGCGCGAAGCAGGAAGCCTCGGATTGTAACGGAAACTTCCCATGACCTTCGATGAGGTCTTAGACCAGGCCCGCGAGCTATTACAAAGCAAAGGCCGGGTCGCGTACCGCGCCCTGAAACGCCGCTTCGAGTTGGAGGACGAATATCTAGAAGACCTGAAAGCAGAACTGATCGACGCCGAACATGTGGCATGCGACAAAGACGGCAAGGTGTTGGTGTGGACGGGTGGGGAAGGAACCGGGGAATCGGAGAACCGGAGAATCGGTGCATCGCAGACCTCGCCCCAATCCCCAACCCCTAACACCCAGCCCTTATCCCCTAACACCCAACCCCTGGCCGCCGAGCGGCGGCAGCGCACAGTGATGTTCTGCGACCTCGTAGGCTCAACGGCACTCTCCGAGCGGCTCGACCCCGAAGAGCTGCGTGAGGTTGTCCGCCTCTATCAAGAGACCTGCGCCACGGTCGTCCAGCGCTACGCCGGACACATCGCCCAACACCTGGGCGATGGCCTGCTGGTGTATTTCGGTTATCCCGTCGCCCATGAAGACGATGCCCAACGTGCCGTGCGAGCAGGGTTGGAGATTATCGCTGCACTCAGAGAACAGGCAACAGAGAACAGGCAACAGGGAAGACTCGGATCATTACAGGTCCGCATCGGCATACACACCGGCCTCGTCGTCATCGGCGAGATCGGCAGCAGCGCGAAACACGAGATTCTTGCCTTGGGCGAGACGCCCAACCTTGCTGCCCGTGTCCAGGGCGTGGCCGCGCCGGACACGGTGGTCATCAGTGCGGCCACACAGCGACTGGTGCAGGGCCTGTTCGAGTACCAGGACTTGGGACCCCAGACACTCAAAGGTATTTCTTCTCCTCAGACGGTGCATCGAGTCATCGGCGAGAATGCCACGCAGAGCCGCTTTGAAGTGGCAGTGGGAAGAGGCTTAACCCCGTTGGTCGGGCGCGAAGAAGAACTCGGGCTGCTGCGGCGACGTTGGGAGCAAGCTAAGACAGGGGCAGGCCAAGTGGTGCTGCTCAGCGGTGAACCAGGGATCGGCAAATCGCGCCTCGTGCAAGCCCTCAAAGAACAGGTCGGTGCCGAGGGTGCCACGCGCATCGAGTTTCGTTGTTCGCCCTATCACCAGAACAGTGCCTTCTATCCCATCATCGGCCACCTGCAGCGGCTGTTGCAGGTGGCCCACGACGATACACCCGAAGAAAAACTGAAGAAGCTGGAGTACGTCCTGACAAGGAGGGGCGAGGGTACCTCGCCCCTACAAACAGAGACCTTGGCGCTCCTGGCCGCTTTGCTCTCTCTCCCGCATCCTGTCGGTTCCCCACCACTGACCATGAGCCCCCAGAGGCAGAAGCAAAAGACGCAGGAAGCGTTGGTGGCCTGGCTCATTAAAGAAGCAGAGAAAACCCCACTGCACTGCGCCTGGGAAGATCTGCATTGGGCCGATCCCTCGACGTTGGAGGTGCTTACCCTCCTCCTCGACCAAGCGCCCACGACGCGGCTGCTGGCGCTGTTGACCTTTCGCCCCGAGTTCACACCTCCGTGGAGTCCACGCTCCTACCTGAGCCAGCTCACGTTGAGCCGTCTGGGACGCCCGCACGTCGAAGCGATGGTGGCGCAGGTACCGGGCGCTCGCACCTTGCCCGCAGAGGTCGTGCAACAGATTGTCGCCAAGACCGACGGCGTGCCGTTGTTTGTCGAAGAGTTGACCAAGAGCGTCGCGGAATCCGTAGGGGCGCGGCTCCTGAGCTTGTCGAAGGATGTGCCCCTACCATTAGGCATTCCCGTGACCCTGCACGACGCCCTGATGGCCCGGTTGGATAGGTTGGGACCAGCGAGAGCAATCGCCCAACTCGGCGCAACCATCGGGCGCGAGTTTAGCTACGACCTCCTCCACGCGGTTTCCCTTGTAGACGAAGGCAGCTTACAGCAGGGACTGCGACAATTAGTCGAGGTCGAGCTGCTCTATCAGCGCGGGTTGCCGCCGCAGGCAACCTATCTCTTCAAGCACGCCCTGATTCAGGACACTGCCTACCAATCGTTGCTCAAGAGCCGACGCCAGCAACTCCATCAGCAGATCGCTCAGATTTTGGAAGAGCGATTTGCCGAGACGCTTGAGACCCAACCTGAGCTGCTTGCCCATCACTACACCGAAGCGGGGCTTGCCGAGCAGGCCATTCCTCAATGGCAAAAGGCGGGACAGAAGGCTGCCCAACGCTCAGCGAACGCGGAGGCTATTGCTCATCTGACCAAAGGGCTGGAGTTGCTTCGCACCATGCCGGACTCGTCGGAACGGGTCCAGCAGGAACTAGCGTTACAAATCGCGCTAGGGACTTCGCTTACGGCAACCAAAGGCTATGCCGCTTCTGAAGTCGAGCGGGCTTGTAACCGCGTGCGAGAGTTGTATCGACATGGAAGCGAAATAGAAATCTCCCAACTCTTCCAGATCATGCGGGGGTTATGGGGGTTTTCTATGCAGCGAGCAGAAATACAGCCAGCACGAGAACTCAGTGAGCAACTCTTGACCCTAGCTCAGAGCACGCAAGATACAGCCCTCCTTTTGGTCGCTCATTATTCATATGGATGTAACTTGTTTTATCTTGGCGCGTTGTCTCTGGCCCGAGGGCATCTGGAGCAAGGAATTACTCTCTACAACCCCCAACAGCATCACCCGTTGACCTTTCTCTATAGGGGGTCCGACTCTGGAATGGCATGTTGCGCCCTCACTGCTTATAGCTCGTGGCTTTTGGGCTATCCAGAGCAGGCATTAAAAGGAATCCTAGAAGCCCTCGCTTTAGCTCAACGATTGTCTCATCCTTTTAGCATAGTTTGGGCGTTAAGCTTTGTTGCCCGACTTCATTATCTTCGTCGGGAAGGGCAGGCTGCCCAAGAGTGGGCAGAGGCTGTGATCACTCGCTCCGGCAAGGAGGAATTTCCGTATTGGCAGGCGGTAGGAACGATACTTCGGGGCTGGGCGCTAGCCGAGCAAGGAAACAGTGCTGAGGGAATTCCACTGATACAAGGGGGTCTAGCCGCCCATCGAGCAACAGGCTCGAAGCTTGATCGACCATATTATCTCGCCATGTTAGCCGATGCCTATGGCAAAAGAAGTCAAATGGAAGAGGGGCTCCAGGCAGTAACCGAAGCGCTAACTGAAATAGACAGAAGTGAGGAGCGCTTCTACGAGGCCGAGCTGTATCGACTGAAAGGTGAACTCCTGCTGCAACAGGCAAGGCAACAGAAGCATTGAGCCATTGCGAGATTGAGTCATCGGATCGTTGAAAGATTGAAGCATTCCCATGAATTACAGGAACATGGAGCATAAGCTATGAACGTTGCAGCTGATGGACTTAAGCAGCAACTGCTGGAGAAGGTCACTGATCTATCAGAGGCTCGATTGCAAGAAGTTCTCGATTTTATCGATTTTCTGCAGCTCCGCGAGCGACAAGGTGAAGATCCGGTTTTGCGAGTTGCAGGTTCTTTGTCCGGGAGTCCCCTTTCTGGGGAAGCGATTGACGAGGAGTTGTATGGCAAGGAGACAGCATAATGGCTGAAGCGGTCCTGATCGATACCTGGGGGTGGCTGGCGCTCGGGCATCGGCGCGACTCACGCCATCAAGAGGTCAAAGCTTTGTATCAACAACTTCGGGAGGAAGGCGCCCAGCTATATACAACTGACTATGTGCTCGACGAGGTCATGACGCTCGTATTTCGGCGAGAGTCGTTTGCGGAAGCAGTCGGTTTTATGGAAGGCATTTTTCAGGCCAGCCAGGAAGGACGGCTCGTTATAGAGCGAGTGACCTCAGAATGCTTTACCACCGCGTGGGAACTGCGTAAGCGCTTGCAAGGCAAACCGAAGATCTCTTTCACCGATCTAACCTCGATGGTGATTATGCGGGACCGCAACATCAAGAAGGTTCTGACCGACGATGATCACTTCACTCACGTTGGGATGGATTTGCAAAAGATCCCCTAAAATTCATAGCTCGGTAGCTGTGGCCGAGATCTACAGATGGTTCACCGAAGGCGTCGACACGAGGGATCTGCAAAAGGCAAAAGCGCTTTGAGACGAGTTATCGGAGAGACACCGGTCAATGTCCAATCTCTCACCCCCAGCACCTAACACCATGTCAAATTACCAATTCACCCTCGTTCCCACGCCTCCCTACTCGCTGGATCTGACCGCCATCCGCTTTGCTCGCTTCAAAGATGAAATTGTTGATCGCGTGCAGCCCAAGCAATATCAACGCTTGCTGTCCGTCGGTGAACGGTTCGTGCTCGCGACCGTGACCGATGGTGGCTCGATCACAAAGCCGCAGTTGCACGTCGAGCTGCAAGGCTCGCGAAAAAGCAATCTTGAGCACCCGGAGTGCGCAGCGCAACTGCGCCATATCCTGTGCACGGACCTCGATCTGAAGCCGTTTTATCGACTGGCGCGTACAGACGAAGTCCTCGCGCCACTCATTGCGCCAGCGCGTGGGCTGAAGCTGCCAGCGAGTCCGACGGTCTTCGAGTCGCTGGTTATGGCCGTGCTCTCGCAGCAAGTCAATCTGAACTTTGCCTATTCCATCAAACGCGAACTGGTCGAAACCTTTGGTGAACGGCAAACGATTGCTGGTGAGACCTACTACGCTTTTCCTCGCCCCGAGCGATTTGCGGAGGAGAATGCTGAGGATATGAGGCGCTTTCGTTTGAGCGGAGCCAAAGCCGCTACCTTGGTGCGCCTCGGACAAGCCTTCGCTGCGGGAACGCTGCACGAAGAAGAGCTGCGCAGGTTGCCAGATGAAGAGGTGGTTGAACGCTTGATTCAGATCAAAGGTATTGGTCGCTGGAGCGCAGAGATTGCCTTGTTGCGCGGGTTGGCCCGTGTCGATGCTTTTCCTGGTGGTGACCTGGGCGTCGTGAAATACGTAGCCCAGGGTTTGCTAGGAAAAGAGGAGAAAGCCACCGAAGCGGACATGCGGGCGTTCGCGGAACGGTGGCGTCCCTATCGCGGGTTAGCGCTGGTGTATTGCTACGCGGAGTTGCTGCGGCGGTCTTCGGGATAAACGTCCCGTCTTGTCTCGACGCTAGAACATCCCTGAAATCTTCCCGCTCGCGTCCATCTTCATCCCAACCGCCGCAGGTTTGGCGGCTAGCCCAGGCATCGTCAACATCTCACCGGTGAGTGGCACACAGAACCCTGCACCAGCAGACAGGCGAATCTCGCGCACCGTCAGCGTGAAGTCGCGCGGACGACCGTAGAGCTTGGGATCGTCGGAGAGTGACATCTGCGTCTTCGCCATGCAAATAGGCACGTTGCCATACCCGAGGGTGTTAATGCGATCCAGGTCCGTGCGTGCGCGGGGGAGGAGGGCAATATCTGCCGCGCCATAGATCTTCTGAGCAATCGTGCGAATCTTCTCTTCGATCGGAGCTTCCAAAGGATAGAGAAACTTGGGCGTCGCTCTCGCCTTCTCGCATGCCGCAACTACAACTTCGGCTAACGGCAAACCGCCTTCACCGCCGTGACCAAAGACATCAATCACCCGTGCTTCGAGTCCGAGATTCCGGCATTCTTCAACCACAAGGTTGAGTTCCTCCTCAGTGTCGGTGGCGAAGCGGTTGATCGCAATGATCGGCTGCACGCCATACTCGCGGATGCTTTCCGCATGTTTCTCCAAATTCCCCATGCCAAGCTTCAAGGTCTGCAAATTGGGCTTGTTGACCTCGCTCACCGGCGTGCCACCATGCATCTTCAGCGCCTTCACAGTTGCCACTAGCACCACCGCCGAAGGCCATAGCCCTGCCGCGCGGCATTTGATGTCGAAGAATTTTTCGCCGCCAAGGTCAAAGCCAAAACCAGCTTCCGTCACTACATAATCCGCATAGTTCAATGCCATGCGCGTGGCGATGATGCTGTTGCAGCCATGGGCAATGTTGCCAAACGGTCCACCGTGTACGAACGCGGGCACGCCTTCGACCGTTTGCACGAGGTTCGGCTTAAGAGCGTCTTTCAAGATGATCGCCATCGCATCTGGCGCTTGCACTTCACTGGCGGTCACGGCTTTACCCTTGCTGGAAAACCCTAACAGAATGCGTGACAAACGCGCGATCAGATCCGCCGGGCCACTGGTAAGGCAGAGAATGGCCATGACCTCGGAAGCAGCAGTGATATCGAAGCCTTCTTCGCGTGGCACCCCCATCAGGCGGCCACCCAAGCCGAGCACGATCTGGCGCAAGGCGCGGTCATTCATATCCATCGCCCGCCGCCAACGAATTTGCCGGACATCGAGATCGACTTGCCCGTGAAAGAGGGCATTATCCATCATGGCCGACAACAGATTATGGGCCGAGGTCACGGCATGAATATCACCAGTGAAATGCAAGTTGATATCTTCCATCGGCAACACTTGCGAACGCCCGCCGCCACAGCCGCCACCTTTGACGCCAAACACCGGACCCATCGACGGTTCGCGGACCGCCACCGTCGCTTTCTTGCCCAAACGTGCCAGCGCTTGCCCTAAGCCAATGGTGGTCGTGGTTTTCCCTTCGCCCGCCGGAGTTGGGTTGATGGCAGAGACGAGAATGAGTTTGCCCGGCCCACGCGATGCGGCATTGGTCTGCGCCTCCAAGGCGATCTTGGCCTTGGAGCGACCGTAAGGTTCGAGATGTTCCTGAGCCAGGGATAACTGCGCGGCGATCTCTTCAATGGGTTTGAGCGTCGTCGATTGGGCAACGGCCAAGTTTTGGTCACGACTCATGAATACAATTCCTTTCCGACAAAAAGCTCTCAGCAGTCAGCTATCAGCAATCCACCAGAGAAGGCAACCGGCAGTACGCACGACTCTCCGTTGAGTTCAGCGCTAGCGGCTGACAGCGTGCATCTGTTCAAAATCGCTTTGCTGCCTCAACCATGCGCGAAAGCTTGCCAATGGCGATTTCAGTCGTGCGACGCCCGAAGCCGCATGACGGCGCGATCCACAAGCGTTCTGGCTCGACGAGACGCAGCAGCTCTTCGATGTGATCGGTTATCGCGTCCGTAGTTTCCACCGGACTCTTCACGTCAACCAGCCCGGCAACCACCTCCATGTCCTTGGAGATATCGCGCAGGCAAGCGCGGTCCGCCCACTGACCGGGATGCGAACATTCGAGATGCACTTTATCGACAATGCCCCCAAGCTGCTGCACGAACGGCATCAAGGCTTGCAAATTGTGTACGGTCAACACGGACTGCGACCCGAGGTCGCCGAGACAACAGTGGATGGTTTTGATAGCCGACACGCCAGCAAAGCTCTGTGCCACCATGGCGACCGCTTGTGCAGGCGGCAGATCCCCCAAAACAGAACGGACGGCGATGAAGGGGATATCGAGCTGAATCTCGCGAGCACCAAGCGCGGCGAGGGCTTTCATTTCACGATTCACAATTTCAATAGCGCGTGGCAACTGCGCCTGCGCTTTTTCGAGGGGGCGCAAATGCGAGAGGACTTCAAGCGGACCAGGGACCGACACCTTCTCCAGTGCCGGATCAACCTGCACCTCGCGTCGGAAACCATCGACGTAGCCTAACCCATGCGGAGCGTTAATGTCCTCGACGATCTCGTATTCCGCCACGTCGGTGTACACTTTGAGTTCAGCAGCTTGAGGCTTGAGTAGCCGCACGCCGGTCAACTGACGAGGGAGGTGTTGGATAAAAACTTCGGCAAAGAGTTCTCCGCCCATGAACTGCGTCACACCTGCGGCTTTCTGTTCGCGGATCGCGACTTCTGCCGCACCTGTCAGCGTCGGTTTGATCAGCATGGCAGGCAAGACGCCACGATAATATTGCTGAAGCCGGTCGCGATACATCTCCGGTAACGGCCAACTGCCAACGACGGTGGTGCGAATCATAATTGGTACTCCACAACTGCCGCCCCGGTGCCCCACACCGGGCCGTAGGCCAGCACAGCACCTGGGCTACTTGGAGTGTCCAAGGTACCCATCAACCATGCGAACGCTTTGAAGCCCATGTCTACCGCAGCGGTACGGGCATAGTCACCACTCATCGCTAACACTTCAGCGTTGCGCCCTTGTTCGATGAGGCCCAAGATGCGGCGGTTCCAGGCGTCGTCTTCGGTTTGCGAGAGGCGGTCATTATATGGAGCAATCTCGTCGGTGAAGAACCGAGCCGACAAGCCTGTACAGGAAATCACCACTGCGCGTTTGCTACTTTCTGCGATAGCTTGCCGCACCGCTTTGCCCAACGTCAACGAATCTTCCTGTCCCGCGTAGATGTTGCACGAGACCACAGCCACCGGGAATTGATTGGCTGGGTTGACGAAGCGCAGGGCGACCAGCGTGCCGGTATCAATGGGAAAGCCGTGGTAGTTCACCGTCTTCGTTGCCAACCCCAGCGACGCGGCGATAGCGGCAGCGCGGGTACCGAGGTCGGCATCGACACGTAGGTCGAAAGGGAAGTCGCCCATCTCGTACCAGTTCTCATCGACGTGCAGCCCCTGCGGGTTCGGATGCGTTTGGAAGGAATGCCCGAGCACGGAAATCCATTGGGTGCTGTACAACACCAGCACGTCAGGCTGAAGAGCGTGGATATGTTCACCAGCCTGATGAAATCCACGTCGCAGTGCGTCCCAACTGACGGCGGCAATGTCAGAGGCAAGATGGGGGAGTCCAGGGGCAATGTAAGCACCAATGATTGAGCCTTGGGGCATATGTTCTCTCACTCGTTTGCGGAGGGGCGGCGCGTAAGCCGCCCCTGCCCGGACAAGGTCACGCAGCCTTGTGTGTCAAATCCCATTCGACCACGGCATTGCCCGTGCCGATCACCGTCCAATAGCCATGCACTTGCGCGGGAGTAGTGGGGAAGCCCATCGCTGCGAGCATCCAGGTGAGACCGCCGGATTTCACCTCTGCTGCCGCCTTTTCCATGAACTCTGGCATGATCGCCATCAGTTGCTCAGTGTGGCCACTGCGCATCAACTCCAACACCCGCATGTCCCATTGATATTGGCTGTTGTTGAAGATGACTTCCTTGTTCATATCTTCGATCAGTTCCGGCTCGCGGTCGTAGTGCAGATGCGACAGCGTATTGCTGGCCGCCAGCACTGCGCGGCGTCCGGTCTTCGCGATGGCTCGGGCCGTGGCTCGTCCTAGCTTTACCATCTGCTCTTGGCCAATCTCGGTGGAGTAGAAATACGGAGAATTGTTGGCCGAGATGCCAAGGATAGGAATATCCCACTCGGGGTTCAGCATGTGGAGTGAGACAATCGTGCCGTAATCCACCCGAAAATGAGGATTGGTCATTTTCTTGGCAACCAACCCTTCCTTTTGCGTCTCCTCGAAACAGGCATCAGCCAGTTCCACGTCCACGTTCATATCGTATTGATAGCGAAAGATATGAGGAAAAATCGGATCGACAGAAAGCCCGGCGAGATGAGGAACGCGCAAGAAATGATGACCGACGATAGTCATCCAGTGGGGGCTATGCACAAGGATTACATCCGGCTTCCAGGCTTTGATCTTCGCACGGCATTTTTCATACGCCCAGCGCAGCATTTCCCAGCCGCCGGTCGAGCGTGGCTCATTGCGCACGGGGTTTTCGCCATACACGAGATGTGGAGGATGCGGAGCCAAAAACCCCGCCAAGATCTGTCCCGAATCTGCCATGAGTTCCCCTCCGATCAGTAGATGCTTATTGTCGCGTGAAAAACAGATTCAGAAACAACACTTCATTCGTTGCCGCCCGATAATGCAGCAATATTCGTCCCACCCGGTAAAGATAGCTCGGTGCCAAGGGATCGTAGAAGCTTGGTACTCGTCCCGGTAACGCAGGATTTGCCACAATGGCCGCCAACGCTCGGTCGAGCGCCTCTCGTTCGCGTGGCGCAGCTACCGCCTCCCATTCCGCTAAATCTTGGAGGAAGCGGGGCGAGAAAGAAAACTCATTCACGCAAGAATCCTTGCTCCCGCGCCGTCTTCAGGGTCACTGCGACTGTCGGCGTACCGCTCATTCTCAAGACCTGTCCAGCTTTGACTTGTTCGTTTGCCTCTTTCATAGCAGACAGGGCTTCCGGGTCCTGCCACAGACGCGCAAGACTCCTCAGAGTTTCCAAGCGCTCGAAATCGATGAGCACAGCAGCTGGTGTTCCGTGTTTGGTCACGATCACTTGATCGCCTTGTTGGACATCATCAACCAATTGTAGAAATCGTTGCCGCGCCTCGGTCGCAGTGAGATAGGTATTCATAGACGTATCGCCTTTCTGTACAGAGAAGCGTACAGAATTTCGTGCTCACCGACAAGATTGCGAGACAATGAAAATCCACAGGTGCGCGAATGCCGGTCAGACAAGATTCAGCGTGTCTCGGTAAGATCAGCGTCTTGCAGTAGTGGCGCGTTGGCTTGATAGGGGGCGGGCTGCGCCGTTGCTTCCATCCATTCGGGCAGGGCAAAGTCGAAGCCATATCGTTGCTGCACCGCCGCCGCGTGCGTCTTGAGATCACTCATGTCACGATGGTCAGTGTTGCAACCAATAACGACAACATTGCCCGCCAGCAGAGGAACCGTCATCGTCGTAGGAAAGGCCGCAGCAAACGTTTTGCGCTCGGCGTCGTAGAGCGGGGTGCCGGCTTGGAGGTTCGCGGCCACTACCCCTGTCGGTGTGAGTACCGCCCGGCATTCGTCGTAAAACTCGCGTGTACTGAGGTGCGAGGGCACTCCACGAACATGATAGGCATCAAGGAGGATTATATCGAAAGGAGCTGCCGAAGAGAGAGTTTGTAAGGAGGCTCGGCCATCACCGACAATGACCTGTTGACGCTCATCCGGCGCGAAGCCGAAGAAGCGCTGGGCAACTTCGACAACGAGAGGGTCGAGTTCAATAGTGTGCAACGTCGCGGCTTCTAAGTAGTGGTGCAACACCATTTGCAATCGCCCACCGCCTAACCCGATGAGCAAAATTCGTTGTGGTGCGGGTTGCCACGCCAACGTCAGCAGCATGGCTTGCGTATATTCCGACTTGAGCACGAGCGGTTCGGCAACACTCAAACGCGATTGAATTTCTTCAAGGCGATGGTGAGCGTGACGGTAGCAGAGGAGGAGTTGGTCTGTCGTGCGCCGCACGACGATATGGTTATGTGGCGACTGCTGCTCGAACAAGAGGCCCGGTCGTGCTTGTCGGGTGGACACAAGGCGTTGCTCGATGGCAGCGAGATTACGGATTTGCCAGGGAGACATGACAGCCGTGGGTTTCTTTGCCGTTCGTTTGCAGAGCCAACGCCAAGCCTTGGCAAGCCATACGCACGAGCGCGGCAACGCCGCCATGCTACTTGCCGCAGCTTTGCACGGTTAAGTCTTGAATCTTCTTCTTCAGCCCTTGTTCACCCAGTCGCGCCAGCAAAGGCTTGGTGCTGTTGATCGTCCGGCAAGATTGGTCCTTGCTGCCGAGCGTGGCCTCTAAACGGGCGACTTCGTACGAGCCACGGAACCAGAGCGGATCGCCAACTTGCGTGCCTTTCAGCAATTCTCCCCACTGTGTGATGGATTGCTGGGGATTGCCTTTGACTTCAGCGATTTGCGCCAGACCGGCAAACGACACCAGCGAGTACGGGCCTTGCTGGAGTTCCTGATACAAGGCGGTGGCTTTGTCGTACTCTTTCACGTCGAGGTACATCTGCGCGAGTTCGTACTTGAATTGCTGCGGCGATTGATCCTCGGCAAACGGCACGCCGCGTTGCAGCCGGTCGCTGTAGAGACGTGCCAGCGTCCGTTTCGCGGCAGCGAGGTTGTCCTTGTCATTTTGCTTTTCAAGTTTCTTGACATCCTTGGGCAAGACTGAATCAAGGCCAACCAGCAGCTCTTGCTGCTCTTCGGGTTTGAAGTGCGTCAAGATGTGCTCGACTTCTTTTTCCAGGTCAGTGAAGCGCCCAGCTTTTTCTGACGCCACCAAGCGCAGGCGAGTGACCTTGGTGAAGGCATCCTTTTGCTCAGGGTATTTCTTCTCAAAATCTTGCAAGAAGTTCAGCACTTCTTTGGCATTGGCATCAATGTCTTTGCTCAGAAAAGCCGCGTTCATCACGCTGACTTTGCCACGATATTCCTGAAACGGCACCGGCTTGGTGCCGTTCGCTGTGCTCTCCAGCGCATTGATATTCTTCCAGAACGTTTGCAAAGAGGCTGCTGCGCGTTTGCGCAAATCCGGCTCGCTGATGCCGAGACTGTCCTTCTTTGCATCTTTTTCTTCAAGCACATCGAGCATCGCGAAATAGCCTTGCAAAGTGGCGAAGTCCGCCCGTGTGCGGAAGGTGAGATCGCCATTCACTTTGTTGTAGGCATCTGCCGCCACTAGGTAGTTTTTCTGCCCTTGGTTGTACTCGCCGAGTCGGTAATGGGCCTCGAAAATAGTCTTATGGTCCGGGTAGCGACGGATGAATTCTTTCGTCGCTTCCAGAAACACGCGCGTCGTCTCGGGGTTCTGTTCTCTGGAATAGAGTGCCTCAGTAGTCTTAAAGCGGAGATAGACCGCATCGGCCACGAAGCTCGCCGGCATGCCTTCAGTGCTGAGGGTCTTATTGAGTTCGGTGAGCGCGTCGCGATAATTTTTCGTCTGGAAGAGCCCGACCGCAAGATAATGTTGCGCCTCGCGGTGATGCAGCGTGGCTTTGGGGTCGTTAGAGTTGAGTACGTCGCGGAGATGGGGAGTCGCCCTGGCATAGTCGCTCTTTTGTAGCAGGTCGCGGGCTTGCCCCCAGGCTGGGAAAGGATTTTTGACTTCATCGACTAAGGCAAGATCCTGCTCACTCATCTGAGCGGTGGCCATCGCGTCGGCTTTTTCTCGCCACGTTCCACCTTGTTTGCGCACCTCGTCGAGATAGGCCATCGCTTCGAGGAGCTTCTTGAGCTTGTCGGTGCCGCTCAATTTCTTGCTCGCGCCAAAAAGCTCTTGTGCCTTTTGCAGCATAGCCCGTGCTTGTTGTGTAGCTTGGTCTTCCGCTTGTTCGACTTCGCGCGCTTTATCGCCACGTGCCTGACGATTGCGAGCATCGGCGAGCGCCGCACGTACCTTGCGCTCCATATCAGTGGGCAAGCCGGTGTCTTTCAGCAGCAATTCGAAGTCACGAATCGCCCAGTCGAAGTGCTTGCCTTCTTTTTCACACAAGGCACGGCCAAACAAACTTTCGCGCTTCAACTGTGAGCTTTGCTCGCCAACAGCAAACTCAGCAAACCCTTTGGCGCATTCATCAAGCAACTTCTTTTGCGCGGCACCGTCGTGAACAAACGCGCCGACGTAATGCAGCCAGTTGAGAAAATAGAGGGCCTGCGAGGCCACATGCTGTGCCTCTTTCCACTCTCTGGTCTCATATAAGGCTTCGAGATCGCCGTCGCGGTCCATCACGCTTTTGCTCATGCCTTCGAGGGAGGCAACGCTGCCGTCATAGATGCTATCGAGCGGACCACTGAGGATTTCGTACAGTTCGCGGACTTGTCCTTTTTGGCCGGAGGAAGCTTGGGCGAGGTCCGGAGCCGAAAGAAAACTCAGGGCGAGCGGACCAAGCAGTTGAATCACTCGCTGCTTCTCGTCCGTGCCCCAGCCTTGGCTTTTGATGGAGCGAACCTGTGCTTGCGCTTGACGGGCTTGCGACAGAAGGTCGGCCACAGAGGCGGCATAATCCACCGCCGGACAGCACAGCTCATAGAGGAAAAGGAATGCACCTACAAAACTCGCACGCCGCACGCCAACTCTCCTTATTCCAGATCCCGTAGATACTTCGCCATCTCGGTTTGCCATCGTGAACCGAAAGTCATGACGATGATTTGTTTCGTTAAGGCCTTATCTTCCCCAAGCGGAATGAAATCTCCACCCCCGGCCTGCGCGATCGAGGCCATGACACCGCGGAACTCTTCATAAAATTTGGGGAGCGGCGTCACCTTGAAAGCACTATCAGGTAGCAAGCCACGGCTGGTGCGGAACAAGGCGCGCTCGAAGTCTTCATGCATCTTCTCGGCTAAGTCTAAAACGCTGACCATACCGCCTTGCGACTGAAACCCTTGGGCTAGACTGAGGATGCTGCCGACCGTGTCAGCATGCGGCGGGGAGCCAGAAACGAGAATGATGATGCGTTTAGATTTCTTGCGCCAGTTGAGATCGTTGACCGCAGCCTCCATACCTTCATACACCGCCTCCGGCCAATCGCCACCACCGTCGGCGTGGAGATTGGACAAGAAGTCTTGGATCTTGCCGGTAGAAAAGCTCAAATCCACCCACTTGGTCACATACTCTTCGCCCTTATCGCGATAGGCCACGATCCCGATGCGCGAGGTGGGAACCATTTGGCGTAGCGAGGACACCAGTTTAATGAGCCGGCTTTTCACCGAATCAGTGACGAATTGCATGCTATCCGTCGCGTCAATCACCAGCGCGATATCCAGGCCAACTTTGCGCAGCCCACCGACATAATCGCCAAACCCGCCACCAATGCCGCCGATCGCGCCGTTGATGCTTCCAATGGCATTGGAGAAACTGCCGAGCTCTGGCGTAGGGCTGCTCCCGCCGATGCCGATGGTCATAGGGCCAAGCCCGGTAATCACCGGTGGAGGTGCCGAGAGTACGGCTTGCCGGACTGGAGCTGGGGTGCCAAGCGGCGGCGGCGGGCTGGTGGTTGTTTTGGCTTGGCGCGGGACCAATTGTTCCATCGACAACAGCCCAGGAAGGTCTTTCAGCGAAGGCTCGCCTTCCCAGTTCTCGTCGGGTTTCTCGGCCTGCGCTTTTTCCTGATCTTCGGCAGATAACGGGAGCGTCTTGACCTTAATCAGCTCATCTCGTTTTTGCGCCATTGTGAACGTCAAAGTCGCCAGGAGTCCGAGGGTAAGTACGTGCGCTACCGTGGAGAGGATGAACCAGCGCGCATTTTTCCCCCACCCCTGCCCGCCGTAGCGAAAGAGGTCTTCTTGCACTGCGGCTTCGACAGACGTGGGCGCGGAAGGAGTCTTGTTTGCGTCGTCAGCAGCCATGGTGATACTCGTTGTTAGCGTTAGAAATAACGATTATTGGCCGCGGCTAGCGGCAATGGCAATTTGCGTGGCACCGGCCCGTTGCGCAACCGCAAGAATCTTCACGGTTTCTCCGAGCAAGACATCGCGATCACCTTCGAGGACGACGGGAATATCTTTCTGCGTCTCAATGATGGGCCGCAAGATAGATTCCATATCCGCTAAGGTGGCGGGCGTGTTGTTCACGAAAATTTCTTTTTGTGGCGTCACAGTGATGACAATCTGCCGGGGCTCAGACTTCGTGTCCTCAACTTCAGGCAGGTTGATGTTGGCTCCAGACTGCACCATGGCCACGCTGGTCACCATAAAAATGATGAGCAGCACCAGAAAGATATCCGTCAGCGGTGTGATGTTAATCTCCGCCATAATGGCGGACCCGCTGCCTTTTTTCTTATTCGGACTAGCCATTCCCATGAGCTTTTCTCCCTAAACGGATAGCTTCGAGCACCCGGTCGGACCCGATGGTCATGACGGCCTCAATCCGCTCCAATTTGGTGTGGAAATAGTTATAGAAAATGACAGCGATGATCGCCACGGCGAGACCGAGTGCCGTCGCAATCAAGGCTTCAGAAATACCGCCGGCCACGACCGAGAAGCCGCCAGCACCTTGAACAGACATGTTATGAAACGATTTGATAATCCCAATGACCGTTCCCAACAGCCCGATGAAGGGTGCGCTGACGCCTACGGTTCCGAGAATCCAGATACCGCCTTTGAGGGCTTCGACTTCTTCAAAGCGGCGATCTTCCGCCACTTCCGCCAGATAGTCCAACGACTCGCCGTCTTGTTGGGAGATCACGTCGCGGAGTACGCGCCCAGCCGGGGCCTTCTGCTGCTGCTGCGCAGCAGTGAGTGCGCCTGTGAAATCGCCTTTTTGCAGCGGGCCCACCACCGTGCCAGCAACGCGGAGCGAGCCAGCGACTAAGCCGCGCAGCGCCCACAAGCGCTCGCAGATGATAGTGATGGTGACTATCGACATTACAATCAGCGGGTACGTGACTAACGCCCCCTGGTGGATCATATCGAGAACACTGAAACCTTCCACAGTAAATCCTCCTATCAACGAGATGAGATACTCTTTTTGCGCGTAGTGGCAGCGGGTGATGCCGGCGTCTCCAACGCCTCCAGGTCTTGAAGAAACGCTTCCAGCCAACGCACCTCGGCCTGCCAATGCGCTAATCCGTGTTCGATGATTTTGGCTTGCGGGAGCGGGATGCTGTGAGCCAACCAATGAGCTTGCTGCTGCGCCACCCACTGGATGCGCTCGTGTGCCCATTTGAGCTGGGCGGTTAACGCCTCACGTAATTCTTGAGTTTCGCTTGGGCGGCAAAAGGCAAGAGCAGCATTCAATGGGTCGAAAAGCTTCTCGCGAGTGTCGGTATCGAACAACATGCGGCGCAGTTCGTCGCGAAGGTAAATTTTGCCGTCCGGAGTGATCTGATAGACCTGCCGAGTGGGATAGCGCCCCTTCTGTTCAGCCCAAGCTTTCTCGACATACCCCGCGCGTTCGAGCTGCGCGAGATTGTAATACAGAGAGCCGCCGCTCAGGTTGATGAATGTCGCGTAGAGGCGACGTTCGACTTCTTGCCGAAGTTCGTAACCGTGGCAGGGCTTTTCGGACAGAAGGCCAAGGATGACGAGTTGGACGCTCACTCAGTATTCTTCGCGGAGTAGTTTGGTTGGACTATATAAGCGGCACTTAGAATCATGTCAACTAGAGGTTATCTCTAGGTGCATAACAAAATCCTGGATTCCGGGTCGCGGCCTACGGCCTTGCCCGGAATGACGAGTACAGCAGGAACGTCATTCCGGCGAAAGCCGGAATCC
>SXGS01415118.1_pt1 | contig 21859 bp, 26 predicted proteins | sample 3174681 | NCBI WGS metagenome assembly SXGS01 (sample SAMN11356861, study PRJNA531348) | freshwater metagenome | isolation source: freshwater sample F1-80 | place: China: Fuxian Lake, Yuxi | collected 2017-12-25
CGACCGGCGGATCGACGCCTACGGGCCGATCCTCAACCGGTGGAACGCATGATGCCAGGGCGAATGCCCGCCGAATGGGCTCCGCACGAAGCGACCTGGATCGCGTGGCCGCACGAGGAATCGGACTGGCCGGGGAAGTTCGAGCCGGTGCAGTGGGTCTACGGCGAGTTCGTGCGGCTGGTGGCCGGCCACGAGCGGGTACGGATTCTGGTCCCCAGCGCCGAGGTCCGCAAGCAGGCCCGCAAGGTGCTGGCCAAATGCGGCGCTCCCCTCGCGCAGGTGGACTTCCACACGTGCCCCACCGACCGTAGCTGGACGCGAGACTACTGTCCCATCTTCGTCACGGGCGCGGAGGGCGAACGCGTGGCGACCGACTGGAAGTTCAACGGTTGGGCGAAGTACCGGAATTGGAAGCGCGACAACGCCGTGCCCGAGTTCGTGGCCCGCAAGCTGGGCGTTCGGCGCGAAGCCGTGAACGCGGTGCTGGAAGGCGGCGCGATCGACGTGAACGGTGGCGGACTGCTACTGGCGACGAAGGAGTGCCTGCTCGATCCCGAGGTGCAGACTCGAAATCCGGGGATGAACCAGGCGGCGCTCGAGGAGTTGCTGCGCTTGCATCTGGGCGCGGAGAAGGTGTTGTGGCTCGAACGCGGCATCGTGGGCGACGACACGCACGGGCATATCGACGACGTGGCGCGCTTCGTGGACGCGCGCACGGTGGTGACGGTGGTGGAGGATCGGGACCCGCTGGACGAGAATTGGGACATCACCCACGAGAACCTCGAAACTCTGCGCGGCATGACGACGCTGAACGGCAGGCCTCTTCGGATCGCGACGCTTCCCATGCCGGGGCCGGTCCGCTTCGCCGGGCAACGTCTGCCCGCCAGCTACGCCAACTTTTACATCTGCAACGGATTGGTGCTGGTCCCAACGTTCAACGATCCGGCGGATCGAATCGCGCTGAACACGCTGGCGCGTCTGTTTCCCGATCGCGAGGTGGTGGGCATCTATTGCGGCGATCTGGTGCTGGGGCTGGGAACTCTGCACTGCATGACCCAGCAGGAGCCGGCCGCGACGTAGCCGCGTTCAGACGCGAATGCAGACTTTGCCGAAATGCCCGCCCGTTTCGAACGCGCGGAAGGCGGCGGGCGCATCGGCGAAATCGAAGACGCGGTCGACCGCGGGCCGGATTCCCGACGCGGCGACGCTGGCGTTCATCGACTCGAACATCGCGCGCGAGCCGAGGAAGATCCCCTGCACGCAGACATTCTTCATCAGCACCGCGGTAAGGTTGGGCTCGGCGGTACCTTCCGCGCGGTTTCCGATCAGCGAGACGCGGCCGCCCATTCGAACCGCGCGCACGCTCTTGTTGAACGTGGCCGCGCCGCCGATTTCGATGACGTGATCCACGCCGCGGCCGCCGGTCAGCTTTCGCGCGGCCTCCTCCCAATCGGGGGTGGCGCGGTAGTCGATGGTCTCGTCCGCGCCTAGTTCGCTGAGGCGCGCGAGTTTGGCGGGGCTCGAAGAAGTGGCGATGACGCGGGCTCCCAAGGCCTTGGCGAATTGAAGCGCGAAGATGGAGACGCCACCCGAGCCCTGGGTCAGCACCCAGTCGTTGGCGCAGAGTCCGCCGGACGCGACAAGCGCGTTCCAGGCAGTCACGCCGGCGCATGGCAACGTCGCGGCTTCCTCCCAGGACAGGTGCTCCGGAAAGGCCACCAGAGCCGATTCCGCGATGTTGAGTTCCTCGCGGAGCACGCCCTGGGCGAAGGCTCCGAGCGCGGTGCGAGCCTTGGCTTCGTCGATCTCGCCGTCGATCCAGCCGGGAATGAACGACACGCAGACGCGATCGCCCGGCTGAAAGCGGGTGGCGCCCTCACCAACGGCGGCGACTTCGCCGGCGCAGTCCGAGCAGACCGTCAGCGGCAACGGGATTTTCTTGCTGTAGAGCCCCTTGGCCACCAGGAGATCGCGGAAGTTCAGCGAAACCGCGCGCACGCGGATGGTGGCTTCGCCCGGGCGGGGAGGCTGGGACGGGATCTCGTTGCAGGACAGGCCGTCGATCGAAAACGAGTCGGAGATTTGCCAGGCGCGCATTGCTCCCTATTGTAGACTGGGGTTTGGAGGCATCCCCGTCATGAGATTGTTGCTCGCGGCCGTACTGGCGCTAGCCATCGCCGCCGCTCCCGGAGCGGCCAAGAAGAAGGAAAAGAAGAGCAAGGAGAAGCCGTGGATCTCCATGTTCGACGGCAAGACGCTGGCCGGCTGGGAGGCGAACGAGAGTCCGGAAAGCTGGACGGCCGTCGACGGCGCGATTCAAGGCAAGGGAGCCAAGAGCCACCTGTTCTGGAAGGTCCGCGAGTGCACCGACTGCGAGTTCAAGGCGGAGATCAGCCTGGCCAAGGGAAGCAACTCCGGGATGTACTTCCGCACCGCGTGGGGTCCCGGATTTCCGAAGGGCTATGAAGCCCAGGTAAACAACAGCCATCGCGATCCCAAGCGCACCGGCAGCCTCTACAATTTCGTGAACGTGTTCGAGCAACTGGTTGGGGACGATACGTGGTGGACACAGCACATCCTGGTCAAGGGCAACCACATCACGATCAAGGTGAACGACAAGACGGTGGTCGACTTCACCGACGAGAAGAACTCCTTCACGCAGGGCTTTCTGGCGTTGCAGCAGCACGATCCGAACAGCGTGGTTCGCTACAAGAACCTGATGTTCCGTCCCATCGTGGAGAAGAAGAACAAATAGACGTGAGACTGGCCGCCGCCATCGCCGCGATTCTGCTCTGCCTTCCGCTGGCGGCGGCCAACGTCCGTCTATACCTGACCGACGGCACGCACCACGTGGTGCGGGAGTACGAGGTCAAGGAAGATCGCGTGCGCTTCTACAGCGTCGAACGCAGCGACTGGGAGGAAATGCCGCTCGATCTGGTGGATCTGAAGCGGACCAAGTCGGAAGTGACGACTCGCGAGGCGGAGACCAAGGCGTCGAAGGACGCGGCCGCGGTGGAGCGGAAGGCCGAGCGGGAACTCGAGCGGGAGATCGAGAGCGTGCCGTCCGGAGCCGGTCCCTATTGGCTTTCCGGCAAGGACCTGAAGCCGCTGAAGCAGGCCGAATCGAAAGTGGTGGGCAACAAGCGGCGCTCGGTGCTGAAGGCGATGTCGCCGATTCCGGTGGTAACGGGAAAGTCGACGCTCGAGCTGGACGGCGGCGAAGCGGCGCTTTCCGTGGCGCGGGCGAGGCCGGAGTTCTACTTCCGTCTGGCGAAGGAAGAGCGGTTCGCGCTGGTGCGTCTGTCGCTCAACAAGGGCAATCGCGTGGTGCAACGCTGGACGATGGTTCCGGTCACCAAGGAGTTGATCGAGGAGCACGACGAGGTTGCTTCGTTCCGGCATCAGGTCGGTGACGGGCTGTACAAGATCTGGCCTCAGAAGCCCATGGAGCCGGGGCAGTACGCGTTCGTCGAATACACCGAGGGCAAGGGAAACACGCAGGTTTGGGATTTCGCGGTGACGGCGGAGCCGGCCAGGTAGCGCAATGCCCGGCATGAGCGAGTTCTGGTTGCGAGTGGCGGCCGCGCTGTACGCGTGCGGGCTGGTGCACGCCATCGCGACGGCGGTGCGGCGCGAGCCGGTGATGTTCCGGTTTTCATTGAGCGCCTTCACGGTGGGCGCATTACTGCACATGGTGTCGCTGGTGGAACTGTGGGTCAAGCTGGGCCACTTGCCCACGGACAACTTCTTTCAGTCGATGTCGGTTTGCGCGTTCCAGATCGCGATCTTTTTCCTGTTCGTGCACTGGCGCTATCAGTTCGCGCCGCTGGCGGTGTTCCTGTTCCCGCTGGTGTTCGTGATGACGCTGTTGGCGGCGATGGAGACGCCGGTTCCCACGTGGTCGAACCAGAGCGTGCGGGGCGCGTGGCTTCTGGCGCACGTGATGCTGGTAATGGCCGGATACGCGGCGTTGCTGGTGACGGCGCTGGCGTCGGTGTTCTATCTGGTGGAAGAGCGGCGGCTGAAGGCGAAGCGGCCCGCGACGCTGTTTTCCAGGCTTCCGCCACTGGGAACGCTCGACAATCTGATCAACAAGGGGATGGGAATCGGCTTCGCGTTGTTGACGCTGGCGACCGTGGCCGGCGCGACGTGGGCGTTCGTGGAATCGGGCACGCGATGGATCGCCGACGGCAAGATCGCGATTTCGCTGTTCACCTGGGCGCTCTGCCTGCTGATGATTTTCCTGCGCATGTCGGCGGGTTGGCGCGGACGCAAAGCGGCGCTGCTATCGCTGACGATCCTCGGCTCTTCGGCGCTGACATGGGCCGCGCACGCGGGATTGAGGTTAACGCTAGCGCGATGAAGCTCTCCGTGACCGGGGTCAACCACGTCACCGCGCCGGTTGAGGTGCGGGAGCGGCTCGCGTTCGACGCGGCGCGGCTTCCGGATTTCCTGCGCGATCTGCACGCGCAGCCCGGCGTGCAGGAAGGCATGATTCTGTCGACCTGCAACCGCGTGGAAATCGCCGTGGCGGCGGAGGATTCGTTCGATCCGCGGCAATCGGTGGCGGCGTTCCTCGCCCGCGCCAGCGCCGCCGACGCGGGTTGGGTGGGACAGTTCCTCTACCATCACGACGGCCAGGACGCGATCCGCCATTTGTTCCGCGTCGCGGCCAGTCTCGATTCGATGGTGATCGGCGAACCTCAGATCCTGGGCCAGATGAAGGCGGCCTACGAGGCGGCGAAGTTGCAAGGGACGGTGAACGGCTACCTCGACTCGGTGTTGACGCGGGCGTTCAGCGTGGCCAAGCGGGTTCGCAGCGAGACCGAGATCGGGCAGAGCGCGGTATCGGTCAGCTACGCGGCCGTGGAGTTGGCCAAGCAGATCTTCGGATCGTTGAGCGGTAAGAGGGCGATCCTGGTGGGCGCGGGCAAAATGTCGGAACTCGCCGCGCGGCACCTGCGGCGTTCGGGCGTGGCGGAGATCCTGGTGACCAACCGCTCGCCAGAGCGCGCCGCGCGCATGGCGGAAATCTTCCAGGGCCGCGCCGTCGACTACGCCACCTTCGTTTCGGCGCTGAAGGACGTGGACGTACTGATCGCCTCGAGCGGCGCGCCTCACTACATTCTGACCAAGGACGACATGCGGCGGGTGATGAGCGCGCGGCGGAACAGGCCCATGTTCCTCATCGACATCGCCGTGCCGCGCAACATCGAGCCGGCGGTGAACGAGCTCGACAGCGTGTTCCTGTACGACATCGACGATTTGCAGCGGGCCGTGGAAGAGAACCGCAAGGGGCGGCGGGAAGAGGCGGCCACCGCGCAGCATATCGTCGACGAAGAGGTGGAGCGGATGATCCTGCGCCTGCGGGCGAGGGAGATGACGCCGCTGATCGTGGCCCTGCAGCAGCAATTGGAATCGATGCGCATGGCCGAGATCGAACGCGCGCGCGGCAAGCTGGGCGCGCTGTCGCCCCAGCAGGAGGAAGCGATCGAGGCGGTGACGCGCGGCATCATCAACAAGCTGGCGCACGGACCGATCTCGGAACTGCGCCGCGCCGCCGCGGGACCCCAGGGCGCGCCGCTGGTGGACTCGATTCGCCGGATGTTCCGGCTGGGAGACTGAATGCTGGTTATCGGTTCGCGAGGTTCGCAACTCGCGCTGTGGCAATCGCGATTCATCGCGGAGAAGTTGAAGGAACGCGGCGTCGACACGCGCATCGAGGTGATCAAGACCACCGGCGACAAAGTACTGGACGTGGCGCTCTCGAAGGTGGGAACCAAGGGGATGTTCACCAAGGAACTCGAGGAGGCGCTGCTCGAAAAGCGGATCGACATTGCCGTGCACAGCTTGAAGGACATGCCCACCGAGGTCCCCGAGCGGCTGGCGATCGCGGCGATTCCCGAGCGCGCCGATCATCGCGATTGCGTGGTGGGCAAGCGGATCGGCGAACTGAGCCAGGGCGCGCGGGTGGGCACCAGTTCGCCGCGGCGCGCGGCGCAGCTCCAATTCTGGCGGCCGGATCTGGTGGTGGAGCCGGTGCGCGGCAATGTCGATACGCGGTTGCGCAAGCTCGACGCGGGGCTGTACGACGCGATCCTGCTGGCGGCGGCGGGACTGGGCCGGCTCGGCTGGGGCGAACGGATCGCCGAGGTGCTGCCGGTGAGCGTCATGTGCCCAGCGGCGGGGCAGGGCGCTCTGTCGATCGAGACTCGCGACGACGATCCTGCGTTCGAGGTCTGCGCCGCGCTGGATCATGGTGCGACGCATGTCGCGGTGACAGCGGAGCGGGCCGTACTGGCGGGGCTCGGCGGCGGCTGCCTGTTGCCGGCGGGCGCGTACGCGGAGTTTCGCGAGGGACGCCTTCACATCGAAGCGGTGGTGGCGGCGCCGCACGGCAAGTTCCGCGTAACGCGGGAGACCATGGCGGACGCATGCGACGCCGAGCGCGCGGGTCGCGCATTGGCGCGCGAACTGCTCGACGGCGGCGGCGCGGGAATCCTCGAGGCGTTGGCCGGGTGAGCAAGGTCTATCTGGTGGGCGCGGGGCCCGGCGACCCGGGCCTGCTGACGCTGAAGGGGCGCCAGGCGATCGAACGCGCGGACGCGATTCTGTTCGATCATTTGGCCAACGAAAGCCTGCTGCGTTGGGCCAGACCCGGCGCCGAACGGCTGTACGTGGGGAAAAAAAAGTCCGATCACTCCCACTCGCAGGACGAGATCGCGGCGCTGTTGATCGAACGGGCGCGGGAGGGCAAGACGGTGGTGCGCCTCAAGGGAGGCGATCCGTTCATGTTCGGGCGCGGCGGCGAAGAGGCCGAGGCGTTGCACGCGGCGGGCGTCGACTACGAGGTGGTGCCAGGCGTCACCGCGCCCCTGGGCATCGCGGCGTACTCCGGCGTGCCGTTGACCCACCGCGATCATTCGCCGGTGGTGACCTTCGTCACCGGCCACGACTGCCAGCGCGTGGATTGGTCGACGGTCAGCGGATCGCAGACGCTGGTGATCTTCATGGGGCTGACGGCGATCCACGAGATCGTGCCCAAGTTGCTCGCGGCGGGCCGCGATCCGGCGACTCCCACGATGGCGGTGCGTTGGGGAACGCGGCCGGAGCAGACCACCGTTCGCGCTCCGCTGGCGCGCTTTCCCGAAGTGGTGACGGCCTCCGGGATGCGTCCGCCGGCGACCGTGATCATTGGCGAAGTCGTGCGGCTGGGCGAGAAGTTGAACTGGTTCGAGCGGTTGCCGCTGTTCGGCAAACGCGTGGTGGTGACACGCGCCGAGGAGCAGGCGGGGGAGTTCGCCGACAAGCTCCGGGCGCTGGGAGCGGACGCGATCGAACTGCCGGTTATCGAGATGGCGCCGGCTCCAGACTACGCGCCGCTCGACGCGGCCATCGAGCGGCTGGACGAGTTCGACTGGCTGATCTTCACCAGCGTCAACGGCGTCCGCTTTTTCCTCGAACGGCTGGACGCGTCGCCGTTCGACCTGCGGCGATTGCGCGCGCGCGTCTGCGCGATCGGGCCAGCGACGAAAGCGGCGGTGGAGTCGCTCCACGTGAAGGTGGACGTGGCGCCGGCGAAATATGTCGCCGAGGGCTTGATCGAAGCGCTGGAATCGCACGACCTGGCGGGCAAGCGCGTGCTGCTTCCGCGCGCGGCCGGTGCTCGCGACGTGCTGCCGAGGGCGCTGGCGGAGCGAGGCGCGTCCGTGTCGGCGCCAGAGGCGTATCGCGCCGTGTGCCCGGAGTCGAGCGCGGAGCGGGCGCGGGAGATCGCCGCGAATCCGCCCGATTGGGTGACGTTCACCAGTTCGTCCACGGTGAAGAACTTCGTGGCTCTGGCGGGACCGGAAACGATGCGGACAGCACGCGCGGCGTCGATCGGACCGGTGACGTCGGAGACGCTGCGGATGCACGGAATCGAGCCCGCGGCCGAGGCCGATCCGTACACGACGGACGGTCTGATCGAGGCAATCCTGCGCGCTACCCGCGGCCAACGAACGGCAGTGTCGTCGCCATCACGGTCATGAAAAGCACGTTGGCATCGAGCGGGAGGTTCGCCATGTACACCACCGCATCGGCGACATGGCGCACGTCCATGCGCGGCTCCACCATCGTGGCGCCGTTCGCCTGAGGCACGCCCGCCGTCATGCGCTGGGTCATCTCGGTGGCGGCGTTGCCGATATCGATCTGCCCGCACGCGATGTCGAACGGCCGCCCATCGAGGGCGATGCTCTTGGTAAGCCCCGTGATCGCATGCTTGGTGGCGGTGTAGGGAGCGGAGTTCGGCCGCGGCACGTGCGCCGAGATGGACCCGTTGTTAACGATCCTTCCGCCGCGTGGATCCTGCGCCTTCATCAGACGCATCGCCTCCTGCGAACACAGGAACGCGCCCGTGAGATTGACGCCAACGACGGCGCTCCACTGCTCGAACGTGAGTTCCTCCATCGGCACTCCGGGAGCGCCCATTCCCGCGTTGTTGAACAGTACGTCGAGCCTGCCGAATTCGGCGCGCACCGTTTCGAACAGCGCCTTGACCGAGGCGGGATCGGAGGCGTCGGTGGGAACGGCCAAGAGGCGCGCGCCTTCACCGGCCATCGCGGCGGTCTGCTCGAGAGCGTCCGCGCGGCGGCCGGCCAGCACGACCGCGTATCCGGCCTTGTGAAGCGCGAGGGCGGAGGCGCGGCCGATGCCGCTACCGGCGCCGGTCACCAGCGCGATTCGGGAGTTCGAGGTCATCTTACGATGGTAGACGACCCCTATGAGTACGCACGGCTTGGACGGCATCGCAACGATCGCGCCCCCAGTGTGGCCGGGGCGCGTGCCTGGAGCCCAACCCGGCGACTTATCGCAATTCACCCCGCAAGGACTTGCGCTCGGCGGTCCGGCGATGCTACGGCCGTGGGACACGCTGGAATCGATGGAGCGACAGGGAGACTACTACGGCGCGCGGAGCCCGGCCTTCCACCCGCTCCGGGGCGCGCCGCCCACCGAGGCGAGGGGAGGAGTCGTTTACTTCGACGACAACATCGGACGGGAGCGCTTCGACGGGCTCCTGAAGACGATGGGAGCCAACGCGAGAATGGCCGAGTATTCGCCGCTGAATCCGCGATTCCGGCGGAGGAGGGATATCTGCTGCAAGTCCGGATGGCGGCTCCCTACGCGTTAACAAGTCTGTTTGGCGTGGAGCGGACGCCCGCCTCGGCCGGCTATTTCCGGCAGCCGCACCCGCTCGGCGAGATCGCCTGGCAATTCCTCGAAAACCAACGCGAGCGCTGGGGCTCGGGATTTTCCAGCCGGCTCTCCGGATTGTTCGGCGGCGACGGCGATTGGGCCAAGGAGGAGTTGTGCTTCGGATTCATGGTCGAGAACGGATACAACGCCGTCTACCGGCTGTGGAGCCGCGCGTGGCTGGTCACGAAGTAGCCTATTGATTCAGGACTTCCAATAGATAGTCCGCGGCCTCCTTCGACTTCATCCGCGAGAGTTCGCGGACGATGTCGCGCTTGACCTTGGAATCCTTCTCGGCACGAGCCAGTTCGATCAAAGCCTTGGCGTCGTTGGTGCGCGCCAGTTCCTCGACGGCGGCGCGGCGCAGATCGGGGTCCTTCTCGGATTTCGCCAGTTCCATCAACCGGTCCTTCTGCTTGTGGCGGGAGAGCGCGCTCAGGATCTGGCGTTTGATGGCGGGGTCGCTCGTGCCGTTATAGACCTCGTTCAGCACGTCGACGACTTCCTTGTCGCGGGATTGCCCCAGGTAGCGGACGGCGGCGAGTTGCAGATCGGGGTTGGCGTCTTGCCCCCGCGCCACTCGGCCCAATGCCGCCTGGGCCTCCGGGGCGTGGATCTGGGCCAGCACGAACAGTGCTCGCTCGCGCATGCGCGGAGAACCGGAACCGCGCACGATCTTCTCGAGCATCGGGAGGGCGCGGCCGGGATCGGTGTTGACAAGTCCGTTCAAGGCGTAGATCTTGATCTCCTCGTCGGCGAGCGCCTCCGGGGGAACCGGCTGGCCGGAGGATTGCCGCACCTCCACGTCGAGCGCCTTGGCGTCGCCGGCCCAGCGTCCGCCGGGATACTGCCGGTTGAGTTCGGCGAGCGCGGCGAGAGCCTCGTCTTTCTTGCCGCCTTTGTGAAGCGCCCAGGCGCGCCAGTACATCGCGCCTTCCGAGCGTGAGTCCTTCTTCTTGGCGGCGTCCTCGAACGCTTTGGCCGCCGCGTCCCAGTCGCCTCGATAGAGGGCGGAGCTCCCTCTGCCATAGCTGGAGCCGCCGTTCCACGTCGAGCGCTTGACCTGCTGCATCGCCCGATCGAGATGGGAGGCGATCTTCTCATCCACGCCCCGGGCGACGGTGGCGGCCACCTTTTCCGCGATCGTTTCGGATTTGTCCGTCTTGTCCTGGGCCGCGGCGAAGGCGGCGAGCGGCAGGCAGAGGATGGCGGTTCTCATAGTTGTCCCTCCTGGGGGTCGATCTTCGATTCGATGACTTTCATTCGAAACATCAAGTTTTCGCCGCTCGCACGAGGGAGCGGCTCGGTTTCCTGGGCGATTTCGAGCAGCGCCTGTTCGAGTTCGTCAAGCAGGTCCTGGTATTCGAAGCGCCCGGCGAAGGCGGCGGTCTGGCGGTAGAGGCGGTTGGAGGCGAGCAGGTCGCGCGCCTCCAACCGTTCGTTGCTCAAGTCGGCTCCGATCGGAGCGTTGGAGACCTCGGTGAGCACCATGCGCGACCGCTCGAGGTGGTGGCCCAGAGAGGCCACAAGGGCCCGTTCCCGCGTTTCCATCGCGGTGGCCGGAGGCGGCTCGGGGGCGGTGTGACGGCCGAGGTGGAAGCTCGCCAAGGCGATCGCGGCGGCTGTGGCCATCCAGGCCAGCGGCTTTGGCCAGCGCCGGATTCGGGGCGCGGGCATCCCGGGTTGGAGCCGTGCCCAGACGCGGGAGGAAAGACCCGGCGGAACGTGTACCTCGTCACCGGCCATCCGGTCGAGCGCCGAGGAGAGAGCCTGGAACTCCGCCGCGCAGTCCGGGCACTCTCGCAAGTGGTGGCGGGCATCGGCCGGCGCGCCGCGTTCGCCGTAGTAGAGCAGGATCAGGTCGTCTTCGCCGAGATGGCCGGTCATCGCTCAGAACCTCCCCGCCAGACTGGCGCGCATCTTGCGGACGGCGCGAAAGACGGTGTTCTTCGCGGCGGTCTCGCTGATCTCGAGCACCTCGGCGATACGGTCGATTCCGAAACCCTCCCAATGTCGGAGCAGGAAGGCGGCTCGCTCGCGAACGGTGAGACCGTCGAGCGCCTCGAGGACTCCGGCGCGCGCCTGGGTCGCGATGGCGATCCGGTCGGGGCGCGGAGCGGGACAAGCCGGCTCGCGCACATCGTCGAGCGCGGGCGCGCGGCGGCGGGCTCGAACTCGCAGCAGGTCGAAGCAGAGGTTGGCGGCAATGCGGTGAATCCAGGTTCCGAAGCTCGATCGCGACTCATACTTATCCAATTGGCGGAAGGCGCGCAGTAAGGTCTCCTGCACCACGTCCTCGGCGTCCGTTTCGCCCGTCATGCGGCAGGCGAGCCGGAAGACACCGGGTGCGTGCCGCTCCACGAGCGGACGGAACGCGCCGGAGTCTCCAGCCCGGACCCGGGCGACCAGGTCCTGGTCGGTGTCGCCCATCCAGCCGTTAGACTGCGCCGAACGGCGGCGGTTAGTGCGAGAATGAGAGATTCAATGCCCGCGAAAAAGGTCGACCTTTTCTACGTGGAGGCCGGCGGCGGGCACCGGTCCGCCGCGAACGCATTGAAGGCCGTTCTGGACAGCCAGGGATGGGGATGGCGGGTTCGGGCGATCAATCTGACGCCGATCCTGACACCGTCGGACATCCTCAAGAAGCTGACGGGTCTGGGCATCGAGGACATCTACAACCTCATTCTCGAGAAGGGCTGGACCTACGGCGCCGGACAGTTGATGAAGCCGATGCACGGTATCATCTGGGCTCTTCACGGCAAGGGCGTGGGGCTGCTGGAACGGTTCTGGAGAGACGATCCGCCCGATCTGGCGGTGTCGCTGATTCCGCACTTCAACCGCGTGATTCCGGAGGCGCTGCGCCGCGTGAATCCTAACGCGCCGTTCGTCACGATACTGACCGATTTCGCCGACATCCCGCCTCGTGTGTGGATCGAGCCCCAGTCGCAGCACCTGATCTGTGGCACGGACAAGGCCGTCGAGCAGGCGGCGGCGTTCGGACTCCATCGCAATGTGTTCCGGGTTTCCGGGATGATCCTGCGGCCGGCCTTTTACGACGTGAAGCCGGTGAACCGCGAGGTGGAACTGGAGAAGCTGGGGTTGGAGCCAGGGATTCCCACCGCGCTGGTGCTGTTCGGCGGCGAGGGATCGAGCGCGATGGTGGAGATCGCGCGGCGGCTTCGGGACAGCGGACTGAAACTACAGCTCATCCTGATGTACGGGCGTAGCGAGGAGTTGGGAAGGCGGCTTGCGGGAATCGGACAAGGGAAGCTGCGCGTGCACATACAGGGTTTCACCCCCGATGTCCCGCGTTTCATGCAACTGGCGGACTTCATGATCGGTAAACCCGGCCCGGGCAGCATCACCGAAGCGCTGGCGATGAAGCTGCCGGTGATCGTGGATCTGAACTCGTGGACGATGCCGCAGGAACGCTACAACGCGCACTGGGTGATGGAGCAGGGCGTGGGTCTGGTGGTGAAGGATTTCCGCGATATCGCAGGGGCGGTAAGCAAGCTGTTGGAACCGGGACGGCTGGACGAGTACCGCGCCCGCGCGGCGGCGATCCGGAACACGGCGGTGTTCGAGATCGCGGGCATTCTGCAACGCCTGGCCGATGGTAGACTGGCCAGTTGACGCTAAAAGAAAGGGCCGCGCATCTGCCGTCGCTCGCGCTCGACGCGGGGATGCTCGCCCGGTTCGAACTGTTCGTGGACGGCGCGTGGACGCCAGGCCCCCTCTTCCCCATCGCGATGGCGGCGGAAGCCGCCGGGGGAACCGAGTTCGTGCTACGCGATCCCAACAGCATGCCAGTGGCGATCTTCGTGGCGCGCGAGTGGCGGGACGGCGTCGCGCATGGATCGCTAGAACTGGCCGCGCCCGCGCCACGCGCCGGTTTTCGCGAACCGCGGCGGAGACCGGCTGGCGGCGCCGCGGCGGGAATGCTCAGCCGGCGATTCCCTTCCCTGCCCGCGGTTCGGGCATTGGCGGCAGCCGGTTCCGCGCTGGTGTTGATCGCCGACACGGGCGACGGCACGCACCACGCTCGCGCGCGGGCTTGGCGCGCTGCGGCCCCGGCGGGAACGGCGTTGGCGCTGATCCCGTGGTCCGAAGGTCTGCCCGAAGCGGAGGTGGTGGTCAATCACGGCGCCGCGGCGGCGCTCGCCGAGCCGGATTCGACCGAATATCCGCCAGGGGCGCTGGCGATCATCGAGGAGGCTGTTCCGCCGCGCCACAAACAGGGCTTCTGTGTGTGGTTCACCGGATTGCCGTCGTCGGGTAAGTCGACCATCGCCGACCAACTGGCCATCCTGCTCGAGGAGCGCGGGCGGCGGGTGACGCTGCTCGACGGAGACGTGGTGCGGACGCACCTTTCGAAGGGACTGGGATTCTCGCGGGAGGATCGCGACACCAACATCCGGCGCATCGGATACGTGGCGTCGGAGATCGTGCGGCATCACGGCATCGCGATCGCGGCGGCTGTGAGTCCGTACGAGGCAGCCCGTCTGGACGCGCGCCGCATGGTGGGCGCCGACCGGTTCGCGATGGTGTGGGTGGACACGCCGCAACAGGTTTGCGAGGAGCGCGACGTAAAGGGCTTCTACGCCAAGGCACGTGCGGGAGGGCTCAGCGGATTCACCGGAGTGGACGATCCGTACGAGATTCCGGCGGCGCCGGAGGTCACGTTGCGAACGGACGGGACGAGCGCCGGGGAGAACGCGCGCGCCGTGATCGCCTACCTGGAACGCGCCGGCCTGTTGATGCTAGAATCGGCGGTTGCATGAGCTTGCCCTGGGAAGTCACCGCCAGCGAGGTGAAGCGCCGCATCGACGCCGGCGAGGCGGTGTGTCTGGTGGATTGCCGCGAGCCCGGCGAATGGGCGCTGACGCGAATCGAAGGCGCGGAGCTCATCCCGATGAACACCGTGCCCCAGCGGCTGGGCCACATCGAAGGCAGGGCGGAAGCCGCGCCGGTTGTGGTGTACTGCCATCACGGCGTGCGGAGCATGAACGTGGTGAATTGGCTGCGGAACCAGGGCGTGGAGAATTGTCAAAGCATGAGCGGCGGAATCGACGCCTGGAGTATCGACGTGGACCCTGGCGTGGCCCGCTATTGAGAGGCCGGCCGTGAAATTCTATTGGAAATCGACTTGAACCACCTGCCGGAAAGCCAGGAGTTTCCTGCGCGAGCGAGGGGTTGAGGCGGAAGAGATCGATCTGAACAAGGGGCTGACCGAGGCGCAGTTGGAAGCGCTGATCGGAACCCGCGACTACAAGGACTTCCTCAACACGCGGAACGACCTGTACCGGGAACGCGGGATGAAGGAGAATCCGCCCGCGCGAGCGGAGGCGATCCGGCTCATGGCGGCGCATCCGAACCTGATCCGGCGGCCATTGTTCGTGAAAGGAAGCCGCGTGGTGTTCGGGTTCGATCCCGATGAGGTGATCGGACTGGGCGGCTAGCGATTCGGAGTCGATCACCCCCGATCGAGAGACGGTTCGCGATCCGCGATTCTCTCTGAATCAGATCCAGTAACGGCGGAAGCACTGCGAACAGCGGTGCGGACGCACTCCGATCCACGCCAGTATCCGCTCGACCGCGGACTTGGGCTGGCTGTAGTGAACGTAATGCGAAAAGCATCTGGGGCAGCCAGATACGGTTTCCATGGCCATCTCCTCGGCGCGAAAGCGCCCTCACTAATACAGTGCATCGAGGAGGGGAAAATTCTCAAGGAATCTCGATCGGCCATGAGAGATTTCCGGGCGTAGACCTGCCCGTCCGATGCTCGGCTACCACGCGGTCCGACACCCTTTTGCCGCTACGAGGCGGACCACTCTCGCGGGTGAGGCGCCAGCAATTGGATGAACTTCTCCCGGGTCTTGGGGCGGGCTAAGTCGGCGAGTGTATGCCGGTCGAGTTCGGAGAGGAAGGCCTCGAGGGCGGAATCGAGATATCCCTGGAGCCCGCACACGGGGACGATCGGACAGGTGTTGGTGGCCTTGTCGTGACACTCAACGAGGCGAAAGGAAGGCTCGGAGGCGCGGACGATGTCGCCGAGACGGATCCGGTCCACCGGGTGGGCCAGCGAAACACCGCCGGACCTACCGGCCGTGGCGACGACGAATCCCGCGTCGTGCAGGGTTCGGACGACGCGCACCAAGTGGTGCTTCGAGATCCCGTACGCCTTGCTGATCTCCCTGGTCCCAACGCGCCGGCCGGGGAAGTGAGCCAAGTACAACAGCACCCGAAGCGCGTAGTCCGTGTGCACCGTCAACTGCATGTTTCATTATGGAGCGGGAGCTTCCACGAAAGCGTCCGCGGCGATATCGGAGCTTGCCATGCCGGCAAGGAAGAGCTTCTTCTGCAGCAGCCTCACGATCGACGGGTCGCCGCAGACGAATCCCCGCCAGCCGGCCAGCTTGGGGTGGCGGTTCACGACGGTTTTGTCGAGCGCACCCACCAGGGCGCCGCTGGCCTCATCGCCCTCGAGCACCACCGGGTGGTAATGGAAGGCGGAGTGCCCGGCGGCGAGCGCGCGCAGCACATCGGCCAGGTAGAGTCCGTCCGGGCGGAGGGCTCCGTGATAGAGGTGCACGGGGCCGGTGTGTCCGGTCCGAAGGGCGTCCCGGCAGATTCCGATGAGGGGCGCCAGACCGGTCCCCGTCCCGGCGAGCAGCAAAGGTTGTTCGGGTCGACCGGCGGTATAGAAGCAGGCGCCGGCCGGTCCGCGAATGCTCACGGGTTCGCCGGCCCGAGCTTGGTCGAACAGCCATCCGCTCATCTTTCCTTGCGGCGCGCGGCGGACGTGCAGTTCCAGCGTGTCTTCACCGGGCAGGCTCGCCAGCGAGTAGCTGCGCGCGAGGCCGTCGGCGCGGTGCAAGGTAATGTACTGGCCGGCGCGGTAGACCAGCGGCTCGGCCATGCGAAGCCGGACGCGGATCACGGTGGGAGAGAGACGGTCGAGTTCCGCGATCGTGGCGGGTGTCTCGAGGCCGCCGGCGGGTTCCACGGCCAAGTCGCCGGACGGCCGGCAAACACACGAGAGGAAGTAGCCCTGCTCGACAAGGGCTGCGCCCAGCCCGCGCCGGGAGTCGTCTGGGACCGCGCCCTCGGCGGCCCGGAGCAAACAGGACTGGCACACTCCGGCTCGGCAGGAGTTGGGGACGATAACGCCGTTGCGAAGCAGGGTGTCGAGCACGGCTTCGCCCGGGGCCGCTTCGAAGGCGGCCCCGCAATAGCGGACAACCGGCACCGTCTACCGGCCGAGAACGTCGTTCCTGGTGGATTCGGCGATCGCGAGAACCTGGGAGATCAGATTCTCCGCGACGCCGAGCTCCCGTAGCGTGTCCGACAGGTTACTTGCCACGGCGTCGAAGTGGCTGTCGTTCAGGCCGCGCGCCACCAAGTGAGCGTGGCCATTCCGCATGTCCTGGCCACTGTAGTTGTTGGGCCCTCCGAACGCCACAGTCAGGAAGGCCTTCTGCTTGGCCGCTTGGCGCTGCATGTCCACGCCATCGAAGAAGTGGCTGATCCGGTCGTCACTGAGAACCTTGCGGTAGAAGATATCCACCGCGGCATCGACGGCTGCTTGGCCGCCCAGTTGTTCGTACAAGGAGTTCATTGAGGGGAACCTCGGGAAATAAATATGCATCCACCATACAACATTGGAGCCCGGAGTCCAGCCGAGGCCGGGACGCGGTGTTCGCGTGGAGGGGCGTTTTCCGGCTGGGGTGGGATCTTTACGCCTAGGGTGGATTCCAGGATCGATCTAAGGTTTTCGCCGGAATCGCAAGCGCGCTCTTTACAGGTACTCTGGATTCACCTGGTTGCACAGAAGGGAGCGCGGGACACGAGAGTGACCCGGCTCCCTGATCATCACGGCGGCCGCTCGATCCAAAACCAGGATGCGGCCGCCCGATTCGTCTTGCCGCGATCCCCCGATCGGCGCTACGCTGGAACGTCGCGATGCAGATGCTTCGTTTTCCCGAGATCGCCGAGGCCGAGTTCTCCGGCTGCCTGACGGCGTTCGTGGATGCTCTTTGGGCGGCGCTGGAGGGAGTTACGCTTTCACTCGACCGGCTTCGGGACCGGAGCAAGGGGTCGGCGTTCCTGTTCGAGATGCAGATGGACCAGCACCGCTACGGCGTCCTCCTCGTGCTCGAGCGATGGACGAGACTGGTGGATCGGTTTGGCGCCGCGGCGCCGGCGGCAGCGGAAGACGCGGTCGCGCACGCAGCGGCGCGATCGGCCACGGCGGCCGGGCTGATGGAGAAGCTGAACCACCTGATCGATGGTTCCGAACGCTATTCGGCGGAGATTGCCGCTGCTGCCGCGATGACTTTCGGCGCGATTCGCTCGGAGTTCGCCGCCGAGCATCTTCTGGCGGATCGGAATGAAAAGCTCGGGCCGATGTTGCCGGAGGAGTACCAACGCGCCAAGGCGGTGTTCCGAAGCGATCTTCTGGCGCGGTGAGCGGGATGCTGATATAAGATAGCGTCATGCCGATGCGCGCCATCCTCCTGCTGCTGGCAGCCGCCACTGCGTATCCCGTGTTCGCCGGCGACCGCGAGATCGCGCTATGGGTCCTGCGAAAGGGAGGCAGGGTGTTGCTCGAGAACGCGCCCGCCTATACCGGCGATCCGTTCGATCTTCCTGAGGGCGCGGTGCGGGTCACCGGAGTCGATATGCACGGCACGGTGGTCGATCCCAAGGAGATGGAGCCTCTCTCCCGGCTGGCGGCGCTGCGGGAAGTAATGCTGCCCGCGCGTGTCTGGTCACCGACGTTCGACATCAAGTCGCCGTTCGGGGACGAGATGTTCGATTACTTCAAGAGCTCTCGCGCGTTGGCCAAGTTCGAGGCGGGTTTGACGACGCTCGCCTATCTCCGGCTGGGCGAGGAAGGGTTGAAACGGCTGGCGCCGCATACGCAGCTCGAGGAATTGCGGGTCTGCCTGGTGACGATCAAGGATCCGGGGACGCTGGCGCCGTTCGTGAACCTGCGGAAGCTGGACCTGAACGACGCCAACATCACCGACGAGATGATGCCCGGGCTCGCCGGAATGAAGAAGCTGGAACGGCTGACGATGGTGGGGACGCTGGTAACCGACGCCGGGCTGAAGCACCTCGAGGAGTTGACGGAACTGGTGGAGCTCGACTTGTATGGGGTCAAGGTCGGCGATGAAGGCGTGCGGTCGTTGCGAAAGCTGACGAAGTTGCGGAGGCTGAATCTGCTCGGCGCGCAGGTTACCGACGCGGGCGTGGAGACGCTGGCCGGCCTGCGCGAGTTGCGCGACTTGAATCTCTACCGGAGCCGGATTTCGAACGCGGGCCTCGCGCGGTTGAAAACTCTGCCGCACCTGCGCGTGCTCGACGCGCGCTATTCGGGGGTCACTCGGCAAGGAGTGGCCGAGTTCCAAACAGCACGCGCGGACTGCAAGGTGCTGTTCGTGAGCAAGGACGCTCCCCCGATTTCGCGGCCCGGTCTGGCAAAACCCAAGAGCGCGGCTCCGGAAGCCATCGCCGCGTGGCTTCGGACGCTGGGCGGACAGGCGCGCGTGGCGGGCGGCCGCGTGCCTTCGGTGGATCTGGCGCGTGTGCCGTTTACCGACGATCAGGTGGCGTATTTGAAGCCGCTGACGGGGCTGGAGCGGTTGGACCTCGAGGCGTCCGGGATCAGCGACCGCGCGCTGGCGACGATCGGAGGCATGGCGTCGCTGAGGGAACTGAATCTCTCGTTCAACGGCATCACCGACCGCGGGCTGGCTGAACTGGCGCGGCTGCCTAGGCTCGAACGACTGTCGCTGGCGGGAACCCGAGTGGAAGGCGCGGCGCTCGAACGTCTGGCTGGCGTGGCGGATCTGGATCTGAATTCGTGCCCGATCGCCGACGGAGCGGCGCCGAATCTGGCGAAGCTGACCGGCGTCGAGCGGCTGGTGCTCAGCAATACGGATCTAGGAGATGCCGGGGTTGCGGCGCTGGTTTCGCTGCCGAAGCTGACGCGGCTGGATCTGCGTGGCGTCGACACCGGCGACAAAGGGATGGAAGCACTGGGCGCGATGGCGGGGCTGGTGGAGCTGAACCTGAGCCACGGGAGGTTCACCGACAAGGGAATCGCGCATCTGGCCTCTTTGAACAAGCTCGAACGGCTGCACCTGGTTCGCACGAGACTGACCGACGCGGGCGTGGAGCAGATTGCGCGGATCAAGGCCCTTCGCGCGCTGCGGGTGGATCACACGAAAGTGACGGACAAGGGAATCGAGGCGCTGCGAGCGCTGCCGCACCTTCGCGAATTGACGCTGGACAGCAACGACGTGACCGACAGGGGAGCGCGCGCGCTGGCGGCGATGCCGGCGCTCGAGTCGCTGGACCTGTATCACACGCTGGTCTCCGAGGACGGCTACAAGGCGATCCGCATGGCGCTGCCTCGTTGCCGGGTCGCTTGGGAGAAGGACTCGGCGTTGCCGACGAGGCGGCATCTGTAGCCATGTTTCGACGCACTGTTCTAGGTCTGGCGGCGGCCCCTTGGTTGCGCGCGGCTTCGGGCGAGGAGTGGATCGAACGGCTGGGCGGGACGGTGGAGCACGACGCGTCCGGACAGGTAGTGGCCGCGCGGCTCGCGGGAACCTGGGTGAACGATTCGGAGCTGCTCGAGCTGCTCGCCTATCCGAAGCTGCGGAAACTCGATCTCTCCCATACCAGAATCGGCGACGAGGGGCTGCTGCATCTGCGGCCGGCGCGCGGCATCGAGGATCTGAACCTGTTCTACGCCGAACAGATCACCGACCAGGGGCTCAACGCGATCAAGCAGTGGCGCGGATTGAAGCGGCTGGATGTCCGCGGCACGCGCGTGGCCGACGGAGCGCTGGCGGTCGCCGGGCAGCTTCCGGCGCTCGAATCACTGGACGTGGCAAATACCGCGATCACCGACAGCGGGCTCGACAATCTGGTGTCGCTGACGCGGTTGAAACATCTGGCGATCGGGCGGAGCCGGCTCGGTGACTCGGCGGCGGCCTCGATACGATTCCTGAACACGCTGGAGTCGCTCGATCTTAGCGGACCACGGGCGGCGAATCGCAATCAGAACGCGGCGGCGGGCAACATGGCGGATGTGCTGGTGAGAGCGATCGCGGAACTGGCCGGGTTGCGGGTGTTGAAGCTGGGGCATTCGAATATCGATGGGACGGGCCTGGCCACGCTGGCCCCGGCGCTGGGAAAGCTGGAGCAGTTAGGGTTGGAAGGGTGTTCGAAAGTCGACGACGAGGCGCTGCGAACGATTGCCAAATGGAGCAGTGTGCGGCGGCTGGACGTCCAGGATACGAAGACGTCACGAGAGGGCTTGGCGTGGTTCCGGGCGGCGCGGCCCGAGGTCCGGCTGCTCGAGAACGGAGCGTCCAGCTAGGCGGTGGCGCGAAGGACCCAAGCGGCATGAGCCCGGTTCGCCTGGGCGATACCGTCGATCGCGACTTGGTCCGGGGTCTCATCGGGTCCGCGCAGGCCGCGATTGCGAGCGCGGTTTCGCAGGTAGGCGCCGCAAAGGTGAAAGCCGACGCAACCTGGGATGCGCCGGAGAGCGTCGAGCACCGCGGCGTACTTGACGGGATCGTTGCGGCGGACGCCATCGGGGAGATCGGCGCGGCCGGCGCTGTCGGCCAGCAACACGGGCTTGCCCGCGATCGCGGCGAACCGCTTCAGATCGTCCTCGATGCGCGCGGTGGGGCCAAAGTGCTGGAACGAGAATACGTCGACGAAAGGGATGGCCGCCCGCAACACCTCGTCCGCCACCGGCGCCATCGCCTCGTATCGATCGCCGAATATCAGATGGTCCCGGTCGTAACGGCGGACGGCGTCGTGGGTCACCTTGTAGTAGCGCGCCGCCATGGCCGTCAGATCGCGGCGGCCGGCTTCGGACTTCAGTTTCTCCGGATCGAACAGAGGACCCTTCCAGGCTCCCCATGGGCGCGTGTGGATCCAGGTGGGGCAGTCGGTGTAGAAGTAGCCGATCAGCAGCGGATCGCCGGCGAAGCGTCCGCAATGGGCGCGTGCCGTATAGTCGCACCAGTCCTCGAAGCCGGATGAGAAGAAGTCCAGGTACTTCGTCTCCGCGTCCCATTGGTGAATCTCGGCGAACGGCAACAGGTGGCAGTACGGCAGGCCGAGCCATCGATACTCCTCGAGCGTGAACGCCGGCGAATGGCGGTGGATCTTCTCGTGGATGACGACGACCTCCTGGGTCCAACCCACGCTGTTGAAGCCCCAGGCAAGCAGGTCGGGGCGGACGGCTTCCTTCAGCCAACGTTCGGCGCTGTTGCGGTACTTGCGGTTCCAGACATCGCCGCTCTCGAGGTATCGCAGAGGCGCTGAGTCGATGTGATTGAAGCCGAGGCTGAAGAAGGGCCGGCCCTGGGGATCGCGCAGCCAGGAACGGCCGGCGCGTTGCATCACGCGGTAGTAGCCGGGTTCGGCGGCAACAGCCGCGGAGGCGGCTCCGAGAAACGACCTTCGGGTGAACGGCACGACTCCGTCATCCTATCGCGAAAAGGCCGGACCCGAAGGTCCGGCCCAGTGTAAAGCGAGAACGGCGCTATGCCGTGCGGTTGGCTTCGGACTTGCCCGACGACTTCGCGATCGCCGC
>SXGS01135622.1_pt1 | contig 21858 bp, 22 predicted proteins | sample 3174681 | NCBI WGS metagenome assembly SXGS01 (sample SAMN11356861, study PRJNA531348) | freshwater metagenome | isolation source: freshwater sample F1-80 | place: China: Fuxian Lake, Yuxi | collected 2017-12-25
CCGTCGATACCGTTGGCGCCCGAGCCCAGAACGAGGTTGTCGCGCGTCGCCCCCCAGGAAGCCTGCGTGGCGACCTCGGCGTCGGGCAGGCCGTACTTGGCACAGAAGCCCTTCTCCGTGGCGATGATCAGGGCGGAGGCGTCGGTCAACGAGATGTAGCCGAAGACCGCCTTCTTGATCTCGGGGCCCGCCGCCTGGGCAAAGGCCCCGGCCGGGAACGCAGAGCGCACCGCGGCCATGAGCGCGGCGGTGCCGGCGGCGGCCGTCGACTGACGGAGCAGCTGGCGGCGGCTGAGGGACCGTGTGGTGAAGCGAGAGGATTTCATGGAATTCTCCGGTTTGAACGGGTCAGACATTTCTTTGGCGATCCCTCAGCAGCTCTGTCTTCTTCTCAGCCGAGACAGCGAAGTCGGCGATGTAATCATCGAGACGGTCGGGATCGAAGACCCGACCGTCCATGAACAGATCAGCGGCCATGGCGATGCTTGAAGGTGCCGCTTGGAGCGCCCACCCGGCCGCATGGCTGCCTTCCGATTTGCGGCAGGCCGGAGGACACGGCAGGCCCAGCGCCGCCGCCACCTCGCGATAGATGTCCGGGCGATAGACGGCATCTGCCGTCGCGCGGAGGTTGACCCGGTCATCAAGCTGCCCCCAGCGCCGCATCTGGGTGAGAATCCAGAGGGCGTGCGAGCGCCACGGAAAATTGGCGGCGGCGTCGTGAAAGACATGGAAGTCCGGAACGGTTGCCGGCTCTTCGTCAACGCCCGGGCGGACCCGGCCGACGAGCGAGGCGGCGATGATTTCCTCCGGCAGGTCGATATACGGGCGTCGCGCCAGCAAGCGAGCGGCTTCAGCGCGATTGCCCGGCTCGTCGAGCCAGCGCGCCGCCTCGATCACCGCGGCGATGAGCGCCCGGTGCGTATTGGGATGGCGCGCCGCCCAGTCGGCGGAAAAGCCGAGAACCTTGTCCGGGTGACCGGCCCAGACATCCCGCGATGCCGCCACGCGGCGACCGATTCCAAGGTCGACGGCACGCTGGCCCCATGGCTCGCCGACACAGTAGCCGTCGATATGCCGGGCGGCGAGATTCGCCACCATGAGAGGCGGCGGCACGATACGGATACGGACATCCTCGTCCGGATCGATACCGGCGGCCGCCAGCCAGTAGCGCAGCAGGTAGTTGTGCATCGAATAGGGAAAGACGGCGGCAAAGGTCAGCGGCGGCGCTCCGCCGGCCCGGCGGCGGGCGACGACCTTCTGCAAGACACGCGCTGCGGCCAGCGCGCTTCCGCCGGCGGCCGCATCGACCGCCAGCATCTGCTGCCAGAGCGCGCTGGAGACCGTGATCGCGCATCCGTTGAGGCCCAGGCTCAAGCCGGTGACCATCGGTCGACCCAGACCGCCCAGGCCCAGCGTCGCCGAGAGCGGCATGGCCGCCAGCATGTGTCCGCCATCGAGCGCGCCCAGGGCGACCTTGTCACGGATATTCGCCCAGGACGGCTCGCGCGTGATCTCGACATCGAGGCCGTATTTCGCAAACAGGCCTTTCTCGCGGGCCACGGCGACCGCCGCACAATCGGTCAGCGGAATGACCCCGAGCCGCACCGTGCGCGTTTCCAGTCCGTTGCCCAGCCCTGCCATGACGCTCGTCACTCCAAAAAGAAAGGCGCCCACCGCAGCCGCAAAGCCGCGATCGGACGCCCTTGTCCCTGGGACGACACTCCGCCATTGGAACGCCGCCCTCTAGGCCCTAAGGAGCAAGCCGCATGCCAGCCTCTCGCACATGCGGTAAGTCGCTAATGAAACTGCGAAAATCGGACGAATCGGGATTTGCCCTCAGCCGGCCTGGCGGTTCGCCCGTGCCGAATGTTTAAGCGGCGTGGGCCTATGGCTTCAGCACCTGGGCGAAGGCAATGAGCTGTTCCGCCACATCGACCAGGCGGCGGTTCTGATCCATCGCCAGGCGACGCAGGGCACGATAGGCCTCGTCCTCGCTGATGTGCCGCTGCTCCATCAGGATGCCCTTGGCCCTCTCGATCGTCTTACGGTCCTGCAGCGAGGTCTTGGTCCGTTCGAGCTCGCTGCGCAGCGTCTGGTACTCCTTGAAGCGCGCAATGGCCACGTCGATGACCGGCTTGATGCGCTGCGCATTGAGGCCGTCGATGACGTAGGCGCTGACACCGGCTTTCATGGCCTGCTCGATCGTGCCACTATCGGAATGATCGACGAACATGACGATCGGCCGGGGAAGGTCGCGGTTGATGACGCGAAGACTCTCCAGCGTGTCGCGGCTCGGCGACTCGACGTCGATGATGATCACGTCCGGCTGACGCTCGCGCACCACCGCGGCAAGGTCATCGGTCGCCGTCACGGTGCCGGCTATGCCGCAGCCGGCGCGAGTCAGGGCCTCCTCGAGAACCAAGGCCCGGGCCGGTGCATCGTCAACGATCAGCACCTTCAGGCCGGCAGCCGGTTCCGACGGGAGTCCCTTGTCCGTACCGCGGCTCTTCATCCGCGACGTCGTGTCTGAATCCACAGCGATGGCGCTGCAAGAACGAGGCCAGCCCGATCATCGTTGCGCCCAGGCTCGACGCCGGCCGGTATTTCTGGCTGCCCGCTATTTGTGCGTTTGCCGTCAATCGAAGAGGCGCACGTCCGGCAACGGCGTCACGAACCGGCAGCCCCACTCCCGCACATAGGCCATCTGGCTGATGATCTCGTCGCGAAGATTCCACGGCAGCAGCCGCCCCTGCTTCAGCGGATTGCGGTCGACAACGTAGTCGATGAAGTCCGATCTGACGCCGCAGTAGTTCAGCAGCGTGTTGCCCTTGGCCGGGGCGCCATAGCCGACGATCGACCTTCCATCGCCTTTGGCCTGGATCAGGAGGCTCAGCAGATTCCACTTGGCGATCACCGCCTGGCCGGTAAACGACAGATAGGGGGCGAGCGTTGCCAGCCCCGCTTCGCGCTCGCGCCGCAGGACATCGGTGACCTGCGCGCTGACGGTCGTGGAACGTCCACCCGCCCGGCTGACATAGACCCGCAGCGAACCGCCGTGAGTCGGAAGTTCTTCCACGTCGACGACGGCCAGACCGTGCCGCGCAAAGGCTTTGAATGCAGCCAACAGGGAGAAGCAGGAAAAGTGCTCATGATAGATCGTGTCGAATTCGCAGCTATGCATCAGCTGCAAGAGATGCGGGAACTCGCAGGTGACTGTGCCGGTCGGCGCCAGCAGGATGCCCAGGCCCTGGATGCTCCGACCCGGTCATCGGCGCTGTCCCCGGGGAAATTACCAGACCTTCCATGGTGTTTCTCCCGATTGCCAGAGTTCTTCGAGGACGCTCTTGTCCCGTAGCGTGTCCATGTCCTGCCAGTAGCCAGTGTGCCGATAGGCGGCGAGCTGGCACTCGCGGGTCAGGGTACCGAGCGGCTCCTGCTCCCACACCGTATCGTCGTCCGCAATCTAGTCATGAACCTCGGGCTCCAGAACGAAGAACCCGCCGTTGGTGTAGCCGACATCCTTGTTGGACTTCTCGCGGAAGGCCTCGACGCGCGAGGTTTTCGGATCGGCGTTGAGTACGCCAAAGCGGCCGGGCGGCGAGACTGCCGTCAGGGTCGCGAGCGCGCCGGAACGCTTGTGGAAGTCGATCAGCGAGCGTACGGGCGGTTCGCCCGATCCCCGGCGAATTCCACGACTACCGCTGATCGAACTCCGGAGCGAGATCAACGCCGAGGCCCGGCCTGTCGCTGAGCAGCAACTGCCCTTTGGCGATGGGGGGCGGCACGGTCACCAGCCGGTCGTAGAGGGGATTGGGATTGGCATCGGTCTCGACCCAGTCGGAGCCCGGGATCGCCGCCGCAAGCTCGGCGCTAGCGTAGACGCCCAAAGGCCCGCCATACATGTGGAAACAAAGTCGCTTTCCGGCAGCGACCACGCGGCGGCCAACCTCAAGTCCTTCGCTCAGGCCCAGCGTCTTGGTGATGTCGGGTTGGATCACTCGCGCCGGGGAATCGATGCACGCCTGCACCTCCTCAATGCCGCGGGCGTTCTCACCCCAGGCCAGCGGGATCAGGCTGCGTGCCCCGAACTCGCGATAGGCCTGGACCTCGTCCACCGGGAATGGCTCCTCCAGCCAGCCGAGACGTGCCGCTTCCATATCCGACGAGATGGCCTCGACGGTCTCGGGGGTCAGGGCCTGATTGCCGTCGGCCATGAGCGGTGCATCCTGAGCGGCCTCGCGCGCCTGGCGCAGCATCCGGCGATTGACCTCGACACTGAACGGGATGCGGATCTTGAACCGGCTGTGTCCGGCGGACCGGGCTGCTTCGACGCGTTCGACCGTATCATCCGGGCCGATGCCGCTGGCGTAGACCGGAACGCTGTCGGGCGGCCGATGCCCGGCGCCGGCAAGCACCCGGCGCAACGGCTGGCCGGCCTCGCGCGCGAACGCATCCCACACGGCGATGTCGGTTCCGGCAATCGCCTGGTGCGCCGGACCGGGAGCACCCCATTGCAGGCTGAGCAGGCGTGCCCGGCGATGCATCTCGCGATAGAGGCGCCGTGGATCGTCGAGTGTCTGGCCGACCAGGATCCCGGCAAGCAGCTGCTCGACGATGTCCTTGCGCTCGCCGCAGCCCCAGGGCGGAAAATTGGACCACACCTCGCCAATGCCCCGGGTGCCGTTGCTGGTCTCGACGACCACCACGAGATTGTGCCGCGCCTCGAGCCGGCCGAACGGCCCGTTGAGGGGGCGCGGCAGGGGCAGGCGCACGAGCACCGTACGCACCGCTTTGATGGTCGCAGCACTCATGCCGATTTGCGCGCCCGGCGGCTGATGATGTTGTGTATGTGTACGTGTTCACCGGTGGCGATGGCCGCCCGCGCCTCGCCGATGATCTCGCCGTATTTGCGCACCGGTGCCCCCGCCGCGATGTCACGCAGCGCCAGCTTGTGCGCCATCGGAATATCGGCGCGGACGGCAATGCTGTGCCCGCCCCGCACCTGGACGGTCTCGCCTGCGGCGATCGGCCGCAGCGCGACCGCCACGTCGTCGCCGGGATTCAACAGAAATGCATCCCACTCAGTCATAGCGAAGGTCCGACCCGGTAAAAGACCTCGTCGCCCTCGCCCAGGATCTCGCCCCAGGTCATCGAACCGGAAGCCACAGCGAGGGCATGAGCGTAGAGACGTGCCGCCGTGGCGTCGGCATCTTCCCCCTTGCTGAGGATGGCGCTGCCGTCGAAGTCGATCTGCTCCGGCAAGCGGCCCGGCGTCTGCGGATGGGCGCTGACCTTGATGGTCGGTGCGATGGCGCTGCAGTAGCTGTTACCGGGACCGGTGGTAAAGAATACCAGCTGGGCCCCGGCGGCGACGAAACCGGTGATGGATTCCGGCGAATATCCAGGCCCGTCCATGACGTAAAGACCCTTCGCGCCGGGCGCTTCGGCGTGACCGAGAACCCCGGCGATCGGGCGACTGCCGCCCTTGGCGACCGCGCCCAGCGACTTTTCCTCGATGGTCGACAGGCCGCCACGGATGTTTTCCTGGCCCGGATTGTTGCCGAGGATGTCGATGCCCAGCGACATGGGATAGGCCTCGCGCCGCTTCACCGCGTCGGTGACCGCTTTGGCCACAGCCGCATCGACGGCACGCCGGGCCAGCAGATGCTCGGCCCCCAGCCACTCGAGCGTCTCGCCGAACATCACGGTGCCCCCGGCATCGACGAACCGGTCACTGACCCGGCCAACCAGCGGATTGCCGGCAAGCCCCGAGGTGGCGTCGGAATGACCGCATTCGACACCCACGCGCAACGCCGAAAGAGGGCAGGCCTCGCGGCGCTGGGCGGATGCCTGCCGCACGAGCTGTGCCGCCTTCTTGAGACCGATATCGGTGAGGGCCAGCGCGTCCTCGTGGACGTCGTCGAGGGCCGCGGTCTCCACCGTGACACCGGCGCGCGCGACGTCGCCGGCCAGCGAGTCGAGTGTCTTGCGGTCGACCCCGACGATGAGCACGGCCGCCACGTTGGGATTGCAGGCCATGCCCAGAAGTTGCTGGCGATGGATGTCGGCGTCAGGCCCGACCTGGCCCCGTCCGTAAGGTGTGGCGACCGTGACCGTGCCGCGCACGGCCTGGCCGATGCGTCGCGTGGCCGCCCCCGCCAATCCGTTAATGCCCAGCACCAGTACGTGATTGCGCACGCCGACCGATCCGTTGGCGCGCACGAACCCGAGAAAAGAATCAACCATCGCTTTAATCGTAGCACCTTGCGCCGACACGGGGCTTCCGAAATAGTGGCCTCAAGGCGGCCAAGACCGCATCGTTAAGAGGCTGGAGGGGTCAGTGGAATCAAGCACGCGCCGGCAGCGGCAGGCCGATCTTTGGCTGGCCGTGGCCATGGCCGCCATCAGCGCGGTTGTCTGGTGGGAAGCGAGCAAGCTCGCCCCCGCTCCCTTCGATCCGCTCGGCCCCAAATCCTTTCCCATGTGGATCGCCGGCGCGCTGGGGCTCCTGTCGGCCGCCGCCATCATCGCCATCCTCAGCGGCCGGCTTCTTGGCCGATCCGAAACCAGCCTGATCCTGGGCATCGGCGACGAGGCGCCAACGGACTATGCGCTGCGCCCAGGCCTCGCGGTGCTGGCTTCGGCACTGACCGTGGCCTATGTAGCGGTGCTCACCTTCACTCCCATCGGCTTCCTCTGGGCGACCATCGCCTATATCGGCGTGCTGGGCTGGGCCATGTCTGATCGCACCCCCCGTCACAACGTGATTGCCGTGGTGATCGCCATCCTCGCCGGCGCGGGCATCACTCTCCTGTTCACCAAGATCTTCATCCTCGACCTGCCATGAGCCTGTTCGAGGCCTTCGTCTATCTCGCGGCGCCGACGCCGTTCCTGATCCTGTTCGGCGGGGTTCTGCTCGGCATTGCGGTCGGCGTCATGCCGGGGATCACGGCCGGCATGCTGCTCGCCCTTGTCCTGCCCTTCACCTACTACATGACCAGCACCAACGCGGTGATCCTGCTGGTCGCCATGTTCATCGGTGGTGTCAGCGGCGGGCTGGTGACCGCGACGCTGATGCGCATTCCGGGCGAGCCCAACGCCGTGATGACCTGCCTCGACGGCTACCCGATGGCCAAGTCCGGCCGGCCCGGCCGGGCGCTGGGTCTGGGCAACGCAGCATCGATCGTCGGCGGCGCGATCTCCTGGGTGGCGCTCGTGATGCTGGCGCCGCCGCTGGCCAAGATCGCGGTCATCCTCGGTCCCTGGGAGAATTTCGCCCTGGTGATCATGGCTCTGGTGTTGATCTCGTCGCTCTCCGGCGGCTCGTTCCTCAAGGGCCTGATGGCGGGGCTGTTCGGCATGCTGGTGTCGATGCCCGGCGTCGACGAGACCTCGGGCATGCTGCGGCTCAATTTCGGCTTCCACGAGCTCGACGGCGGCTTCGACTCCCTGCCCGTGATCATCGGCGTCTTCGCGCTCAGCCAGATCATCGCCGACACGATGCATATCGGGCAGCAGAACATGGAGCATGTGCGCGCCAATATGCGCGGCATCCTGATCTCGCTGCGCGACTACGTGACCCATGGCTGGAACATGCTGCGCTCGTCGGTGATCGGCGTGTGGATCGGCATCCTGCCGGGTGTCGGGGCCACGATCGCCTCGATCATCGCCTATACCACCGCCAAGAACCTGTCGAAGACCCCTGAGCAGTTCGGCAAGGGCAGCGAGGAGGCGATCGTCGCCGCCGAAAGCGCCAACAACGCCACCACCGGCGGCACGCTCATTCCCCTGCTCACGCTCGGCATTCCCGGCGGGCTCGCCGATTCGATTCTGCTCGGTGCGCTGGTCATCCACAATCTGCAGCCGGGGCCGCTGCTCTACATCAACAACCCGGGCATCGTGAATGCCATCATGGCGACGCACCTGGTGGCGCACGCCGTCATGTTCCTGTTCATGACCGTGGGCGTGATCGTATTCGCGCGGCTCGCCCTGCTGCACCGCGCCTGGATCTTCCCCACCGTCCTGGTGTTCTGCGTCATCGGCGCCTACGCGCTCAATAACCGTTCCTTCGATGTCTGGGTCATGCTCGCCTTCGGCGCCATCGGCTTCGGGCTCGAATACGCCAAGGCGCCGCTCGCACCCTTCGTCATCGGCCTGGTGCTGGCGCCTCTGGCGGAAAAAGATCTGCGCTCCGGCCTGATGTCGTCAGGCGGCACTCTCATGCCGCTGTTTCAGCGGCCGATCTCGCTGGTGTTCCTGATCGTCGCGGCCCTGATGTTCATCTGGCCGCTGTGGCGGGAATGGCGGCGCCGCCCGAAACCGGACGCCGCCACTTCCTGACCTAGTTGGTCTGCGGCTTGACCTGCGCCGCCACGGCCTTGATCCCCGCCATCCGCTGGTCGAGCACCGCCTTCAGGCGCGGGCCCGGGATATACTCCGGGTCGATCCCCTGCTCCTCGTAGCGCTTCTTGAACTCAGGATCCTGCATGGCCGCCTCGATGGCCTTGGCCATGACATCGAGCCGGGCCCGTGGCGTACCCTTGGGAGCCAGCCAGAGGATCGCCTCGGAGAAGGTGAAGTTGTAACCAGCCTCTTTCGCCGTCGGCACATCCGGGATGCGCGGATGACGGGCATCGGCGAACACGGTCAACGGCCGTATGCCCTGCGGCCCGTAAGTGACGAACTCCGGCACCGAGAACAGCGAGAACTCGGTGTGATTGCCCAGTACCGAGCGCAGCCGCACGGCACCGCCACCCGCCTGCACCCAGCGGAACTCGACGCCGGCCTCGCGCCCGAACATCAGCGGCACGAAATGCGGCAGCAGGCCGATATTGGTTGCCGCCGAAACCTCCCCCTTGCGCGCCTTGGCTTCGGCGACGAGATCCTTGAGCGACTGGACCTTTGAGTCGCTCTTGACGCCCAGACCGACCTCGATCGCGCCGACCTGCCCCACCAGATCGTAGGCAGTGTGGTCATAGTCGGTGACACCCATCGCCGCCGCGGTCAGCAGGCCCATGTGCCAGATGCCCAGCGTGTAACCGTCCGGCTCCGCCTCCTTGATCATCCGTGTGCCGACCGTACCGCCGGCCGCACCATTGTTGACGATCACCAGGGGCTGCGGCAGCAGCTTCTTCTGGTCGATCGTCATCTGAAAGATGCGCGCCACGAGGTCTGTCGAGCCGCCGGCCACCACCGGCACGACGATGCGGATCGGCTTTTCCGGATACGCGGCAGCCGGTGCCGGGACCAGGAGGATAGCAATCGCCAGGCTGGCAACCGCGCCAATGAATGAGCGTCGCATGTGGACCTCCGTCCTTGATCTCGGTTTCTACTTGCTGGCCGCCATCTTGCCGATCGGCTCGATCCGCCGCCACGTGTCGGCCAGGCTCTTGTCGAGCTCAGGGCCCGCCAGGAAGACCGGGGCGAACAGGCGATCCGCCAGCTCCTTCTGGACATAGGGCGTCTGCTGCGCCTTGCGCAGCGCCTCGGCAAAGGCGTCGACGACAGGCTGCGGCGTGGCCTTCGGCGCGAACCACCAATTGGCGACGCAGAAGTTCACATCGTAGCCGAGCTCCGTCAGCGTCGGAATCTCGGGCAGCCCGGCATGGCGCTGCGGCCCGGTATAGCCAAGCGGACGCAACTGGCCGCCGCCCCGGAAATTCACCAGCTCAGCGCTCGAGAGTACGGTGGCCTGGGTATGGCCGCCGATCAGGGCGCGGAAATTCTCCGCCCCGCCGCCCACCTGGACATAGCGGAACGCCACGCCCGGCGTGGTCTGCTGGATCTGCAGCGCTACCAGATGGTTGATCGCCGCGATATTGACGCCGAACTGGATGGTGTTTGGGGCGCTCTTCGCAGCCTCGAGCAGCTCCTTCAGCGACTTGTAGGGGGAATCGTTCCTGACCACCGGGGTCAGGCAGAAATCGCCGGTCGTCGCCACGCCTTTGAAGTCACGGAAGCCGAAATCCATCACCCCGCTCGCCTCACCACCCATCAGGGCGATGTGCACGAGCAGAAAGTTGTGGCCGTCGGGTGCGGCGTCCTTGATCTGCCGCGAGCCAACCGAATAGTGGCCGGTGACGTTGAAGATGTTGACCGGCTGGGTCAGCAGCTTGTTCTCCTCGATAGCCCGGGCAAAGACCCGGCCCATCTGATCCGAGGTGCCGCCGGCCGCGAACGGCACGACGACGCGGATCGGCTTGTCCGGCCAGGCAAAAGCCGGCGCGGCAACCAGAGACGCGGCAATAGCCAAACCAGCGATGCGAGCGATCATCGTTTTCTCCCCAGCCTTAATTATTGCCAGGGAACCCATGGCCCCGCCGGCTTATCCTGCAACGGTAGGTCATTTTCCGGCCGTCCGCCACCTCCGGAAACGACGCTTTCCGGCCTATTTTTCGGTCCAACCGAGCAGCTGATTGTCTGTGCCCCGCACCGGCCAGATGTACTGCTCGGCCGGTCGCGTGGCCCGCACCCAGGCGCCAATAAGATTTTTGTCCCGCCGGCGGGCGCGCATCCGTTGATCGATCAGTTCCGGGTCCCAGTCGGCAAGCAGGCGCGCCAGCAGCCGGTCCCGCGTCGCAGCGTGCGCCGGATCGGCGGAGAGATCGCGACCTTCCCCGGGATCGGTCTTCAGATTGAAGAGCTGCGACGGATAGCCGTGATAGTAGATGAGCTTCCAGTCACCCGACCGAATCATCCGCTGGCGCACCGCCATGCCCCCGGTCCAGGGCGGCACCTCGTCGGTGCAGTATTCGGAGAACGTCTCGTCATTCCAGGGGCGCGAGGCTCCTCCAGCGATGTCGAGGAAGCTGCGACCCTGCCCGTTCGGCAACGCCGGGGCACCGACCGCCTCCAGCATGGTGGCCGTGAGGTCGATCAGGTTCACGACCTGCGAGCGGCGCCCGGCCTGCGGCAAGATGCCGGGCCAGGAGAGGATCATCGGCACCTTGACGGACTCATCGTAGAAGGTGTGCTTCCACCACAGGCCTCGTTCGCCGATATGGTCACCGTGGTCCGAGGCGTAGACGACCAGCGTGTTGCGATCGAGCTCCGTCCGGGCGAGCGTCTCGAGAATCTGGCCGATGAGCGCGTCCATGCGCCAGGTCAGGGCGTAATAGGCCGTGCGCGCCCGCAACGCGGCCTCCTCGGGCACATCGAGGATCTGCCGATTGCTCCGCCACCAATGGATCCAGGGATGATCCTCCTTCGGCGCCTTGTGCCGTGCGGGTCCGATCCGCCCGGCGAAGCGCGCGTAGTCCTCCGGTGCGGCAACGTACGGCGCATGCGGCAGCATCAGGCCGACGGTGAGGGCGAAAGCTGAGGCATCTCCGGTCTTGCGCCGGGCCGCCGTGCGCTCCAGCCAGGCCACGGCCGCCTTCGCCACATCGTGGTCCTTGAGCTCGTAGACGCTGCGCCCAGGGCCGGAGCGGTCTACGCTCACGCGCTCGGGCTCGTTGGTGTTGGTCAGCACGCCCATGTCGTGGCGCGGGATACCGATCCAGTTGGGACTGTGATCCCCGACCTCGCGCTCGGCGTAGCCGTGCAGCTGGTCGGGCCCCAGCGCATGCAGTCGGCCGATCAGCGCCGGGCGATAACCCGCCGCCCCCAGCGCATGCGCCATGGTCGGGCGATCGGAGGCCAGGAAGTCGTCGTTGGTCCAGCACTCCTGGGCGGAGGGGTGCCGGGTGGTCAGCATCGACATGCGCGACGGCACGCAGATCGGCGACGGGCAATAGGCGTTGTCGAAGACCACGCCGCGTGAGGCGAGCCGATCGAGATTGGGCGTGACGTCGAGCGTATCGCCCGAGAAGCCCGCGACATGCCGGGCGTGCTGATCGGAGAAGATGAAGAGCAGATTGGGCTTGTCGCTCACGAGGCTGTCACCTCACCGATCACATCGAGCTTCGCATCGCTCAGATAGCCATAGCGGTTGATCCAGACGCGGCCGCCCGACGCCTGCCACGCCGCACCCAGCCGCCGGCGGAAATCAGAAACGGGTCCGTAGCTGTGGGCCAGGGCGTTGACCGGTGTTTCGCCCGCCTCGGCCCGCGCCTGCACGATCTTGCGTCGCTGTGCCTCGATCCCCACCGGGTGCGGCTCCTCGGGCTCGGGATAGCGCCACGCGCTGACCGTTGACGGCGGCTCGCCGTCAACGATGTCGAGCAGCTGCGCCAGCAGACGCGCGGCCTCGTCCTCGGAGCCGCGCACCGCCTCGGCGGCAAAACGCAGCATCATCGGCCAGTGCATGGTGTAGAGCTTGATCGACAGGCTCGACACATGCGGCGCGGCGCGGCCGTAGTCGAAGCCGGAAAGCCGCGACCAGGGTGGCGGGAAGGCATTGGGCATCAGCTCCTTGTCCTTGGCACCCGCCGTGTCGAGCGCGGCGCGATAGCGGGCTAGCAACCGCTCGACCAGATGCGCTTTCAGGCGACCCAGGTCGCGCAGGGCGCGGGTGTCGAGGAGTGACGGCAGCAGGGCAGCCTCGCCGCCCCTCAGCTTCTGGTAGAGATCCTGTGCCTCCCATTGCAGACGCTCGGCATCCATACCCAGCCCGCCGGCAACAGCCCTGGCGTGGCTCGAGAAATCGAGGAACCAGTCGTCGAGCGTGTAGGGCGGATATTCGGGCCAGTCGATACGGAAGCCGTCGATGCCGGGATAGGCCGCCGCGAGATCGGAAAGCAGTGCCGCGCCGTAGTCGAGGATATGCGGGCTGGCGAGGCTGCCGTTCTTGTCGACCCGCCGCTGCGGGATCTCGCCATTGGGCAGGCGCGGTGCGTCGTCGCCCTGCGGTCCGCCGAACTGCACCCGGTAGCCCGGCGGGATGGCGGCCTGGACCTGCAGGTAGACCTTGAGGCCGCGGCGTTTTGCCGCTTCAACAAACTGCCCGACCAGCGGCCCTTGTGCGCGAGTCAGCGCGCTCGGCTCCGAGGGCTGGTAGCGCAGGCCCCGGTAGCGGGTGCGGTCCGGCGCGAAGCTCGGCGCGGTGCGCACGAAGAGCTCCCGCTTGCCCCAGAGCGACCGGTCGAGCAGGCGCACGCTGCCGGCACCGGCGTCGATCGGCGGCTCGCGCCCGCCTTCGCCCTCGGCGGCCGGCTCCATGACGTAGGGCGAGGTAGCCACCGCGGTGGCGTGCGTACGCTTCTGGATGTTGTCCAGCAGGCCGTTGACTGTCTCCGTCTGGATGAACTCCGGCATCACCGTGATGCCGACGAAGCGTTCGGCCATGCCTATTGCTCGCGCACCTTGTCGACCATGTCGATCAGGCGCGCGACATCGACGATCACCAGCTCGCCGGTCCCCTTCTTCACGATCCCTTCGCGCGTCAGGTGGCCGAACTCGCGCGTCACCTCCTCGCGGTTGGTGCTGACGCGGGCGGCGATGTCGGCGTGCTTGGGGGCGGGGCTGAGGGTGGCCCGGTTGTTCGCCACCCCGCGCTCGCGCGCCATGCGCACGAGCTCGGCCTGGATACGGTTACGCACGCCGAGCGTGCTGTACTCGACCACCCGTTCAGTGAGATTGCGGATCAGGCCCACCAACCCGTTGAGCACGTTGTCCACGACCAGGGGATAGCTGCGCAGCGCCTTGCGAAACTGCTCGCGGGACAGCGAGGCCAGCCAGGTATCCTCGAGCGCCACCACGCTGGTCGAGCGGGTCCGTCCATCGACTGCCGAGAGCTCACCGAAACTCGCCCCGGCCGCCAGGTCGCGGAAGGTCACCTCGCGGCCGTTGACGGCATAGATGGTAATACGCACCCGGCCGCGGGCGACGAAATAGACGTCCTGGCTGCCGCCATCCTGCTCGATGACCTGCTGGTCCTTCTCATAGCCGCGCCAGCGGCACATCGCCGCGACGGCTTCGAGGTCCGGTTTGGCCAAGCCCTTGAGCATATCGACCCGGACCAGGGCGGCGAGACGGTTGGCGGGATTCACGGTGGTTCCCTAATGCCTTAACCGGGGCAGTTTGCCGTAAACCGGGGCCTTACGCTACCCGAGTAGCCGTTGGTGCGCTTTCGCACAGCGCCCGGGGCCGGACCGTGAAGAAATGCCCGCCGGAGGCCCAAAATGACCCAATCCCTTGCCAAGTCCAATCACCTCTCCCGCCTGCAGCGCCTGTGGCATGACCGCCGCGGCAGCTATTCGATCATGGCCGCCCTGACACTGCCGGTGGTGGTCGGTTTCACCGGCCTCGGCACCGAAGCGGGGCTGTGGTTCTACACCCACCAGGCCATGCAGAGTGCCGCCGACGGTGCAGCCTTCAGCGCCGCAGTGGCCCATAGCCAGGGCAACACGAGCGGATTCCGCAACGACGCCACGGCGGTCGCCGCCCGCTACGGCTTCGCCGACGGCAGCGGCGGCACGCTGGTGACGGTCAACCGCCCGCCGCTGAGCGGCCCCAACACCGGCGACACCAATGCCGTAGAAGTCATCATCCGCCAACCCCAGCAGCGGCTGTTCTCCAGCGTCCTGGCCAGCGGCCCGCTGGCCATCTCGGCCCGCGCCGTGGCCACGGCCGCGGCGGCCAACGTCGCCTGTATCCTCGGCCTCGATCCCACGGCGGCCAACACCGTGCAGCTGATGAACAATTCGGTGCTACCCGACCCCAATTGCGGCGTGGCTTCGAACTCCTCGAGCGCCACTGCCGTGTCAGTAACCAACAATGCGATCGTTTCTGCCCCCATCACCTCGCACGGTGGCATCACCGCCGCCAACAATGCCCAGCTTCTGGGTGGCCCAAACCAGACCGGCGCAGCACCGATCCCCGACCCCTACGCCGCAGCCAATGCCGGCACACCGCCGGCCTGCACGGCGCAGAACGGCACGGGCACCGGCACGGGCACCCGCACACTGCGCCCGGACGTCTATGTCGGTGGCGTCGGCTACGCCCATTTCTGCGCCGGCTGGAACTTCTCCAACAACTTCCAGGTGACGCTCGACCCCGGCGTCTACTTCATCGACACGCGCATGATCGTCCAAAACAATGCCGTGCTGCGCGGCGATGGCGTGACGCTCGTGGTCAATGGCAACTACGCCATCAGTCTCGGCAACAATGCGGTCATCGATCTCAGCGCACCAACCTCGGGCCCGACCTCCGGTCTCGTCTTCTTCGGCAGCCGCACCGGCACTCCGACCGTGCAGCAGACCTTCTCCAACAACACCATCTTCGACCTCACGGGTGCGGTGTACTTCCCCAACCAGATCATCAACTTCAACAACAACGGCACCACCGCGCTGACCGGCGGCTGCACCCAGGTCATCGGGCGGATGATCCGGCTGTCCAACAACGTCAACATCCGCGCCAACTGCAACGGCACCGGCACGACCCAGATGGCGGTCAACGGCGGCGGCGCCAGCCTGATCGAGTAGGGCCCGGAGTACGCAAAGAAGATCGGGCGGAGCGGCGCTGAGCCGGCTCCGCCTGATCTGCCTGGGTCAGGCTCTCAAGCATCCAGAATCGGTGAGTGACGGCGGGCCGGCCTGTCAGGCAGAGCGGCGCTGATCCGCTTCCGCCTGGCTGGCCTGGGTCAGGCTCTTGAGCATCCCATAGTCGGTGATATGCAGGCTGCGGGTGCGGCGCTCCGCCACCCCGCGCCGCACCAGCTCGGCCACCGCACTCGCCACAACCTCGCGGCTGGTCTGGGCCCAGCGTGCCAGATCCTGGTGCGTGGGCAGCTCGCGGATCAGCCAGCGGCTGCTCCCCGGCTGCTCCGGCCGTGCCAGGCGCACGAGCTCCGCATAGACCCGCTGATCGGGGCTGCCGGTCGACAGATAGCTCACCTTATCGGACAGCTTGCGGATGGTCTCCGCCCAGCGGCGGAGAAGGTCGAGGGCCACGGCGCCCTGGCGCGCCAGCAGCGCATGGAATTCGGTCTGAGCCAGCTCGGCAACCAGACATTCCGCATCGGCGACCACGCTGGCCGAGCGGCCAAGACCGTCGATCGCCGAGATCTCGCCGATCGTGTCGCCGGCCGGAATGGTGGCGATGGTGATCTCCTCGTGGTCGGCGACGTAGTGAACGACGCGCGCCACACCGGCGACCAGGAAGCACACGCCATTGCTGGCGCTGAAACGATCGAGGATCACCTGGCCGGCAGCAACGGTCTTGAAGCTGCAGCGCCGGGCGAGCGCCTTGCGCTCGGCCTCCGGCAGGCGCTGCAGCAGCGTGATCCCATCAAGCGAATGCGTGGTCGGCGCGCTCATGAATTTCGGGCTCCCCGTTTGATGACCTTAGAGTCCCACAGGGAGCCTGCCGAGCTATGTGAGAATCTGCACATACGCTCCAGCCTTGAGCCCCTAAACGTGAGCCTAGGTGCCGTCGTGCGGCATCGGTGGGGGTTCACGGAACATGTGAGTCGTTAACCCTCTCGAACCGGGGCCGAGAACCGAAGGCCTCTTCTGGCGGTGTCGCAATCTCGCAGGCACCACGATCATGGAGGGCAACATGCTGACTACCTATGCCAACATCGCGCTGAGCAAGCTCTGGCTGCTGCGCAACGACAAGTCCGGCGTCACCGCCATCGAGTACGGCCTGATCGCCGGCGCGATCGCGGTCGTCATCATCGGTGCGGTGCAGCTGCTCGGGACGAACATCTCGACGGCGTTCACCAACATCGCCAACGCGCTGGTCCCGCCGGCGGCGCCTCCGGGGCCCTGAGACCGCATAGAACGGGGCGCGATCCACTCCTCGCGATCGCGCCCCGCCTTTCCTCTCTCCGCCTCTTCCAGGTCATCCATGCTCTCCACCGCCGCCATCTGCCTTTATGCGCTTGCGCTGCTCGCGGCCACGGTGAGCGACCTGACCCGCTACGAGATCCCCAATCGCGTCAGCCTCGCGGTCGTCTCCGCCTTCGGCCTGGTGCTGCCGGAACTGCCGGTGTGGACCACGCTGGCCCACGTCTCCGCCGCTCTCGTCCTCTTTGCCATCGGCACCGCGCTCTTCGTCGCCAATGTCTGGGGCGGCGGCGACGTCAAGCTGCTCGCCGCCACCGCCCTGTGGAGCGGCTGGAGCGGCCTCGCCTCGTTCCTTCTGCTGACCGCAATGGCCGGCGCGCTGCTGGCGATCGTGCTCATCGTCCTGCGCCGGGCGCTTCCCCTGGTGCCTGCCGGGCGCTGGTACAGCCGCCTGATGTCGCGCTCGGAAGGCATCCCCTACGGCGTGGCCATCGCCGCCGCCGCGGGTCTGGTGATGCTGCTACCCGCGGAGCCGTCGCCAATCCTCCTGGCCCTGAACTGAGAGGTCGTCATGCGTCCGCTCAGCATCTTCATCTTTGCCTTCGCGCTGCTCCTCGCCGGGCTGGTCTATTTCGTCGTGCCGCGGCTGATGACCCGGCCGGTCGAGGCCCAGTTCGCCCCGCAGGTGATCCGCGTCGCCGCGTCCGACGTGCTCGTCGCCGCCCGCCCGCTTCCGGCCGGCACGATCCTCAAGGCCGACGACGTGCGCTGGCAGCGCTGGCCCGACGAAGGCCTCGATGTGAATTTCCTGCTCCGCGACAAAGGAGCCACCCCGCAGCAGGATGCGGCCAGCCGGGTGGTGCTGCGCGGCTTCGCCGCCGGCGAGCCGATCGTCGCCCCGCGCCTGATCAAGGTGGGTGAGGCCGGCTTTCTTGCCGCGGCGCTGACAGCCGGCATGCGCGCCGTGAGCGTCAAGATCGATGCCGTATCCGGCGATGCTGGCTTCATCGTGCCTGGCGACAAGGTCGATGTCCTGCTCGTCGAGCGTTTCTCCGTCTCCTATCCGAATAACGGCGAAGCCCACCACACCCGCCCGACCCACAAGCAGGTGAACAGCGTGGTGCTCAGCGACGTACGCGTGCTGGCCATCGACCAGGAGATGCGTGACCTCGACAACAAGCCGAAGATCGGCCAGACCGCGACGCTCGAAGTGAGCCTCGCCCAGGCGCAGAAGCTGGCGCTCGCCCCACAGATGGGCACGCTGTCGCTCGCCCTGCGCAGCCTCGCCCGGCCCGAGGATCCGGAGCCGCGCGGCGGCACCATCCAGGACACGGATGTCAGCCCCTTCCTGAGCAAGCTCGTCCGCCCGCCGTCAGAGAACAGCGTCCGCGTCTACCGTGGTGCCGCGATCGCCGGCAACGGCCACTAAGGGGTCTGGGGGTCCAATGTCCATCCGTTCGCTCATCCGTGTGGCAGCGCTGCTCGCGCTGGTGCTTGGCGCGCCGCTCAAGGCCACCGCCCAGGCGCCGCTTCCGTCCCTGCCCGCGCCGACTGCCGTCCCGACGCGCGCCGTGACCCTGCCGGGAGCACCGGTCCTGCCGCGACCGGCAGCGCTCACCGCCGATACCCGCACCGGCGAGGGCCGCGTCCTCAGCCTCGACGTCAACAAGTCGCGCCTCGTGCGCCTGCCGCGCCCGGCGCGCGACGTCCTGGTCTCCAATCCCGCGATCGCCGACATCGCGCTGCGCAGCGCCGACACGGCCTTCATCATCGCCCGCAAGGTCGGTGAGACGAACGTCTTCTTCTTCGACGAAGCCGGCCAGCAGATCGATGCGATCGATCTCGTCGTCGCCTTCGACTCGACCGCGGTGGCGACGGCGCTCACCCGCATGATCCCCAGCGAGCGCATCGAGGTGGCGACGGCCAACCAGAGCCTGGTGCTCACCGGCTCCGTCGCCTCGCCGGCCGTGGCCGAGAACGCCCGCCAGATCGCGCGCCAGTTCGTGGCCGACGACAGCGCCATCATCAACCTGCTCAACATCCGCGACAAGAACCAGGTCCTCCTGCGGGTACGCGTCTCGGAGATGTCGCGCTCGACGGTCAAGGAGCTTGGCATCACGCCCGGCTCGAACTTCAGCATCGGCGGCTCGCGCTTCACCCTGACGGGAGCGGCCTCCAATTTCACCAACACGCCGTTCGCCTCGCTCAACGCCGTCATCCCGCTGGCCGGGGCGGCCACCCTGACCGCGCTGCTGTCGGCGCTTGAATCGAACGGTCTGGTGAAGACGCTGGCCGAGCCGAACCTGACCGCCGTGTCGGGCGAGACGGCATCCTTCCTCGTCGGCGGCCAGTTCCCGGTCATCTCGCCCTCGCAGGGCTCGACCGGCACCTCGATCTCGGTCGTCTACAAGGATTTCGGCGTGCGCCTGACCTTCACGCCGGTCGTGCTTGGCGGCGGGCTCATCAACCTGCGTATCGCCACCGAGGTCAGCCAGCTCTCCACCCAGGGTCAGGTCACGGCCAACGGCTTCACCATCCCGGCCCTTTCGGTGCGCAAGGCCGAGACGACGATCGAGCTGCCCTCGGGCGGCAGCATCGCCATCGCCGGCCTGCTGCAGAACGACATCCAGAACACGATCCGCGGCCTGCCCTTCCTCAAGGACATCCCGGTCCTCGGCAGTCTGTTCTCCAGCACCGAGTTCCAGCGCAGCGAGTCCGACCTGGTCATCGCGGTGACGCCGCTGATCGTCAAACCGGTCGACCCAAGACAGATGGCGTACCCGACCGACGGCTTCGGCCCGGCCAGCGACTTCAACATGTACTTCATGGGCAAGCTGCACGCGCAGTACGCCAAGCCCGGCTCGGAAGCGATCTCAGCCCGGCCGCGCGGCCCGCACGGCTTCATCCTGGAGTAGCGCCATGACCGCCCGCCCCTTCGCGGCACTCGCCGTCCTTCTTCTCGCCGGCTGCATCACACCCGACGGACCGGAGACCGACTACCGGCAGAAATACGCGGTGCATGTGCAGCCCGAGACCGCGATCCTGACGGCGAGGCTGAGCGACGAGCACGGGATGCTGATCGCCGAGGACGAGTTCCGCCTCTCGCGACTCGTTGCCGGCTATCTGGAGCGCAGCAACGGTCCGATCTTCGTCTCGACCGCTGTACCGCAGCACGCTGAGGCGCTGCGCCTGCGCCTGATGGCGGCCGGCATCCCGGCGAGCAGCCTCGTCATGATGGTGGGCGAGCGCGGAAACGCTGACAGCGTCACCTTCCGCTACGACCGCTTCAACGTGTCCGTGCCGGGCTGCGGCGACTGGAGCGCCAATCCAAGCATCAACCGCACGAGCGACGTGCACTCGAATTTCGGCTGCGCGCAGCAGCGCGATTTCGGGCTGATGGTTGCCGACCCGGCCGACCTCGTGCGCATGCGCGATACCCCGTCGGCCGACGCCCAGAATTCCAGCCGCGTGCTGCAGAAGTACCGGGCTGGCCAGCCGCCGGGCGCCACGCCCAACGAGCTGCACACCTTGAGAGAGTGGGGCAAGAGCTCCTCGAACCAGAATTCCAAGTAACAGGAGACGGGCCGTGCAGCGCATCGACATCCACGTCTTCACCCTCGGCGACGAAGCCTGGGCCGGCATCGAGGAGGGGCTGGGCGACCGCCGCCTGACCAAGGCGCGACCGGCCCGCTATGCCGGCGACCTGGCCGCGGCCATCGCCAGGTACGAGAGCGAGCCCTCGCCCGGCCTGCTGATCATCGAGACGCATGAGTCCCCCGCTCAGCTCTTCGACCAGCTCGATCGCCTCTCCACCGTATGCAAGGGCGACACCCAGCTCGTGCTCGTCGGCACCCATAACGATGTCGGCCTCTATCGTCAGCTTCTACGCCGTGGTGTTTCCGAATACCTCACCACGCCCTTCGATCCCCGTCATTTGACGGAGGTCCTGATCAATGTCTGCGCCGGCCCGGAAACCGGTCGCCAGGGCCGCGTGATCTCCTTCATCGGCGCCAGCGGCGGGGCAGGTTCCACGACGATCGCCAACAACGTCGCCTGGCAGCTCGGCAAGGTCTTTGCCGACGAGGTCACCCTGATCGATCTCGACCTCGCATCGGGCACCGTCGGTCTCGACTTCAATCTCGAGTCGCCGCAGAGCGTCGCCCAGGCCTTGGCCCAGGCCGACCGCCTCGATGACCAGATGCTCGAGCGCTTCCCCGTCCACTACAACGACAACCTGGCGCTGATCACCGCACCCGGCGATTGCGGCACTCCGGCCGAGCTCGATCCCGTTGCGCTCGATGCGTTCATTGCCGTGCTGCGCCGCAACGCCGCCTGGGTCGTGCTCGATCTGCCGCGTCAGTGGACCGGCTGGGTACGCCACGTGCTTGACGCCTCCGACGAGATCGTCATCACCGCCGCCCCAACCCTGGCCAGCCTGCGCAACGCCAAGAGCGCGGTCGACCTGCTGTCCGCCAGCCGCCGCCATGACGCACCGCTCCGGGTGGTGCTGAACCGCGCCGGCGGCAGCCCCAAGACCGATATCCCGGTCAAGGATTTCGCCGGCACGTTCGGCGGCAAGCCGACCGCAATCGTGCCCTACGAGCCGACGACCGTCGCGGCCGCCGTCACGCGTGGCCAGATGCTCGGCGAAACCACGAAAGGCAACCGCCTGACCGAGCCGCTGCGCCGGCTCGCGGTGACCATCAGCGGCCGGCCGGAGCCGCAGAAGCCGAAGGGCTTCACCTGGCCGCGCTTTCTCCCCGCCACGCTGGCGTGGTCGCGCTGAGGGGGCCGAGCCATGACCGCGCGACCGATGTTTGGCCGCCGGGATAGTGCTCCCTTCGCGGCGGCGCCGATCCCCGCGCCTGCCAACGAGACGGCCGCCACCGTCCTGCCCGCCCCTGTTCCGGCCTCCGCGCCAGCCAAGCCGGTCGTGGCCGAGGCAAGCCAGCGGCTCAACGATATCCGGGTCAAGGTCTTCAACGCCCTGCTCGACGCCGTCGACCTGCAGGAGATCTCGAAGCTCTCGCCCGAGACGGTGCGGGAAGAGCTGACCGACATCATCAGCGAAATCGTCAACATCAAGAAATTCGTGCTCAGCGCCGCCGAGCAGCAGACGCTGATCGGTGACATCTGCAACGACATCCTGGGCCTGGGGCCGCTCGAGCCCCTGCTCGCGCGCGACGACATC
>SXGS01343539.1_pt1 | contig 21852 bp, 18 predicted proteins | sample 3174681 | NCBI WGS metagenome assembly SXGS01 (sample SAMN11356861, study PRJNA531348) | freshwater metagenome | isolation source: freshwater sample F1-80 | place: China: Fuxian Lake, Yuxi | collected 2017-12-25
GCCCTATGCAAACCGCGCCAGCAGCGCGGGGCGAGATAAAGCCGGCTCAGTAGCCGCCGCGGCCACCGCCGCCACCACCACCACCGTAGCCGCCGCGGCCGCCGCCGCCGCCACCGAAGCCCCGGCCGCCGCCGCCGCCGCCGCCGAAGCTGCGACCGCCGCCACCGCCGGGTTGACGCTCTTGGGCTTCGTTCACGCGCAGCGTGCGACCGTCGAGAGCTTGGCCGTCCCAGGCCTGGATGGCAGCCTGCGCGTCAGCGTCGCTGCCCATGGTGACAAATGCGAAGCCGCGCGGGCGCCCGGTTTCGCGATCAGAGATGATAGCCACTTCACGCACTTGGCGTCCGTCGGCTGAAAAGGCGGCCTTGAGGTCCGCTTCAGTGGTGTCGAATGAAAGATTGCCGACGTAGAGTTTCGTTCCCAAGAGAATCAGTCCTTAGCTTGCAAGGGCCGACTTGCTGCGCCCGTGTGGCGCAAGCAGGGCAAAGCCGACCCAGATTGAGGCCGGATCCTCGCCCCTGATGCCGGGGAAGGGAAGCGCAAAGTGCCGGAAACCTCCTCGCCCCCCTCTGGGAGGGCTTCCAGAGGGGTCTTGAGGGGACTTCAGGGCTGCTTGCGGCCCACGATCCGGATCTGGGGGCTGCCCAGCGCCTCCACCTCGCGGCTCTCCAGAACCAGCCGCTGGGCGCTCGCCGTCACCAGCGTGACCTTGTCCTCGGTGCGCGAGACGAGCCATCCGTCGATCGAACCACCCGGAGTGCGCACGCGAACCTGAGGCAGCCCGACGATGGCCTGCTCCAGCGCCGAGGCCTTGCTCAGCGTAGGCAGCTTGTCGATCTGCCGCAGCTCGCGGGCTTCCATGCGCATGCGCCCGAGTTCGAGATCAATCCAGACGCAGCCCATGCCCACCGAGTGCAACTTGCCCTGATAGCTCTCACCGCTCAGCAACTCGACGCGCACGTGGCCGACCTGAGGAGTACTGAGCCGGCGGCTGCCCTGGATCTCCTGCGTGGGCAGTTCCGTGCCCATGTACAGGCCGCTGTAGTCGGAGGTGGTCGCACGGCGCACGCCAGGACCCAGTTGCACGAGCGGTTCAGAGCTGCGTGCAGAGGGCGCGGGCGTTGCATCGGGCAACACGAGCACGTTGACCGGCTCCGAATCGACGGAAACAGGGGGAACGGCCGACACGGTTTCCTCCGAGGGAGTCGGCTCCGCCAAGCCAGACGTCGGCTGTGCCGGAGCTTCAGCGACTGTGCTCACTGGCGTGCTCACTGGCGTGCTCGCAGCGACGTCCGAACTCGTCGGATTCGTTGCCTGCGGAGAGACAGCGTCGGAATTCGAACGAGCAGGTCGTGCACGCGCTGTGACGCTCGGCTGCTCCGTGACCTTCGATGAAGTCGCACTGAAGTGCTTGGCTGTGCCCCAGGGCAGCAGCAGCACCGCACCGCCTAGAAGGATCAGGCCCGCCAGCCCCATCAGCAGGCTCGAGACCCTGCTGGGTCGAACGAGAGAAGCGCGGCGAATCTCCGGGGCCAGGACCTCCGCAGAGGGAGCCTGCGCCGGCATCGCATGCGGGGTCTGCGCAAGCGGCGCGAGCTCGCTCACCACGCTCGCGATGGGCGGCTCGGCCTCCATCTCGAACAACCAGGCATTGGACGGCGCCTGCGTGGATTCGGCCTGCGGCAGTTCCTCGGAGAGTCCGAGGAAATCGGCCGCTCCGGAAGGCTGAGAAGGCATGCGCTCGCTCATCGTTTCGGTCTTATCGACCGCTTCAGAGCCCGCGGCTGAAGCGAAAAAAGAAAGCCGCCGGGCGGACCCTGCAACAGGACCCGCCCGGCGGTGGTTCGATGCCTCTGGGCTACTTCAGCTGCTCCCAGTACTCGCCCGGCATGTCGTGCGCGATCTTCAGGGCACCGTTGGCTCCGCCGTAGACCGGTTCCTCGATGCGCAGAACCTTGCCGCCGCCCAGACGCTCCTTCATCTGTCGTTCGATCTCCAGATCGAGGCCCTTGATCTGGCTGCCGCCGCCTGCGAGCAGCACGCGGTTCTTCAGGCGATCCTGGAATTCCGGATCGAAGGAGGCGATCAGCTCCGCGAGACCTTCCACCATCGGCGGAACGATCGAGCGGCAGGCCTCGCGCATTTCACCGGTGATGTCAAAGGGCGTCGGCTTGCCCTTGACCGGCAGTTCGATCGTCACCGGCGCCATCGCGTCGAGCACGGAGGAGTGGCGCTCCTTGCAGGCGATCAGCTGGTTGATGCTGAACTGGGCCTCGGGATGCTTGGCCTTGATCAGCTCGCCGAGCTTCTTGTCCACGTAATCGCCGGCGTAGGTCGTCGTGACTTGGTCGGATTCCTCGGGCATCGTGCCGTGCATGCGGCACAGGTCCGTCGTGCCTGCGCCGATGTCGATCACCAGCACGTCGTCGAGCATGTCGAGACCATAGGCGACCGAGAAGGGCTCCGAGCACAGCATCACCGAGTCGACGCTCTCACGTGCGGCCTTGATGATCTCGTCCTTGTGGTGGATTGCGGCTTCCGCAGGCACGCCGATCACAGCGTAGACCAGCTCATCCGCGCGCGGCTTCGCGAGGCGGATGATCTCGCGGATCAGGTCCGCCGCGGCCTTCTTGTTGCCTTCGATGTCCTCGGTGCTGTTGATGCTGTGCTTCAGCACTCCTGCGGCAAGCGGACGGTAGAACTTGCAGGACAGGCGGTGTTTGACCGCTTCCTCGCCGAACAGCACATCCTTGCCGATCAGCTTCTTCGCGACGACGTCCTTGGGATAACCGACATGCGAGGAGATCGTCACGCGCACGCCGTTGCTGGCGGCCACGGAGGTTCGCGAGGTACCCAGGTCGATGCCCAGGTACAGAACGCCCTTGTCCTTCTTCGGTGCTTCTTGCTGGCTCATGGTTTGACTGATCGGTGCGCTGGCGGGGCTGGCCGCCTCGGCGCGGTTGGTTTGGATGGTGTCGCTGTCAGTCCTGATGCTCGTAGGTGTCATCTTGCTCTCTCCGGAATGGTCAGGTCAATCTCTCCCCCGCGAGCAGTCAGGTGGCCGCTTGTTTTTCGGCAGCACGCCGCCGCAAGGCGAGGTTCTGCTCGAAAATCGAGGCCATCATGGCTTTCTTCTGCTCACGGTTGGAATCATTTGCCGTCAGGCCCTGTACGGTGCGGTAGATCGAGGCCACCCCCGCGTCCATAGTGCGCTGCTGCATGGCCGTCTCGAGCTGCTGCTCGGTGACACCCATGGCCACGGTCAATTTTTCGATGCGGCGCTCCAGCAGCGCGATCTGCCGCTGGTGATCGGCGACGGCGCGCGAACGCTCCTCGAGCAGTTCGTGAGCGGCCAGCGCGAGCACTTCCCGCTCCAGCTGTTCCAGTTCCGGCGAGGGTGTCAGGCCGGCGAAGAGGCCCTGCAGCTTCTCGACCAGTGCAGCGCGCTCCAGCTGCGCGAACTCCGCCGCCTGAGCCTGACTGCGGCCCAGACTGTCCTCGGCCGCCTTGAGCTCGCTGCGCAGACCTTCCAGCTCGCGCTCGTGTTCCCGCCAGACCAGACAGCGCTGTGCGGAACCCTCTGTCTGGTGGAGCGCGCGTCCTGCCCGCTCGACAAGGCCCTCGAAGGAGGCGCTGGTCTCCGCCAGCTGATTGTGGGCGCCGCCGATGCGCAGGCCGGGCGTGCTGCCAAGCATCGCCTCGGCGAGAGCGGAGAGCGAGGCGGGCTCGCGACCCGGGAAGATCGCCATGATGCGATCCTTGGTGCTGAGCGCCATCCCGAAGGCCGAGAGGCGGCGGGCTTCGCGCTTGAGCGTTTCGTAAGCCGCATCCACGCCCGCTTCGCTGCCCGGATGGATCATCCAGCAGCACAGCGGCAGATTGCCGGCCCGCGCGCGTTGGAATTCGACCCGCATCAGCGTCAGCATCTGCCCGATGCCCAGCCGCGCGGCCGAACGACTGCCTGTCGTTGTGCCCATCTCCTGCCGTGCCCATCTTCGGAGCGGAGCACGCCGGATCTTGAAGGAAAGCTCCCGGAGGGCTTGTCGCCGGCTCCGGATGCCGGAGTAGCATGGCAGCATGCTTGCAGCGCTGCTGCTGGGATGGATGGCGCACGGGATGCCCGTGGACGAGCGCTTCGCGCGCGAGGTCGAGCCCGTGCTGCGACAGGCCTGCCTGGAGTGCCATGGCGACAAGAAGGCCAAGGGCGGTCTGCGCCTAGACACGGCGGAAGGGCTTGCCTCCGTCGTTCAGCCGGGCCGGCCGCTGGAGAGCGAGCTCTACCGCCGGCTGATCAGCGACGAGGAGGACGAGCGCATGCCGCAAGCGGCGGAGCGCCTGCCGGCCGAGTCGATAGCAGCCATCGCGCGCTGGATCGAGGCCGGCGCGCAGGCCGAGCTGCAAAGCGGTGCCGGCGAATCATCACATTGGGCCTACCGCGCACCTCGGCGGCACGCTCCCGCTGCGGTCAAGAACGCCGCCTGGGTGCGCGATCCGCTGGATGCATTCGTGCTCGCCAAGCTCGAACAGCGCGGACTACAGCCCGCGCCTCCGGCGGACCTCGACACGCTGCTGCGCCGCGCCGCGCTGGATCTCACCGGCCTGCCGCCGCCGCGGGAATGGCTGTTCCAAGACCCCGCCGATCCCGAGCAGTACTACAGCCAGCGCGTCGAAGAGCTGCTCTCTTCGCCGCACTGCGCCGAGCGCATGGCGCTGGGATGGCTCGATCTGGCGCGCTTCGCCGACACGCACGGCTACGAGAAGGATGACCGCCGCACGCTTTGGCCCTGGCGCGACTGGGTGATCGCGGCCTTCGCCGCCGACATGCCCTACGATCAGTTCACGATCGAGCAGCTCGCCGGTGACCTGCTGCCGGAAGCTACGCGCGAGCAGAAGATCGCGACCGGATTCCACCGCAACACGCTGACCAACCAGGAAGGCGGCACGGATCCCGAGGAGTTCCGCTTTGCTGCGGTGGTCGATCGCGTGCACACGACCGCGACCGTCTGGCTCGGCAGCACACTCGCCTGCGCGCAGTGCCACAACCACAAGTTCGATCCCTTCTCGCAGCGCGACTACTGGCGCTTCTTCGCGATCTTCAACTCGAGCGTGGACACCGGCAACAGTCCGCACCCGCTGCTGCGCGCAGGTCCGTCCGAGCAGGTCGCCGAGCTCGAAGAGCTGGAGCGCACGCTTGCAGAGCGCGAGGCGCAGGCCATGGAGGCATTGCGTGGATTGCCCGCGCAACCTGCGCCGGCGCTGCGCGGCTCCGCTTCCGAGGGACTTCGCGTGCAGGTCTCGCAGTCGGGCAGCGCGCATGTCGAAGGCGAAGATCCGGCCAGCGCGAGCATGCAGAGCGTGCACCGCATGGAACCGGGACGCATCGCGGCGTTGCGTGTGAGCATCGATCCGACGCGGGCGCAGAATCGCAACTGGGCGCTGGGCGAATTGCGTGTGCTGCGTGCGGGATCGCCGCTCAAGCTGCGTGCGCTGTTCGCGACGCGCGAGCAGGAAAACGGCGACTTCCGCCTCGTCAACGCGCTCGACGGAGACCGCAACACCGCCTGGGCCGTCGGCGCCGGGCGCGCGCCGCACGTGCACGCTGCGTGGCTGGCGCTGGATGCACCGCTGGAACTGACGCAGGCGGAGGAGTGGACGCTGGAGCTGGATTGCCTCACGGTCTGGCAGCACCACAATGTGGTCGAGTGGTCGCTGGCCCGCTCCGAAACGGTGCCTGAGCATCCGCGCGCATCCATCCTCACGGAGCAACGTCGTCTGGATGAGCTGCGCGCCAGCTTGCCGATGACGATGGTGATGCAGGAACTGGCGCAGCCGCGCGTCACCCATCGTCACGAAAAGGGCGCCTATCTCTCCCCCGCCGAGGCCGTGTCGCCCGGCACCCCCGGGATTCTGCCGCCTCTGCCCGCCGGAGTGCCCGCCAACCGGCTGAGCCTCGCGCGCTGGCTCGTGTCACGCGAAAACCCGCTCACCGCGCGGGTGGCCGTCAACCGCGTCTGGGAACAGCTTTTCGGGCGGGGGCTGGTCGCCACCAGCGAGGACTTCGGCACGCGTGGCGATGCCCCGACGCACCCGGAGCTGCTCGACACGCTGGCCGTGGATTGGATGGAAGACGGCTGGAGCTTCCGCAGACTGCTGCGCCGCCTGGTGCTGTCCGCGACCTACCGCCAGGGCGTTCACCTCAGCGCCGCCGCGCGGGAACTGGACCCGACGAACCAGCTGCTGTCACGCTCGCCGCGCACGCGGTTGCCGATCGAGATCCTGCGCGACCAGGCTCTGGCGCTCTCCGGCACGCTCGATGCCCGCGTCGGCGGGCCGAGCGTCTTCCCCTTCCAGCCGGAGGGAGTGTGGAACCTTGTGTACTCCGGCGATGCGTGGATGCGCTCCGAGCAGGGCCATGACCGCCGTCGCGGACTGTACACCTTCTGGAAGCGCTCGTCGCACTACGCGACATTCCAGCTGTTCGATGCCCCCAGCCGCGAGCAGATTTGCACGCGCCGCTCGTGCAGCAACACGCCGCTGCAGGCACTCGCCCTGCTGAACGATCCGGCCTTCACCGACTGTGCCCGTGCGCTCGCGGCACAGATCGACGCCGCCGGAACGCAGGCGGCCGCGGCAGCGCTGAATCAGTTCGAGCGGGCGCTGGCGCGCCACGCCACGGAGAGTGAACGGCGCGCTCTGGAAGAGCTGCACCGGCGTCGCGGCAGCTTTGCCGTCGCCAACGTCATCCTCAACCTCGACGAGCTTCTATGCCGCCCATGAACCTGAACCGACGCTCCTTTCTGCGCACGGCGGGCTACGGTCTGGGCTCGCTGGCCTTGGCCCGCCTGCTGCAGGGAGAGCAGGGCAGTGCGCTGCCCACGCATCATCCGGCCAAGGCCAAGCGCGTGCTGTTCCTGCACATGGCAGGCGCGCCGAGCCAGCTGGATCTGTTTGATTCCAAGCCCAAGCTCGTGGAGCTCGACAAGCAGCCCGTCCCCGAGAGCTTCATCCGCGGTGAGCGCTTCGCGTTCATCAAGGGTCATCCCAAGGTGCTCGCTTCGCCCTACAAGTTTGCGCGCCACGGACAGTCCGGGGCCGAGTTCTCGGAGTTGCTGCCGAGCATGAGCGCTCATGCCGATCGCTGGACGATCCTGCGTGCGATGCACACGACGGAGTTCAACCACGCACCCGCGCAGTTGTTCCTCTCTACCGGCCACGCCCGCGCAGGGCGGCCGAGCTTCGGTGCCTGGCTCAGCCACGGTCTGGGCACGCTCAATGAAAACCTGCCGACGTACGTGGTGCTGAACTCAGGCCGTTACGGCCCCGACGGCGGTGCCTCGCTGTGGGGCGCCGGCTTCCTCGAGGGCCGCCATCAGGGCGTGCGTCTGCGCTCCAACGGAGCACCGGTGTTGTTTCTCGAAGATCCTCCGGAGCTCAGCCGCGAGGCCCGGCGCGACACGCTCGACACTCTGGGCGTGCTCAACCGCGAGCATGCCCGGCGCACGCTCGATCCCGAGATCGACACCCGCATCGCGCAGTACGAGCTGGCTTTCCGCATGCAGCAGAGCTGCCCGGAGTTCGCAGATCTGTCCGGCATCAGCGCCGAGGAGCGCGAGCGCTACGGCGTGGTGCCCGGTGAGGTCCGCTACGGCAACAACTGCCTGCTCGCACGCCGCCTGCTCGAGCGCGGCGTGCGCTTCGTGGAACTCCATCACTGGGGCTGGGACAGCCACGGCACAAGCCCGGATGATGACATCGTGACCTCGCTGAAGCAGCGTTGCGGCGAATGCGACGGCCCCACCGCAGCCTTGCTCCAAGACCTTGCGGTCAGCGGGCTGCTTGAGGAGACGCTGGTGATCTGGGGGGGCGAGTTCGGCCGCTCCTGCATGAACGAAGAGCGCGATGGCTCGCGCTTCTTCGGTCGCGACCACCACGCCCACGCCTTCACGATCCTGTTGGCAGGTGCCGGACTGCGTGCCGGCACCACCCACGGGGCCACCGATGAACTCGGATACCGCGGCGTCGAAGGACAGACCTCCGTGCACGATCTGCACGCTACTCTGCTGCATCTGCTGGGCTTTGACCACGAGCGCCTGACGGCGCGCTTCCAGGGCCGCGACTACCGGCTGACCGACGTGCACGGGCGCGTGGTGCGGGAAATCCTCGCCTGAACGACTGCGGGCGCCGACCGAAGTCGACGCCCGCGGCAGATGCTCCGCTGATCAGCGGATCATTGGCTCACTGACACCACTTCACTTCCATCATCGTGGAGGTGTTGGTGGTCGTCGTGCCGCCCACGTTGTCACGGAACCAGGCCTGGAAGAACCAGGTCTGACCGGCCGTGATCGAGGCTCCGCCCGGAAGGGCGTTGAGGTTGAGCGCGTAGGTCAGGTCCCCAAAGGCGTTCGAGGTCGTGGCCGGCGTGCGGAAGAACGGCGAGTTGACGCAGCGGAAGCCCGAGCCCAGCGGCACCAGCGTCTGGTTCTGGCCGAAGAAGAACAGGCCCGTCTTGTTGGGCGGCAGACCGATGGCGACCAGCTGGAAATTGTTGGTCGAGATCTTGTTCTGGCCCGAATAGCCCAGCGTGGCACCGGGACCGGCGCTGTTGGGCGACTGCGTGCAGGAACCTGTGATGGGCGTCGGGCAGGTCACCGTGAGGCCCGGGAAGCCCTGCGTGCGGAACCCGGTGTCGATGGCCGTGAAGTTCGGCGAACCGTCCGTGATGTTGCCGTTGTTGTCATCCAGAGTGATCCACTGAGTCTCGATGATCGAGCGGATCGTGCCTTGGTTGTAGGAGTTCATCCACGACAGGAACAGCGTGTTGGCGCGCAGATCGCCGGCCGAGTTGCCCAGTGCCGTGTTGAGATTGTTGCGAACCTTCCAGCAGGCCCCCATCAGCACTTCGCCGTCGGTGTGAACCTGACCGTAGCAACCCGGGTTGCTGTCCCCGCAGAACTGGCGCGTGTTGGTGCCCGTACGGATGAAGCTGTTGCCGGAGAAGTTCGCCCCCACGACCGGGGTGTCCCACATGTACATCGCGAAGTTGTCGGCATTGCCCTCGCCGTAGCCATCGCCGCCGTTGCCAGAGCTGTAGCGGTCGTTGAGCCAGTGTCCCTGCTCGTGCGTGATGACTGTCGAGTACGACGTGTTCACGCAGCCGCCGCCGGCCGGGTAGAAGTTGATCGAGTTGCCGTTGTAGAAGGCGTTGCAGCTGCCCGAGACGTTGACGTTGGCCACCGTGACGAAGTCCGCGGTGTTGTCGGTCGGGATGATCGAGCGCACCCAGTCACGCATCATCGTCGAGACGAGGAATGCGTTGGCCTGGGGGGTGATCGTGGCACCCGAGGTCGGGTTGAGCGTGATCACGTTGCCGCTGCCGGGCGTGCAGGTCTGCGCCAGCGAGTAGTCGGCGCCCGGCGAGTAATTGACCGAGGCGTAGTTGCCGACGTAGGTGAAAGTCACCGACAGGTTCGAGTTGACTCCCGGAAAGTTGAAGTTGCCATTGAGGTCTGTGTAGACCGTCGTGGCTCCGGCCTGGCAGCGCAGGCGCGGCATGTTCTGCAGGGTTTCCGGGTTGGTGGAGCTGTCCGGCAGCGTGCCGGGCGAAGCGTAGGACTTCACGTTGCCGCCCACGTCGAAGTGGTGCACCGTCTCCTCGGTCTTCAGCAAAGCCCCGGTGGCGGCATCAATGAAGAGGCGCTTGCCGACCGGCTCGGCATCGGCCATCTCGTGCATCAGCTCAACCTTCCAGGACAGCTTGCCGACGCGGCGACCGTTCTGCTCGAGTTGGGCGATCACGAGTTCGGGAGTGCCCAGGTGGTTGGCCTCCAGCCCGGTGACCTCCTCAAAGCGCTGGCGCGCGAAGCCGAGGCCATCCTGCTGATCCAGCGCGGGCAGCGTGCCCACGTCGGCGGCCTGAGGCAGGCCGGTCGACTGCACCGAGAGCAGCTCGCCGGTGGCGGCGAAGAGCACGTTGACGAAGCCGCCCTGCACCGGGATGCCGTTGACGACCTGACGGTAGCGGATGGTCTGCTTGTCGGAGCTGCCAGCCTGACCGAGCGGCAGGAAGACTGTGCGCACGAACTCCAACTGGTTCGCCGGAATGCCGGTCAGCTCCGCGAGGCCGGGCAGACGCTGCGCGCCCAGCACCACGAAGTCTTCATCGGTGCGCGGCTCCGAAGGGATCGGGAACGCGCTGCCGCCATAGAGCATTTCGGCGTAGCCCGTCTGGGCATCCAGAGCCACTGCCCAGCTGCTGCCGTGTTGTGCTCGCCAGGCGTCCATCCAGGCGTTGAGGTCGGGACGGGGAGCCGGAGAGGTCTGGGCCAAGAGCGGCAGGCCCGACAGGAGGGCCAGGCCGAAGAAGCAGCGGATGCTCGGATTCATGGATGTGCTTGGAAACCTAGGGATGCGGCAGGCCCACAACCGGACATGCCAGCCGCGTGGACGGACCATCCGCCCTCCAGGTTCCGTTCAAGCCTACGCCATCCCCCCTGCCCCCGCAGCCTCGCTCGCAAGAAAGAACCCCGCCGGGGAGGCCGCAGTTGGCGGACACCCGAGCGGGGTCTGGAAAGCGCTTCCCCCGGCCCTCAGGGGCCGGGGAAGAGGCTCACACCATCGACTTGAGGCTCTTCAGAGGACGGATCTTGATCACGTTGCGGGCCGGCTTGGCCTTGAACATGACCTCTTCCTGGGTGCAGGGGTTGAGGCCCGTGCGCGCCGTGGTGGCGGGCTTGCGCACCACGGTGACCTTCATCATGCCGCCCAGGTTGAGCACGCCAGGACCGCTCTTGGAGAGGTCCGCGGCGATGAGCTTGCCAACCGTCTCAAAGACCGAGGACACCTGCTTGCGGGCAAGCCCCGTGGTGCCGGCGATGGTGGTGAACACCTCGCCCTTGGTGCGGGGCTTGTTGGCGGGAGAGATCTTGACGGGCTTGGGAGCGGCCTTGGCGGCCTTGGGGCTCTTCGTGGTTTTCTTGGCCATGTGGTTCTCTAGAACGGTCTGTTTTGTAAGACGGTGATTCCGTGAAACGCGTTTTCTGCGGAAAAACAGGGGTTTTTGCCCCTCTGGCTCTGGGAATACCAAAGCCAAGCACCCGGATACAAACAAGAAAACACGTTTTTTTTCGAGACAAACCGAATTCTTCTCGGGAACGCCTGCGCCGCAGCTCATGTCTACATCCTTGTGCGCAGCACGGATGTGCTTGCGCTAGACTTCACCACACGCCATGCAACGGCTGCTTTTCATTGCTTCGGGCCTTTTCTTCTTGGCGGCCTGCTCCGGGTCGGGTAGCACCGGCTCCGGTTCCGTCGGCGCCGCCCGCCTGCACGTCGACACTCAGGCCCGGGGCAAGGGTGACGGGTCGTCCTGGGAGCACGCGCTCGGATCCCTCCAGACCGCGCTGGCGCTGGCGCCGACCGGCAGCGAGATCTGGCTGCGCTCGGGCGAATACCGCCCGGCGGGCCTCGGCGGGGATCGCCTAGCGACCTTCGAGTTGCACAGCGGCCTGACCATCCGGGGCGGCTTCGCGGGCGGCGAAACCAGCCCGGATCAGCGTCTACCGGAAAACGCCCCCACCATCCTCTCGGGCGATCTCAACGGAGATGACCGGGGACTGATGAGCGAGAACCGCTCGGACAACGTCTATCACGTCGTGTCTGCGCACATGGTGATGGACACGGTGCTGGAGCGTCTGACCATCTGCGGCGGGCACGCCGACGGCCCCGGGCAGGGGGCGCATTTCGGTTCCCATGACCAAGGCTCGGGCGTAAACGTTTTCCACTCGCACCTCAGGTTCGAGAGCTGCCTTGTGACGCAGAACTACTCGGCCAATCACGGCGCCATCAACGACCACGGCGGCTGTCACTTTACGGACTGCGCCTTCGTCGGCAACCGCGCCGGACTGCTGGGCGCCGGTCTGTACATCCACGGCGACGTGGAAGCGCTGGTTGAGGGCTGCCGTTTCCTGGGCAATGAAACGCCCGGTCAAGGCGCCGGCCTCTACACGCGCAGCTTCCTGCCGACATTGATTCGCGACTGTCACTTCGCCGGCAACCGCGCCGAACGCGGCGCGGGCCTCTACATGGCACCGGGCAGCAAGAGCACGCTTGAGAACTCGCGCTTTGACGAAAACGTGGCCCAGGTCGGAGGCGGTGGAACCTTCCTCGAGGAGAGCGACGGCATCGTGCGCGGCTGCATGTACGTGGCCAATGCCGCCGGAGCGGACATCACCAAGGGTGGCGGCGGCGGCGGCGGCAGCGGCGGAGGCGGAATTTGGATCAGCGCGGGAGCCCCGCTGGTCGAGGGGTGCTGCTTCAACGCCAACATCGCCTCCTTCGGCGCGGGCGTTTACCACATCGACGAGAGCCGTGCGACCGTGCGCGGCTGCATCTTCCAGCGCGGCATCGCCTTCGAGGCCGGCGGCCTGTACAGCCTGCAGTCCCCCGTCACGGTGCAGGACTGCCTGTTCTTCGAGAATTACGCCTACGGCGGCGCGTTCTCCGTGGGCGGCGCGCTGAGCATCTATATCGCAGATGCCCTGATCGAGCGCTGTCTGGTCGTCAACAACCAGGCGGAACTCGGTGGCGGGGGCATTTACGTCGAGGGCGGCGCCTCGCAGGTGCGCGAGTGCCACTTCGCGAGCAACGTCGCCTTCGGCGACACGCAGGGCTGGGGCGGCGGCGCGCTGATCGGCTACTTCTCGCAGGTACGCTTTTCCTCCTGCGCCTTCGAGTCCAACCGCGCCAACAAGGGCGGAGCGCTGTTCTCGATCGTGTTCACGGAGCCCACGCTGACCAACATCACGACCACGGGCAACCTCGCCCTGCAGGAAGGCGGCTCGATCTACGCCTACGAGTCCTCCGCCATCCGCATCGAGAACAGCATTCTGTGGGGCGATCTCCCGCAGGAACTTGCTGGCGCTGCTGTCAGTATCGAGCGCTCGTGCGTCGAGGGTGGTGCTGTGGGTCTGGCGGTCCACTCGCTGCCGCCGCTGTTCGTCACCGCTCCCGATGCCGGTCCCGACGGCGAAATCGGCACGGCCGATGATCTGTTCGGCGACCTGCAGCTGGGGCCGGGGTCGCCCTGCATCGATGCCGGCGACAACGGCTGGCTGCTGGAGACGGAAGGGCTGGATTGCGCCAGCGCCCCGCGCCGCAGCGACGATCCCGCTGCAGCAGACTCAGGCGCGGGAGCATCCCCGCAGGTCGATCTGGGCGCCTACGAGCGTCAACCCTGAGTCACGAAGCGAAGCCTGTCATCAGCGCTTCCACGCGCTGCGGCGGCACGAGTTCACAGGGGGCCTGTCCGCGGCGGAAGAGACGCGCGCCCGTGCTTCCGCGCAGTTCCATGGCGGCGCCCTCTACGCGGAGCAAGGCCCCCTCGCGCAGGCCGAGCACCGGGGCGCTTTCGACCTCGTGGAATTCCGCGATGCGCTGCTCCCGAGTCTCTCCCATGTGGCGGGAGCCGGGATCAGGGTCGAGATAGTGCGGATTGATATTGAACGGCACCAATTCGAGCGCACGGAAGGAAGGCGGCTGCACGATCGGCATGTCGTTGGTGGTCTGGATCGAGCGGGTGGCCACATTCGTGCCGGCACTGGACCCCATGTAGGGCATCCCCGCCTTCGCGCGGGCGCGGATCGCCTCCAGCAGCCCTGACTGATAGAGCGCATTCAGCAGGCGGAAGGTGTTGCCCCCGCCGATGAAGACTCCCTCGCAGCGCGCGAGCTGCTCATGCCCATCGGCGCCGTGCAGGCCGATCAGCTCGTAGCCCAGCACCGCAAAGCGAGCCGCAGCCTTGGCGGTGTAGGCATCCCGCTCAGCCAGTGCGAAGGGCACGAATCCGATCCGGCGCGCCGAACCGAAGAAGGAACGGATCTCCTCCGCACAGTGGTCGAGGTAGCCCTGTCCGTGGAGGGTGGAATTGGAGACCAGCAGCAGTCGCATGATGCGCGCAGCCTAGCCTCCCAAGCGTTATCCTGCGCTCCATGAGCGTCCTTCTCCTGCTGCTGACCCTGCCGACCTGGATCGGTGCGCAAGCACCGCAAGAGCCGATCCTCGCCAACGCCCGCGAGCTGATGCGCGAATCGCTGCGTGCGGGCGAGGCCTACCCCAAGCTCCAGAGCCTGGTCGTCGCCGCTCCCAAGCGCCTCGCAGGCACGTCGGGTGCGGAAGACGCGCTGCAATGGGCGGAAGAGCGACTGAAGCTCGACGGTTGGGAGAACATCCGCCGCGAGCCCTGCGAAGTGCCGGTCTGGAAGCGCGGCAAGCTGGCCCGCCTGACGCAGCTCAACGGCTCCGCCGAGCAGCGCGCGCACCTGCCGATCCTCGCACTGGGAGGAAGCGTGGGCACGCCGCCCGGCGGCCTGCGCGGGCCGGTGCTGGCGGTGAGAAGTTTCGAGGAGCTGCGCGCTCTGGGCGAGCGCGCGCGCGGTGCGATCATCCTGTTCAACCGTCCGATGGATCCGGCCGCCTTTGATCCGTTCGAAGCCTACGGCAAGGCCGTCGACCAGCGCGGACGCGGCGCCATCGAGGCCGCCAAGGTCGGTGCGATCGCAGCAGTCGTACGCTCGATGAGTCAACGCATCGACGATGTGCCCCACACCGGTGCCATGCGCTACGAGGAAGGCGTCCCGAAGATTCCGGCCGTCGCCGTGAGCACGGCGGGTGCCGAACGCCTGGCTGCACGCCTCGCCAAGGGCGAGGCCGTGGAGCTGGCCCTCGAGCTGGACTGCGAACAGCTGGGCCGGATTCCAAGCGCGAATCTGGTCGCCGAGTGGAAGGGCCGCGAAGCGCCGGATGAAATCGTGCTGATCGGCGGCCACCTCGATGCGTGGGATGTCGGCCAGGGCGCCCACGACGATGGCGCCGGCTGCGTGCAGGCCATGGAAGTCGCACGACTCATGCGCCGACTGGAGCTTCGTCCGCGGCGCACGGTTCGGTTGGTGCTGTTCATGAACGAGGAATTCGGCCTGGACGGCGCGCTCGCCTACCACCAGACGCACCAGCAGGCCGTGGCCAGCCATGTGCTGGCGATCGAGAGCGACCGCGGCGGCTTCGTGCCACGCGGCTTCACAACCAATGCAGGAGCGAGCGCGCGTGCGCAGCTGGAGCCGCTGCGTCTGCTGCTCAACGAAGCGGGTGCCGGCGAACTGCGCAAGGGCGGCGGCGGCGCGGACCTCACGCCGCTGGAGAAAGCCGGCGTCACCGTGATGGGGCTTTATCCCGATCCGCAGCGCTACTTCGACCTGCACCACACCTCGGTCGACACGATCGACAAGGTGCATCCGCGCGAGCTGGAACTCGGTGCGGGCGTGCTGGCGGCCATGGCCTGGTACGTGGCGGAGCACCCCACGCCGTTGCCGCGCCCCGAAAGCGCGGAGAGCGCGCGCTAGAGTCGGGCTAACCGCGCGCGAACACGGCTGGACTGGCGCTGGAGAGCTTGCCACCCTCCAGCTCCAGCGCGCGCTCTGCGAGCACGCGCAGCGGCAGATTCCAGCGCGATTCGCCCTGCACTTCTTCCATGCCATGCAGGATGCCGGCCAGTTCCTGATCCAGTGCGGCAGCGCCGGTCTCGCTCCTCGGCAAGGGTCCTTCGAGCGCCTCGAGGATGCCCTGCACGTGGATGCGATCGATGTCGGTGGCGAGCATCACGCTGTCGCTCTCGGGGCCGCGCACCCAGGCCAGGAGGCGCGCGGCCACCAGCTCGTTGAGCACACGCTCCAGCGGGCGCAGCGAGACATTCATGTCCTTCGCCAGAGCGGCGCTGGTCCAAGCCTCGCGCCCGGCCATGGCGCGCGCCGCGATGCGCACCATCGAGCGCAGCGCCACGGACTCGCGCGAACGTACCGAGAGCGCCTGCGGGCTCTCCGGCCAGTAGCTCGGCGCACTCTGGTGCGCAAAGCAGACCTGCGCACCGAGCAGCACCGTGACCCACGAGATCTGGATCCACATCAGAAAGATCGGGAAGGCCGCAAAGCCCGAGTAGATGGCGTTGTAGCGTGCCACCCCGATTTGGAATTCCAGATGCGCCAGCAGCGTCAGCTGCCACAGCGTTCCGCCCACGATCGCGCCGAGAATCGCGGAAGGCAGCCGGGTGCGCGTATTGGGCATGGCCAGATACAGGAAGGCGAAGGCCGCCCAGAGCGAGAAGAGCGGCGTCAACTTGAGCAGCAGCCCGAAGAACTCGCCCAGCTGCAGCCTCTCCGCCCACTCCTGCATCACGGCCGAGTCCTGCGCCGCGGTCGTGATCGCCGTGGCGGTGAACAGCAGAATCGGCGTCACCACCACCATGGCGAGGTAGTCCGTCAGCTTGCGAACCAGACTGCGCGCGCGGCGCACGCCCCAGATCTCGTTGAAGCTCTGCTCGATGGTCGAGAGCAGCTTGACCACCGTGTACAGGAGGAACACCAGGCCGGCGGCACCCAGACCGCCCACATGCGTCTGATCCACGAAGGAGAGCACGCGCTCGATGGCATCGCGCATCTCGCTGGAGCCGACCTGCGGCGCAAAGCTGAACTCGCCGGGTGCCGCGGAATAGGGCACGATCGGCCCGAAGGTGCGATCAAGGAACGGCGTGATGGTCTGCTCGCGCAGCGTCTCGTAGAAGCCGAAGCCTTTTGCCAAGGCGAAGGCAAACGCCAGCAGCGGCACCAGCGACAGCACCGTGATGTACGTCAGAGCCGAGGCTCGGAACAGGCAGCGATCCTCGATGAAGCCGCGCGTGGCGAGGTACACGACGCGCAGGCTCATGTTGAACCGCCGTGCCCAGCCCGAGAGCGAGCTCAGATCCTTGGCGAAGATCTGTTCGCGATACCAGCGCTCGACACCCCGCACGGCCTTGCCCAGCGGCCCGGGCAAATCGACCAGATGACGCGAGGAGCGCTCCTGTGCCTGATCCGAATGCACCGACATGGCCTGCGAGGATGCCTGCCTTGGCGCGCCGATTCCAGCCCCTGCCTGCGGCCCCCCCCGTCCCGCTACAGGATCGGCTGCCGGATCCGCTGCCGGATCCGCTACCAGATCACGACATCGCGGGCGCTGACCGCCATCGGCGTGAACGGCGGCAGGTTGTTGACGTAGTTGAACGCCGTGTCGTAGCTCCACACCCGGTTGGGCGCGGTGTAGCGATCACCCCCGTAAACCCAAGCCCCCGTGGCCCACTGGTTGCGCCAGGTATTGACGAAGGAACCGGTGATCGTGGCCGTCTTGCCGGTCCAGTTCTCGTGGAAGCGGGGCAGGTTCTCAAAGCCGCCGTTGTAGGACCCCACCGACGTGTCGAGGTTGCCGCCGATCATCGCCACGTTGTAGGTCGTGTTGCCGGCCGTGGGCAGCGTGCCGCGCGTCTTGGAGTCGTTCCAGGTGTTGGAGAGCAGGTTGACTGCATCCCCGATGATGGCGGCACCCTTCTTGCTGTTCTTGTTGTAGTCGCCCCAGACATACACGGGATCCTCCGAGACCACGGTGAGCTTGGCCGGAAGGGTCGCGCCGTTCTTGAGACGGACTCCCTTGCAGTTGGTGCCGGTGCCTTGTCCGTACCAGGCGGCATACACAAGGCCGTTGGAAGGAAACTTGCCGGTCGCCTGCAGCAGGCCTATGTCCACCTGCACAAGCTTGATCTTGGTGCTCGAGCCGTTTGCCTGCCGGGCATCGTACATCTGCTGGATCGTCACGGCGGAGCTCACCGCCGCGCTGATGTCGTTGCCCGAGCCGTCGTAGGCCTTCCACGTGCCGTCGGGCTTGGCGAGAATGGAGAGGCCCGCATTGTCGTGGTAGAAGCCCTTGGAGTGCGTGCCCGTGCCCGGTGCCACGGCCTCGTAGGTGCTGGTGGCGGGGTTCCAGGCGTAGTCGCCGCCCTCGGCGGATTCGAACATCGAGACCGAGCCGATCTGCGGTGTCACGGCCTCCGTCACGCCGTGCGCGGAATCCTGCACGGTGCTGCCGCTGCCGCCGCTGTACGTGTCGGGTTCATCCCAGGTCTGCAGCGCCAGCGGCCCCCACGGGATCCAGTCGCCGGCATCGAACAGATCTCCATCGCCGTTGGCATCGTGCCCGAGGAAATCGTGGTCCAGACCGCTGGTGGTCGTGATGCCCAGATTCGTCATCTGGCCCTTCGATTGCATCACGTGATAGCTCGAAGGCTCGAGCGCATTGAACGGATTCTGCACCCAGTCGCGGATCGTGACCGTGCCCTCCGAGAGGCCGGGATTGTCCTTGCGGTTGCGGTGCACCTCACCCACGGCACGCACGTAGTTGCTGTCCAGCGTCAGCGTGCCGCCGCAATTGAGGTACATGTCCGCGTTGCTGTGGACCCGGCCGCGGATCGTCATGTTGGGACCGGGGTTGATCTCAAGATCATTCGTGTAGAAAACCGCGTACTGGAACAGCGGTGTGGCCTCGGCGTTGAGGATGCGGGCGGCCTCGGTTTCGACGCCGGCAATGTTCGCCCGCGCGCGCAGCTCGTAGCTGGTCACCAGCGTCTGGACGCCCTGCGCGTCCGTGACCGTGTCGGAGAAGCCCGTGGGGGTCACGCTCCACACGGCCGGATGACCGCCGATCTCCACCGTTCCCTGCGTGGGCACTTCACGCCAGTTGGCGATCGCCCCCTGGATCTCCTTCTTGGCGAGCTCCAGCGCACCTTCCGCGATGTACTGCGCCTCCTGCTGATGGCGCTTGTTGTTCGCCGTGCGGTCACTCACTCCGGCCAGTGTCACCAGCGTGGCGACCATCCCGGCTCCCACCACCGAGGCCATGGTCGCGTACATCAGTGCCACGCCGGCGCGACTGGAATTCAACGAGCGGTTCGGTTTCAAAATCATGTTCATCAATCCCTGTTGCGCAGCTGCACGGTCCATTCGCGGCTGAGGCGCAGGCTCCGGCCGCTTTCATCGGTACGCGCGAAGTCCATGCGCACGCGCAGCGCATCGAGAGGAACGGTGTAGCCCGAGCTGGCATTGTCATCGACCACGATCCGCCGGACGTGTCGCGCAATGGTCACGGGCTGTTCTCCATCCGCGGTGCGCAGCAGCCGGCCATCGTCACCCAGCTCGAGCCGGAAACTGCGCTCATCCCAGACGCGCTCGCCATACTCGTCGAGCACAGCGGTCGTCCGGCGCGTGTCAGGATCTTCGGTGAGCTCGGGCAGACGGTACACAGCGAGCCGCGACTGCCCGTCCGGACCTCCCGCGGCAAACTGCGGCCAGTCGGTTGCGGCTTCATCCGTGAAGAAGCCGGACTTGCGCAGATCGTGCGTGATCATCGAGCGGGCGCGAGCGGCCTCGACTTCCAGCGAGCTCTCCGCGCTGCCCTGCGCAGCGCGGCTACGCAGCCGGCCCACCGCCAGCGTGAGGCCTGCGCCCAGCGTGACGAGCACGGTGGTCGCAATGGTCATCTCGACGAGGCTGAATCCGCCCCGCTGCGGCTGTCTGCGGTTTCTCGCCATGATGTTCACCTTGCCTTGAGCGTGTGGAGTTCCATGCGACGCGTGCGTCCTCGACGGTCCTGGAAGACCAGGTCCAGTCGGATCACGAGCGGATCGGGATGAACCGAACCGACGACGCCCGGGTAGCTCGGAGTAATGGTCTGTGCCGCAAAGCTGCGATCCGTCCACGCCGCCAGAGCCGTTCCGGCGGGGAACTCGCTCGGAATCTCATCCGCTGGCAGGAGCAGCAGAGTATCCATGGCGCTCTGCAGGTCCGCGCTGGCCCGAGCCGTGTCCCGGCTGGTCTCCTGCAGCTGCCCTGAGTGCCATTGCGCACTGAGTGTGCCCAGCACGGCCACCATCAGCACCGTGATGGCGATCATTGTCTCGACCAGCGTAAAGCCGGAGCGACTCCGTGTATTTTTCCCCATTTCCTCCTCCCCGTTGCCTGCCATGACCAGCATCGGCGTGCGGAGGCACTGGTCTTGAAGGCTCTCAGGAAATATCCAACCGCAGCGGCTCCGGCCGCCCGACTCTCAGTACAGCTTGACGCCGCTGAGCTTCACGAAACGCTCCGCGCGGGCGCCGGTCTTCGTGCCGGCATGCTTCTTGGCAAGGCTTTCGGCCTTCTGGATATTCGCCGCATCGAAGGGCTTGGCGGAAGCGACACGGGCCACGAATGCCGCCCAAGCCTTGGAAGCCTCGCGCTCGGCCTTCAGCGCCGGATCCTCCAGACGCTTGCGCTCGAGTGCCAGCTCTCCATTGCCTTTGTGCGCCTTTTCGAGCTCGCCGAGCAGTTGATCGGCCTCTTCCAGCCGACCTTCCTCGATGCGACCGCGAACGCGCAGCAGGCCCTGCGTCAAGCGCGCCTTCGCGAGCTCGCCTTCCGGCTCCTTGGCGCGGATTTTCCGCGCCTTGGCGATCTCCGACGCGATCGTCTCCTCGAGCTTCTTGCCCAGATCACCCGGATAGCCCTGCATCAGAACCGTTCCGTCGATGCCGATCAACGCCACTTCCGGCAGCCCCTGTCCCACTGTGGGGATCGGGCGATCATGCGTCCACATGGCCGGGTTGCCCATCCACTTCATCTTCCAGGCGAAGGCTTCGGCGACATCCGGGCTGGTCCCCTGGCACTCCACGAAGATCACCTGCAGATCAGCCCCGAAGGTGTTCTGCGCCTTGACGGAGGCCGGCACGGACCCCCCGATGCAACCGGGTCAGTTCTTGCCCCAGAAATCGATCAGCACGGGCATGCCGCGCAGGTCGGAGAGCGAGCGGATGCCGTCACGGTGGACGGTGTTCGCCGAGAGCCGCGCGTCGACGGCCTTGGAGCCATCCGCAGCAGCAGGCACGAACAGGAGCAGCAGGGCAAGAAGCAAACGCATATGGGAAAGGCTAGCATCGATCCTCCCTCCTACGTAATCTGCTTGCGCAACTCTCATGAAAAACCACCTCCTTCTGCTGGCTGGCGTCGGTCTTCTGACAGGCGCCGCCTTCGCGCCCGTTGTCTTCACTTCCGCGGCTTTCCAATCGGACCTTCCGCCGGATCCCAAGCAGGCCCACGAGCAGGCCAGCAAGGCCAGCGTCAAGCTCGCACAGGCGATTGCCATCGCCGAGAAGGAAACCGGTGGACTGGCCCGGGCCGCGAGCTACAGCGGCACGAGTGCAGAGCTGGCCCGCGTCGACATCTACACCCCTACGGAGCACATTCAAGTGGACATCAAGACCAACAGCGGCGAAGTCGCCTCCAAGCAATCCATGCCTCGTTTCCCCGGTGCCCCGATGAGCGGGGAAACCGTCACCACCGCATCCGGTCTGATGTATTCGGATCTGGTGGTCGGCACCGGCCCGATGCCCTCCGGCCCCACCCAGAAGGTCAAGGTGCACTACACCGGCTACCTGCTCAACGGCACGAAGTTCGACAGCTCCGTGGATCGCGGCACTCCGCTCGACTTTCCGCTCAACGGCGTGATCAAGGGCTGGACCGAGGGCGTCGGCAGCATGAAGGTCGGCGGTAAGCGCAAGCTGATCATCCCCTACAACCTCGCGTACGGCGAGCGCGGCATGGGTCCGATTCCGCCCAAGTCGACGCTGGTCTTTGACGTGGAGTTGATCGCCCTCGTGCCCTGAGGCACAAGGCTTCGGGCGAAGCGGAATCCCAAGCAGCCATCCGAAAACAACCGCGCGGGGCGGTGCGTACGAGAAGGTCCGCACCGCCCCGCTGCTTGTTTCACAACGCTCGCCGTGAGGAAAGCGTCAGACCGCGCTCATTCTTCGTCGCCGAAGTCCGACCACTTGCCGCCGCGACGGCCGCCGCCATCGCCATCGCCGTCGAAGTCACGACGTCCGCGGCCACCGCGATCGCCTCCGCGATCACCACCGCCCCAGGAGCGGCCTCCACCGCCTCCCCCGCCTCCTCCATAGCCACCACCTCC
>SXGS01368571.1_pt1 | contig 21846 bp, 15 predicted proteins | sample 3174681 | NCBI WGS metagenome assembly SXGS01 (sample SAMN11356861, study PRJNA531348) | freshwater metagenome | isolation source: freshwater sample F1-80 | place: China: Fuxian Lake, Yuxi | collected 2017-12-25
CTGAGCGACCGGGGGATCATATTCACGACTGTCACCACCACGATTCAACCCTCCGCCGGGAGATCGTCCAGCAGCGTCAGTACCCGCTCTATGTCCTGTTCCGGGACGAAGTCGTGCGGCCCGAGCGCCGAGTAGACCGGTGGTGCCGTCGCGAATCCGCTGCGACCGGCCAATCGCAACTGCGGCGCGGACTCGCGATGCAGGAGGAACATTCCCTTCTGCCCCAGGTGGTACTTCGGGACCTGGCACCACCGCACATCGCGGCTGGATGGGAAGCGAACCACCACGGAGTCCTCGGAAGCACCCCGCTTGGTGGAATCTACCCGCACCACAGCGTCCATCCACTCCGGGTCGTGCTCACTCACCGGCTGAAATAGAGTCGGATCAGCAGCGGCGGCGACCGCCTGTTCCGGGGGCGCCTGGACGCTCGTAACCACGCCCGTGACGACTCCCTCCGCCTGCGCCAGTGCCCGGCGCAACTCTCGATCACCTGACGCCGACGCGGAACCACGCGACGCCGACGCAAGACCAGCCCGGGTTGCCCGGATCGGCTCGTGTCCCAAGGATTGCACAGCGAGACCCTCCCCGTAGAGCCACCCGTTGGTGTAGAACACGGCTTCCAGGCCCTCCCGCACCCGCTGCCGGCCCAGGAACTGAGTGGTGATCTCCTGCCCTGTCCAGTCGCCCAGCTCGGTGGGAGCGCTGAGCACTTCCTCGACGCGCACGACCCCGGTGCGCGTGGTCACCGGCACGGACGGCATGGTGGCGGCGCCAAGGCGCTGGACCACTCCGCGGAAAATGAAACGGGACCGGTCTGCCAGTTCCTGCGGTGTCATTGCAGCCATTGCACTCTCCCACCTGACGAACGCGAATCCGATACTGATACTAATGTATCACAGCAATGGGTTGCGCCAGGTCCCGGGCAAAGCGCCGGAGGATCGCGGCGGCAGGGTCCGGAGATTCTCTCCTGTCGGTGTTGCACCTCCGGAAGGAACTCCAACATTCATGTTGAACTGGAGATGGGCAACATCGCTTGAGGGCGCAGAGCGTTCAGCTCTCCCGCCACGGTGTTTTTTCGGTAGCAATGGCAACAATCCACGAACTTGCGGCGCTCCTGGCTTCGGGTGGCGCACCTTCGAAGTCGCATGACGACATTTACAGCGAGGTGACTCTCGATCGGGGGATGGCTTGGACGATGGACGATCTATTCGAGCGCAGCGTTGCTCTCGTGCGCCACCCGATCTATGCCGGAGGCCACAAATTCGACAGCGAGTCGTCCGAGGATGAGGGCAAGGACCCGCACTGGATGCTGCCCGCAGGCTCGATGTTTCGACTACGCCTCCGTGAGCGCCTGATCCCGCTGCACTGGCGGGGTTCCGATAGCGAGAAGGCCGATACCACTGCGCCAGCCCCCGGTAAGCTGCGTTTCGGCCGAGAGTGGGCCGGGACCGCAGAAGTATGTGACCCGTGCGTGCCCGAATGGACGGACCCGGACTACATCGGATTCATCCATACGCATCCGCCGTTCGAGGGCGCTCACGACCTCTGCTTCAGCGTCGCGGATCTCCAGTTGTTGTTACGATGCCCGGAAATCCGCCTGATGATGATACAGAGCGCGACCCATCGCTACCTTGTGTGCAGGACCAAGACCACCCTGCACGTGGTGCCTCAGGAGGTACAGCAGTCCTGGAAGCGCGCACTCCCTATCCTGGAACAACACCACGGAGCGGGCAATTGGGACAGGTATGCCAAGAATGCTCGTCAACTTGCATTGAGTACTTGCCGGGGGCTCCAGATGGCGCTTTACGAGAGCCCAAGGTTGCCCACTTGCGCGGGCCAACCGTGCGAGGCGTTGACGCTGCTCAGAAAGGTTTGAATGATGCATCCCCATGTGAGTCTGTCAGTCGTAAAGCGGTTACTCCCACCGGGCACGCCGTGGGTGGATCTCGACACGGAGTTGCCGACTTCCACACTCAGCGCCGAGCCCTCGCACGACGAAGCGGCGGAAAGCCCCGCACAGGCGGACACTCGGTTTGTCACCCGGTTTTGGGGGCCGCTCTGCGGAATGGCGCAGGCGTGCCTCCGGTCCCGGGCGCTGGCCGAACGGGCGGCACGCTCGGTGTTGGCGGGACGCCGCGCACAGATCGAGCGCGGAGAGCCGGGGGAATGGTACTGGTTCGAGGCAATGCTCGCATACCTTTGCGCGTCCGCTGCACTGGACGCGCCCGGCTCCGACCTGGATGTGTGGCGAGCGTGGGCCCGATTGGCGCCCGACACCCGAGTTCTGCTCGGCCTCCGATTCCTGGACGACCTTTCCCCGCGAGAAATCCATCAGCAGTGGCCCGCTCGGTGGGGGGCCGATGCCGACGCGGTCTGGACCGCCTCGGATCGCGCGGTGGCCGAGGCAAGACAGGAGTTTGAGCGAGCCGGATTACTGGCGCCGATCGCCGAAGGCGAGGATGACTCCGAGTACGACCCCGAGGCCGTGTCTCTCCTCTGCCAGATCGCCGGTAGTGTGGCACAACACGCCCAGGCGGCCCCGCTGCCCCCCGCCGCCGAGCCGCTCACTGATAGCCCCATCCCCGAGTGCGATCGCTCGTCAGTGCGGCAGTTCCTCGAACGCCGGGGCCTGACCGCCAGCACCAGTTCCGACCGGTTCCTTGACGCATGCGATTCCGTGTTGGGCGAGAGTCGGGCCCACGTTTGCCTCGGCGAACTCCTGGACCGGGCCTACGTGGCGTTGTTTTCATTGGACAGCCCTGCGTGGAAGGCGGCCGGGACGCGCCGGGCCGAAGGGTGGCGCCCGTTCCTGGAGGCATTCGCTCTCTCCACATACATGAGCCCGGCGGGCCAGCCGATCCCCGCGGCAGCACTCTACCGGGCGCTGCGAACCAGCGACAACGTGCCCCCGCTCGTGGTGCGGAACGAGCAATCCCAGTCCGAGTTCCGCGCCCTGACATTTGAGGAAACCCGAAGCATCACCCGCCAGCAGCGCTCGGACATGCTGTTGGACGAACTGGTACGTGCCGAAGTGCTCCGATCCGTTGCGACGGGGTCGGGAGGCTATTGCTGGGCGTCACCCCTCCTCGAAGCGTACCACGCCGCCGGCGCTTTGACCGACCCCGCATCGTTGGCCGGTGTAGTGCTGCCGAGGCGCCCGGCCACCCGGGCGCCGGGGGACGAACTTCTGGTGCTCGCACTCCTCCACGAGCGACTTGTCGGCAGTTCCGGCCTGGGCACCCTCATGGAAGCAAGTGAGGTTCCTGCCGCGGCCCAGCCGTGGCTGAGCGGCCTGGCAGCCCGCGTCCTGTCCGCGTGGCCCGGAGAGGAAACCGATGGCGCCATTCCCCCCCGCATCCGGGAACAGACGGCGGACGCTTTGGCCGCAGCAGCAGTCATCTGGACGTGGGATCAGGAAGGAGGCCCGGAGGCGGCCCTCATACGGGGTCTCGACGCCACCAGTCCGCCGGGATTGCGCGCCGGGGCGGCATTTGCCGCCGCCGATGTGTGGGACGCCGACTCGGTTTCACCAGTTGTGGCGCACAAGTTGGGAAGGCTGCTGGGCGATCCGCAGCCATTGGCGCGCGACGCCGCAGTCATTGCACTTGCGCACTGCGCGCGCAGCGCCGACTTACAACTCAGCGCGGAAGTCGCGGGACTGGTGCGACGATCAACTACACGAGACGCACTGCGGGCACTATTGGTGATTCACCGACACAACCTGCTGATGGACGAGTCCATCCTGGAAGACCTGTACGAGCAAGCCTCGGGTGACCTCAGGACGCTGCGCGCGTGGGGAAACCTGCCTGTGCCGGCGTCCGTGACTATCAGACTCGAGGAGCAGCGCGCTTCACCGCACCTTGCGGAGCGACTTCGGGCCATTCATCAGGCAAGTTTTCTCCCCTGGGATCCGAGTCATCTCAGCAGTTGGGTGGACGCAGCGTGTGCGCACTTCCACAGCTTGCCGTGGGGAGAGAAGGAGAACCACGAGCTGGCTGAGCACCGACTGATGACGGCATTGGCCGGCCTGGCGCAGCAATGCCCCGGTGATGCAGGCGTTCTGGCAGACCGACTCCTGGCGGCATTGTCGAGACCGAGTGAGGAACATGACGTACCGAATCTATACTGCCTCGCCGCGCTCGCGACCCACTGTACGCGCCCGGATGACCTGAATGCGCTGATCGTCAGACTTCTGGACCATCCCGCGCATGGGATCATCACGGCAGGGCTCGCCATCACGGAACGCATTCCTCCGAGCCTGTGGGGCGCCGATCTGCGCCAGACGCTCAAGACGATGGCAGAACGGCCAACCCGCTATTCGGCCGTAGGAGCGGAAGTTGCACAGATTCTGAGTCTGGAGAGTTCGTCAACACATTTCTCCCAGACTCCCGGTGTCGACACCTTATCCCAGGGCCCCGGCTCGGCGATGATGAACGGTCACCCCCCGAAGGCAACGCTGGACACGGTGGGTAACCGCGTGCCTGAACGTAACGGACGCGTCAACCAGGGACTCAGGGGCTGTGTGCTCCACACCAGTTCTGTCCAGTGCGAGCGGCGCACACTGTTCGCCGAGCCCGACAACGACCATGCGAAGCCGGAGCGCCTCGCGGCGGAGGTTCGCGCACGCGCCAACGTGTAGGAGCAACCAGAAATGCAGTTCGGATTCGAGACCGTCCTTTGGGGCGATCCGTTCCAGACACCGATTCCGCAGGTGTTCGACCTAATTCGTCAAGCGGGTTTCGAGGGTGTAGAGTACGGCCAACAGCCACGAGCAGCGCGGCGCTGCAAGGTGCGAACCTGCGCAGATCTTGCGCGATTGGCCGGAGATGCGGGGTTAAGGTTGGTCGGACTCGGAACCGGTAGCGCTCGGACATACGACCGGTTTTGCGGGTCTGAACGCGGACAGTATCTCATCTGCTACAACTGGACGCTGGAATTCCGTGAACTACTGGACAAGGGGTACAGGATCGCGCTTCACCCCAGAGTATTCCGAAGTATTCAGCGCTTCGCTGATGTAGCCGGAATTCTGGAAGATCATCGAGAATCAACCCAACTTGGCGCGATCCTCGACACCGCGCATCTGTATCTGGCAGGCGAGAATCCTGTTGCAGCCATTCGTGATTTCGTCGCTCAGTTCGGCACCGACCGCCTGTTCGCCGTCCACCTCAAGGACTGGACAGGCGAGTTTGGCCGCTCGCTCTACTGGCACACACGTGGCTTCACCCGTTTGGGCGCGGGGGAGGTTCCCGTGCTGGAGGTGCTACAGGCACTTCGAGACCTCGAATATGTCGGTCCGGCAGTGGTAGATCTGGACAATCTCTGGCTGGACCCGCAGCCGACACTTTTCCAGTGCGCGGAGTGGCTCCACGACCACGGGTTTCTTAACCCTCTGCCGACAATGCCGCAACTGACCGGCCGTCGCTCTGGACGGCGAGTTCTCTCCCTCAGTGCACCACACCGAGAGGATTCTGCAATGCAGCAGGGAGACCAACTGTCGCGCATTGGGTCGGAACAAGACGCGAATCTCCACCCGAGCCCCTTTGTACCCATTGCAATGGCTGCGGACCTGAAACTCTGGCGCGCAATTTTGCGCGCAGCCAGGCCTCCGGCCGGTCGATTCTATTCACTCGTGGTGGACGCACTCTACGAATGGGGCGACTCGTTGGACTCGGTCACGCTGCGTGTGTGTGGACAATCGCAGAACACGTTGCGACTTCTCGCGTGGCGGACGGCATCGAAGAGGCAGCCGGAGCTGGTTGTTCCCATCTCAACCTCGGCGAGTGGCGTGGCGCTTGAGGAAGGCGCTGCTGTGGTTCGATTTCCCCCAACTCGTCTGCCGGCCAGGCGCAAGTTCTATTCCGACGGAAGTACCTCTCCTCCGACGGAAGAGCATGAGCTTATCACTGTTCCCATCAGGGTCTCAGGAAGCCCAACGTTCTTTCATTTACTGATCAATTTGTACCGCACGCCGCAGAGCCGCATGCTCCCTACCCGTCCCTTGGCGGAGGCATCCCATGTCATTGGTCTTGCTTGCGATTGGGTACACGATGCTGAATGTTCTGCGGCAGTCGCCGCCGTGCATCGCCTGGTGAGTGAACTCCGCGCGCAGCCTCTGCCCGCTTTTCTAGAGGCAGTGTGTACTCTGGTAAAAGAGCGGTTGGTGGTTTGCGCTGGCGTGAGCATGTGGATCCCTGATGCGGCGAACGAACGCCTGGAGATGGGGGGAGACATCGGAACCCGGTGGGATCCGACCGTGACGGAGTGCTTCTACGTACGGGGACAGGGGCTGACAGGCTACTGCTGGGAGCACAAGGAGGTTCTTCTTGGGATCGAGCAGGATCTCCGTCATCAGTTCGGAAAGCAAGCCCCACGATCGCGCGATAGTGGCTACGACGACACCAACTGGATCTTGTTCGTACCGTTGGTAGACGACAAGGGGGTGGTTCAGGCCATCATCCGCTGCAACGACAAGCTGCAAGTCCCACATTCGAATACCCGCGGGATGTTTTCGTACGAGGATGCGTCAGTTGTGGATGCAGTGGGTCAGGCAATCATTCCACACATTCGGGAGGTGCGGGCGGAGACGGCAAGAGCTCGGCGCCTCGGCGAGCTGTCGCACGAACTTCGGCGTCCGGTCAGTTCGATCCTGGGACATTCGCAGACTATGCTGGATACGCCCAACCTTCCGGAGGAATTGCAAGGCGCCGTCACGAAACTTCGACGCCGCACGCTTGAATTTCAGCTTCTCGCTCAGAACGCCGAACTGGTTCGCAGCTTTCCGCACCCGGTCTCAGTTCAGCAGACGCCACTGTCGGTCGCGCAGGACGTGGTGGGTCCGGTGCTCCGGGAGTGGGAACCGATCTTGCGGGCACGCGGTTTGCAGTCGGGCGACGTGTGGGACCCTACAACCGAGACTGTGCCGGAGCTATTCCTCGACGGTGCGAAGCTGGAACTGGTGCTCAAGAACCTGCTGCACAATGCCCTCCGTGCGACTGAAGACTCCCCTCGCGTTCAGGTTTCGTGGCATCAGCGCGCGGACCAATTCGAGCTGGTAATTCGGGACTGGGGACGGGGTCTGCCCGGCGGTGAAGTGAGCGCCCTGGTCCGGCCGGGCGTTTGTGATCCCGAAAGGCCTGGGGAGTCCCTCGGCCTCGGTCTCTGGGTGGCGGACCAGGTAATGCAGGCCCACGGTGGCCGCATCGAGTTCCGCAATTCCGCGCACCCGACCGAAGTCGTGCTCGTCTTTCCCCTCGAGCGGGCTCGTCGGCCCCATGGGGTCACCGCGGTCGCCGGCCCGGTCCGATCGCACAGCAAGAAGGGCGTGTACCCTTCCGGAAGCCGACTCCGCTTCGGGTTCAGCACGATCGCATGGGGTTCCCGCTTCGAGAGTCGGGAGCAGCTCGAAGCGGCTCTCGGTTCCATCGCGCGGCAAGGATTCTCGGGGGTCGAGTTCTTCCAGGGTCCCGGGGCAATTGGGGGAATCGGCAGTATTCACGATCTCCTGAAGGTACTCGGGAAGCACGGGTTGGAATTCATTGGGATGTTCGGTGGCACCGACGCCGAACGGCGCACCTTCTTCGCTGGAAGCAATACGAGCACCTGGTACTGGGCCACCGTTCAGTGGGATCAGGATCGCAATGACGCGGAGTCTGCTCCGTTTGCCTCGGCAATCCACGCCCACGCATTCCGGCCCGGCCTCCAGCATCAGGCGGCGGTGGACTTGCTGCGGCGCGACCGCGGGATCCGGTATCTCCCTGACACCGCACACCTTCTGATGGAAGGGCACGATCCGGCTGATGAGTTGAGAGCACTGTTCCGGGAGGAGTTCCGTCGCGACGACGGATGCCGGCACCCGATCGCGGCCGTGCATCTGAAGGACTGCCGCATCGGTCCGGGCCGTATCTCCCACCGGTATCCCCGAGGGTTTACCGAATTAGGTGAGGGGGACGTACCTCTGCAAGGAGTCCTTCACGTGCTGGAGGAAGCGCAGTTTGACGGTTGGGTCGTCGTCGAGGTCAACGTTCCCACCCTGGACGTAGAGCACAGCCTTGTACAATGTGCGAACTTCCTCCGAGCGCAGGGATACCCCCTCCGGATCCGTCGCGAAATCCCGCTGTCCGGTCCAACGACAGCGGAACCCGTAGTGGACCCGGCGCTGGAGAAGGATTGGGTGACGGCGCTGCTGGAAGCATCGGTGGAGGAACCACGGGAGTGTTACCGACAGATCCTTGAGGCGGCCTGCAAGCTCTTTCATTGCAAGATGGCAACCTGGGCGGTTTGCAGCTTGCAAACGGACGAGTTGACCGTTGCGGCCATCTACCCGGCTGCGGTTGAGAAGAAGTTGACTCACCGCACATTCCTGGCCCGCGGGTCGCTGTCCGAACCGGCAATTCGTTACCATCGGGTAGAGTTCGTGGAGGGTCTGGAGGTTGAGGAAAAGCGACGAAAGCTGGTGCACCGGGAACTGGTGGAGTCGTTGGGGGTGACAATGATGATCATTCTCCCAATCCTGAACACATACAATCCACACCACGTTCGCTGTGTACTGCAGCTCTACCCGTCCGCGGACTGCCCGGCGCTGGAAGAACGCCAGTGGTTTCGGTTGGCCCAGATGGCAGCGCGGGCCGTGGAGGCGAGTGTGGAGTCGTGCTGCGCACGGCTGGTGGCCCGGGTCCAGTATCTCGCTGTGAAGCACCCGGACCTGGAAGGGTACCTGCAGGCACTCGTCTGCCTGGTCAAGAGCACACTGGATTGTAATGTGGTCACTCTGTTCCTTGTGGACGCGCTCGCGCGGAAATTGGAGTGCCCGGACGGCGGGTCCACGAATCTCACCTGGTGGAGCAAAGCAAAGAGGGATTACTACATGGGCGAACGTTGGACTGCGGAGACCTGGAAACGTAAGCGGCCGATCATCTACCGTCGAGACCCGTGTCATCCGCCACTGGAGGTTCGGTCGTCTGACCTGCCTGACGGCTCGGAGCCGGATTCGGTCCTCCTCGCACCGGTGTTCGACCATCGTGGCGGAGTGGTCGGCGTCATTCGCTGCTCGAATGGGATCGAGCCAAGAGCGGCACTGGGTCTCAAGGGGTTCACCGACGAGGATCTCGCACTGCTGGAAGTCATCCTGCGGACGGCGGTAAGTCACATTCTGTTCTTACGGGGAGTCGAGCGGCGCAAGGAAGCCCGACCGGGGCTCCAACACGTGCTGAAGCAGCCAGTCAGCGCTATGCGTAAGGATTTGGACGATATTCGTACGTGTCAACGGCGCCTCTGCTGGTGGTGGCCGCATCCGTACCCTCTGGATGTACAGGCCTGGTGCTCGCGCCTGGGCCAACTTGCGGAGCAAGAAGCGGACGTAACGGTTGGCGGGTTCCTCAACCGATCTCAGGTTCATCTCTGCAAGGATGTGGTCGTTCCGATCGTGACGCAGATGAAGCAGGAGTTGGAAGGGCGGGACATTCTGGATTTTCGCTTCGACTACAACGGCCTGCGGAGCTTGCCCGATTTCGAGGGCGCCTGTCTCGTGCATCTCCACATCGTCATGTTCAACCTGCTGGAGAACGCGGTGAAGTATGCGCATCCGACAAGAGAACGGGTGAGAGTCGAGCTGGATTGGGAACCGCTGGGGGACGATTACGCGATCAGCATTTCCGACGACGGCATCGGCATCCCCGCCGACTGCCAGGAACGTGTTTTCGAGAAGGAGTTCCGGGGGGAAACGGCCAAAAACCTCGACAGGGAAGGCCAGGGACTTGGCCTCAACTTCGTACGGGAGGCGATGGCTCGGCTCGGAGGACGGGTTGCGGTAACCCACTGTGCGGAGCCGACCACCATCACTCTCTACATTCCCGCCGCGTTAGCGGCCCGAGGGCCCGAGTAACATGGGAAACATGGGTGCAAAGATCTGGTTGTTCGACGAAGAACGCGAGACTACGGAGAGTTACGCAGGTGCCCTTGATGAGGTGGGCCTTGACGTGCGGCGCTTTTTCGCTGCAGACACGATTGTCGAGGCGGCAGAGCGTGACCCGACACCTGATGGTATCGTTCTCGACATCATGGCGCCCGGCGGCAAGACATTCTCAACCAGGGAAACGAAAAACGGGAATCGCACTGGTTTGCGGATCTATGACCGTCTCCGCAGTGGCGGGTACGCGAAACCTGTGTTCTTCCTGACCAACCTGGCGGAGTGGATGGTCCGGGAAGAGCTGCCGCGCGGTGACGAGTCCCGCGTGCTGGAGAAGATTCACTATCTTCCGCGCAATGTCGCACAGATAGTGAAAAACGCCATCACTCCGAAGCCGGAGTTTGAGCGGTGCCTGAGGCGCTTTTGGGACCTACAACCCGGCTGGTACGGCCCGCACTCAACGGTCATCGGATACCTGCCGGTGAGCCGTGCCCTGGAATTCCTGCGGCCCGTTGTCGGACGTCAGTGTGAGGAACCGCACGTATTCCCGACGCCCGCAGGAGGCGTGCAATGTGAATGGCACGCAGAGGATGGCAGAAAGCTGATTCTGGAGTGGGATCGGGATGGGATCGTGACCTGGTGGTGCGGAAGTCGCGCACATGTTGAGGGAGAAGGACTGCGCAGTGCCCACGGCTTCGAGTTCGAAGCCATCCGCAGTGATCTGAGCAGTGTGGGTGCTCTCCGCCCATGTGGGAGGACCGAAGAGTGATGAATGATGGGGGACCCTCCGACGAACAACTCGTTTGGTTACTTGCTCCGCGGGAATTGCTGTACCAGGACCGCCACGAGAACAAGTGGCGTGCGAGTGAAATCGCTTTCCGCAATTTGCCTCCTCCGCCATTGCAGAACGGTTCGACGGCTGGCGAGCCCCCGGACCGCCTGCGGGTTGCGCTCCCTGCGCCCGGGACTCTTCGGGCAGGGCCAAATCACTATCTGGGCCAACACGCCAACGGCGCCGCTGTAGCGCAGTTTCTGGTGGCAGACGCCCGTGAGTTGCGACAGGTGGTGGCGCAGGATCCAAACGGGAGCAGCCCAGAAGACGGATTGGTGATCGGGGCGAAGCCACGAGGCGTACGGCTCGAACTGGCGGCGCGGAGCGTGATACTGCCGCATCCGCCGCGCGGATTGGGATAACCGCGGCTGCGCGGTCCCTGCCGGGGTCAGAGATACTCGGCGGGGACCACGCAGGCGGGGTCAGAGGAGGTCGGCCGGAACCACGGCGCCGGCACAGAGTTTCCGCAGGGCGGTCACGGCGCGGAATACCCGAAGTTTCGCCGCGATCGGGGAGCAGTTCAGAGTCTGTGCCACCTCCAGGATACTGCGCTCCTCGAAGTAGCGCAGCCGCACCACCCGCTGATGGCACTCCGGGAGCCGTCGCACGAGTTCCAACATCGTGGAGCGCCGACTTTCCAGTTCTAGCGGCGCCAGTGGGTCGTCGCTGCTCGGAGGAAGTGCGAGATGCGGTTCCAACGCGCAGGTCTTCAGATGCTGGCGGCGCAGGTAGTCAATGGACACGTTCGCAGCGATTCGATACAGCCACGATGTCATACTCGCTCCCTGAAAACGGGCGAGGTTCAAATAGGCGCGAGTCAACGTCTCCTGGGTCAGGTCGTCGGCGTCTTCGGCACTGAAACCGCGACGGCGGATGAACTTGTAAATGGCGCGGCGATGCAGGGGCAATGCCGCAGCGAGTTCCGGAGCGGTGAGCGTCGCGCGTTGCTGTCCGCAGTGATCGGCGCCGGAGACCGGCGCGGGAGCATAGCCGACCATTAGCGGGCTCCTTCCAACTGCAATTCGTGTCCGGTCGCTCGCCGTGTCCCCCGTCGGGAACGCTTCGGGGCAAGGGGATTGGTCGCGGACGGACGCGTCGCTCGGGTGACCGCCCCGGTCGGTGCGGGATCAGGCAGGCGGGTCTGATTCCAGATTGGAAGGCCGGCCTGGCGGAAACGGGTCGTGGAGAGCGGGGCGCTCGCAGCCGGGAACGCGAATTCCTGCTGCCCGCCCTCCGGTTGGCGCCTCCCACTTTTGGCGCGTGTGTCGCTTCCGGTCTGATAGCCCAGGATCCGGCGTGCGGCTGGAGCCGGGCCTCCCCAGCGACTGCTTGCGCGACCAGGCTCGGCGGGACCCGTCACCGGAGCAAAGGAGGCGGTAGAGCTGTGGTGCGGCTGCGTGGCGCCCTGACCGGCCGCGTGGAAGCCCCACCACCAAGCGCTCCCGATGGCTGCGAACTGAACCCCAGCGAGCGCCACGCCCGCCGCCCAGGGCCAGAAGCCGCGCGGGCGGTAGGCCGGCGGCATCGCGGGGATGCGGCGCATCACTGCCTCAGTGAGAAACTCGGGTGCGGGCGTAGCATCCGCCAAGCCCTGCAGCGCGAAATTCACATCTTCCAACGCGAGGCACTGCTCCCGGCATGGGGCGCACGAACGCAGGTGGAGCTCCACCTTCCACCGTGACCACTGCGGAAGTTCCCCATCCAGGTAGGACGACAGCCGGTTCTGAAACCCCTCGCACGTCATTCAAGAACTCCTCCGGCCCGCGGTCGAAACTGAGGGAGAAACCCGGGCGAACGCGCGGTCCGCCGCGGATTCGGGCTGCAGTAGGGTGCGCATCCGGAGCCGCCCGCGGTGGATCCAGGTCTCTACGGTCGATTCGGGCACCCCGAGCAAGGCAGCAATCTCGCGGTAGGGCAATCCCTCGAGCACCCGCAGCACGAGCGCGGCACGGTAGTGGGCGGGCAGGCGGGACATGGCCTTCCGCATCGCCTGCGTCTCACTACGAGCGATGATCTGTTCTTCAGGGTTGCGCTCCGTGCTGACTAGATCGCAATCCAGCTCTTCCAACGACAGGTACCGGTGGCGTTGACGCAGCAGTGTGAGGCACTGATTGACGAGGATCCGGCGCAGCCAGGCGCCGAAAACGCCCCGTCCGCGGTATTCACCGAGGGCGCCGTAAGCTTTCAAGAAGGCATCCTGGACCGCGTCGGAAGCCTGGTCGCTATCCGAGAGCATGCCGGCCGCGAGACGGTGCAACCGCTCACGGTGGCGTTCGACGAGCTGCCGGAAGGCATGCTCATCGCCCAGGAGGGCCTCGTGTACCAGAAGATCGTCGGGAAGCATAGTGGGGGAGACTGACCGGGCGCGTAGTGTCATGATAGACGACCTCGCGCCCGGCTTCTTGCACTCAGTTTGTGTGCCCTCCCACTCCCGATGGTTCGATCCTTTCAGCAGTAGTGTCGGGCGATGAAGTCGTTCTGGATCCAGAACAGCTTCTGATAGGCGCGCAGGGTGCGCGCCGTGGTGGCAGGGTCCATCCCGACGCTGAGCAGTGTCTCCGCCAGCAGGTCCGCAAGGAGACCCATCAGCGCGTTCATCTGCACCAGCGGCACGTGAATCTCCGGATTGCCCGCCGCCGCCGTGTGGATTCGCCCTACCATATCGAGGTATTGGACCATCTTCTCGTCGTACGAACGGCCCAGGATCTGCATCAGATACCGGACGAGGTGCTCCTTGCGAAACTGAATCTGCGGATGCTCGGTAGTGAGTTCGTCCAGATTCACGGGCGTGGGACCGTTGCATCCGTGCTGCGGTTGCAGGAAGTGCCGGGCAGTCGCGGTGTAGCCCAGCAACTTCCGGTACGTCGCCTCCACCAACTCAGGAATCAGCGGCCCGACGTACGGGGCACTGGACTGAATCGCCGCGGCGTCCTCGGGACCAAACCCGATGAACTCGCTGAGATACTCGTACCGGTACTGGATGTCCTGTTCCAGTCTCTGTTCGTCCACGTGCTGCATCGGTGTTACGCAGCGAGTTGCAGCAGGGCCTGCGGCGGCTCGGGCTCAATGATCTTCAGGTCAAACCGCTCCTGAAGGATCTTGAAGACGTTCGGAGTCACGAACGCGGGTGCTACCGGTCCCACCCGAATTCCCTTCACCCCCAGCGCGAGAAGAGTGAGCAGCACTGCGACTGCCTTCTGCTCGAACCACGAGAGTACGATCGTCAGCGGGAGGTCATTCACCCCGCACTCGAACGCCTTCGCCAGCGCCAGGGCGACCTGAATTGCGCCGTAGGCGTCGTTGCACTGCCCCATGTCCAGGAAACGCGGGAGGCCCGCCACCGTGCCGTAGTCGTGGTTGCGAATCCGGTACTTGCCGCACCCCAGGGTCAGCACAACGGCTTCTTCGGGGAGGCCGTGCGCGAGCTTGGAATAGTAGTTGCGGCCGACCTCTGCCCCGTCGCACCCGCCGATCACGAAGAAGTGCTTCACCTGGCCGGACTTCACTGCCCCCACAACCGCATCGGCGAGACCCACTATGACCGAGTGGTGGAACCCGATCGTGCTGTCGCGCACCTTCCGTTCGGGCAGTGGCGGGAGCGCCTTCGCCTGCGCGATCACACTCGAAAAGTCATTCGACCGCAGGCGGCGGCCCCCGGGCACCGCGGTCACGCGGTTGGTGAAAAGCCGATCCTTGTACGTGTCGGGGGGGATGAGCACGCAGTTGGTGGTGGCCAGAATCGGACCGCTGAACAGCGGGAAATCCCAGAGCTGGTTTTGCCACGGCCCGCCGAAATGCCCGGCCAGGTGCGAATGGGCGCGAAGTCCCGGATAGCTGTGCGCCGGGAGCATCTCACCGTGGGTGTAGACATTCACTCCCTGCCCGGCGGTCTGTTCGAGCAGATCGCCGAGATCAACCAGGTCGTGTCCCGTTACGAGAATTCCCGGACCTGCCTTGGTGCCTTCGTAGACGGTCGTGGGAGCCGGTGTCCCGAAGCGCTCGACGTGTCCCTCATCGAGCATCTGCATCACCCGCAGGTTCTGGCGGCCGCACTCCAGCACCAATTCGAGCAACGACTCGAGGTCGAAGTTGACGTTGGTAACCGTCGAAAAGAGCGCCTCCTCCACGAATGCGTCCACATCTTCGTCCACCTTCCCGAGGCGACGCGCGTGGTGCGCATAGGCGGCCATTCCCTTGACGCCGTAGAGCAGCGTTTCCTGGAGCGACTGCACATCGGCGTCCTTGCCGCAGACGCCGATGTCGGTGCAGCCTCGGCCGCCCTGAGTCTGCTCGCACTGATTACAGAACATTGTTGTGGCTCCACACATGCATGGCGACTGCGCTCCCCAGTGAGATCAGTGACCCGCACGCACGGGAACGGCATCTTTCCGCCCCACTGGGTAGGCTACCCATTCCTTTTCGCCCTGCACTGGCGGTTTCGAAAACGACGGGCGAACCAGGCGGCGAGATTGCGGGGAAGGTTCTGCAGGCGTGCACGGCCAACGGTAGCCCATGCCGCAAGAACCATCCTTTGATCCCGAATTGCAGCGCCTCGCAGAAGATTCCCGGCGAGAACAGAACTGGAAACGCTGGGGGCCGTACCTCTCCGAACGCCAGTGGGGGACGGTGCGGGAAGACTATTCGGCGAGTGGGAACTGCTGGGACTACTTCCCGCACGATCACGCGCGGAGCCGTGCCTACCGCTGGGGCGAGGATGGTCTCCTCGGCATTTGTGACCGCCAGTGTCGGCTCTGTTTCGCCGTGGCACTCTGGAACGAACGCGACCCGATCCTGAAGGAGCGCCTGTTCGGCCTCACCAACTCCGAGGGAAATCACGGTGAGGACGTGAAGGAGGAGTACTTCTACCTCGACGCGACACCAACCCATTCGTATCTGAAGGGCCTCTACAAGTACCCCCAGGCCGAGTTTCCCTACGCGCAGCTCGTGGCCGAGAACGCGCGCCGTGGGGTCCACGAGCGGGAGTTCGAACTGGCAGATACCGGGGTGTTCGATGAGGGCCGGTACTTCGACGTGGGGGTGGAATACGCAAAGGCCAGCCCCAACGACCTGCTGATCCGAATCCGCGTCACCAACCGGGGGCCGGAACGGGCCCCGGTCCATGTGCTGCCGACGCTCTGGTTTCGCAATACGTGGTCCTGGGGCTGTTTGCACGAGGGCTGCTGGCCGAAGCCGGGCTTTCGCCTCCGGCCCGACGGTTCCGTGCGGGCCCGCCACGCCTCCCTCGGCACCTATCGCTTCGCTGCCGACCCTGCTGCCGGAGACGGGGCCCCGACCTGGCTGTTTGCCGATAACGAGACGAATTCGCACCGGCTTTTCGGCATCCCGGGTCCGGACTATCCCAAAGACGCCATCCATGACTACGTCGTCCACGGACGCGCCGACGCGGTAGATCCGACAGGTTCCGGAACCAAGGCCGCAGCGCACTTCCGCTTGCTGCTCGATCCGGGCGAGACACGCGTTCTTCAGGTACGACTCGCACAAGAAGATCTCTGGCCGAGGGAGCCGTTCGGGACCGAGTTCGGCGCCGTTTTCGCCGACCGTCTTGCGGACGCAGATCAGTTCTATGCTGCCCGGATCGCCCCGTCGGTCCCGGAAGCAGCCCAACGGGTGATGCGCCAGGGGTACGCCGGCCTCCTCTGGACCAAGCAGTTTTACCATTACTCCGTCCGGGACTGGCTCGACGGTGACCCCGAGCAGCCGGTACCACCCACCGTGCGCAACTCCGGCCGCAATCGAGACTGGGGGCATCTGTTCAATCGAGACATCATCTCGATGCCGGACAAGTGGGAGTATCCCTGGTACGCCGCGTGGGACCTGGCGTTCCACATGATCCCGTTCGCTCACCTCGACCCGGAGTTTTCGCGCGAGCAGCTCATCCTGATGCTGCGCGAGTGGTACATGCACCCCAACGGGCAGATTCCCGCCTACGAATTTGCGTTCAACGACGTGAATCCACCGGTGCATGCCTGGGCCGCCTGGCGCATCTACAAGATCTCCGGGGCACGCGGACAGCGCGATCGGCTCTTTCTTGAGCGGGTCTTTCAGAAACTGCTTCTCAATTTCACGTGGTGGGTCAACCGGAAAGATCGGGACGGACGACACCTCTTCGCCGGCGGCTTTCTCGGACTCGACAATGTCGGGGTGTTCGACCGGTCGCAGCCACTCCCCGACGGGGGTTGGCTGGAGCAGGCCGATGGGACCGCCTGGATGGCCTTCTACTGTGAGGAGATGCTCTCCATCGCACTCGAACTTGCTTCCGAGGACCCCGCCTATGAGGACGTGGCTTCCAAGTTCTTCGAGCACTTCGTGGCGATCGTGGACGCGCTGAATCACCTTGGGGGCACGGGCCTCTGGAACGAAGAGGACGGCTTCTATTACGATCGGATCACTCACGACCACGCTGAGTGCCCGGTGCGTCTCCGTTCGATGGTGGGGCTCATCCCGCTCATTGCAGTAGAGGTGCTCGACGAGGAGGTGCTCGCCCGGCTGCCCGGCTTTCGGAAGCGAATGGAGTGGTTCCTGGAGAACCGGCGCGACGTGGCGCACCAGATCACCTATATGGAAGCCGAGGGGGGGCAGGCCACCGGGAGGCGCCTGCTGGCGATCCCGTCCCGCGAGCGCCTCGTCCGCGTGCTGGGCTACCTGCTCGACGAGGACGAGTTCCTGTCGCCGTACGGCATCCGCTCGCTCTCGAAGGCGTACGAGAGCCGGCCGTTCGTGCTTCGCTTGGGCGCGGAAGAATATCGCGTGCGCTATGACCCCGGCGAGTCCACCACTCGCATGTTCGGCGGGAACTCGAACTGGCGCGGCCCGATCTGGTTCCCGGTCAACTACCTGCTCCTGGAAGCGCTGGAACGCTACCATCACTTTTACGGCGACAACCTGCGTGTCGAGTGCCCTACCGGGTCAGGCATCCTGATGAACCTGGCAGAGGTGGCGCGGGAGATCAGCAGTCGCCTTGCTCGCTTGTTCCTGCCCGACGAAGACGGCCACGCGCCCTGGCAGGGCGACGACCACCGGTTCGCCACCGACCCCGGTTGGAAGGACCTGGTTCTGTTTCATGAGTACTTTCACGGGGACACCGGGCGGGGCCTGGGCGCCAGCCACCAAACGGGGTGGACGGCGCTGGTCATTCGCCTGCTCAACGATCTGAACGACACCTCGGAGATTCGCACCTGACGGGGTATCCGCATCCAGGAAACTCGCGTTAGAATCAGGGAAGGCGCTAATAGCGGAGGAGGCCCACATTGAGTCAGGTGGACGACGAGACGCGACGGCGAATTGACGATTGGATCCGGAAAAACAACCGGAACGAGTACGGCGATGCGAAGGGTACCGTATATGCTGGGGGCAATCCGCTCTTCAACGAGATGACGGGGCGCACCACGGACCGGTATGACTACATCATAAAGCGGAACCCCGAACTACGCCGCCACTGAACTGCGGCAAGGAGGACGCGCGATGCGAGTGCGGCTATTGAACCGACTCATCCATCTTGGAGTGGCGGCGGCGCTTGCCGTGACCGCTGCTCCCCTGGTTCGTGCCTGGATGCCGAACTCGGAGACCGCGGCCCCCACCGGCGGCGCCGCAGACGTGGTGCCCGGCGCGATCGTCGTGGATGCGCGGGATACGCTTACGGCGGCGGATCTGGCCGGCCTGAACGCCCGATACGGCCTGAACCTGCGGTACAACAGCGTCAACTCGCGGGAGGAGCAGCTCCTCATCGCAGATGTGCCCGCCGATCAGGTTCAGGGTGTGCTGGAAGGCCTCCGCAAGGAGCCGCTCGTCGAGGTGGCCGAGCCGATGTTTCGGGTTCGCATGCCTGAAACCGAGTTCCGCAATACACGCGCCGACCCTCTTCGCGCGGATGAGTCCTCGCTCGTAACAGGTACGCCCACATCGAAATCGGGCGTGAAGAAGTGGCAGCCGAACGATCCGCGTTACGCCGAGCAGTGGAATTTCCGTCTGATCGGCAGCGAGGAAGCCTGGGATCGGGTGCGCGACAAGGGCGCCGGGCGCGGGATCGTGGTCGCAGTCATTGACACCGGTGTGGCGGCTGAGGAAGATTCTCGCTGCTACCACGCCCGCGATTTCAAAGGGACGCGGTTCGTGCGCGGCTTCGACTTCGTGAACGACGACGACCATCCGAACGACGACCATGGGCACGGAACCCACGTGGCCGGCACCATCGCCGAAACCACGGACAACGGTGAGGGAGTGGCAGGGCTCGCGTTCGACGCGACGATCATGCCGTTGAAGGTCCTCGACTCGTGGGGCGGCGGTACCTCAGCCGACATCGCCGATGCCATTCGTTTCGCCGCCGACAACGGCGCAAACGTCATCAATATGAGCCTGGGCGGGCCGTTCCCGGATCGCGTCATGCAACTGGCCTGCCAGTACGCCGCGAAGAAGGGTGTGGTCATCGTCTGCGCGGCCGGGAATAGCAGCGGCGGCCCTGTGGGGTATCCGGCGGCGTTTTCCGAGTGCATCGCCGTGTCCTCCGTCGGACCCACCGGCGACATCGCACCGTATTCCTCGATCGGGAAGCAAGTAGCGATTGCCGGCCCGGGCGGCGATAAGTCCAGGGGCGAAGGTTTTGGAGTGCTCCAGAACACCGTCATGTATGAGTCCGGCGAACGGCAGGACGATTACTTTTCATTCCAGGGCACTTCCATGGCCTCGCCGCATGTCGCGGCGGTGGCCGCTCTGGCGATGGCCCGCGGCGTCAAGGATCGCGATCAGGTCCGCGCCCTGCTCCAGCGCGCCGCGACCCCGAAGAAGCCTCAGACCAAGTACGGCGCCGGGATCCTGAACGCCGCCAAAAGCGTCGAACTCGCCGACAACGCAGTTCGCGATTCCTGGGTGAAGCTGGTCTTCACTCTGATCGCCGCCGCCACCGGACTCGGAGTCGGGGCGGTGCGCAGTCAGGCACGGGGTCTGCTGGCGTTTCCGTCGCTCACGTTCGGTCTCGTGGTCGGACTCGCAGGACCCGATCTCGCAACGATGTGGGCCGGCCAGAGTTCCCCCTTCACGCTCGTCTTCCATAGCGCATTGATTCCGCTCTACCTGCTGTGGGAAGCGGACAGCAAAGCGGTCTATCGGTTCGTGGGCGCGATGGCCGCGGGCGCGGCGCTCCATCTGGGCTACGACGCCTTCACCGGAGCGGTTGGCTTCGGCGGCGCGGGCGTGGTGCCGGCGCATGGCGTGCCGTGGCTCTGGACGAACTGCCTCGTCGGGCTCGGCGCCGCGGTGGCCGCGTATCGCCGGAGCGTGCTGGCAAAGTAGGCGGCCGCTCCCTCTCGTCTCTGTTCCCTCCCTCACTTCGAATCGTTCTGTCCTCACCTTCGCACGTTGATCTGACCGATCTGCGGACGCCGGTGAGGACACGACGCCCTCATTCCCATGCTCCCTTCTGCCCCACTCCCCGGCGCGCGCCCCGTCCAGGACGCGCGCGTCCACATCCTGAATCCCCGCGCTCGGGTCCCCGTCAGCCTCATTATTGACGACTCGACGTGCCTGGTTAACCTGGCGCACTTCTGCATCCCACACTTCGCCGAAGCGTGGCCGGACCGCTACCAGCAGCCGTGGAAAACTCTGCCCCGGGAAATCCCCGATGCGTTCGTGCAAAAGTTTGGCGAGTGGTGTCACTCGCAGGGCGTCAAGGGGAAGTACAGCATCATTCCGTACCCCGCCTGCGTGGGCTGGATTGATCGAGATTTCCCTGGATGGTCCCGTCGCGAACTGGAGCAGAGCCTGGACCTAGCCAGAACACTGCTGGCTCCCGATTGGGACTTCCATCCGGAGATGATCTCTCATACCTGGGTGCTCGACCTGAAGACCGGTCGTCCGGTGCAAGAGCGCACCGGCGAGTACATCGAGAACTGGTGGGGCAAAGGGCGCACCACGGACGAGGTGGCCGACTACCAGGTCTACGCCCTTCGTCTGCTGCGAAACGTGGGCATCGAGTGCGAGGGGATCACCACCCCCGGCGGGTGGGGCAACGCCTGCCTGGCGGAACTTTCGCAGGGCACCCTTCACGCGTGCCGGTCGGTGTTCAACGCCGAGATACCCCATTACTTTCGGCATGTGTTCACCGACGAGCGCAGTGTAGCCCCGCGCGTCGAATACGCGGCCGACCTGGGGGGCACCGATCCCCGGTGTGTGGTGTCGGTGATCGGCTGCACGGGCGACTGGTTCGGCGGGTGGGACGGACTGTCCCCGGGAGATCCGGACCGGTGCATCACTGCCGACGGCCGGGGCGGCCGTTTGCCGGAGGTGATCGCCCGGGAGGAGCCTGCCATCCTCGTGTGCCACTGGCCGGGGATCTACTACAATGGGGATGAGATCGGTTTCCGCATCTTCCAGCAGGTGGTCGGGCGTCTTCACGAGCACTACAACAACCTTCACTGGATGAAGCTCAACGAGATCTCTCGCTACTGGGCGGCGCGTGAGTTGACCGCGACCGCGTGGGCGGGGGACCGCACGCAGTTCCGCGCCCCGTTCAGTTGCCCCGGCTTCACTGTACAGTCTCCGGCCCCGGCGGCCGGCGTTCCGCGCCTCCTGCACGAGGGCAGGGAGACGCCGCTCCGAGAGGTGGTAGGACTGCTGCATCTCGAGCCGGGAACCTGGACACGCGTCGGTCCGGAAGTCGCCGCCTGTTTCGACCTACCGCGCGGAGAGTCGGAGCTCGGGTACACTGCGCCTAAATAGCCAGGCAAGACCACTTCGAGCGACGGTCGAAGATCTGCTCGGTAATGCGCCGCTCGCGGGCTTCGGCCGCCACTTCGGCTTCCGAGCGTTCCGCTTCGAGTCGATCCGGGTCCCGGCCGCCAAGGCGCAGGCAGTGCGCCACGCGGCGCTGTCCGACCACCCCAGCGCGACAATCACCTGCATAGAGGTGGCCCGAGAGTTCCACCCCGTGGTGAATGCGATACGGCTCCTCCAGGTTAGGGCCCGCTCAAAAATAAGTCAGTCGTACCAGGCCAGCGCGAATTTGGGTAGACAGTCACCATTGAGGTCAAAGGGGCCGATTCCGATGCATTTTCCCGGAACTCGGGCCAATTCTGGCTGTAAGTTTACATAGTATCCA
>SXGS01503453.1_pt1 | contig 21842 bp, 18 predicted proteins | sample 3174681 | NCBI WGS metagenome assembly SXGS01 (sample SAMN11356861, study PRJNA531348) | freshwater metagenome | isolation source: freshwater sample F1-80 | place: China: Fuxian Lake, Yuxi | collected 2017-12-25
GTCAGCCCCCCGGTCTCTTCGCCGCATTACCGGGGGGCTGACGCCGCCCCGCTCGCCAATGGCATCTGCGCGATGACTTTCTCCAACTCCGCAATCCGCGCTTTCAATCGACTCACTTCATCCTCGATGACATACCCCAATCGCTGTCCGACCGACAGCTTTGGCTGGGTCAAATCACCGTCACCCCACGCGACTTCGCTCAGCCAGATCAACCCGTCTCCCGTTTGCACGAGCGATCCCAGCTGAGCATCGCTCAAGAGGACTCGGCCGATGACGCCACGAAATGGTGTGACCGGATCAATCTCCGCTCGCCAGACCAGCAGCTTACGGTCTTTGAGGTACGAGTACGCTCCGGGATGCGGTCGTCCTGCCGCTCGGATCAAAGCGTGAATCTCAACTGCCGACTTCGACCAGTCGATCCAACCATCTTCGGGAGCACGCTTGCCGTGATACGTCGCGAGCGAGTCGTCTTGTGGCTGCGGATTCCACTCGCCGGTCAGCAGTTTCGGCAGCCAGCGGTCTAACGCCCGGTCGATGGCTTGTTCGAGCGAGGCGGTGACTTGTTCGGCACCATCGGTTGGCGAAACGTCGAATGGTTCTTGAACGAGGATCGGGCCGCTGTCGGTCCCCGCATCCATCACGAAAAAGTTCGCCGCGCCGGGAGTCCCGTCCAACACCAGCCACGCGACCGGAGCACGCCCACGTCCACGCGGCAGCAACGTCGGATGAAAGCCGACACAGGCCAGTTTCGGCACCGACAACAAATCCGATTTCACGAGCTGTGACAGCCCCACCACAAACAACAAATCCGGCTTCCACTCGCGCACCTGAGCGACAATCTCCGGCGTGTTGATGTTCTGAAACCCAACGCAAGGCACGTTCGCTTCCGCCGCGACATCGTTCAACCGAGCAAATCCGCTGATCGCCGCCGGATCATCGGGAGCGAGTTCGAGCACTCCGACCACATTCGCCCGATGGCGCAACAGCGCCTGCAACGTCAGACGGCTACTGCCGACGCTCCCAGCCAGGACGATGCGAATCGTTGATGCGGGCAAAGCTCAAAGTCCTTGATAGGAACGGAAGAGTGTCCGGCCGAAAGCCGAGAGCCGATGGCCGTCAGCCGTTATTACAAAACTTTTAAGTTGAGATAACGGCGATCGGCTTTCGGCAATCGGCGGTCGGCCGGGTCAAGCGGCTTTGAGTGAAGAGTGCCGTAGTAGTTCACTCGTAAGCTGCTCGAAGCGGCGGTAGTCGCTCAGTCCGGGTGAGTAATGCAGTTGGCTCGGTCCTAGTGGAGTTAGTGTTGGTGAGGCTCGGAAGTTGGCTCGGTTGTCGTGAATCCAATCCAGAATCAGCTTCGCACCGGCGACGCTCGATTTCGCAAGCAGCGTCAGCAAGTTGTCGATCGCCGGATCGAACGCGAAGCGGCCTTGTTTCACGATCGCGCCGGTGTCAATTCCCTTGTCGACGAAGTGCAGCGTCACGCCGACGTTGTCGAAGTCGCGATTCAGGACCGCCCAGAACTGACCGTGAGCTCCGCGATACATCGGCGTGATCCCCGCGTGCAGATTCACGAAGCAAGGTGCGGCGGCAAGGACCGGCTCCTTGATGATGCTCGTGCCGAGCACGACGACGAGTTCCGGTTCTGTCTTCCGCAACAGGTCGATGACTGCCGGATCGTTGATGGATTCCACACACAGCGTTTCACATTCAGAATGAAAGTCAGAGGCCGCACGGACCTCGCGGTATTCGGAGCAAGCCAACGCCTTCCCTTTGAGTTTCAGCTTCGTGTACGCGCCGAGCAGCAACCGGTCGAGCCAATAACCGCGACGCAGCTTCTTGCCTCGTCGAAAGACAGCGCGCAAAACCTCGCGACGCGGACGTTGCTGCTTCACAACGGCGACGAGATCGACCTCGGCGGCGATTCGACTGAAGACGTATTGCGAGCCGGCTGATGGACCCATCAGCACGGCGACGCGCGGAAATTGTAGCCGGCACACTCCGTGTGCCGAGTGGCCGTCGGCACACGGAGTGTGCCGGCTACTTTCACGCGGCCCAGTGCAGGTTTCGGCCGGCGGACAGGTCATGAGCGATTTCCTCCATCGTCTTGATTTCGATCTCACCGGCGTCACGCATTCGAGCAGCCGCGATGCAGATTTGCTCGAACGCCGCGAGTTGCTCCGGCACGTCCGGCAAGAAGTTGTGCGGGTGAGTGTAGAGGCTGAAGATGCGACCCAGCCGCGCGGCCTTCTGCATCCCTTTGGTCGCCCGTTGCACCTGCGACTCGCGCGGGACGAACTTTGACAAGCCAGTGCAGCCGGGAAAGAACATGCTGTGTGGCAGCTCCCACAGTCCTTCGACGCGCCGTGCCTTGCCGAGCGGCGGGCAGATGACGAGCGACTCGTCCAAGAAGCGGAGCACGCGCACCAAATTGTACGTCAGCCGATGGAGCAGCCGATTCTTGATCGGATTCGCGGCCGTCCCGAGCAGAAACCACTCCGAGTTCGGCCCTCGAAAGCAGGTGTGTCCCGTCTCGCGGAGCACATCGAGATGTCCGACCTTGTTGCGCGGAAAGACGAGCGAACGGACCTCGCGGCCCCAGCGTTGAGCGACTTCGCGACAGGTATCAAACTCCGCGCGCGCCACTTCGCGCGTGCAGGCGTCTTCGCCGATGACGACGTGCGAGAAGGTGTGGCTCGCGAGTTCTTGATGCACCGGGCAGTTGACGATGGCCTCAACTAACTCAGGAGCGTAGTACCGCAGACCACGCGGTTCGGTCATCGACGGGATGCCGTCGTACCAATCTCCCGTGAACCAATCGGGCCGCGGCGCGGGAAGCTGTTTCGGGAAGCGACCGCTGGGACAGTCCTCTGGTTTGAGCATCAATTGTCCGACCGTCGCCCACGTCGCGGAGATTCGATGCCTCGCGAAACTCTCCAACAACCCGCGCACCACTTCGCGAACACGCTCAACCCCTTGAGCATGATTGAGGTCGCGTGCGTTACGGCGCGTCCCCCAAGCCATCTCGAAATCGAAGCTGATCGAAAGGACGCCGCAAGCCATGAGAGACAATTCCCGGTTATGCGAAAGGGGCGGGAATGTCGGACGAGTGGCGGAATAGTGTCAAGATGAGTCACCCAGCCCAAGACGTCCCGAGGCGGCACTCCTTCGCGTTCTCCGCGACCTTCTGTTCAAGACCAAGCCGGCCTGATCTTTCAAAAGCATTTTGAACAGAAGTGCGTGAAGAGAATGTGCGAGGACGCTTTACTCGTGCCAGGGTTCCAAGCCGCAAACGCCACGGACATTCACGCCGAGGCCTCCGGGTGCAGCTCTTGTTGCCTCAGTTCAGCCAGTCGAGTTGGTCCTCCGCAGTGCGCTAAGTATTGGCCAAAGTCGGCGCAGCCAAAGAGGTATTTGTCGAGGAAGTCTCGATGTGTCGTCGTGTCTTCTTCGACTGTCAGCCATTGCCGCAAGTGGACTTCGTCGGAGTAGTACTCGTAGGGCATGTTCCCCGGATAACTGCCGAACGGCACTTCGCAGACGGCATCGACGCAGAAGAACGGGATCGCGGTTGTGGTGGGATCGCGGCGGATCTCGTCGTTGGAGATCAGGCGTTCGCAGCTCAGGATGGCATGTTTCGCGGCGCGAGCGACTGCAATGTCGGCGACGGACGTGCCGCGAATGCGGGCGTTGCCGAAGCAGTCCGCTTCGTGAACGTGAATGATCGCCACGTCCGGCCAGAGTGCGGGGATCGCAACGTATTCCGCATTCGTGAACGGGCAGGTGATCGGCTTCGCCGCGCTGTGTTGGAAGGTGTCGGTGCCAGCCATGCTGCGGGCAGGTAGAAACGACACCCCCATCGCCGCCGCTTGGAATCGCACCGCGAGTGCGTAGTTGGACCACTCGCAGAGTTCGACTTCTCCGCTCTCGACGACGCGCCGCGCGTGAGGGGATAAGCCGCGAGCTTCCAGGCCAACGATGTAGGCGGCATCGACTTGCTTTAAAAGCTGACCGCGTCCCGTGAGGTTCCCGGCGGCGAGAATCTGAAAGTCGTGCGTCGCCGTGTGTCCCGCGAAGCCGAGGTTCTGTTTTTTCTGCCGCACGATTTCATGCAGCAGCGCGGTCGCGATGCGATCCGCTCCGAAGCCGCCGGACGCCAGGTAATCGCCGTCGTGGACGAACTGCCGCACGGCTTCCGGCACCGACATGACTTTGTCGATCAACCGCTTCGGCTTGCTGCGGAAGAATGCGCGAGCAGCATCCGGATCGGGATTCGTAAAGAGCGGTGCGTGTCCCACGTGCGTCGTCTCCTGCTTGTAGTGACCCGATTCATCGAGTCGGGATCACAGATTCGACCCCATCAATGGGGTCACTACAAGCGCGGCGAGCGTCGTCTTATCGGCTTTGGCGCACCTTCGTAGCTGGACTCGCCAGAGTTCAGCCACGTCAGACCGGAATTCTGACGAATTCCGCTACAGGGTGCGTCGTCTTAGTTCCCGCCGAAGATGACGAGGGCCTCTTCGTGGATCAGCGGCTTCTTGAACTGCTCGGATTGCAGTTCGACTTGCAGCTTCGAGTCCCCCGCGTTGATCGCCTTGAGCGTCAGGTCGAAGTGGACGTTACCCTGGCCGCCGATTTCGTTGATCGGTTCGAAGATGATCTCACGGCCGCTGGTCGTGTGACTGGCGGGGCCGCGGACGGAGACGAATTGGAGTTCGGCCGGCAGGATGACTCGGACGGCGACGTTGGACGCGGCTCCCGATCCCTTGTTGCGGATTACCATGCGGGTCGTGAATTGCTCACCCTTCGAGTACGCCTCGGCCTTTTCGGCGAATTCGATCTTGAGGTCCGACGTGCCGATCGCTTTGAACTGGTAATCGGTCGCGGCTCCCTTGCGGCTGTTCTCGGTGATTTGCACCGAGCCGGCGTGATTGCCGATCGCCTTCGGGACGACTTTGATCTTGAGGGCCACCGTTTGGTTCGGGTCGAGATGCGGGACGTGCCACGTGACCGTCCGCTGCTTCGGATCGATTTTTCCTCCGTCAGACGCGGAGACGAATTCAACGGTACTCGGCAGCGATTCAACGACAACCGTGTTGTTGGTCGGGTTGAGCGAGTTGTTCGTCAGGCGGTTCTCAAATTCGATCGGGCGTCCGACGAACCAGTTGGTTTGACCGTGTCGCGAGAGGCCGACGATTTGGCCGATGACGTTGATCTCGACTTGTTGCTCGGCGGCGGTCGCTCCGTCAGTCGTAATGGTGGCGCGATTCACTGCTTTGCCGGGACGCAACGCAGTCAGCGGCAGTTGGATGGTCTGCGTCTTACCGGCTGGGATCGTGCCGACTTCGTATTCGAGGTCGCGCTCCGTGACATCCGCCAGCTTGAGGTTTTCGGGGATGACGTTTCGCAGCACGACACGGCTGGCATCGACGCTGCCGTTGTTCGAGATTTGGAAGTTGAGCGTCACGTTCTCGTTGACTCGTGCCTGCGGAGCGGCGGTCAGCTTCAGGCTGAGCTTGGGGGATGCAATCGTCGTGCGCGAAGCGACTTCGGCGGAGAAGTTCACCGTCGCGATGCTGCCGACTTGGCCCTCGGCGACCGGCACGACTTTGACTTGAATCTCTTTCTGCTCGCCCGGCTTGACCGTCCCCAGTCGCCAGATCAGCTTCTTGCCGGTCAGTTCCGCACGCGGGATTGTGCCGGAGAGTTTGGTCCCCATCGGAACTTGATCTTCGACGACGACCGCGTTGGCCGTGCTCTCGCCGATGTTGCGAATCACGATCGTGTAGACCATCGGTTGATTGAGCGTCGCGTTGGGGGGCGCGATTTTCTCGATCTTCAATTCCGGTCGTTGCGGTCCGCGCGGTGCGTCGGCTCGAACAGTGCCGTCGCCGGTGAAGGACTCTGGATTGACCTCGACCGGCGCGGCGGTCGTCGTCTTCAGACGATTCGGAGGCGTTGTTTCATTGGTGGTCTTGTGCCGCGCCTTGATCGGCTCGGCCAATGGCATGTCGCCATCTTCGGGCAACTCCAATTCAAGCGGCACGTCTTCAGCCGGCGGGACTGGCGGATCGGGCAGCCGTGCCTTGCCGTTGATCGACTTGGGCGGATTGTCGGCGAAGAGGTTTTCGTCGTCATCCAGCGGCGACTTCTTCTTTGGCGCGACGGGGATTGGCTTCTCGTCAAAGCTCGGCTCGTCGAGATCGAGCGAGATGCCGCGCGGCTCTTTCGTACCGGCGGTGAGTGTGATCGGTTCTTGCTCCACGACGGAGGTTTGTTCGTTCTTGCTCGGTGGATTACTCGAGGTCAGCCGTTCGATATCAAATAACACGGCGTCTGGCGTGTCTTCGAGCGTTCCGTAGGTGACGGGCAACTCCGCTGCGTCCTCGGCGATGAGGCGAGCCTCTTCAAGCTGACCTGCGTCGATCAGCTTGCGTGCCTGCTGGACTGCTTTCTGAGCTTGCTTCTTGGCGTTTTTGGGAATCGGGATCGGCTTGGGTTCTTCGTCGAACACGGGCAGCTCGGCCGGTGCGAGATTCTTGTTTTGGTTGTCCGCCGGAGTCACATCGGTCGCGGTCTCGTTGGGGAATTCTTCCAGCGAAAGCTCCGCTCGCGGTGCGCGATTGCGGAGCGGGACCGACGTCGGTTCGGTTTGATTCGACGAGACCTCGTCCTCTAAAGCGCCAAAGGAGTCTCGCGAGGCGGACGTGCGATTGATTGCCTTCTTCCGCGGCGGATTGTCGAAGTCGAATTCCTCTTCAAGCGTAGTCGCGCGGCTCGGCCGAGTGCGCGACGGTGACGGCTCGGTGTTCCCTTCCGGGAGTTCGTTCAAGGCGAACTTCGATCCCGGACCATCTAAATCTTCGAGCGGCTTGAATTCATCCAGGCTGTTTTTTTTCTCGGTCTTCACCGTGCTCTGGGGAGTCATGCTCCGCTGAAACTGCATCAGTCCCAGCAAGCCCAAACCAACACACCCCGCCAACGCCGTCATCTTCCAAATCGAATTGCCGCTTTGCATGGGATTCCCTTCCCCCGAAACGTGGAGCAGGTTTCCAACCCGCTCATGAACTCAGGACAGATTCCAAATCTGCCCCACGGAATTCAGCCACTCCTGGCAAACGCGGCGTTACATAGCAGATGGGCGAAAATGGGAAAAGACGAGTTCCAGGGATTCAGGGGCGGGCACACGACGCACATTGCGCGGTGGCGGTCGCAGCTTGAGAGTGGCTCGCGCGCGGCGTAGCATCCGAGCCATCTCGCTCGGACTCATCTCTCTAAGGAAGCCATCATGGCTGATCCAATCAGCGTTCAATGTCCGCACTGCAAAGTGAAACTGAAGCTGAAAGCAGCCCCGCCAGAGGGCAAGAAGATTGGCTGCCCCAAGTGCAAGAAGCCGTTTCCGGTGAAAGCTCCTCCGAAGAAGAAAACGCAGGAAGAGGACTTCCTCGACGCGCTCGACGATCTGAGTGAGGACGACTACGACGCTCCGGAAGACGAGAACTCGGAGGAGCAAGAAGAAGAGGCTCCCGTCCGCAGCGCGAAGCGATCGAGTGGTGGTGGCTCGAAAAAGGGAGCGGTGAAAGGCAAGAAGGGCCGCTCCAAGAAAAGCTCTGCCGGGCCATTGCTGGCGATTATCGGCGGCAGTGTGGCGGCGCTCACGCTGATCGGCGGCTTGGTTTACTTTCTGATGAACCTGCCGGGCGGCGGTGGTCCGAGAGGAATTCAAAGCGCGTCGGGTGAGTTCCTCGCTTTCGCTCCGGCAGACGCGGACGTATACGTCGCCGCTCGCCCTGCGGACATCCTGGCATTGCCGTTGATGGCGTCGTTGAATCAGAACCCTCAAGCCAAACAAGGCATGGACAAGTTTGAAAAAGAGATGGGATTTCCGCTCGCGGAAATCGACCATGCGTTGTTCTTGATGAAAGTGAATGCCGATCCCGCCGGAGGTGTCGCACCGGGTGGTCCTGCGGCGGGGAATCCCATGATGGCGATGCCCGGAGGGATGCCAGGGGGACCACAGGGTGGGATGCCGCCAGCGATGCAAGGCGTGGCGGCTGGTGGAGCCGGTCAATCCGGAGCTCGAGATGGGGTGATCTTGTTGCGTTTGAAGAATCCGTATGGCGGCAAGACGCTCGAACAGATTTCGCAGCAGTCGCCTCCCAAGTCGCACAATGGCGTGAACTACTACGTTTCGCCGGGACCGAACGGCGGTAGTTATTTCTTTGGCGACGAACGGCACGCCATCGCTGGGCCCGTGTCTGACATCGAAAGAATCATCGACCGCAAAGATCAACCTGAAGACAACAAGCTGCTTAGTTTCTTCGCGAAGGAGCAGCACTTCACGATGACCGCCAGTCCCAAAGGATCGATAGCGGCACAAAGTCCCTTTGCTCCTCCCGGACTGATTTTGGAGCTCATGCAGAACGCGAACATCCAAAAGATGGCTCAGGAAATTTCGACCATTCGGCTGGACGTCAATATGCCAGGTGGCATCGACTTGAAAGTCGCCGTCACCTGCAAGTCCGACGCCACCGCACAGCAGGTTCACGCCGAGACCACCAAACAATTTGGGCAACTCAAACAGATGGCGGCCTTCTTGAAAGGTGGCATGCCGGAAATCGACTCGGTCATGAATTCCGTACAAGTAAGTCTGACGGGGCCGACGATGAGTGTCTCGGCCTCGGTTCCGAGTGCGTTGATCGACCGTCTGAAGCAACAGGCGGGACCGCAGACCGGTGGAGTCTCGCCCAACGCATCGCTATCGACAAATCTCGCAGTTCCCCCAGGCACAGCTCCGCCAACGATCTCCGTGAATCCATCTGCCACAAACCTTCGTCCGGAGAATCCAGCGGAAGTCGAACAGGCTGTCGAACGAAGCCATTCGAGGAACCTACTTAAGGCTGTTCTCTTGGCATTCCACAACCATCACGATCTTCATAAGAGTTTTCCCGCCGCATACAGCGTGGATGCCAACGGTCGACCGTTGCTGAGTTGGCGAGTCCATATCCTACCGCTGATTGCGGAGAAGCCACTTTACGACCAATTCCACCTCAACGAGCCTTGGGACAGCGAGCACAACAAGACTCTGATTCCCTTGATTCCCAAGACCTACTCCGGTTTCAACGAACCAGAACTGGTGAAGCAAGGCCGAACACGGATTGTCGTGCCAACAGGTCCGGGAATGGCCTTCGAGGGGAAAGATCCTCTGCATTTTCGTGATTTTCTCGACGGGACGAGCAACACGCTGATGGCAGTCACAGTCGCGCCGAGCGCAGCGGTGATCTGGACCAAACCGGATGATTTGGTCGTCGATCCTAAGATGCCGCTCCAAAACTTGGCGGGACCGCAGACAGACACCTTCCCAGGTGCCTTTGCAGACGGCGCGGCACGCGAGTTCAAGGTGACGATTGCCGCGGATGTCTTGAGTGCGCTTTTCACGCGAAAAGGGGGGGAATCGCTCCCACCGAATGCGTTCTAATGAAAAACTGCGAGTCTCCGAGGAAGGTGTCATGCAAAGAACAACGCTCGCAGGAATGATGCTGTTCGTTCTGGCTGGATCGGCAAACAGCCAAGAATTAACCGTTCAACAGCCGGTGGTCGGCACGACCTCGGTGAGCACCTCGGTCGCTGTGCCCGGTCGCGGCCGCCTCTTGTTGGGAGGCGTCTCGTCGGCGCAATCGGGACGCTCTCGATATGGATTCGTTCCATTCGGTTCGTCCCAGGGAATGTCGCGGTCGTCGAACTTTTTGTCGGTTGGCGTGACGATCATCGACCTCCGCGAAATGGACGAGGCGATCTTGAACTCGGTCCCGGATCGGCCATCGCCCTCGGTGTCCCGTTACTCCTCCGCGATTTCCGCCGCAGCAGTCACTCGCCCGCGCGAGGCGGCACCAGCGGCAGAAGAGTCGCCATCCGATCGAGCCGCGAAGTACGAACGGCTCGCTCGCAAGGCCGAGGCGGAGAATCGCCCCGGAGTCGCCAAGTTGCACTGGCAGATGGCTGCGAAATACGGCTCGGCGGCGGCTCGCGAGCACTCGCGTCAGGACGCTGTCGCGGGGTCGAACTCGTCCAAGCAGTCGAGGTAAAGCGACTCCACCTTCGCCCGCGCCCACGGCGTCTTGCGAAGAAACGTGAGGCTCGACTTGATGCTCGGATCGTGAGTAAAACACCGCACCGGAATGATCCGCCCCATCTCCTCCCAACCCATGTGCGCGACGAGTCGCTCAAGGATCATCGCGAGCGTGATGCCATGCAGTGGATCCTTGGGAAGTCCTTGAGTCATATCAGCTCAGTCTGGATCGGGTGCGAGATCAGATATCCAAGTCATCCACTTGGCTGGCCTCATCCATGATGATGCGGTAGCGCTCGCTGGCGTCTTTGCCGAGGAGTTCGGTAAAGGTTTTATCGGCGTCGAGTTGGCTTTCGATGTCCACGCGCAACAGGATGCGAGTCTTGGGGTCGAGTGTGGTGACTTTCAATTGCGATGCGGTCATCTCGCCCAAGCCTTTGAAGCGGCTGATCTCGAAGTTTCGATTCTTCGGCAGCGTGGCGAGGATCTCTTCGCGGTGCGCGTCGTCGCGGGCATAGTGCGATTCCTGGCCGACGGCGATGCGATACAGCGGCGGCAGCGCAAGGTACAGCTTCTCGCCCCGAATGAGCTGCGGCAGATGGCGGAAGAAGAACGCGAGCAGCAGCGTGCTGATGTGATAGCCGTCGCTGTCGGCGTCCATCAGCAGGATGATGCGGTGATACCGCAGCTTATGCATGTCGAAGCCGGGGCCGATGCCGGTTCCCAGTGTTTCGACGAGGTCGTGGATTTCCTGGTTACCCAGGATCTTGCTGGTGGCGAGCGACTCCGTGTTGAGCACTTTGCCTTTGAGCGGCAGTACTGCTTGCGTCTTGCTGTCTCGGCCCATCGCGGCGGTGCCGCCGGCGGAGAGACCTTCGACGATGAAGAGCTCGGAGTCTTCCGGCTTGTTGCTGCGGCAGTCGAGCAGCTTTCCGGGGAGATTCGTCTTCCGGCCACCGGGCGTTTTGCGACGGACTTCCGTCGCGGCCTCGCGGCTGGCTTGTCGAGCACGCGCGGCGAGCACGATGCGGCCGACGACGGCATCGGCGATCGACGGATTGTTACTCAACCAATTCTCGATGCCGGGGCGGACAAGCCCTTCGACCGCGCTGGTCATCTCTGGGTTGTTGAGCTTGTCTTTCGTTTGGCCTTGGAACATCGGCTCGGACAAGAAGACGGAGACGATTGCGACGAGTCCCTCGCGGATGTCTTCGGCGGTCAGCGTGATCCCTTTCAACTTGATGTCGTGCATCTCGATGTAGTTCTTGACCGCCTTGACGATGCCGGAACGAAAGCCCGCTTCGTGCGTGCCGCCGGCGTGTGTGCGGATGCCGTTGACATAGCTCATCACCCGCTCGTCGGTCGATTCGGTCCACGCCAGCGCCAATTGCAATTTGTGGTTGCCGAGCTCCTTGTCGATCGTGAAGAGCTGCTCGTGAATCTGTTTGCGTTGGTCGTCCTTCACGACCTTTTGCAGATAGGCATTAATCCCTTCCGGGTGAAAGAACTCGTGCTGCTCTTTCTTGGCCTCGTCGTGAAAGACAATCCGCAGTCCACCATGCACGAACGAGATGTCTTCGAGATGCTGCTTGATGATTTCCGCGTTGAAGTGCGTGCTGCGAAAGATCTGGTCGTCGGGGCGAAAGAAAATCGTGGTCCCGCGCCCGCGAAATGGCCGGATCTTCTCGACCGGCCCTTGAGGCTTCCCACGCCGATATGTCTGCTGGTACTCGTGTCCGTCGCGATGCACGGTCGCGATCATCTCTTTGGACAGCGCGTTGACGACCGAAGAGCCGACGCCGTGCAGACCGCCTGACCGGGCGTAGTTCTTGTTCGAGAACTTTCCGCCGGCGTGCAGGACCGTCAGCACGACTTCCAGCGTGGAGGTTTTCGTTTTCGAATGCTTCTCAACCGGGATACCGCGTCCGTTGTCCTGCACCGACATCGAGAGGCCGTCCTTGTGCAGAGTCACGTCGATCCGGTCGCATTCTCCGGCAAGATGCTCATCGACCGAGTTATCGACGATCTCCCAAATCAGATGGTGCAACCCGCGTGCATCGACGCCGCCGATGTACATGGCCGGCCGCCGCCGCACCGCTTCCAAGCCTTCGAGAATCTCGATGTCGTCGCTGGTGTAAGTCGCCTTCTGCTCCGCCATGAATCGCCTCGATCCGTCGCTGGGATAGACTTGCTCGCCGTTTGAGCCTGCGAAGAATTGCGAACGTCCGTCGTCGCGGCAAGCGATGGTTGAGATATACTGTCCGGTAACATGCCGATGAAATATCGAGACGTGATCCGGTTGCTGGAACGAGACGGTTGGGGTTGGACCGCACCGTCGGTAGCCACCTGCAATTTCGACATCCGAAGAAAGCTGGAACGGTCACGGTTCCGTCAGGCGGTAAACTTGGAAATGAAGTCCCGCCGGGAACGCTCAACAGTATTCTCAAGCAAGCAGGGCTGAAGTGAGGCGGATATGGAATACATCGCGGTCATTGAACGAGCCACCGACGGAACTTTTTCGGCGTATGTCCCCGATCTGCCAGGATGCGTCACGAGCGGTGAGACTCTGGAAGAAACACAGCAGCTCATTGAAGAGGCGGTGAGTATCCATCTCGAATCACTGCGCCAGCACGGCGAGATCGTGCCGACTCCCGCGGCAGCGGTTCATGTCGTTCCTGCCGCCTGAATGGTTGCGCGAGCGAGGCGATTTTCGTCACTGGGCTCCCAGCAATTGCGACTGCGGGTAGCCTCGGCCGAGTTCGGTCAGGTCTTTTAGGAACAGGACGACCGGCGGCTTCCGAGCTTGCGTGGTGTCGATGACCGCTTCCAGCCGCGTGAACGGTCCGGCTTCGTCGAAATAGCCGATCGAGTTGACGCGATAGATTCCGCCGCGACCGGTCACATACGGATCCAACTGCTGCATGGTCGGCAGATCGATCACACCTTCGATGACCAACCATCCGGCGGTCGCGCGAGAGCCGCTCGTGTCAACCAGCGGTGCGCCGTCGGCACCTTGACGCTTGCCGAGGATCGTTTCGGCCAATCCTTCGTTCATTCCGGGAATCGTCAGCAGTGTTTCATAACGAGCTTGAGCCGCGTTGATGCGACCGTCGGTGAACTCGTCCGTGTTGGTGGTCAGCGTGTCGAGCAGCGACGGCAAGTAAGTCGTCATGCTTCCGCTGTCCGCCAACCACGGACTTTGCAGCGTCTGCACCGAGCCATTGACTGTGGCTTGAGCCGTGGCCCCGATCAATTCGTACAACGAAGTGATCTGTTTGCCGCCTCCCTTTGATAAGTCCATGCCACCGCGAGTGACCGTGCCGCTGCCACCGCCGATCAGGCCGCCAAGTCGCGTGGCGGCTTGTTGCAGTTGCGAATACTGTTGATTGAGATTTGCCGTGGTCCCGTTTCCGCCGCCGCTCGCTCCACCACTCGAAGGGGAACCTCCGGAGCCGCTGGTATTGGCTCCACCCGCAAGCTGATTGACGGTGGCCTGAGCTTGGCTGGAGACACGGTACGCGATCACGAACTGAGCGACCGTCGCGTCGAACTCTTCTTCGAGCTTGTCGTACAAGTCGGCGAGGTTGTTGTCGTTGATGTTGATCCGATTGGTGCCATCCCAGCGCGTGTTCTTCTCGCGGCCATAGACGGTGAGGTACGCCGACCAGCCGAGTTGCAGGGCACCGTCGGCATTGTCCGGCGGCCAAGTCGCGTCACCGTCGTTCTCGTTCGGGTCGAGCAGTCCATTGCGATTGAAGTCTTCGCCGTACAGTACTTCTGAGGTGACGCCGCGGACCAGCAGCAGTTCATCAAGCGACTCTAGCGGACTGTTCTTGGCGGAATACGCCGGGCTGAGTCCCGTGTAGTACTCGGACTCGCAGCCATTCGTGCGTGGCATGTCATCGTTGTCAATGAAGTCGAGGATTGCGTCTGCCAACTCGTAAGTCATGCCAGGGATCACCATCAGCCGGCTGGCCGGATCGGACTCGGAAACCGCGCCGGTTGTGTCGTCCGTCGATGAGGTCGAGGAAGAATCTGTGGAGGAACTCGAACCGGAACTTGCCGGTGTTGAGCTACCACCTGTCGCCCCAGAATTCCCATTTGCACCACCCGTCGTGTCTGCGGGAGTGGTGCTGCTCCCACTCGTCAGTGATGTGCTGCGCGATTGCTGCTTCTGTTCGGCGGCAACCAACGCGTTGATGTTCAACTTGGACGATTCGTCGATCAGACCGAATCGAATCGTGGTACAGGTCACATCGCTTTCGTTGGGAGCAATCAGGCTGAACCGAGCACGTCCGCGCGGGCCGTCGGCGTCTTTGATCGTCTGCACGAAATTCTGCGGGTCGTGGACGACATTTTCATAGGCCCCCTCTTCCGTGGGCAAACCGAGCACCACCGCCGCCAGTTCCACTCCCGAATCCGCCGCCGCGCGGGCTTGAGCTTCACGCCCGAAAACTCCTGTTGCGTGACTTTCTGAGACCATCAACTCCGAGAACGAATACGCACCCAACGCCAGCAGCGCGATCACCACCAGCACCACCAACAGCACGCTGCCGCGTCTGGGTGACAACCGCGAATGAGTTGCGCGACGCATGACAAACCTCCTCGGGACGGGCTCTTCAATCCCTGGCACCAGATTTCTGACTCCACTCTTTATCCAGAGCACCCCCCGCACAGCAATGCTGACCCTTGTCGCGGATCATCAAACGGGTGGATCGTCTGCGGAAATTGCGGGCGGGCGGACGCACCACATCCCAAGGCAGGCCAGGCCAATCAGCCATTGCGCGGAGGTGACCCACAAGTAGATGCGGTGCTCATGGTAAAACGACTCGTCGGAATGCAGAGACGACGAGGCTGTCTCCATCCAGCGACTCAGTCTTGAATGCAAGAACCACAGCCAGCCTTGTAGGGCGAGCGAAACGCTCGCCATGACAACTTGATGATTTCGCGGCTTGTGACGCAGTGCGTCAGCCAAGAGACAGGCTCCGGCAATGGCCCCAGCCACGTTGAGTCGAAACGTCACGCGCTGAGTCAGCAATCCCTGTTCAAACCCGCCGAACTGCGCGATACCTAGTGGCACCACGATCCCGGCATAAAAAGTCAACCCGCCCCACCACACGGCCAGAATGACCGTGACGGCGAATCGCCACAGCCAAAGTTTCCAACGGGATTGGGGCATGACATCCTGCTGAGGAGGCCGAACCGTCGAACGAGGAGGCGAAGCGTATTCGTTGGCGAAGATCATTCGGGCGCGATGACTTCGTTTGCATTCATCGTACACATCGCGGCGAACACGGCGAGGTTGATGGATTGGTTCACGAACTTAACCCGGCCATCGACGAACAAGAAGTTGCCGCCACCGGAGTGAAAGCTGTAGGGTTCGTTGTCGTTCTTCACGTTCATCGGGCGGTTGCAGTCGCCAGCTAGCCCGCAACCCTCTGCAGAGCCATCGGCCTTCCCGCCATCGAGGCTGAATGGTCCTTCGCTGTCGGCCCAACATATTCCTTGGTCGTTCGAGAGCGTCGGGTTCTCCGTTTGGCCTCGATAGACCCTGGGCCGAGCGGCGCATTCCACCACCGCAATGGTGGACGAGGTTCCGTCACGCACATCCCGAAACCGGAACGTGGAGTTGCGCGACATGATCGAAAAACGGTTCGTAGCGTTGTAGAGCGCCGTCGGGAGATGTGGGTTGATGGACGCCGGATTGACTCCCATGATGGCTTCATAATCCGTCGGCGCGACTGGGTTCGCTAACGTCAGTGCTGGGCGGAATGATTTGGCCACGGCCGTTGTCACGCTCACCCGAGTCGGCGTGCTGGGGCATACAAACTCCGTGACGGGCACCGCCGCCGTCACCGGGTTTGTCCCTTCCCACCAGTTACTGTTGATGTCGTAGAGCTTTCTCAGATTCGCTTGCTCGATGTATGGCAGAATCAGCGGACGCCATCCGACGAACTTGCCAGCCGGGTTGCCCGGACCAGCCGTGGTCCAACCCGAAGCTGGGAACACGTTGTTTGTCTCATGGAAGTTTTGCAGAGCCAGTCCGATCTGCTTCTGATTGTTTTGACATTGCGCCTTCGCCGCGGCACCGCGAGCCGACTGAACCGCAGGCAATAGCAAGGCCGTCAGGACGGCGATGATCGCGATCACCACCAACAATTCGATGAGCGTGAATCCACGGCGATAATTGTGGTTCGATTGGGAAACGGTCATTCCGGTCATTGGAACTTCTCCGATTGAACGTCGCCGGAGACTCCCTTTGGCGCAAACAGCGATCCGCCGTGATCACTGCGGCCATATGGAAATGGGAGTCGGTCGGCGTGAATTCTCATTTGAGCGTCGGCTCGTTCGCGAATGGCGTACGAATTTCCGTGCTATTCTTGTCGCCTAGATCGTGACTCGAAGTCCATTTCGACTCTCGCCCACTCAAATCCCTTGAACCATGAACCATCCCAAACGACCGTAACGATGGGGCCTCGAATAACACTCTCTCTGGACCACGTTTCGCCAACAAAGTTGTTGCCGGTATTGTCTTCGTCGTGGTCTCACTGAAAAGGAATGTCTCACATGAAACAGCGAGCGATCGTAGTGGTTGGTGCTTCCGTAGCGTTCATTCTAGTTGCGGCGGTCTGGCTGGAACCAACCCAAACGGTCTCCGGCTGGATCGGTGGCGATTCTTTCCTGGCCAGCCGGCCATCGAGGTACTGGGCCAAGCAGCTTCAAGCCGGTCCTGGAAAAAGCGCCGCGGCACTTAAGATTCTGGAAAAACAGGGAGCAGATGCGGTTCCGGTTTTGTCAGAGATCTATCTGAATTTTCCAGGCGAAGCGAAGTCTGAACTGCGTTGGACCGCACTCGAGTTACTGGCCAAGGCGTCTCCACTCCCCGCGACGGCCAAGAGCACCGTGCTGCGTGCGTTGAATGACCCCGACCCACATGTTCGATCCGTCGCCATCGCGGCCGTTCCGAAAGCGGGAGTTCCGGCCGAGGAAGTGGTGCCGAAGCTGAAGGCGTTGCTCCATTCGGAACACAGCGTCGTGGCCGCGCGAGCATTGAGCGAATACAAGGCGGCGGCCGCACCCGCACTGCCGGAACTTATCGCGGCCATGCACGACGAGAAGCTGCCGACGGAAGCGCGGTGGAACGCAGCACGCACCATTGGCAAGATCGGCCCCAACGCCGTCTCAGCGGTGCCTGACCTGATCGACGAAATGGATGACCCCGAAGACACGATTCGCGAGCACGCCGCGGAGGCCATCGGCGATATCGGCCCCGTTGCCGCCGAACTGGGTGTTCCCGCCCTGCGAAAAGTGCTGACCGATCGCTATCTGAAAGTTCGCCGAGATGCCGTGCGATCGTTGGGCTACATCGGAGCCGATGCGCTTCCAGCGGCGGAGGACATGGTGCTGTTGCTCAAGGATCCCGAAGCGCTCGTTCGCGATGCCGCCGAGGCGGCACTGAAAATCGTGGCTCCCGACCTTCTGCCGAAGAAGGCCGAACCGGACGACAAGCCGGCACCCGACAAAAAGACGCAAGAGAAATGACTTCTCGCTGATCCCGACTGTGGCGATCGGGCACACGGGAGAGAAGTCTCCTGTCGATTGCACGAGCACCAAAGGTGCGTCACTCGAAAGCCCAGGCCAACGGTTCGATAAAGACTCTTCAGCCCCAACGGGGCGCGACTCGAATTCAGGAGTCAGAGTTTCGCCCCCTTGGGGCTTCGCTTCTTCTTGGTTCAAAGTCCCAGGCCGCTGGCCTGGGCTATCGAGTAACGCACCTTCGGTGTTGAAACAGCTCAGGCTGCTTCAGCGAGATGTGTCGGAAAGGTGAGTCCTGTCACCAAATCAAGCTGTCGAGTGCGCGTTCAATCTGCTGACGAGCGAAGACGTCGTTCTGCCGGTAGAGCCCGACGAAGGAGTACAGACGCTTGTTCTTATGCAGACAAGTGACGTGCTTGATGATTGTCTTGTTCCCGATCAAACCGCTGTAGACGATTCGCTCGCCTGCAACAGGACCAGCTTTGACGTTCGCAAGTGGTTCCTCCAGCTTCCAGGTCTTCACACCGAAGGCCGGTCCGCTCCAATGCTTTTCGAGTTGATCGGTGGCGACATCGTTGCAGCAGATGATTTGCATGGACGCGCCACCTTCCGTGGTCTTCACTTGATAGCGCGTCAAGAAGGTGTCACCCGGCAGATCGCCAGGGGGAAGCACTGAGTTCGTGGACTGGCTCCAGCCTTCCGGCACTCGAAAGCGGAACCCCTCGCTTTCGCTGTGATAGACCGGGGAATCGCGTAGCAACGGCGCGCGAGGCGCGGAGTCGCAACCACATGTCCCAGCGATCGCGCCGAGCAACAGTCCCCACGACAACAGCGACCGCGAAACGAGTCCGAACCGGGAGTCCGCTGTTCCCGCCAGTTCGTCAAAAGTCGTTTTTGACAACTTCGCCTCCTGAGCGAGTGGCTAACGAATGCAGGATATCGAGGTTGATCCCCGTGCCGATCGAACGCACCGAGCCATCCGCCAACAGAAAGAACACCAGGGAGTCGTGAGCCGAAAAGAAATCGTAAGGCTCACTAAATCGGTCATTGAGCGTGCGCGAACCGATGCGGGCCAAGGTCATGCAGGGGGACTCTTCGATCGTCGACGTATAGACGGGAGCTCCGGGCGTAGTACGAACCGTCGCGCCGGTCATGACACCAGCCCAGGGAGCCTGAGTGAACAACGCCGCTCGTTCGCCGGCGACGATTGTTTGCGATAGGCCATCACGAATGTCTTTCAATCGAACACTGCTATTCCGTTGAAACGACCCATTGCCATCGTCGGGATTCACATTGATCAAACCATATTTCCCGAAGACCGCGATGTAGCTGGTGGTGCTGGCGTCTGTGAACGGGGTTCCGTCCTTTCGAAGCACGGTGAACACGCCCGTGCTGCCATCCGACGGACAGGTTGCCAGGGGGAGTGGCCGAATTATCACGTCCGCATTCGCGGGGTTACTGACCGCCTTATTCAGATCGATCTGACGGTATAAGCCGGTTTGTCCGAGTTGAGGCAACAGCAGCGAGAGCCAATTCCAACCAGGATCTTGGGGAGGTGGAACCGGCGGTGGCGGGGGCAAGCTGTCAAAAATGCGATCAATCGAAGCGCTTGGCGGGATAAAAATCGGACCAGGACCGACCGGAGCGGGACCGGCAAACAAATAACCTGGCGGCATCGTCGCATGGCTCTCGTGATATTGATGCAGAGCCAGTCCCATCTGTTTCATATTGTTGCGGCACTGAGTCCGGCGAGCCGCTTCCCGCACGGCCTGGACCGCCGGCAGGATCAGCGACATCAAGATGCCGATAATCGCAATCACCACGAGTAATTCAATCAGGGTGAAGCCTCTTCGGCATTCCGGCTTCGCGTGAATTGATGTGGTCTCCATTTCAACGTCTCCAAGAATCGAGCAACTCATCGCCATCCAAAAACAGTTCGCAACCAGCAGCCCACTTTCAAACACGGGATTCGAGGTAAGGCGTTTGATCCTAGAAGTCGACTTGTGGACTGACAATGAAATTCATCGGTAAGCCGCTGCTAATGGCTTCTTTGATATCGGCTCCGGCTTTGACCGAGCCATCACCGAATTCGTTTCGGTCACCCATCGCGTTCATTCCGAAGGGTTGGCCCTCCGATCAAGGTTCGCTCGCGAACCGCGTTTCGGAGATGCCAATTGGGGCGGTCAGCGCGATTATGCTTCGGGCATTCATGCTTTGGCGAGCAGGGCGGCGTCAGCCCCCCGGTTCGGGGTCGAATCGAAACTACCGGGGGGCTGACGCCGCCCCGCTCGCCTGGAATGCGTTCGCCAACAATACGTCTCACTCCGCCTTGATCACTTCGATTTTCAACTTACCGAGCGCTTGATAGGCCGGCAGAAACGTGCTGACCGGGAGTGGCGCGTCTTCATCCATCGCGGAGTCCGCCATCTTAAGATGTGCCGGACCGATGCCACCTTTGCCCAGCGTTCCGTCGAGCGGAATCCATTCGCCGGCGAGAAACGCTTCGGTCCACATGTGCCCGCCAAACGATTGCAGCGACTCGACGTAGACCAGACCGGCGGCGACGCGGGATGGAATCTTCTTGGCTCGCAGCAGTGCGGCCAGGAGGACGGCGTGTTCGGTGCAGTCCCCTTCCAGGCTCTGCGCGACTTCGGAGGCGGAGGCCATCGCAGTTGAAAAGTTCTTCTTCGAGATCTTGTCATGCACATATTTTTCGAGCCGCGTGGCGATGCGGCTGGGATCGGTCTCCACGCCCGTGGCGCGGTCGGCGTGTTCAATCACCGCTGGATCGCGCGTCTGCAAGAAGCGCGTCGGGGCCAGAAACTTGTCGTCGGTCCGAACCGGCCGCGAGTTGACCGGCGGGATCGGTTTCGCCGTCACGGTCAATTCGATCGCGGGGTCGGACTTGTCCTTGTCCGACAGGCGCTTGAGCTGCTGCGTCTCCCCCACGATGAAGAAGCGGTCGGGAGACTCTTCCTTCGTCGAGACGCGATAGACGATCCGCTTCTTGCGATGCGCGTCCACGATCGGTGGAGCGACCTTCACCAACGTGTTGATGGCCAGATCGAGTTCCGGGCCGGCGATTGTTTGCAGAGCGACATCACGCGGCACGTCGTAAGCCCGAAACACCAAGCCGGCCATTTCGGTTTCCATCAGCTTCGTCTGCCAGTTGGCATCGACGAACTGCTTCGACTTGTTCTCCGGGATCGCCGAGAAGCTGACCTGAACCCGCAGCAGCGACGCCTCTTTGCCATCGAACAACTTGACCTTCCGCTGCTCGTCCGCGGCGAAATGCTGTTGCGAGAACTTGTTGAACTCCGGCACATAGACTTTGAACGATTGCGACTCGCCCGCTTTGAGCGGCTTCTCGCGCAGCCGGCGATCGGGATACGCGGGGGACTTGGCATCCGCTTCCCAGGCGACGCGACGCTTGTCGGTGCGACCAGCCACGGTCGAAGTCAGTTCGAGTTCTGTCCCGTTGATGACACCGACTGTCGTCGAGTTTTGACTCGGCGGGTTCTTCATCTCGAATGAGAACCGGAGCAAGTCACCCGACTCAGTCTCTTCGGTTCGCGTCGTGGTCGTGATGCGCAACTTCTGGCCGAAACGATTGAGCGAGAAGAAGAGATCGCTTTCGCTGACGACGACCTTCCGCTTGTCGCGCAGTTCCACACGCTCGCGGCTGTATTGATAACCGGCTCGCTGATTGTCGATCTGAATGACTTGCCAAGATTCGGTGAGGGAAGCGTCTGCCGCTGGAGCCTTGGAAGTCTGTGCTTCGCACACAGCGGCCGAGAGCAGCGGCCAGAAACAGAGGATCGCCACCCGACCCCGGACGATTCGACCCCAGACATTCCAACTTCCGAACATTGGTGATTCTCCCTTCCGCATGATTCCTCGTCTTGGGATGCGAGGTAAAACCAGTTCGTAGTTCCGCCTTTAGGCGGCATCGGCATCCGGCACCGCCTAAAGGCGGAACTACGAACGAATTCTTGCCCGGCCCCTTAGCCGCGAAAGATGCCGTGGCCGGCGATCAGGCCGTCCTTCATGTAGATCTGGCGTTTGGCTTGCGCGGCGACTTCGTTCTCGTGAGTCACCATCAGGATCGTGCGGCCTTCGCTGTTGAGCCTTCTCAGCATCCCCATGATCTCTTCGCCGGTCTTGGAGTCGAGATTACCGGTCGGCTCGTCAGCCAGGATGATTTCCGGATCGTTGGCCAACGCCCGAGCGATAGCGA
>SXGS01763821.1_pt1 | contig 21832 bp, 19 predicted proteins | sample 3174681 | NCBI WGS metagenome assembly SXGS01 (sample SAMN11356861, study PRJNA531348) | freshwater metagenome | isolation source: freshwater sample F1-80 | place: China: Fuxian Lake, Yuxi | collected 2017-12-25
CGGCGCGCCCGTGATGTTGCAGCCGCACTGCTGCACGTCTTCCACGTTGGTCTTCCAGATCTCGCGCCCGGTCTTTTGATCCACCGCGACGACGTAGTTGTCGAGCGTCCCGATGTAGACTCGCCCGTGGGCCACCGCGACTCCCCGGTTCCAGGCGCCGTAGAAGACGGTGAAGCCTTTCGGGAGGTTGTAGGTGTACTTCCAGATTTCCCTGCCCGTGGCGGCGTCGAGCGCGAAGATGTGATTGCGCGAGGTGGATATGTACATCACGCCGCCAATCACGATCGGCGTGACTTGGAGGCCACCCTCGTAGTCGCCGGTCTGGAAGGCCCAGACCGGCGACATCTTCGAGACGTTCGACGCGTCGATCTTATTGAGCGACGAGTATCGCCAGAACTTGTACGTTCCACCGTAGTGCGGCCAGTCGGCTCCGGTGGCGCCATCGTCGGCGGCGAACGAGACGGTGGCGGCGAGCAAGGCGAAGATCGGACGCATGGGGATCACCTCGCCAGGACCTGAATGCAGGCGCGCATGAACGCGGGCAGATCGTCGGGCTTGCGCGATGTGACCAGGTTGCCGTCGACCACGACTTCGGCGTCCCGCCAATCGGCCCCGGCATTGACCATGTCGTCCTTGATGGCGAAGAACGAGGTCGCCTTGCGGCCTCGCAACATGCCGTGGGCGGAGCACAGGACCCAGCCGGCATGGCAGATCGCGGCGACGAGTTTGCCTTGCGCATTGACATCGGCGACCAGCCGGTTGCATTTGGCGTGGCGGCGCATGTGGTCGGGCGCGAATCCGCCGGGAACGACGAGTCCGTCGAAATCGTCCGCCGAGACTTGATCGTAGGATTTGTCGGCCACGCACGGGTAGCCGAGCTTGCTCGTGTAGGTTTGGCCGGCGTTGGCGGCGACGGTGACGACCGTGGCGCCGGCTTCCCGGAGGCGGTACAAAGGGTACCAGACTTCCATTTCCTGGTAGATGTTGTCGAGCAGCAGCGCTACCTTCTTGCCTGTGAGATCCATAGACAATCCATGATAGCGGACGGGCTGGCGGAGGGGCCGAAACCCGGTTCTATGCGTAGTTCTAAAAGTAACGCGCGGAATTCGACGCGAGGCTACACATAGAACAAAGTCTGTATTTTCAATCGCTTGCCAGTACGCAATCCCTGGTTCTATGCGTAAACCGCGCCTCAACCGCCCGCTTCCGAAGCGGTTTTACACAGACGCCATTTCGCCCACCGGGTGGTTCCCTCCGTTCGAATGAGACCGTCCCGCTTCATGCCTTGCAACAGGTTGGCGATCCAATCCTTCTTCTGGCGTTCGTTCAGAACATCGGAAACCTTGTTCCGTAGCAATTCCTCGAGATCGGCTCGCGTGGCGTCGCCGAACTTCTCGAGGTAGGCGAGCACCATGCCGCGGTAGTGCTGCTTGTCGAACGCCCGGTTCTTGATGTAGGCGGCTTTATCGCCGATGGCCGCGGCGATCATCGCCGAGACGAAGATGCGCGGCCGCCGCCCCTCGATCAGCTTGCGCTGCTTCAGCCGCTTGAAGACGTCTTCCTCGATCGGGTGCTTCTTCTGCACCTTGTCGAGCGCGATGACGTCCTCCAGTTCCAGGTCGGTTCGATGCAGCAGGAGGCGGGTGTAGTTCTCGTCCAGCACCTGGCCCGTCAGACGTACGCCGACTCGCTGCCGGTCTTCCAACTCGTAATCCGGCATCGGGAAGTTTCGTTCCCACTGCCGCTCGAACATTCGCTTGATGCCGCTGCCGATCGTATCGATCATGTTCAGATTCACCATCGCCTGCGCTAGGAAAGGATTCCGGTAGACTTCGGGCGGCGCGTTGCTGCGGATCATCGCCTCCACGCTGCCGGGGATGAACGATCCGAGATTGGTGAACAGCAGCGTATCCAGCGTTTCCACCACGTTGATCCGCCCTCGCATCGTGTAGTCCTGATGAGCGATGCAATTGTGAAGAGTCTCGCGAACCACCCAAGGATCGTACTGCGTGACCTCCTTCGGAAACAGCGTGCCGCTCGGAAGATGCCGGACCGTGAGATTGCGGATCTTCTGGAGCAGGCGGTCGCTCACCAACAGAAATGGCGGGTCGAAGTGGTGGTAGTCTCTCTCCTGCTGCTTGTCGTCGCGCACGACCCACGTCACCCGGGCCTGAGCGGGCGAAAGCATCGCCGCCGATTCCGCCTTTCCTGCCAACAGCAGCGCGGCCGCCGTGACCTTGCCCGACACGCACAGCTTGGCTTTGTTCAGAAACGTGGCGTCGTCCCAGGCGCCGATCTGGCCGGCTTGGCCCGGATGCTTCTGAAGATACTGCGTACGCGCGAATGTCAAAGCCTCCTTGTCCAGATCCCGGAGAGAGGCTCCCTTCACGATTCGCGCCGACCAGTCCTCGGCGGCGCCAGACAACAGCCGCCAGAGTTGGCGCTCTTTTTCCGGAAAGTCCTTCAGCTTTTTCTTGTAGCTGCCGACTCGAATGAACTCCTCGTCCGCGAACCGCACCGGCGCGGAATTGGCGGCCTGAATCGCGAACAAGACGATGCGAGCGCCATCGTGGTCGAGCTCGTGGATGGTGAAATCGATCCTCGGCTCCAATTGGCGCAACAGCCAGTTCTCGAGGTGTTCGTTCCCGCGCTTGGCTTGCTTGGGCCGGAACTTGGTTCCGACCGCCTTGTGAGACGCATCCTCCACTCCCCAGACAAGGTATCCGGTGGCCTTCCCATGCAGGGCCGCTCCGTTGGAGAGCGCCGAGATGTACTCGCCGATCTCCTGTGGGTTGTCGTTGTTGCGCTTGAACTCGACCCACTCCGCCTCGACGGGCATCTGAAGAATCTCGAGGAAGCGCCGTTGTATGTCCCCGGAATTCATGTGTTCGCCGCGGGGCGTTATCCCAGGCCCTTTCGGAATCGCGCGGCGAGATCGCCGGGCGAGGCCCACGCCCAGGTTTCGTTGACGCGCATCGTGATCGACTGCCCCGTGGGTTGTTCGGCGATCACACCCGCTTGTTGCAACCGGCCCTGGTACACCGGACCGTTCGCATTGGGGGTGCGCATGCGGAAGACGTTGGTTCCGCCGGGAATGCGCTCGATTTCGAAGTTCGGATCGCGGCCGAGCGCGGAAAGCACGGATTCCGACGTTTGCACCGCCTTGCGGTAGCGGCCTTCGAAACCGTCCAGGTAGTGGAGCGTCACCGCGGCGAACGGCCAGCCATGCGGCAGTCCGCCGCCGAACATCCGGCGCGTGTGGAACAGCCCGTCGATCAGTTTCCGAGGCCCAGCCAGGATCGCGCCGCTGGGCGAGTTGAAGTACTTGTACGAAGACACGTACACCGTGTCGAACAGCGCTGTGTATTCGGTGATGGGGCGGCCCGTGTAGCCGCATTCGAGAAACAGGCGCGCGCCGTCCATATGCATTCCGACTTCGTGTTGGCGGGCCCACGCGGAGATCTTCTTCATCTCGTCGAAATCGAAGCGCTCCCCGTCGCGGCGCCGGACCGGGGATTCGATCTGGATCGCGCCGACATGGGTGACCACCCGGCCGGTGGCGGAATCGTTGGCGATGCGCTCGACTTCCTCGAGCGTGAAGGTGGCTTTGCCCGCCGCCAGCGGAATCATGTTGATGCCGCTCAGCGTCTGCGAGCAATCGCCGCAGTCCTTGTACAGGTGGCTTTCGGCCTGCACGATCGCGCGGCGCCGCGATCCCGCCAGGATGCGCACGGCGATCTGATTGGCGAGCGTACCGGTCGGCATCCAGATGGCCGCTTCCTTGCCGAGGATGGACGCCATGCGCGTCTCGAGCTCCTCCACCGATCCACCGAGCGAGTAGTTATCGGGTTTGACCTTGCCTTCGTCGGCCAGCTTCAAGAGAAGGCGCGCGTAGTCGGAGGGCGTGTAAGGCACGCCATCACCCATGGCGAAGACGGTGCGGGTTCCGTCGGCCGCGGCGGCGGCCATCGGAAGCATTGACAAGAATCCGCGGCGGCGGAATGCGTGGGACGGCATGACCCGAGTTTACACCGGAAGGCGGCGTATGTCGGCCGGCGTTCGCCCTTGTTTATAGCGAACCGGGAGATCCGCGCCGGCCCAGCCTTCGACGGCGCAAGATGTCGAAAGTCTCGCGTTGACCGGAGTTGACCGCGAAGTAAGGCGCGTCGGCATCGTGACCCCAGGACGCGCAACAGCAATGGAGCGGCGTGCGTTCGCCGGTGTTCCGGCGAACCCGGGATCCGTCCCGATCTCGCGTTGGACCGCCTGCAAATCGCCGAGCCTCGAGGGCTTCGAGATCCGCTCCCTGGGTGTGGGTTCGCCACTCTTATTGAAAACGAGGAACGGTGCAAGCCCCGGGCGCCGCCAGGCGTTGAACACCGGCCTTGTACGACTCCCACGCGGGCTTGGGCCTGCCGCCGCGATCAAACACTCCGAGCGATCCCAGGTGGGCGACGAACGGCGCATTCGCCAGTTGGCCCAGGGTCCCGGCCAGGAATTCGGCGGCGTCCAACGGAAGATCGCTCAATTGGAAGAAGCGGACCGCCGCCACGCGGTTGCCCAGCAGCGCCAGCGCGTCGAACACGCGGTCGAAGAACTGCCGTTGGGAATCGGCGCTGCCGCCGATCATTGGAGTGCTGGAATAACCGATCTCGGTGAAGATCACGGGTTTGCCTCCCGCCAAATTCACCATGGCCGGAATGTCGAACGCCACCTCGCCAGTGTCGCGAGCGCGCCGCCCGTCGAGGTTGTAGTAGGTGAATGCGATGTGATCGCCCAGACCCTTGAGTTGGTGGAACGTGCGGTCCGTGTAACGCACCGAATCGTGGGCGAACACCAGCCCGACGGATACGCCGGGCTTCAACGCGCGAAGGACGGAAACGCCATGGAGGAAAAACACCTTGAACTGGTCGACCTCGCCGGGCCGCTCGAAGAAGTAGAAGTCGACCTCGTTGCCGAGATTCACCCACTTGACGTTGTCCCCGAGCCGAGCCGTCACCTCGACCAGAAACGCAGCCCAACGGTCGAGCATTACCTGAGAGTTCCAGGGGGTATTCGCCAGATCCGGTGGGATATCCCGCCCGGTGGTATTGGCGGTTTTGATCGTTAGGCTAACGGCCAAGCCGTTCGCACGGGCCAGTGTCACCGCCGCCTCGAGCGCGTTCAGGTCGAACCGCCCCGGCGAGGGCTCCGCCACGCGCCAGTAAACGGAAATGTCGATGTAACGGGAACCGGCATCCACGGCGGTCTTGAGCGCCGCCGCGTAGGCATCGCCCAGTTCGGTGGTCAGTTGCGGGTTCGGGTCGATTCCCACGGCCGCGCAGGCTCCCATCTCCGCCGACTCGACGGCGTCCGACTCCGGACGCACGCTCGCGCCGGCAAGCGAGAAGCGGCTTTCTCCTTCGCCAAATTGCACGAACCCGGTCCCCTTTGCCAGATACCATTGAAGGGACGTACCCTCGCTGTATCGTAGGGAGTATTTCCGCACCCCTGAATAGGCACCTTCCCAGGTGTTGACCAGAGCGTTATCGTCTTCGATCGTGGAGGAACCGTCCGGCGTGGAAAACGTGGCGCCGCGCGCTCCCTCCGGGAACATCGGGATCGGCGAAGGGAAGTGGGTCGCGCTCTCCTCGTAGAGAACCCCTTCGTGATGGATACCGGCGGGCGACGACCGGACGATCATCGGGAAATAGCCCCACGGGGTCTGCCAGATTAGCCTTGCCCGCCGCGCCTGACCAAGCCGCTCCACGGACGTCACGCTTAGCGACATCGGGGCGCCCGACGGCGAGATTAGAATCCAGTAGTTGCCCGTTACCAAAGGCAAGAACTCGGAGGCGTTTCCGGCTGATCCGAGCAACAACAAACCCGCGACCGCGCTGATAGTGCGTTTCAGAATGACCTCGTTCGGCGAACACGGCTGGACGCGGACGCCGGAATCCCCTTTTTTGATTCTATCGGTCCCAGCGCGCCGGTACAAGGAAAACCATTGCCCTCAAAAGGGGATTGGTACCTCGGCCCGGCTCCGTACCCCTGGGACTTCCGTTCCGATTTCAGGCCAATCGGCGTGTGCTACCATCCGGGCTGTAGACTATGCTGTTCCGGCTTTCCCTCTTGTTGTCGACGTTTTTTTGCTTCGCAGCCTTGGCTTGGCAGGCCGGTGGTGAGCAACTCTACAAGCTCGAAACCGGCGACGAGATCGAGATCCGGTTCCTGTACAACACGGAATTGAACGATAAGATGACCATCCGGCCCGATGGGAGGATCTCCATGCCACTGATGGGCGAGATCGCGGCAGCAGGCCTGAGTGTGGGAGAACTTACCGATCTGCTCCAGAAGAAATATAAGGACACCGTGCGCCAGCCCGTCATCACGGTACAAGTTCGCGGGTTCGCCAATCGCAAGGTGTTCGTGGGCGGGGAAGTCCTGCGGCCCGGGGTTGTCGTATTGGCGGGAACGCAGACGGCGATGGGCGCGATTCTCGAGGCCGGTGGACTGATTCGCAGCGCGGACCGCGACAAGCTCACCGTCATTCGCAAGGGCGCCAACGGCGCGCCGGAGTCGCTGACGCTTTCGCTCAGAGCCGCGAGGGGCAAGGCTCCGGAAGCGGCCGGATTCCTGTTGCAGCCCTACGACTTGGTGGTGGTGAACCGGTCGGGCATCGCCAAGGCGAATCAGGCGGTGGACCAGTACGTACGGCAGATGTCGCCCGCTTTGCTGACAGCCGGGTTCAGCTATCTGGCGAACGTTCAGAGCAGCGCGGCCGCCGGAGGCATCATTCGATGAACCGGGACCGGGATCTGGAGCTCGCGATGCGATACGAGCCCCCGGCCTACCGGTACCAGCCTCCGAAACCCGCCGAGTTGGACTGGCCGCTGGTTCGCGGTTTCCTTGCTCGTTACAAGTGGACCGTCCTCGGAGTGTTCCTCGCCACCGTGGCAAGCGGCTACGTGACGCTGTCGTTGTTCACCGAGCAGTACGACGTCGAAAGCGAAATCCTGGTGAAGTTGGGGCGGGAGAACCTGGATCCACCCGCCACCTCCCGCAACCTGCCGCTGGCCGCTGGTCTCCGTCGCGAGGAACTGATGAGCGAGGTGCAGATCCTGCGATCGCCCGCGCTGATTCGGCGGCTGGTGGACCAGATCGGACCGGAGGCGTTCGAGCCGAGGCCGGCGCAAGCGGCAGGCGCTGGCGCCGAAATGAAGGCGCGTTTGAAATCGGTGGCGCGCGGCGTGAAGGATTGGTGGAAGTCGGCGCTCATCGCGCTGGATCTCAACAAGGGGTTGAGCGAGCGCGACACGGCGGTCCAGGACCTGCTGGAGCGGCTGGCGGTGGAACCGCGCAAGGACTCCGACGTCATCGCGATCAAGCTGCGCATGGCCAATCCCGCGTTGGCCGTGGACCTGCAGGAACGCCTGATCGGGCTCTACATGCGGCGGCGGGTGGACGTCAGGCGCAGCGAGGGAGTCAAGGAGTTCCTGGACACGCGGGCCGCGCAACGGAAGGCCGAGTTGCAGAAGGCGGAACTCGACCGAATGACGCTCAAGCGGAGCAAAGGGCTGGTTTCGGCGTCCGATCAGAAGTCGCTGTTGCTGCGCCAGGCCGACGACGTTCGCTCCGGCTTGATTCGCACGCGGAGCGAGATCGAGAACCTGACCCGGCAGATCGCGGCCGGCCGCGAGCAGATGAACGCGACCCCGGCATTCGAGCGGGCATCGGAGCAGACCACTCCGAATCCGCTGGCGGAAAAGCTGCGGCAGCAGGTGGCCGATCTCCAGTCCGAGCGTGCGACGCTGTTGACCAAGTATCAGCCCGAGTCGATCCCGGTGAAGAACATCGACGAGCGGCTGAAGGACCTGCGCGAGATGCTGTCGAAGGAGCGGACCACGCAGCCCGGTTCGGTGACATCGAGCTTGAATCCGGTCCGGCAGAACCTGGAACAGAAGGTGAAGCAGGACATCGTCCGGCTGGACGGCCTGAGAGCGTCCGAGCAGGTGCAGGCGAGAAACCTCGCCGCCATCGAAGTACAGGCGCGGACGATCGACGACGCCGACGCCGCGCTCACCGATATCGACCGCAAACAGAAGATCGCCGAATCGGAGTACCTGGAGGCGATGAAGCGCAGCAGCGACGCCGACGTGGCCAGCGAATTGGACCGAAGCCGCATCTCGAACGTCAGCATCCTGACGCCGCCGACGTCCACGCTGACGCCGGTGTATCCCAAGAAGCTTCTCGTGATGGGAGTTTTGCTGCCGGTCGGCTTCGTTCTCGGCATCGCGGTGGCGATGCTGTTGCACTACGCCGGCGGCGGTTCGGGTACGGTGCGCGAGTTGGAAAGCGCGTTGGCCATTCCCTGTTTGGGCGAAGTGGACTTGAAACCGAGGCTGCTGGGGCAATGAATCCGCGTTTCGCCTGGCGGCGCCACGCCTGGCTCGCCGGGCTGGTGCTCGGGCCGTTGATCGCAGCGGTGGGCGCCGTGGTTTCGCCCGTGGCCGGCGCGGCGGCGGTGGCCGCCTTGATAGGCGCGGCGGTGATCGCAAAGTGGCCGATGGTGGGGTTTTTCCTGACGGTGCTGGTGATCCCGCTCGAACGGATTGGCCGCTTCACCAACGATTCGAGCATGGTGACTTTTTCGCTGGTCCGGTTGATGGGCGTCGCGACCTTGGCGGCGTTGATCGTCCACGCGTTCCTCTTGCGGCATCGTCTGAAGGCGAACCTCCCGTTCGCGCTCTATGGGGTCTACATCGGCTTCGGGCTGCTGTCGCTGAGCTATGCGGCCGACTGGACCAGCGGAGTCCGCACGATGGGCGCGGTGGCCGGGAACCTGATGTTCCTGTTCCTGGTGATCAATATGGTGGACGAGTGGCATCAGGTGACGCGCGCGGTAGCCCTGTGGCTAGTGGTGAGCGCGTGCGTGGCCGGCTTCACCACCTGGCAGTGGCACACCGATCGCGGCCGGCTCATCGACGACGCGTTCGCTTCCACCGGACAGCGTTCCACCGACGACCGCTTCTCGACCATCCTGGTGGACGCGGCGGAGTTCGAAACGTCGCGCACCATGGCGCGGGCAATGGGTACCACGTCGCACCCGGCGGTCTACGCGATCAACAACATCCTGACGCTGCCCTTTCTGGTCTGGTTCTTCGTCGAAGTGGACCGGCGCTGGCTCAAGGCGTGCATCGCGGGCGCGGCGGCGCTAGTCTCCTATAACGTGCTGTTGACGAACACGCGCGCCGCGTTGCTGGCCGCGCTGGCCGCCGCGTTGCTGTGCGTCTGGTGCGGGCTGATCCGGCTTCGCGCGAGCTGGATCGCGGCGGCGGCGGCGGTCCTGTTCTGCGCGGTCCCCTTCATACCGCCGGCGATCTACGAGCGCGTGCTCGATCCGGACAACTGGAGCCTCGAGAAGTCTCTGACGCTGCGCGCCCGGCTGCTCTATTGGGAAGCGGGTCTGGAGGCGATCGCCGAGAATCCGATGGGAGGCATCGGGATCGGCAATCAGGCGGAGATCCCCAGGCGGCTCGAGGGGATTCTGCCGATGCCGGAGAACTCCACCGCTCACAACGAGTACATCCAGACCACCATGGAGCTCGGCTTGGTGGGAGCGGCGCTGTTCGCCCTGTTTCTGGCGGTGCTATACCGGCGGATTCGATGGGCGGAGTCCGCCTACGACTCAGCGGGCGAGATTTCACCGGCGAGATTTCTGACCGCGGTACGCGTAGCTTTTCTTTCGACCTTGATCTACGCGGTTCAGGTGGACGTGATGCACTTTCCCCTGAAAGGATGGTGGCTGGCGATGGGGCTCGGTCTGGTGCTGTACGAGTTCGCGCCGGCGGGTATTCGAGAGGAGCGCCGGGGCCAACCGGATTTCGGCGCGGTGGCATGGAGTGGGGTTTGGAACAGCAGGTAGACGTTTCGGCGATCGTCATCAGTCTGAATTCGCGGCGGTACCTGGGCGACTGCATCCGGTCGCTGAAAACGGCCGCGTGGCGGAGCGTCACTTGGGAAATTATCGTCGTGGACAACGGATCCACCGACGGATCGCTCGAGGTGCTGGCGAAGGAACACCCGGACGTGCGGGTGATCGCCAACCCGTCGAATCTCGGCTATTGCAAGGCGGGCAACCAGGGCGCGGAGATCGCGCGGGGCCGCTATCTGCTGCACCTGAACGACGACATCCTGATCCTGGACGACGCGCTTCCGAAGCTGGTGGAGTGGATGGATCGCAACCCCGGGGCGGCGATGATCGGCAGCCGGTTGCTCAATCTGGACCGCACCGATCAGTTCTCCTCCGGGAGGTCGTTCACCACGCCGTGGGCAGCCATCTTCGGACGCAAATCCGTGCTGACACGGCTGTTTCCGAACTCGTCCTTCGCGCGCGGCTACCTGCTCTCCGACAAGATCGACAGCGCCGCGCCGTATGAGGTGGACTGGCTGTCGGCCGCGGCGATGATGACGCGGCGCGAGCCCTACTGGAAGGTGGGCGGCCTCGCGGAGGACTTCTACTACTTCCACGAACAGGTGATCTGCAAGCGGTTGCAGGAAGCCGGATTCAAGAACTACCTCCATCCCCAGGCGAGGATCGTGCACTACGAGGGCGCGGGCAGCGGCGTGCGCACGCGCAAAGTGCGGATCCGGCACATCCAGGGGTTTCACCGCGCCGCGCATCGCTGGTATTGCATGCATCACGGGCTGGGGCCGATGCATCCGCTGCGATGGGCATCCGCCGCGATGCTTGCGGCGCGAGCCGGAGCGCTGATGTTGCTGGAATCGCTGCGGCCGGAGCCGCCGAAGCCCAAGTCCGACTACGACCTCGGGCGCCCCGAGGGCGGAGTGGCGCTGTAGCCATGCGCGCGCTCGCGCTGTGGCCCGCGCTGCTTGCCGGAGCGGACGCAAGCCATTGGCCCATGCCGCCCGGGGCGCGGTGGGAGCTGGCGCTGAAGGATTCGGCGCCGATGGTGTTCGAGGTGACGCGCGAATCGGGCGGGTTCGCGCGGGTGCGGTGGGACAACCCATGGGTCAAAGCCGAGTTCGGGTTCCGGTCCCGCGCGGACGCGGTGGAATTGGCCGAACTCGACATGGGCCAAGGCGTGGCGCCGATGCCAGTGGGCACGGTCTACTTCGATTTCGGCCGCCCCATCGGAACGTCGTGGTCGAACGCGCTGGGGACGATCTCAGTGGCGGGCCGCGACCTAGCCGTGGATGCGCCGGCGGGCCGGTATCGCGGCTGCATCGAGATCCGCGCACGGGATGGCAAGGGCGTGGAGACGTTCTGGACGTTCGCGCCCGGCGTGGGTCCGGTGCGATTCGGGCGCGGCGCGGGAGCGTATCTGCTGTCGTCGTATCGACAAGGGGGCGGCGCGGTGGGCGAACCGAGGCGCCCGGTGGTGGGTCCGACGCCGCCGGTGGTCCAGGCGCCAGGGTCGAAGCCGTGGATCGGGATCGACGCGAACCCCACTCCCGGCGAGGGCTATTCGACGGAGGCCAAGCGGACGCGCGCCCGAATGGCCAGGGAAGCGGGCGCGAACCTGCTCTACTACGCGCCCAAGTGGAAGGAATTCAGCTCCGCCGAGTTCGACGAGCGCATCGCCGCGGCGGCGGAGAACGGCTGGCCGGTGGCGTTGAACCTGCGGATCGTGGACACACACACCCGATCGATGCCCGCCGCCGTTGCGGAGCTGGCGTTCGACGATGCGCGGATGGCGGCAGCGGTGAGCGATCTGATTCGCGACGCGGCGGCGCGGGCCAAGGGCCGCGTGCGATGGCTGACCATCGGCAACGAGGTGAACGAGTACTTCAAGTCGCGCAGGGGGGAAGTGGAGGCGTACGCGCGCCTGTTGGACCGCGTTGCCCCGGTGGCGCGCAAGGCGTTTCCAAACGCGAAGTTGTCGGTGAACTTCTCGTGGTTCGCAATGGGGTCGTTGGGGAAGGAGTACGCGCCGCTGGTGTCGCGGTGCGACTTCGTGTCGTTGACCTACTACCCGTTGAACGCGGACTTGACGTTCCGGCCTCCTTCGGTCGCGCGGGGCGATATCGCGAGCATGGTGCGCGCGGCGGGCGGGAAGAAGCTGTTCCTGCAGGAAGTGGGCTATGCGTCGTCGAGCCGGATTCGCAGTTCGGAGGCGGCGCAGGCAGAGTTTCTGGCGAACGCGTTCGCGGCGTTTCGGGAACAGCCGGACGTGCTGGCGGCGAACTTCGTGTGGATGAGCGACCTGCCGGATTCGGTGGTGAACGATCTGGCGAAATACTACGCGCTGCCGGGGAACGCAAACTTCCGCGAGTACCTGGGAACGCTAGGGTATTTCGACAAATCGGGGCGGGCGAAGCCGGCGTGGGAGGTGTTCCGGCGGGAGGCGTCGCGGTAAGCGGGTTGGTATCCTAGGCGTGTGCCGGACGCATTCGAGACTCTGGAGTCGATCCTCGATCCGCTCGCCGAGGGGATCGCGTCGGGGCGCCTCATGGTGTTTGAAGGATCGTCGGGCTGGCCTCCGTTTTGGTGGCGGCCAAAGCCGATTTCAGAAGTGTTTCGAGGCATCTGGCCTGCGGGAGTGATCACCAACCAACCCGAGCCGGGCAATTGGGCTCGCGAATCGAACCTCGTGAACGGGAACGAGGTGGAGAGGCTGCGGTCGATGCGGATGCGGCGGACTCCTTTCGTTTTGCAGCTCGATGGCGGGCGCGGGAGCGAGCGCCTGAACTGGGCGGCCGACAATCGCGCGCTTCGGTCCTTTCTGCATGGATTGTTCCTGAGGGACAGCTTTCTGTTCGTTGGTTGCGCGCCGGGGGAGATTCACAACTTCGTGCGAGCCATCGGAGCGGCCAAGCCGTCCGTGCGGCATTTCGCTTTGTTGGGTAGCCAGAGCAACGAGCCGCGCGATTTTCTTGCGACGCACAATATCACGCCGGTGGACCCGGGTCCGAGCACCCGCCCGTTTTTTGTCGACTTGGCGAACCGAGTACGACACATTCAGAGCAGGCCCCGGTTGGCGGGGGTTGCCGGGACCACTCCCGAACTTCGTGCGCTCATCCTCGAGGATGTCGGTCCGTTCAAAAATCAGCGTATCGAGGTTTGTCCCGGCTGGAACATTCTTCTCGGCAACAACGCCGTCGGCAAGTCGAGTGTGATCAAGGCTGTTGCCGCCGCGATCGCCGGGTCGGATGCATCCCCGTGGGCTGGACGCTTGATCCGGTCCGGAGCCAGCCGCGGCGTCATCACGCTCGAGACGAGCGGCGCCACATATCGTACGACGCTACATCGCAAGACCGGCGGGTTGAGCGCCGAAGTCGAGAGTGAACCCATCGGCGTCCGGGATGGCGAAGACTGGCTCGTGCTCGGTTTCCCCGCGTTGCGAACGATTACGCTGAACTCTCCCAATGACCTGTTCGAAGGTTCGCTCATCCCGACGGCGGAGGATGTGCTCCCCTTGGTTCGCGGAGAGGCCGACCCTCGACTGGACAACCTCAAGCGGTGGATCGTCAGCTTGGATTACCGCATCTCCAAAGGCGAACAGGTCCGTCCCCTGTTGGACGACTTCTTCGCCAAGATGAGCGAACTGTTGGAGGGAGTTCCCATCCGTTTCGACCGGGTCGACGAGCGGAGCCGCCAAGTCTTCGTGGTCACCGACGATGGCTCGGTTCCAATCGACCAGATCAGCCAGGGATCCGCCTCCTTGGCGAGTTGGGTTGGAGTGATCGTTCAGCGTTGCCACGAGGTCTACGGCGGTGGGGTGACGGCAGGCTACAGGCCAACGCTCGTCCTGATGGACGAGATCGATGCCCACATGCATCCATCGTGGCAGCAGACCCTCATCGGCAACCTCGAGCGAATTTTTCCCGGCGTCCAGTTCGTGGTGACAACCCACTCTCCTCTGATTGTCGGGGGCCGGTCGAATGAGGAGATCCTGCTTTTCCAGCGCGACGAGCACACTCGGGAGATCCGCGTCCGGCGTCCAGGCATGGATTTCCGCGCGTTGCGCGCCGACCAGATTCTCACCAGCCCCGCTTTCGGTCTCGAAGGCGCTCGCGATTGGGAGACCGTCGGAAAACAACGCCGGTACGGCGATCTGCTGAACCGCGCCTCGCTGACGCCGGAGGAGCAAGCCGAGATGGAAGCATTGAGCGCCGACTTCGATGTGACCGCACCCCCGGCGGCGGAGTGGCTACGCATCGAGGCGCTTCTCCGGAAGAACGGCGGCACACCCGCCGGGGACCCCGATGGACAGCGACGCCTCGAACAGGCCGGGCGCGACATCGCCGCGGCTCTCGGAGAATTGGACGGATGATCCACCGGCCCTATGATGAAGCGGCGATCTATGCGAACTTCGCCGGCTTCAACGCATGGAAAGTCCGCGCGCAACGCGCCAAGGACGCGGTTTGCACCGCCGTGGCAGCGGGCGTCAAGCCCACATTCGACTCGGGAGTCTGGCAATCCCTGAAGGATCATCAACTCGACTATTTCCACGGCAAATGCGCCTACTGCGAGATCAGGATCACGCCTGGGTTTTGGGGCGACGTGGAGCATTTCCGGCCGAAGCGCCGAGTGGATGACGACCCCGCCCACCCCGGCTACTATTGGCTTGCGTACGCTCCCCAGAATCTCCTGCCGAGTTGCGCCCGTTGCAACGGAGCCTCGGCGAAGGGCAGCCGGTTTCCAGTGACCGCCACCCGGTGGCGTCGCGAGGCCGAGCCCTGTGTGGAGGACGCATTGCTTCTGAATCCCTACTTCGACAAACCACGCGTCCATATCGAATTCGTGTTCGATTTCCAAAGAGGCGCGCCGACAGGTCATGTGCGAGGAATCACGGACAAGGGCAGAGCCTCGGTAGAAATCTACCGCCTCGACCGGGCCGCGATGGTCGAAGACAGGCGCGACGCTCAGCTTTCGACGGTGACCGAGTACGAGTCGGCGTACTTCAAGGATCGCGGCTCGGAGTACATCGCGCAGGTCGTCCAGGCGAGGCTCTCCTACACGGCGGCGCGGCTCTCGGCGATTCATTCGTGGATCGAGTGGACGCGCCGCCGAATGGACTCACATGGCCGGACGATCGAAGGCGCCGGGATCTGAGCCATGCGTCCGGCCACGATCAGACCCGCCCTCGAGGACGACGCGGCCACTCTCATCGGCATTCTCCGGGGCATCGCCGCCGAACGCGTTCACACCGCGATCGACGAGCCTTGGTCCGTCGAGGCCCAGCGCCAGTATATTGCCTCCCAATCCCCGCGCGAAGCCATCTTCCTCGCGGAAATCGATGGGAGCGCCGTTGGATACCAAGTCCTCAGCCTATGGGCCGGCTCGATTCGCTCCATGGCCCATGTGGGACAGCTCGGCACCTTTCTCCGCCCGGAATTCCGCGGCCGGGGCATCGGAAGCGCTCTCTTCGAACACGCCCTCGGCTTCGCACGGTCCCATTCCTACCGCAAGTTCGTCATCCAGGTCCGCGAGTCGAACCGCGCCGCCCAGGCATTCTACCAGCGCATGGGGTTCGCCCCGTGCGGACGCCTCGCCCGCCAGGTCGAGATCGGCGGCGTCGAGGAGGACGAGTTGATCCTCGAGCGCGGTATCCTGTAGAGTCTCCCATGAGTCTCGAACAGGATCGCGAGCGCCTCGGCCAACTCCTATCGGCCCGCTCGGTCAAGCGCGGCGGCGAGTTCAAGCTCGCCAGCGGCCGGATGAGCGACGTCTACTGCGACGCCCGCGTCACCACCTGCCACGCCGAGGCGATGCCGCTCATCGGGCGGCTGTTCCTCGCCAGGATCGCCGAACGCGGTTGGAAGCCCGATGCCATCGGCGGTCTGACGATGGGCGCCGATCCGATCGTTTGCGCCGTCGCGCACCAGAGCGCCATCGCCGGCGCGCCAGTCAACGGGTTCCTGGTCCGCAAGGAGGCCAAGGGACACGGAACCAAACGCCAGATCGAGGGGATTCTCGACGGCGAGGCGAGCGGCGTGGTGATTGTCGACGATGTCTGCACCACGGGAGACTCGACCGTGAAGGCGATCGAAGCGGCGCGCGCGGCCGGGCTCCGCGTGCTGGGCGCGATTTGCCTGGTGGATCGCGAAGAGGGTGCGCGGGAGACAATCGAAACCGGCCTCGGATGCCCCTTCGACCGGATTTTCCGCATCGCGGAACTGTGACCCGAGGGGTTTCATCGATTTCTTGAAGAGCGGCGATAAAAAGAATGGATCGAGGGGGATGCGGCGAAAAGCGGATAAACCGTCCATAATTGAAGGTACGTCGCAAGATGCCGGCGGGCGGTGGAGCGGAACGGCCAGCCGCGGAAACCCCTTTGGGCCCGTTCCGCAGGTTCCAGGGCGGGCATGAGAAAAGGAGAGGAATGGATAATCAGCTTCAGAATCGTTTGAGCCTTCCATATTCGGAATTGGAAGAGCTGAATCTGGCGGCGAAGGAAGACCGGAAGAACCGCGTCCCGCTGGATGAGATCCGCGAAAAGCGCCTTGCGTACCTCGCCGGCGAGAAGCGCGTCAAAGCCGTTACGGTGCTGTTCAGCGACCTGGAAGGCCGCTTGCACATGCTCGACTACGACAAGGTGTTCCTCACCAAGAGCTGGGACAACCTGACCTTCGACGGCTCCTCCATCCGGGGATTCACCGCGCAGCGCGAGAGCGACCTGCGGCTCGGCATCGACTGGCACGCCTTCTACTGGGCTCCGTCCGACATCTTCGGCTCGGGCAAGGTGATGGTGTTCGGCGAGGTCATCGACAAGAACGGCGAGCCCTACAGCGCCGACATGCGCGGCGTCCTCAAGAACTATGCCGAGTCGCTCTTCAAGTCGAAGGGCTACGTGCTCAACGCGGCCAACGAAATCGAGGGCTTCCTGTTCGCCGGCACCGACGCCGAACGCCGCTATCACGAGACCGGCAAGTTCGACTACGTCAACACCGGCGGCTACTACCACTCGCTGCCCGGCGATCCGCTCCGGCAGTTCATCGACGCCACCGCGGAAGTGCAGCGCTGCCTCGGCTTCCAGAACGAGAAAGACCACCCGGAAGTCGCGCCGTCGCAGTTCGAGATCAACTACAGCTACGCGGACGTGCTCACCGCCGCCGACCAGATCCAGCTCTACAAGCTGATCTGCCGCCAGGTGGCGAACAAGATGGGATGCACCGCCAGCTTCCTGCCCAAGCCCGTGGTGGGCGTGAACGGCAGCGGCATGCACACCAACGTATCGATCTCGTCGGCCGGCAAGAACCTGTTCTGGGACCCCCAGGGCGAAGAGAAAATCAGCACCTTCGCGTGGGAATTCGTGGACCGCATTTTGAGCCACGGCAACGACATCTGCCTCATGCTGAACTCGAGCGTCAACGCCTTCCGGCGCCTGGATCCGCATTTCGAGGCGCCCAACCAGATCAAGGCGTCGGCGGTCGACCGCGGTTCGATGGTCCGCGTCCCGATCGGCAACGAGCGCAGTTCGCGCATCGAGGTCCGTTCGGTCGCGCCCGATTCCAACCCGTATATGGTGATGCTCTCGGTGTTCAAGACGGGGCTGGACGGCGGCGTCGCCGACATCGGCAACCTACGGCAAGCGGAACGCTACCTGCCCGACAACATCTACGACGCAATCGCGAACTTCCGCGGAGCCCAATGGACCACCGAGTTGCTGGGCGAGGACGTGAAGGGCCGCTACGCGGACTTGAAGCAGGCTTCGGCCGACCGGTGCGCGCGCTTGCTGGGAACCTATGTGAAGGCGCCGGAAGTGCAGTACCACCACGAAGTCTACAACCAGTTCCTTTGGAACCAGTTCTAGGCGTTGCCCTCTCGAACCGGATCCGGGCGGAAGCGGGTTTCCCCGTCCCGCCCGGTTTCGTTTGCTCCGAACTTTGCTTTTCTGGCCGTTCTAAGGTAGCCTTGCTAGGTAGCCTTCTCCATGGCGGCGCGTGCGCCGCTGTTCGTTCTCATGCCGGAAACCGATAGCGGCTCCACCATGCACGCGGACTTGACTCTCGACTCGTCGCTCGAGAGCGTCGACAGCGCCGAGGAATTGGTGCTGCGCGAAGCCCGTGAGCTCGGCCTGGACGAGGACGCGCAGCATTACACGAGCATCGCGGTGCGGGAATGCATGGTCAACGCGGTGGCGCATGGCAATCGTTACAACGGCCGCAAGAAGGTCCGGTTGCAGGTGTGGCGCACGGAGGAGAGCATCACGGTCCAAATCGACGACGAAGGCGACGGCTTCGACCACGACGAGGTGCCGAATCCCCTCGAGGAAGAGAACCTGATGCGGCACTCTGGACGCGGACTTCTGATGATCCGGGCGTTCATGGACGAAACCACCGTGACTCGGCGCGTTCCCAAGGGGACCTGCGTACGAATGGTAAAGTACTTGCGGCCCCCAGCGGCCGGGAATTCCTAAAGCAATCGAAACGATCGAAGGAGGTAGACACTAGTGAGTTTGAAATTAACGACCCGCAAGGTGGGAGACGTGATGGTGATCGACGCCAGCGGCAAGATCACGCTCGGCGAGGGTTCCACCGCGTTCCGCGACAGGATCAAGGAGCTCGTGGCGGCCGGCGACAAGAAGGTCCTGGTCAACATGGGCGACGTGACCTACATCGACAGCTCCGGCATCGGCGAGCTCGTGTCGGGCTTCACCACCACCACCAATTCGGGCGGAGTACTGAAACTGCTCAACCTCGGCAAGCGGGTGCAGGATCTGTTGCAGATCACCAAGCTCTACACGGTGTTCGAGACCCACACCGACGAAGCGGAAGCCATCCGAAGCTTCGGAGCCTGATTTCCGCGCGGCCCGGCCGCCACCCAGAATCGTCGACCCGCCCGCTCCGGCGTTCCGCGCCCGAGCGGGCGTTTCGCGTTAGGACACTTCAACATGACAACCATCGCGCTGCCCGTCGTGGCCATCGTCGGCAGGCCCAACTTCGGCAAGTCGACCCTGTTCAACGCACTCACGCGTACTCGCCGCGCCATCGTCGGCGACGAGCCCGGCATCACGCGCGACCGTATCCACGGCGAAGTGGAGTATCGCGGCAAAAAGTTCGAACTCATCGACACGGGCGGCATCGTTCCCGGCGACGCCGAACTCATACCGTCCGAGATCTTCAAGCAGGCTCGCGTGGCGCTCCAGCGCGCCGTGCACGTCGTGTTCCTGATCGACGGACGCACCGAAATCACCGGCTCCGATCGCGAGATCGCGCGGTTGTTGCACAAGCTGGGCAAGCCGGTCGCGCTCGCGGTGAACAAGATCGACGCGCCCGTTCGCGAACCGCTGGCGGCCGAGTTCCATGCGCTCGGCTTCGAGCACCTGTTCCCCATCTCCTCCGAACATCGCGTCAACCTCGACGATCTGCTCGACCACGTCACGGCGGGGTTCCCCAAGGAAGAGGAGCCGTCCTCCGGTCCGGACGCCCAGGAGATCCGCGTCGCGATCGTCGGGCGGCCCAACGTCGGCACGTCGACGCTGTTGAACGCGCTGGTGGGACAGGCGCGGTCCATCGTGTCGCCGGTGGCGGGCACCACGCGCGACGCCGTCGATGAAACCGTCGAGAACGACGGCGTGCGCTTTACCTTCGTCGACACCGCGGGCATTCGGCGCAAGGGCAAGACGACGGAGATGGCCGAGAAGCTGTCGGTGGTGATGGCGCGCAAGCACATGGAGAGCGCGCAGGTGGTGTTGATGGTGCTCGACGCGGTGGAGGGTCTGGTCGCGCTGGACGCAACCATCGCCGGCTACGCGCACGAGGCGCACCGTCCCGTGATTCTGTGCGTCAACAAGTGGGACGCGGCGCCGGACAAGAGCCGGAAGAAGATGCTCGAAGCCGTTCGCGATCACTTGAAGTACATCGATTACGCTCCGGTCTCGTTTCTCTCCGCGATGAAGGGCTTGGGCACGGGGCAGTTGTTCCAGGCGATCCGGCGCGTGCGCGAGGCGGGAGGAAAGCGCGTGCCCACGGCGGAGTTGAACCGCTTCTTCGAACATCTGCGGACCGACATCAACACGAAGATCCGCTACATCACGCAGGCGTCGGTGCATCCGCCGTCGTTCATCGTGTTCAAGGACGGGCGCCAGCCGTTGCACTTCTCCACCGAGCGCTATCTGATGAACCAGATCCGCGAACGGTTCGGCTTCGAGGGCGCTCCGATCGTGATTCGCACGCGGCAAAAATCGGGAAAGCCGAAGATGGAAAAGTAGAGCGGCGCGAAAAGAAAAACGGCCCCGGGAGCTCCGGGGCCGTCTGTTTGTGGTTTTGCGTCCGGCTCGGACGCCGCTACGCTACTTCTTCTTCGCGGCGGCTTTCTTCTTGGCCGGGGCCTTCTTGGCTGCCTTCTTGGCTGCGTACTTCATTGGTTCATTCTCCCTAACATCGAAAATTGTTGCGACTCCCGAGGGAATCACGACGTGATTCATATATAAGGTTATCCGCGACGAAAGTCAAGAAAAAATTTTCGCGGCGGCGATTCGCGTTCGCGCGGAGTCCTTCGGCGGGCACGCCACAACGTTTCCAGCTAGAATTGTTTAGAGCGTTCCAGACCCCATGAACATTGGCTCGCGCGTACTTCGATGCCTTCCCGCGATCGCGATCGCGGTGCTCGTTTCGTGTTCGCAAAAAAAAATCCGCGCTTCCGTTCATCCTCGCGCCGGCGAGTCGCGAACGGGCGTCGCGAGCTGGTATGGCGATCCCTATCACGGACGCAAAACGGCGAGCGGAGAGACGTACGACATGGAGCGAATGACGGCCGCGCATCGCGAGTGGGCGTTCGGCACGATGGTGCGAGTCCGCGTTGTCGATAGTGGAAAATCGGTGGACGTGCGGATCAACGACCGGGGTCCGTTCGTGCGCGGACGCGTGATCGATCTGTCGCGCGCGGCGGCGCGCGAGGCGGGAATGCTGAACGCGGGAATCGCGAAGGTGAAGCTCACGGTGATCTCGGCGCCTCCTCCTCCTCCTCCGCGAGGGCCGGCCAAGCGCAAACGAAGGCGGCGGGCGGCGCCGCCGCGGAGGCTGGGGCTCACCCGCAGGCGCGTAAATCGCCCTTTTTCTTGATGGCTTGTGATCGTTGTTGATATCGTGTATAGATGCCCTTATAGAGGGCCACTCTTCCTCAAGCCAATCCCTTCGGAGGACAATTCTAAAATGGAATCCCTGCTTCGGCGCGGTCTACCCGCCGTGCTGACCTTGTTGCTCGCGGCGTTCCTGCTCGCTCCCTTCGCCGCTCCCGTCCAGGCGGCCGAGGAGGGCTGTCACGGCGAGGCCTGCCTGAAAATCCCCGATCTCGATGGAGTCACGTTCCTCGGTGGAACCGGCGGACGAAGCCTGCTCATGGTGGGTCTGCTCGTCTCGGCTCTCGGGTTCGCCTTCGGCATCGCGATCTACTCGCAGTTGAAGAAAATGCCGGTGCACTCATCGATGCTCGAAATCTCGGAGCTCATCTACGAGACGTGCAAGACCTATTTGCACACCCAAGGAAAATTCCTGATGCTCCTCGAGCTGTTCATCGGCTCGATCATCGTCGTTTACTTCGGCTTCCTGCAGCATTTCGAGGCCGGCCGCGTCCTCATCATTTTGCTCTTCAGCCTTGTGGGAATCGCCGGCTCCTACGGCGTCGCCTGGTTCGGCATCCGCGTCAACACGTTCGCCAATTCGCGCGCGGCTTTCGCGGCTCTGCGCGGCAAGCCCTATCCTTGCTATGCCATTCCGCTCAAGGCCGGCATGAGCATCGGCATGCTGCTGATCTCGGTGGAACTGCTGCTGATGCTGTTCATCCTGTTGTTCGTGCCCGGCGACTACGCCGGTCCGTGCTTCATCGGCTTCGCCATCGGCGAGTCGTTGGGCGCGGCCGCGTTGCGCGTGGCCGGCGACGGGA
>SXGS01268067.1_pt1 | contig 21815 bp, 22 predicted proteins | sample 3174681 | NCBI WGS metagenome assembly SXGS01 (sample SAMN11356861, study PRJNA531348) | freshwater metagenome | isolation source: freshwater sample F1-80 | place: China: Fuxian Lake, Yuxi | collected 2017-12-25
GCGAGGCCGCGCAGATGCACCATGAGGACCGGGCTGGCGTAAACGCGTTCCTCCGCGGCATCGACCGGCTAGCCAACCTGCGCCTGCCCGCGGCCGTCATCATGTGCACCAATCGACTGAATGCGCTCGATCCCGCCGTTCGGAGGCGTGCCGCCGACGTAATGGCGTTCGCTCGTCCCAACGATGAGCAACGGCAGCACATCCTGACGCTGCGTCTTGGAGATCTCGGTCTGACCCGCGACCAGATCCAGGCGCTAGTCGCCGCCACTGGGCCTTCGTCGGGCACGGCGGGTTTCACCTTCTCCGACATCACGCAGCGCCTTCTGCCGGCAATCGCTCTTGATGCCTACCCGGATCGACCGATCGAGGCGACGCGGGCGATCCAGATCGCCAAGCACATGACGGCGACGCCGCCGTTTCGCGACGAGGTTCAACCTATGGGAGCCACACGATGACATGGTCGATCCAGACGTTGCTGTCCGAACTTCACGACGACATTCAGGAACGGCTCGGACGCGCTCGACGCTCCTTCGGTCATCCAGGTACGAAGGGTGACGCCAGCGAGTCCGTGTGGCTGGAGCTTCTGCAGACCTACCTTCCGCAGCGTTACCAAGCGACATCCGCGCATGTGGTGGACAGCGATGGCACATTCAGCGAGCAGATCGACGTGGTCGTGTTCGATCGTCAGTATTCGCCCTTCATCTTTAAGTTTCAGGGCGAGACGGTGATCCCGGCGGAGAGCGTCTACGCCGTGTTCGAGGCCAAGCAGTCGATCAACGCCGATCAGGTCGCGTATGCGCGCAAGAAGGTCGGAAGCGTCCGTCGCCTGCACCGCACCAGCCTGCCGATCCCGCATGCGGGCGGGACGTATCCGGCGAAGCCACTCCAGCACATCATCGGGGGCCTGCTGACGCTCGACAGTGACTGGAACCCACCACTCGGCGATCCGTTGATCAACGCGCTTAAGGTAGGCAGCGCCGACGATCGACTGGATCTCGGCTGTGTTGCTGCGAGAGGCATCTTCTCGTGCGACGACGGGGGCTGCGGCACGCTGACCCCAATCGGCAAGCCGGCGACGGCGTTCCTGCTGGAACTGATCGCTCGCTTGCAGGAGAAGGCTACGGTGCCGATGATCGACGTCAGGGCGTACGCCCGTTGGTTGGACGTCGATCTGCCAGCCTGAGTCCGGGAGGAACGGTGTCGGGGCACAACCATTTCGCGAGCTGCACCTGCGGGTGGTGCCTGAAGCGGCGCGGCGGACAGTCCGGCGTGCTCTACGCCGGGGGAGCAACCCGCGCCGTGTTCAGAACCTTCGAGAACTTCACGATACCGAATGCCGCATGTCCAATGTGTGGCGCCTCCGTCTTTTTCTATCAGTCGCCCACCGGCGGCCGCGTCTTCTTCGACGAACTCGGACCCCCATGGCCCAAGCACCCCTGCACCGATCAGGGATTCGCTACGCCGAGACGGATCATGGCGGCGACTGCAAGAAGGGCGCTGCCGGCTTGGATCGCAGAGGGGTGGACGCCCGTCATCCTGCAAAACTCGCGCATGACCGGGCAGTGGCACGTGGTCCCGGTGGAAGTGCTCGCGCAACGCGTTCACTTAGAGGTGCTATCCGCGGAACCGATACGCGTTCCGCCGCAATGCGTCGCGTTCATGCGCCCGTTTGACAGATCGGGGCGGGGAGAACTCTCAATCCTCAACCTCGACACACCACCCGAACCCAGGCGGCTGGTCATCTACAATCGCAAGAGGTTCAGCGCCGCCTCTCCATTTAAGGCCGCGAAGGTTGAACGCACTTCTGCAAAGGATGGACGCTAGGGCTGAGACTCAATCAGAGCCAGAATGCGATCGCGGTTGCGATGGCGACGCCTGAGAGGAAGTTGGCGGCGAGCTTGTCGTAGCGGGTTGCTACGCGGCGGAAGTCCTTGAGGCGGCAGAAGGCGTTTTCGATCAGGTGGCGGCCGCGGTAGCGATCCTTGTCGTAGCGGATGGTACGTTTGCGGTTTCGCCGTCCGGGAATGACGGGAACGGCTCCGACGTCATGGAGCGAACGGCGCAGTCGGTCGGCATCGTAGCCCTTGTCGGCCAGCAGATACCGCATCCGGCCCGCCCGTTCGAAAAGCGCAGGCGCTGCCTTCACGTCGCTGACATTGCCAGCTGTCAGCATCAGGGCATAGGGGCGGCCGATGACATCGGTGAGCGCGTAGACCTTGGTCGTCCATCCGCCACGTGAGCGACCGATCGCCTGTATCTGGCGCCCCCTTTTCCGCCGAAGGCCGCGCGTTGCGCCTTGATGTAGGTGCTGTCGATCGCGGTGCTTTTCGTCACCACGCCAGCATTCACCAGCGCGTCGAGCAGCTTGAGCCAGAAGCCACGGCGCGACCAGCGGTTGAACCGGTTGTAGATCGTCGTGGAGGGCCCGTAATCGGCCGGACAGTCGCACCAGCGACAACCGACCTTCAGCACAGGTACGATCCCGGAGATCACCCGCCGGTCGTCCACTCGCCGCGCGCCGGGCTGGTTCTTCGGCAGATGCGGCTCGATCGCCGGCCACGCTTCATCCGACAACCAGAACAGCGCCATGCCTCAATCCTCCTGATCCACCCGCCAGTGAATCAGGAAAACCATCAACCCTCAAGATGCTGATTGGGTTTGAGCCCTAGCGGCAGGTGGTTCGCGAGAATGAACTGGTTCGGCCGCTTCACTGCCGTTCCCGCAACGCAGGGTTAAAGTCGGATTTGTGGATGCGGGCGGAGAGCAGGTCGCCTGCCTGAACCGCCGCATTGATCATACGGCGGGCCACACCTGTGGGGGCGCTTTGATGATTACTATGGTATCCCACCAACGGGTAGTTCCGATCGCCGCCTCAGTAGCTGACATGCGAGAGAATATTTTGCCTGATGTTCGGAAAGCGGCTTCGAAATGCCGCCGTCCGGACTGCAACGATCGATCAGCTATATCCGCCGACCCATCGGCAGCCCGGACATGTGCATCAAATTATGTCTCAGGCGCCCGGAACAGTGGTTCGGCGACTGGTCATTCTGCGCGTATATTCTTCCTCTTCCTGAATGGTCGGGAAGTCGAGCCCATAGAGGCCATCTACAATTGGTCGAAGCTGATCGATTTCCCAAAGATCTTCCAACAACTGCGCCCGGCTGTATGTATCTGGATCGATCAAGGTGCCGTCGAAACGCCTCAGGGTCATTGGCGTGCCCTGGAATCGATGAGCAGCGAGATCCTGCAACTTGGCATGACGAGACGAATATCTATCGAGCGGCCTATCGAAATTCTCGCAGCGACCCGGAAGTGTGCGATGGGTGATGTTCGTACAGTTCACCGTTGGGATGAGCCAGCAGTAGACCAGGCGCTTGCGGGCCTGTTCTACATCGCCAGCCTCCAGCGCCATGAGCACGAGCGACTTGGCCTGGGCGACCGGAAAGCCGTGCTCGACGTCCTTCAATTCGATCGTCTGGCCCGCACGTTCCTCCGTGAAAAACTGCGGACACTTTTTCCTCGTCCAAGGAAGCAGGTACTGATCGCGCATGAGATCTCCGACGGTCTCGCGCCGCCGCCGCTGAGCGACGCGTGCGAACGTCGGCACCTTCTGCACGAGCAAATCGAGGAAGCGGATATCGGCGTCGAGCTTGGCAGGCAGATAGAGGCCGACCCAGTCCGCCACCTTGACGCCATGCCACCCCCGCTCCAACTGTTCGGACCAGATGGCCCGAACGTCTTTCGGCTTATGGCCGACGTCCGCCGGCTCGAAATCTTCACCGTCGTAAACCGATTCATCTTCGCTATCGAACATCGTCTTTATATCTCCAGTGAACTTCATGACGGTAGATGACGAGAAACTAAGTTTTCGTTGCCGCAATGATCACAGCCATCGCTTGTCGCCAGACTTCATCACCTCGAAACCGGTGACGAGAAGCGCGATGTCCGCTGCGGCGAACGCAAGCCCCGTTTTCGTCCAGCCGTACGTCAGGAGGGTCGCCGGCCAGCCGATCGCCAGCACGATCATCATGACTCCGATGAGACGGGTGGCGGGGTGCCACCATCTTGCAGGCCGCTGATACTGCTCGTGCACGATCACGGTGCCATCGGTGTCGCTTGGCCAAACATCGCGCACCACCAGCCGGGCGTCCGGCGGCAGATCAGCGCGAGCATGCACGGATCGATGCCGCCGAGGGCCTTCAAAAGAATATTTCGCCATCAGGCGGAACGGCGTTCGTCGATGGCCGCAGCCGCCTGATCCCGCTGCTCGTCAGCGAAATGTTTCGCCCAGCAAAGACCATCGACGAGTTCCATCTGCTCGATCGTGGAACAGGGTATCCCGAGCAGCCGGGGGTTGGCGTAGATGATCGCGAGGCACTTTGCGCGGCTGATCGCCACGTTCAGCCGATTGCGGCTGTACAGGAATTCGATGTTCCTCGGTAGGTCGTCGCCGGACGAGGTGGCCATCGAAATCAGCACGACCGGCGCCTCCTGACCCTGAAACTTATCGACCGTCCCGACCCGCGCGCCTTCGGGCAAGGCGCGTTTCAGCAGTTCGACCTGCATGTTGTACGGCGACACGACGAGTATGTCGTCGGTGCCGATGGTGTGCTGGTTTCCGTGCCTGTCCGTCCATCGCCCCCCCAGGACGGAACGATATGTCACGGCGAGTCGATCGGCCTCCTCTTGGGAACGCTGCGTACATCCGGTGTGCTCGACGTCGACGAAGCGCAGGCCGGTAGGCGCAAGCGCGTCGGGGTCCCGCGTGCAGTCGATCTCAAGGCGTTGGTTGACGGTGGTCGCTTCCGCTTCCAGCCGTCCCTCGTAAACCGCATCCGAGATGAACCGGCACAGGTCCGGGTGCATGCGCCTGGTGACGGGCAGGAACACGCCCTGCTCGGCGGGAACGGTCGCATGGCCTTCGAGAAGATAGTCGAGACCAGACATTCCGCTGCTCCCGGGATGCGTGCCGGTGATCGGCTGTGACAGCTGCATCTGGTCGCCGACGAGGACGATATTGCGGGTGGCCACGCCCATGGCCACGATGTTCGCGAGACTAACCTGTCCGGCTTCGTCTATGAAGAGGTAGTCGAAGGCCTCGTCCATCTCCTCGCGTGCGAACAGCCAGGCCGTGCCCGCTACAAGCTGATGGTATGGCTGAACCCCGCTGCCGGTCCCACCGATCACGTCCTCGATCCAACCGCTCGTGCCGAGTGCCTGGTCCAAGCGGCTCGACTTCTTCATCCCACAGCAGTCCAGACCCTGTGCCGTGGCCGCCGCCTCGACGTCGGCGAGCAGGTTGTTGATGGCCTTGTGCGAATTTGATGCGATGCCGATCCGCTTGCCGGCAGCAAGCAGGGCGACGATCGCCTGAGACGACGTGTAGGTCTTGCCCGCGCCCGGTGGGCCTTGGATCAGGAGGTAGCTGTCGTCGAGCGCAACGAGGGCTTCGATGGCGCCGCCGGTCGCATCGGCGCCATCTGCCACGATCGCTTGGCCCGGCGCGTGGCCGGAGAGGCTGGGACGGTCACGGCGCAGAACGGAGGTGATCGCACGATACCGGCTTCCGCCTGCGGCGACATGTTCGGCATAGCGGTGGATGGCGCCGCGCAGAACGGTGTCGCCGATCGGGCCGGTCGGGATGAGCGCGGCCCCGGGCTCCAGCCGCGAGCGGCTGGGACCCAGCTTCAATTCGATAAGGCGTGCCTCCTCGTCCAGCATGACGATGTCACCCGCGGGCTCGAGCGTTCCCGAACGGAGAGGCGAGTCCCCGACCTTCAGCTTGAAGTCCTGCGCCGGGAAGGTGAAGGTTTGGACCGTCGAGCGCTTCTCCTTGCGAGGCGCGATCGTCGGGTGAGGCATCAGCTCAGCGAGGCTCTCGGCATCGTTTAGCAATGCCTCGCGGTCCATGTCCCGACGTGCGAACATCGCCCACCAGGACGGCTTCGCCTCGCGTCGGTGGAATTCGAGCAGATCCACCAGCAGCCGCCGCCACGGCGCGTCCTCGGCTTCGATCAGCGCCTCGGCCAAGCGGCGTGTCCGTTCCTCTGCCTCGGTTCGAGCCGCCGCCTTGGCGGGGTCCGGTGCGCCGACCTCGCGGCCTTCGAACCAAGACATGTCTGCGGGCCGAAGCGAGAGCAGCCAGTCGCGGCACATGCGGGTCGAGCGGCAGTCGATCTCGTTGTAGTCGGCGATCTCCCGCAGCAACTGCTCGTCGCCCAGGCGCCGCCAGCGTTCATAGATGATGATGCTGTCGCCGGCGTTCTTGACCTCGCCCTGGCGGCCGCCGGGCAGGTAGAAGGCTTCCATGTTCTTGATCGAGTAGCGCGGCTCCGATGTCCGGATGGATTCTGCGACGACGCGGTACAGGTCGACGAACTTCTCACTGCGCAGGAGGTCGTCGACCTCCGTCTCACGTGTGCCATGATACATCGCGAGCTTCTTGAGTGCGGTCTGCTCGTACGCCGCATAATGGTAGATGTACGCCGCAGGATATCGGGCGAGTCGATCGACCATGAAGTCGACGGTCTGTTCGAACGCGCGCTTCTCGGTGTCGCGATCATGCGCCCAGAACTCGTGGAACCGGTCCTCGCCGTCACCGTCGAAGGCGACGAGGCCGAAGAGATACTCGAGCCCGCCATCGAAGAGCGGATCGCCTTCCATGTCAAAGAACATGTCGCCGTGATCGGGCTGCGGCAGGCGCGCGAAGCCACGGCCGGGTTGGAGAGGGAGGGTTTCCACCGTGCGTTCACCTGTCCGGCGCTGATGCGCCTGGAGCCGTGCCTGGTTCGAGAGCCGGGCCACGGTATCCGGCTGCATCCCGTCGATACGGGTATCCGTCGGCAGCAGGCCGAGCGTTCCGATGTCGTCGATGCCGGCGGCGCGCAGGGCCGCGATCTGGCCACGCCCCATTCCCGCTACGATCGAGAGATGATCGGCGGCATCCCATTCCTTGTCGCATCTGTCCGACCACCGGCAGAAGGTGCAGTGTCCGCACGGATCGCCAGCCGATGTCACCGGCGGCGCGTCGACGTATGCTTCGAAGCGGCGGCGCGCGAAGCTGAAGTAATGCAGCACCGACGACGTACGGAGCGAGGTGATCTCGCCCGACCCGAGCACCACATGCATCTGCGGAGGGATGACGCCCTGCACCTCGGCAAGCATCTCGGCGTAGACACACAGCTGCAGAACATGCTTGGCCTTGGCCGATCGGGCCAGCTTCGTATCGGCGACATCGTAAACGTATGCGCCGAGAGAGGAATGCGCGTCGTCGCGTCGGAGGAGGAAGTCGGAATAGCCGTGCCAGCGACCCGCCAGGAAGGCGCCTTGGTACACGACGTCATGACCTTCCTGCATCGCGCGCTTGGTCGCCTCGGCGCGCTCCTCAAGTGTCCCGGTGGAGGCTATCTCGACCACGGAGCGTCCCTCGTCCTGCAGACGGCGAAGATACGCGCGTTCGTGCTGGATCCCTTTCTCCTGCAGCAGGACGGCGTTCTCGTCATCGGCGTTGAAGGTGGTGGGCGAGACGAGGTTCCGTACGTCGAGAACGGTGGCGTGGCTGCAGCCCATGAAGTTGACGAGGTCGCTCGCCGAGAAGATCGTTCGTCCGCCGTAGTTCCGCATCTTTCCCCCGATCTGCGGATCGCCATCCGCTGGACTGCATCGTGCACGTCCATCATGATGTCGTCACAGGACAAATCCTGTCGCATGGGGAAGGTTGAGGATGTCCTACCGCAACGCGATCGATCTTCTGACCATCGCGTCGCGGGCGGCAAGTGCACGAGGCATCAGTCTGGATGAGATCGCTGACGTCCTGGAACGCGATTACCGGACCGCGCAACGTGTCGTCGCCGCTCTTCGCGAGCGCTTTCCTGAACTGGATAGCTACCGCGACGAGGAGTCGGGAAAGATGCGCTGGCGTCTTCCGTACAAGGCCATCGCGCCCCTTCTCACTCCCACCGCCGAGGAGCTCGCCGCCCTGACCCTGGCGGAGGAGATGCTGACGAACGGCGCTGGAACGGACCAGGTGCAGGCGCTGCGGTCGCTGCATGGCAAAATCCTGGCGCTTATTCCAAGCGAACGTAGCCGCCGCATCGAGGCCGACGAGGATGCGCTCCTGCTCGCTCTCGGTCATGCGGCCCGCCCCGGACCCAGGCCTGTGGGCCGGGAGGGGATCGATCATGCCATCTCCACGGCCCTAAAGGGAACCTCGCGACTGCGGATTCGCTATTGCGGCTGGAAGGACGAGGTCGCCCGTGAACGTGTCGTCGCGCCGCACGGCTTGTTGCTTGGAGCCCGTCGTTACCTGGTCGCTGTCGACTTGGAAAAGGTGGGCGGCGGCATCCAGCACTTTCGCGTGGAGGCCATCGAGGATGCCACCGTTCTGCCCGAGTCCTTCGTGCGCAAGGCAGGCTTCGATCTCGAAGACCACGCGCAGCGCTGCTTCGGCTCGTTTCAGCAGGATGACGGGATCCACGACGTCGCATGGCGCTTCGCCCCACGCGCCGTACTGCGGGCGACCGGCTTCCTGTTCCATCCCGCCCAGACCGTCGAACGCGAGAAGGACGGTTCTCTGGTGGTCAGGTTCCGCGCGGCCGGTCTGCTCGAGATGTGCTGGCATCTGTACATGTGGGGCGACGCGGTCGAAGTGCTGTCGCCGCCGGAACTCGCACGGATGGTTGAAGACCATCGCCGTGACGACTTCGCTTCCATGCCATAGCGCCATGGGGGTCGGGGCAGGCCCCGACCCCGGGGGCGGACATCAACAGTTCGGCAGATCGTCGAGGTTGTTCCTCGACGTGGTGTCCCGGTCGGTCCGCAGGTACTTCCCAGTCGGGCCGTTCACGACCCGGATCTTGGTTTCCGGATAGTGCGACCAGTTCACCCAGTATTCGTGCAGACCGCCTTCGATGTCGCTGATCGCGTCGGCCTTGCTGCGGGGCGACCAGTAATCGCCCGAGTTGCAGAGCTTGGTGATGTCGCCCTGCGAGTTCTTGCCGGTCGCCCGGACGTATCGCTTCGCCATGCTCAGCTCTCCTTCACGGTGGTGTGCGGGCTGGCCTTTCCGTGGGCGGTGGTGACGTAACGCCCTGAGATGGCGCTGCGGTAGTGGCCCCCCGATGTGCCGCCCGTACCTGCGGCTTCGCGGACGGTGGTATGCGGGCTCGCCTTGCCGTGGCAGGCGGTGACGTATCGCCCGCTGATCGCGCTGCGGTAGCTGCCGCCGCTTCGACCGTTGGTCATGATGGTACTCTCCTGTTCCTGCGATCCGAATCGTCGCAATCGAAACATGGAGATGAAGGACGACAGATCCTGTCGCTTCCGCTTGCCTTGCGTCGTGATCCTGAGGGTAAGGACTGGATTCACGACGGAAAGACGAAGGAGGAGCGCAGGGTGGCCACGCGCCAGGACGTCCGATTACCCAACGTTGAGCGTGATGCCGATGCCGTCAAAACGGCCGAGCCGCAAGCAGCGGCGCTAGGCCAGTTTGCGGGCGTTCAAGAGGTGATGGGATGAACGGTCGGCGGATCATGGGGTGCCGGACTGCTCGACCATGATCTTGGACCCACAGTGATGTCGGCGCCGTCGCCCGTCTCGTCGCCCTACAACGCCTTGATGGTCCCCACGGCCAGCAGGTCGAATCCGTCCCGCGTTCCGCTGACCCGCACGCGGCGGCCCAGCAACCGGCGCGCCCGCCAACCCGCGTCCAGCCTCCACGTACCCCCGCCTCTGACATCGAGCACCAGTTCTCCCTGCCGTTCGAGGAGCAGGCCTTCGATTTCGTGCCGCGTGCCGATTGGCATCAGTGCTTCCTTCCGCAGCGGTGATTCCGCCAGTATCTGTCCCAATGGAGCACCGTTCCGCTGGCGACCATCGCACATGAAATATCTACCCCCGCCGCGGTGATGCACCAAGCGCCGGTGCGAGAGCCGCCAGCCGGGCCGTTCGACACGCACCTCATAGGTTCGCCCCTCACGATGACGTGGCCTTGACGCGACTGGCCCGTCGGTCGACCGATGAGACGAACCAGCGCGTCGCGCGAAGCCTCTGCGGTGGCGGAGGGACAGGGTTGGTTCGAACGGCAGGTGCCGTCATGTTCCCGCGCGGCGATGCCCGCGATGCGAAGACGGGGACCCTCGGCGCACCATACCGGACCGTCCCCATCCCACACGCGGGTCGGGGTGCAACGGAATTCCTGCCCCGACGGCACCACCTGCAGCGTGGCGAGCAGGATCAGCGTCATCATGTCCGCGGGCGCGGAATGACGATCTCCCACATGCCGTCCGCAGCTGGCGGCTGCCTCACTGCGCGGCCACGCTCACCGAGGACCAGTCGATCCAATTCGCGCCGGATCGCGCCTTTCAAAAAGGTGTCGAGCGTCATTTCCGGCCGAGATCCCTTGAGGTGTGATCGGACGAGGGCGTCCGTCATCTTGTCTACGTTCACCGACCACTGCACGTCTTGAGCCATGCACCTGCATGACGCGGAGCGGTGCCGCTGCCAAGACGTTGCGGCAATACGGGAGTGGATGGCTGAATGAACCCCGACCAGGAACGCTATGCTGAGGCGCTCGCCATCGAGCGGCTGCATGGCCCGGATGCGCCCCGTTGGATTGCTGAGCGGATCGGCGTACTGGCGCTGGCTGGCGACGATGCCGGGGTCACGCGCTTTCAAGAAATCGCCATCAAATTGGACCAGCTTCGCTGCGCAATGCAGCTGGAAGTCGGTTGCGCTCGCCACTGATCGCGTGCGAACTAGCAACTGCCGCCGTGGGGACGGATGGCATTTGGGGGAGTTTAAGATGAATAAGTCGCACTTGGTCGCAGCGGTGACAGGCATCCTATTGTCCACGCCGGCGTTCGCCGATGAGTACTTCGCGGTCACGCCCTCGGGTGCGACGGAAATGATGTTCGCCCAACCACCGACCGAAGTCGTGGGCAAACTGTCAGCCAAGTGCATCGACTCGCACTGGAGCGTCACCTCTTCCACCGCGACCGAAGTCGTGTGCGAGGCGCCATTGAACTTCGGGCAGTCGCTCATGGGCACATTGCTGATGGGCAACAGCTACTCCACGCCACCGCGCCGCTTCTTTAAATACACGGTGTCGACGGTTGGCGGCCTGTCCCGCGTTCAGGCTACCGGCTGGATGGAACTGCAGATGGCGTTCGGGCAGATGAAGCGGACCGACTTCTCGGGACCCGAGTTTCACAACGGCGCGATGAACTTCATGGGGGCAGCGGGCGGCAAGCCCCCGAAGGGAACGACGTTCCCCAATCATGCCTTCCTCGGCGTCGGGCTGGAACCTGTAGCGACCGGCAAGGTGACGAACATGCGCGTTTCCGCGCTGCAGGAGGGGTCCGCGGCAGGCCAGGCGGGTATACAGGTCGGCGACCAGATCACCGCGATCGCAGGCAAGCGGTTCAAGAGCGGTGACGACTTCCAGGACTCGCTGGCCAAGGCGGCGAAGACTGCGACCTATCCGGTGGAGATTCTGCACGACGGCAAGCCTGTGAAGTTGATGGTGTCCCGGGCGTATCGGCCCGCCTTCACCGAGGAGATGGTGGCCGCTGCAGCGGCACCTGTGGCGGTGACGCTCACCAACCCGCCCCAGCTGTCGGTCGCCGACGAACTGGCGAAGCTGGGCAAGCTGAAGACGGACGGGCTCATCACCCAGGATGAATTTGATCAGCAGAAGGCCAAGCTGCTGGCGCGCTAATCGTAGGGTGGGCCTCAACAGCGGTTCCCGGTCCCGCCCCCCCACTATCGTCGTATCGCACGAGAAGTATCCATTCTCCCCGTCGTCGATCGTCATGCCCAATTCGGATCGCAGGTGCTTGAGGCGATGACGAGGCCGACTCCGCGTGCGCTTCGGCAGGATCGTCGGTGTGCGCACCGACGATCCTGAAGCGCCGCCCAACCAGCCTGTGAACGCGCCACCCCGCATCGAGCCGCCATATTCTACCAAAGCCACCTTTGAGTACCAGTTATTCGCGGCCCATCAGCGGCATTCCGTTCCTGACGCGTTCGGCCTCCCGGAGCATCAGCGGGGCCCGGCCAGTCACTTCGCCGATAGCCCGGCGACTGCGCGGCTGCACGCCGACAGCGTCAGTGCGAGCGTCCTGATTATTATCAGACTTCTTATCGATATCCCCCCTCGTATGTCATAGCTGCGCCTCCGGCGACGTCTATCTTGCCGCCAGAAACTGCTGCACCCCGAGCAGTGGCTTGCACCGCGATCCGTGCCTCGACACGCGGATCAGGTGGCCGATGATCGTGCACCGTGCGACGATCACCATGCGCTTGTCGAAACCAGCCCGCTTCATTGCGACCGAGAAGTTGTTGAGCGCGTCGGTGATCTGGTCGGCTGCGGAACCCGGCTCCAGTCTGTTCAAGCCGCCGTCGTAGAAATGATGGGCCATTCCGGTGCGCTCCACGTACCGCAGCACCGCAGGATCGTCGCTTATAGAGGCAGCATCGAGTTCGTAGGCGATCACGGCGTCCGTTGCGTCGTGCTGACGACAGAGGACCTCGATGAAGCGGCAGGCGCAGAGCATGATCATCGCGTCCAACCCGTCCTCGGGCGACATCTGGGATGCGAAGCGCGTCAGGTTGTCGGTCCCAAAGCCCCCACGATCCGCACCCTCCATCATCCACCGGCCTTTGCTGGCATTCGGGTGTCCGGCGTCGGCCGCCTTATAGAAGCATTCAATACCGAACTCGGGATCCCATGGGCTGGCGAGGCCGTTTCCATGTAGAATCGCGAGGTTGTATAGTGCCGAGACGTGGCCGCCCGCGGCAGCACGGCGCAATGCGTGATCGGCCGTGCCAAAATCGCCATTCTGTATGGCCAAGACACCTTCGGCGTATGTCGCTTCGATGTCATCACTCGGGCTGCGGTAAAAGGGATTGGCAAACGAGTGCATGGTGGATTCGCCGACGCCTGCGCGGCGACTTTCGATTTCATCAATCACGTCCTGCCACCGCTCGGCGTTATTGTAGGCTCCGCTGCGAACGCAGTTATTGTGGAAATGGGTCGCATACTTGATCCGCAGCGCATCAATCGCCGGCATGTTCTGCTCGGCGAACAGGATGAAGGCCTGCGTGATTACCACGTCAACGAGGCTGTCTGGCAGTTTGGCTGTGAGGTTGCGTCGGGCCTGTTCTAGAAATGCCGCGCCGGGATTGCGTTTGCCGACATAGGAATCTTCGGACCGGCGCCCCTCATACTCGATCACGTGCATCTTGAGCGATGACGCCTCGAGTAGCTGCAAATGTAACCCACCCAGATTGACGGTTCGATCATACTGCTCCGCCAAGAACCACCAAGCATCCTGCTCGGTCGGGAGAGTACGCGCGATGTCGCCGGACATCTCTACCGCGATCTCCAACAGCGCTCCTACATTTTCGTCACTATTTGATGAAATATGTTCCGTCACATGTGGACCAGCCTGGACGGGCGATTCTGTCTTAGCCCCAAACAGTCCAAAAAATGCCATGATATCACCCTCAACTTGGATTGAATATTTTATAGAGTGATAATCCACGGCTTTGCAACGCGCTCACTGCACTGTCGCGTATGCAAGTGTCGACCTGCTGTTCAGGTGTTGATGTTCCCGTAGGATCATTTGCCGGATGGGGCACGAGTTGCTTCAGTATGTTGACATGCTGGAGCCCTGCTGCAGTTCCGGGCCATCGACCCGTCAGCCTGCGGTCGGTCGCCCATCGTGCCGACGAGACATTTGCGGCATATGTCGATCGGCACGCCATCCGCCGTCTCGAAGCGGATGTCATCGCCGGCGATCTCGAACAGTTCATGAATGAAGGGGGATGGCTGCCGATCGTTGGCGATGAGGAACGTCCCCCGACTGGCACGCGTGAGGGCGACGTAGAATAGACGGCGCTCTTCGGCGAACGGATATGTTTCAGGTCGGGGGATCACTAGGTTGAGGAGCTCGTCATCTTCAATCCGGCTGGGCACGCCATAGTTGCCGTCGCTCACGTCGAGAAGGATAGTGTAGTCGGCTTCCAGACCCTTTGACCTGTGGAAAGACAGGCCGGTGACATCGATGTTCTCGAACCGGGGGGGGCGGCCGTTGAACGGGTCGAGTGAGTTGTAGCGCCAGAGGACGAGAACCTTCAGTCGACGGCGTTCCGCGGTGCGCCACTTTGCGGTCTGAGTGCCCAGAAAGACATCGAGCCGGCTGAGAATTTTGCGACATGGTTCGATGAAGCCGGACTTGTTGCGGGTTACATCGACGGGTACGACCCTGATTGACCGCGACACCGCCGGTCGCGTCGAAACGACCGTTTTGCGGAATTGGCCCGGGTTCCGCTGGACGAACGCCGCGGCGGTATCGGCGAGCGCCTGATTGCACCGGTATGTGCGTTCGAGGCGCCCCATCCACGACGCACCGAAACCCTTCTCGAAGTCGGTGAATATCGTCACGTCCGACCCGGCGAATCGGTAGATCGACTGCCAGTCGTCCCCAACGGCGAACAGTTTGTTAAAAGGCTTCTGGTGCTTGAGAGCCTTGACGAGGTTGGCCCGCGGCTCCGACGTGTCTTGGAACTCGTCGACGAGGATCAGAGAGAAGGGACTTCGATACCTGCCCGTCTCAACGTAGCGGACGGCGTCACCGATCATTGAATCATAGTCGATCCGCTGTGCCTTATCGAGCCTGTGGGTGTATTCCTCGGCGATCTTCCAGACGACCTCGACAAAGTGTCGCGCCCGAACTTTATCATGGAGGGTTTCGGCCTTCTTGAGCAGGATGTCGCGGGTGAGCCGGCTGGCTCGGATGTGCTTCACGCACACGCCGATGATGCGGTGGTAGCGGCTGATGACCATTGGTGCGATTGCCTTCAGCACCTCCTGTAGCGACCGCGCGACCATCTTGATCTCGCGTTTCCGCAATTCGATCTCGAGCTTCTCGAGGAGCTTGCCGGCAGCGTCATCGGCAGATCTCGTCTCGAAGAAATCAGCCTGGATTTGAGCATAGCCAGACCGCTTGAGTGCGGCTTCGACGATATAGCCATCAAACGGCGACGTTCCGTCCTTGTTGATAGCGAAGTGCTCGTGGATGGTGCCGGATTCAGGGTAATAGAAGTCCGGGTGCACGAGCTGTGGCGGCTCGCCCTCGCCCTTCGGAATACGAATTCTTCGCTCGTATTCGAAGTCGACGGTATGCCGCCACAGCCAATTGACGATGCGACGCTCTTGGAGCGACCTGACGTAGAGGTTAGGGACGAGCGTCCCGATGCTGTCGGGTCGCTTTCCACCATTATCCGCGATGTAGCGCTTGTATTCCTCTTCGGTCGAGAACGCCTCGAGCGGGAGGTCCGCCTTCGGGTAGAGCGACAGCAAATCGGTCCATAGCGACAGGAAACGCTCGTCCCGTTCCTTGAGGTCGGAGACGATCGTCTCGATGAAACGGGCCTCGCCGCTGGCGTTCTCCACCCAATTGGCGAGGCGGGGCGGCTCGCCATCGACCTCCTTGATGATAGAAAAGCCGAGCGCATGGAACGTGGTGACCCGACAGCCAAGGTCATTAGGCTGCACTTGCAACTGACGCGCAATGCGCTCCTTCAACTCAGCGGCCGCGCTGGTGTTGTAGGCGAGGACAAGGATGTCCTCGGGTGCGTAGAGCCCCTTCTGGAGGACGTAGGCCACCTTGCCGACCATGGTCGCCGATTTTCCCGACCCGGCGGAGGCAACAAGCAGGTTGCTGTCCTCTAGTCTGATGCAAGCCTCGCGCTGCTCCATCGCCATCGAAACGCCGCCGAGGTCCTCGAAGAAGGGGCCGAAGCGCTTGAGCTCGTGCGCCACGAACTCCTCGTTGTAACGTCGCCGCGTCTCGGGATCGGTGATCATTTTGAGCGAGGCGGGAAGCAATGCGCGGACGGCATCCGGAATCCTCGCCTCGTCGAAGAGCGGGTGCGATAACGCTTGAGCCGCCGTGCCGGGGACGCCCGAGATCGCTTGGCTGACGTCCGCATGGGCCAGATACTGGCGTTTAGCGTCGGTGATAAGCCGTACGGCGGCATCGACGCCGCGCAGCTGCCCTTCGCTTCGGCTGATCAGCGCTGCCAAGTGCTGGTTGATGAAGTGGACCAGGTCATGGCGAAGCGTCTGGGCGGCGGCGGCGGAAAGCCCGGTGAGTTTCTCGATCCGGTCGGGCGACCGGATCTCGACCGTGTGCCAGATTAGGGCCTTCGTCACGTCGACGGCGTTGACGTCGACGCAGGCGATGTCGTCGGTGGCGAGCGCCAGCCGGTCGCCGCGCGACGGATGGAGGACGACCTTCCAGTTCTCCGCCAGGAAGATCCGCGCCCAAATGCTGGGTCTGTACGTCCGCGCCCGGATGGGCATCGCTCGTCGACCCCTGCTACTTCGAGTGGCGGCTGCGCGCCTGACGTCCGCGCTCGCAGGCGTTGTGCAGGAACGCGCTGAGGTCTTCGGCGGGCACCGTCTCCGCCTTGTAGATCACGCTCCGACCGATCTTCTCGGACGAAACCAGCCCCGCACGCTCCAGGATTGCGAGATGCGCGCTCATGGTGTTCGGCGTCGTGCCGATGGCGGCGGCGATGTCGCTGGACGCCATGCCATCCGGCAGAGCATCGACGAGCGCGCGGAACGCAGCGAACCGGCTCGTCTGCGACAAGGCGCTCATTACCTGCAGGGCATGCATCTTTTCCACTCCAATCATTCTAGGTTGGCTCCACCCCATAGGGAAGGGTCATCCAATATCGTTAATACGGCATTTACACTACAATAATTCGCGAAGTATTGTATTATTTTGGGTGCGCGCCATATTGTGGTTCGTCGGCGGCCGTCGCCATCGCCGACAGTGACGCTGTCGGCGACGATGGAGTGACATTATGGACATGAGCGCAGCAGGAAGCATCGATGCCGGTCAGCACCCTGGCAATCGCCAGAATGGGCGCGACGTCGAACCGACTCGGCGTATAGGCGCGCTGTTCCCTGACCCGTTGGATGAGGATGGGGCCGCTGATGAGGTCGTCGTCACGACGCGCCGCGCAATCGGTCGCGTGGCGTTGGTGGCGACCGAGACTGCGACGCGCTTCCAACGGGATGCGGTGGAGCACGATCCGATGAGCTGGATGTTCGCACCCCGGCAGCTGTTCGGCGGCGCCGCGGCGGTCGACGCCTGCCTCGACCGACAGGACTGCATGCGTGGCATCCTGCTGCATGGGCTTGGCATCGGGCTGGACGCCGATCGCTCAGCCATGGACGAGTTGCTGGCGGGCGATGGCGACGAGCGCAAGGGCCGGTTCCTCTTCGGCCACCAGCCTTCGTCGCGTTCCTCGCGTGGCCGCCGCAGGACCACGCCGCGCGCGCGCATGTATACGGCCACGATCGTCGACACGCGCGACAACCGGATGATGCAGGTCTTTCACGCCAGCATCGCGCGCGACGTCGACGAGGTACGGACGCGCCTTGCCGGGCGCTTCGGTCCGGATGTCGCGGACCTCGCCGACATCCGCCAGGGCGTGCATGTGGCATCGCCGCCTGTGCTCGCTCTGGTGCCGGAGCCGGTCCTCGATCTTATCCGGAACATGGAGCAGGATTGCTCCAGCCCCACCGCGCGGCACTTCGCGGTCGACATTGAGATGGGGATTCAGGCGTAACAGACCGGATGTGATGGCTGCAGCCGGGTGATCGCCTCCCAAGGGAGCATCGTCCCGCCGCCGCCGCCGCATCCGCCCGGCCTGATCCGAATTCGGGAGATACACATGACCTTGCAAGCCGAAGTCGGCCGCGCTGAAGCGGCCGACGACGCGAACGTGCGCGTCCTGCATCCGCTTCGTCTCCATGAAGGCCCGACCGGCGATGGAGTCGGTCGCGGTCTTCACGTCGGCGTCGCGATCGACGTCGAGACCACCGGCCTCGACGTGGACACTGGGAAGGTGATCGAACTCGCCATCCGCCGCTTTCGCTACGACGCTGATGGCGTGATCACCACCATCGACGAGGCGTTCGAGTGGCGGCAGGATCCGGGAGAGCCGCTCGCCGCCGACATCACCGCTCTGACCGGCCTGACGGACGCAGACCTGGCCGGACGTTCGATCGACGAGAAGCATGCCACCGACCTCCTCCGCTCGGCCAGTTTCGTGGTCGCGCACAACAGCGCTTTCGACCGCCGTTGGGTCGAAAGGCGCCTGCCCGGTGCCGCCGGCCTGAACTGGTGCTGCTCCATGCGGCAGGTGGACTGGCGTGCCCGGCATTTCGATGGCCGCGTTCTCGGCTATCTTCTGCTGCAGGCCGGCTTCTACCACTGCGGCCATCGCGCGTCGGCGGACGTGGATGCCCTGATTCAGATGCTGCGCCACGTCGACGCCGATGGTCGGACCGCTCTGTCGGAAATGATCCACACGGGCTCGAAGCCGACGTGGATCGTGCGCGCCCGCGGCGCCCACTTCGACTTGAAGGATCGTCTCAGGGCGCGCGGCTATTGTTGGGATGCCACGGTTGACCGCAAGGTCTGGTGGCGTGAGGTCGCCGACGATCAACTCGTCGCCGAGCAATCCTGGCTCGCGACCAACGTCTACGCGGCCGACGCCCGCCCCCAGAAGATCTGCCCCGAGATCGTCCGCGTGACACCGCGGACCCGATTCCTCTGATCCCCCCAAATCGAAGGAGAAGAACGCCATGGCCAGGAAGAACCTGCCGAAGTCTCGCAAGGCTCGCTCGACCGCCGTCATCGTGACGGCGCAGCCTCTCACCCCAGCGATAAAGAGCCAGATCGCGCCGGCGATCGGCTCGGAACTCGCCCTCGCCAGGCTTCCTGGTGACGGCGGCGAGGTGACCCTGGCGAGCGGTGTGACCCGCATTGTCGGCAGGAACTACACGACCGCGACGGGAACGGTGCCGGCCGCCGAGATCTATTTCGTCGAAGACAGCCAGCCGCGCGGCGACGGCCCTTGGCTCGGCGAGGCCGACAAGCTCGCCTGGATCGATCCCGCCACGGGGTACGAATGCATCGTCATGCGCGCCAATCCCGCGGGATACCTCAGCGGGTTCGTCGGGATACCCGAGTCCCATCCGCTGTTCGGGTGGAACCATGAGGCGATCCCCGCCGACCTCGGCATCGAGGTGCACGGCGGACTGACCTATTCGAGGATCTGCGACTCCGGGCCCTCGCCGCAGCGCAGCCTGATCAGCGAGGCGAGGCGCATCTGCCATGTCGTGGTCGGTCACGAGCCGCTGCGGAACGCGACCGACCACGATGCGGGCGCCGGTCACTGGTGGTTCGGCTTCGACTGCAATCATATCTACGACGTGGTTCCCAACGACGCCCGTGATCGTCGGCGCTTCATGGGGGCGGAGACCGCCGCCGAGTACCGCGACGATGGCTACGTCGTCCGCGAGGTGCTCAATCTTGCGGCGCAGTTGAAAGCCATCGCGGAGGGCCGGCCCGCGCCGCCGCGGAAGGGGCCGACGCTGCCCGCCATCGGCCTCGATCCGCAGCGGGGTGGCATGTGATGGCGCGGGATAGGCACATGCCGGGAGAACTGCCCTGGGGCTGGTGGCTGCGCGCGCGTGACGGCAGGTTCGAGGACGAGGACGGCCGGACCTGGCGCACGGTCCGCGACGCGTTCTGGGAAGGGCAGCTTGGCTTCTGCGCAGTCCACTTCGCGCCCGAGCAGCACGAGCTCATGCTCCGCGTGATGTCGGTGATCGACGGTCCGCGCACGGGTGATGGCGAGAGCCGGCACGATCTGTTCGCTGGCGACGCGATGTTCTGGCGCTTCTACCGCTGCTGGCTGGCGGCGATCGGCATGCTCGATCTCCAGGTCAAAGCCCCGGCGACGTCGAACCCGCTCAGCGCGCGACTCAGTCCTGAGGGCAGATCGGTCCTGATGATGCTGCGTGCGACTCGCGATCCAGCCTGGGAGGGATTGCCGATGGCGGCCGTCATGGAGGCGGTGACGGCGGCGGGCCCGGGCTCGGACGCCGATCGGGAAAACGCTCTGCGCTCCTTCGAAGACGGCGTCGGCTTTCGTCGTCACCTCTTCGCCCGGGAGCGGATCGGCCGGGCGCATCTCGTCACGTTGACCAGCATGGCCAAGGGCAGCGGTGCCAGGATGCCGACCAGGCGCGTCGCGTGGTCGATGTCCTTCAACGATGCAGCGGATCGCGATGACCTGTTTGCGTGGCTCGCGTGCAGGATTGATCGCTGGGATGATTGGGGCGAGGTGGCCTTCCGGCAGGGGGCGGACAGCCTAACCCGGCACCTGCTGGGCATGATCGTCGTCGCGCAGAGGGATGGCACGTTCCGATGACTCCGGCCGATCAGTCGCTGGCGATCCGCGAGATCGCAGGCAGGCGTGCTCGTGACGAGGCGCGAATGATTGACCGCCTTGTCGAGAACATGCGGCTGGCATCGTTCAGGTCGTACCTGGCCGCCACCATGAACTCGATGTCGGCCATCGTGCCGGACGTGCTCGCGATCGCCGGATCGAACCTCGCGGATGCCATGCAGCGGTTGCGGCCAGGACATCGCTGGCCTTCGATCACCAGCCGCAAGACGGACCAAGGAAATTTTGGCAACATCACCGGCCGCAGGATCAAGGCGGGAACCGTCTGTCCCTGGCGTCCGGATCCGCTGATCGCCGATGCGATCGTATCCGACGAATTGGAAGGGCCGTTCGTAGAAGTGAAGGTGTATGGTGCGTCGCTCGACGTGAAGATGCGTGGCGAGCGTTTCACCTTCTTCACGCACGATGGCACGGGATACATCATGCTCGAAAGTCAGCTGCCCGAAACCGTCATCGACTCCTGCGTTGGTCGCTGTTTGACAGACCTTGTCGATCATCCGCTGTTCGCCACGCGTAGCAGCTCGATCTGCGCCGCAGCGCAGGTCGGCGGTGGCTCATCGCTCTCGTTCGATGTCGGTCGCACCAGACTGGAAGTGCCGTGGAGGTCGTAGGATCGGCTGAATGAGACTTCCGCCGGCCTTCGGAGATCACGCCGTTTGATTGAAGCCAAGCTAGGTGGCCGGCACTGCTTGGCGAATACATCTGACCGCCGTCTATCGGATACACCGCGCCGCTGAATGCAGACGGGCGGTAAGGCGCCGGCGTTCCACGAGCGCCGCGCTCAAATTTCGTGAGCCTTCTCGATCGAGAAGGCCGACGTCGACTGGACGCGCGTCCATCCCACTAAGCTTTGCATGATGCGCCTAGGTAGGTGGCTGCTGTTCCCCGCAGCCGGCCTTCGTGCCTGCTTGCAGAAACGGCACAGCCAAACTCTCTTGTGATGGCACGGGCGTGTCGATTTGCGGTGTCGAACTATGCGACTTTGGTCGGGTGCTAGTTGACCGCACAGGCGAACGGGAACGTGTGCGGTCCAGAGCTTTGGACGAAAAGTCCAACGTCCGTGGAAATGGACAAAAGTGTGGCGCGCCCGGAGGGATTCGAACCCCCGACCGAGGAGGTAGAAGCTCCTTGCTCTATCCAACTGAGCTACGGACGCGCGGATGGCGGCGTCCTAGCGCGGTTTGCAGCCCAAGGGAATGGCGATAAACGAACCCGTCGAGGTCAGAGGGGAACGGGCATGAGCGCAGAACGAATCGTCGCGGCGCGCGATATGGAGCGGGGTGCGTTCCGCTGGTTCGACTTCGTCATGGCGGCGTTCGTCACCATCCTGCTCCTCTCCAACGTCATCGGCGCGGGCAAGGTCGCGGTCATCGACCTGCCGCTGGTCGGGCAGTGGCCGTTCGGGGCTGGCATCCTGTTCTTTCCGCTGAGCTATGTCAACGGCGACATGCTGACCGAGGTATACTGCTATGCCC
>SXGS01165752.1_pt1 | contig 21810 bp, 17 predicted proteins | sample 3174681 | NCBI WGS metagenome assembly SXGS01 (sample SAMN11356861, study PRJNA531348) | freshwater metagenome | isolation source: freshwater sample F1-80 | place: China: Fuxian Lake, Yuxi | collected 2017-12-25
ACCCACGTGATCAACTACGATCTGCCCAATGAACCCGAGTCTTACGTTCATCGGATCGGCCGCACCGCTCGCGCAAACGCCGAGGGAATGGCGCTTTCTTTCTGCGATCGCGAGGAGATCGAATTCCTGCGCGACATTGAACGTCTGATTTCGATGCGCATTGAAGTCGCCGGCGATCGGATCGGCCTTCCTCCCGAGATCCTCGAACCCGGACCGGTGGGCGCCGCCAGGCGGGCGCAATCGTCGGGCCGCCCGGCTGCTCCTCGAGGCAGCAACGGTGGAAGGCGCGGGGCACCGCGGCGACGGTAGTTCGTCGAGCCTCGTCCGGGTGAGTTTGTTCGCCCTTGCCCGATGTTATCGCGGCGTCGAGGACACCGGCAGCGCCAGACGCGGGGCGTCGTTCACCGACCACACCTTGGGGATTACCAACACTTTGGTGCACGGGACCCACAGCGACGGACTGCCGTCCCGTTTTTGCAGGGACAACTGACCGTTGCTGGCGCAGACGCGCTGCGCCGCCTCGAAACCGCCGCGAGCGTCCGAAAGGAAGGGATACCCCTCCACGGCCACCAGTTCTGGATCGCCCGATAGGGGACCGCATCGGGCGCCGGTATCCAAACGCACGTGATCGTGCTCAGTAAAAAACCCCGTAGCCTGGCCCGGTTCGCAGTGCTGGCTGAGCAGATGATGCAGCAAAGCGCCTCGGTAGTCGCCGGGTTCGGGGCGATTGACTAGTTCCACGCCTAAGGCGGTTAAGGTCGCTAGCAGTTCCTTCCAAGGATCTACGGTTGCGTTGGTGCTGAGCAGCTCGTTCCATGCGGGATTTTTGGCCGCCGCTTGGAAGTCAGCTACGCCGTATCCATTTTTCGTTGCGGCGAATACGTCACGCCAGAGGCTCAGCACCGACCGTTGTTTGCCGGATCGCGAGCGTTCCTCCAGATCGGCGACCCACTGCAACACCACCCCGCAATCGTAGACCGCGCCTCCTTTTTGAATCGCTTCGCCGGCGACGGGAAGGGAGCGCCCCTTGGTCGCCTTCAAGCATTTGCGAAGGTGGGAGCCCAATTTCAGGCGCATCGCTGCTTCGTTGTCCTCGCCCCCGGAAACCGCCAAATAGGCGAGCATGGAAGCGTATTCGGCGGCTCCCTCGTGTAGCCATGGTGCGGTTTCCCCATCGAGCGGGCGGTAACCCTGCCCATTCCAGAGATGGAAACCCTCATGAGCGACAAAGCGGTCCACCGAACGACCCGCTTCGGGATCCGCCTTCGCCCACTTCTCTCCATGGAAGCGAAGGGAGACCACCCCGCCGCCGCTCACGTCCCCACGAAATGCGGTGGGACCGGGGCTATCGACGCTGACCAACACCAACGGGGTTAGCGGGGGTGTGCCCAATTGGGCGGTATAAAACGGCAACGTTGCGGTGAGACTGGCGCGGATCCGTTCGCCTAGCCAGGGGGGTACGTTGGCTCCAGCAACGAAATTGGCGCCCCCAACGAGAGTGACCGCGGTCGCCGGACCGAGGTAGCTGTACCCTTGGGTCGGATCCGTGGGAGCGAGGGCGACAAAACCCTCGGGCACTTCGAATTCCAGCGAGGTTGCCCCCTCGGAAAGGCTGAGTGCCGGCCCGTAGACCGCGAACCCCTGATCCATGCGGATCACCGAAAGGTAGGTGCGGTCGATCTCGCTTGGGTCTGGGGTCAGCGCGAGTTCGAAACGATCGAAGGCGATTTCCCCCGATATTCGCCCATCGGCGAAGCTGAGGCCCGGGGTTACCAGCTTCCAAGCGGGTCGTACCAAGGTCGGGTCGGCGACAAAGGTTACCGCGTTGGTGGGCTGGTCGAGCTCAAATCGCGCGGTCACACCGGTGGCCGTGGGGGCCAGGGTCACGGTAGTGGCTACGGCGGCGAAGGATAGCAGGGCGGCGAACAGGGGGGCCTTCCTAGGATGACGTCGGAGTATTCTATCAGCCAAGGCCGCCGCGTGGTCGGCGTGAGTTTTCGAAAGTGGAAACGCGAAGAATACGATGTACTCGCGAGCTCTAGGCGTAAAAACGTCAAGTACACAATGTACGCGGGAGTTCTTCGAAGTGGCGGGCGAGCAGTCACGGCTTGAGATCCCCAGTTGCGGATCGCAAGAGCAGGCGCTACGACATCACCGATGTTTCTTCCCCGCTCCCTTCCACGAGCTCTGATCTCCGGCGTATTCATCGCCGCGTGGTTGCTTGGGAGTTTGTTGGGGATCCATCACAATACCTCGGTGGTGCACGCGGTCTGCGCGGAGCATCAAGAGATCGTAGAACTTCGACCCGACACCGGAGATCACGAGGACAAATCCGGAAAACCCGATCCGGGCACCCAGGGTATCCACGACCACGGTTGCGAGCTTCCATCGTTCGCAGCGGAGGCCGTCTCGGATGCGCCTGAGGCCGCTCCAGAGCTCGTGGACGTTCCAGCCGCCTCAACCCTGTCGGTTGTACTTTTGCAGGCCCCACGGCCTCCACCGCTGTCGTACGCCCCCAAAACATCGCCTCCCGCTCGTTCCGTTTGAGTCGTTCGCCGCGCATGTGCCGCGGCATGTCCACTCACCTCAGGAATTCATCGGCGAAACGCCGATAGCTGGAGACATTCATGTTTTTCAACTCGCGTGGCCACGGCCACTGCGGACTTTCGTCCATTTGGACGGGGGTCGCGCTGCTGGTTTCGTTTGACGCCGTGGCAGAAACCCCAGAAAGTTCCCCCGCTCCCGTAGAGGCTCCTCCCGTAGCGGTTCCTCCCGTAGAGGCTCCTCCGGTAGAGGCTCCGCCTCCCGCGGATGCTCCCCCGCCTGTGGAACCCGAGCTTCCGCTCCCTCCGCCGGACGAAACGCCGCCTCCGCCGGACGAAACGCCGCCTCCGCCCGAAACGCCCACGCCTCCGCCGGCTCAAACCTTCCCTGGCCTGATGAACCCGGCGATCTCGGTCAATGGCCTGTTCCTCGCCGGGATCGAATCCGACGACGGCGCCATCGTGAAAGAGCCGTCCGAACTCGCCGGAAGAGGAGAGGGGTTTGGCACCGGCCTTGCCGTTCAAGAGCTGGAGATCCAGTTCCAGGCGGCGGTGGACCCCTACTTTAAAGCCAATCTGGTGGTCGCCATCCCGGGCGATGAACCGTTTGAAGTGGAGGAAGGGTACCTCACCTTGACCTCCCTCCCGAGAGTGCTCGTCAACATCGGGAAAATCAAAGAGCCCTTTGGGCGCGAAAACCTCGCTCATACGCATGCCTTGCTCACCATCGACAAATCGTTGATCGGGCAGCGGGTGTTCGGGGAGGAAGGCCTCAACGACATCGGTCTGAATGCGCAAATCCTGCTTCCGACCCCTTGGTTCTCTGAGTTGACCATCGGCGGGGATGCCGGCAACAACGAGGTGGTGCTCGGCTCCGGAGATCCCGAGGGACTCTCCGGAATGGTGCATTGGAAGAACCTATTCGACCTTGGAGAAACCGCCACTCTCGAGGCTGGGATCTCCGGCCTCATTGGCAAGAACGCCTTCGATGGGCGCAGTATCGTCGCAGGAGCCGATGTCACGATCAAAGGCGGCGGTCGAGGCCGGCGCCAGTGGAACCGGTACGTCTGGCAGAACGAATTCCTGATCATGGATCGGCAAGGCGCCGACGAAGATGCGCGTCTAGGCGGCCTTTACTCTACATTCGAATACGCCCTTTCCCGGCGGTGGTGGATCGGAGGACGCTACGACTATGTCGGCGTGTTCTCGGACGACACCGCCATGGCTGGCACACTGATCGGAGTGTTTGCACCGACAGAATTCTCGGCAGTCCGCATACAGGCCCAACGGCAATTTCTGCCGGACGGCCACACCGCTGACTCGATCGTCGGCCAGCTCAACTTCACGCTCGGGGCCCACCCCGCACATTCCTACTGAGGTCCCCGTGATAAAGTTACTCAAAGCGCTATTTTTTGGCTCCCTGGTCTGGGCTACCCCGGCGTTCGCGCTCAACATCGTCACCTCCACCCAAGACTTGGCGTCGATCACCGAGGCGATCGGCGGGGCGGACGTCACGGTCACGTACATCGTTCGCGGCGATTTGGACCCGCACTTTGTTGAGGCAAAACCCTCGTACATGGTCAAACTCTCCAAGGCGGATCTGTATGTCGCGGTGGGGATGGATCTTGAGGTCGGGTGGCTCCCCTCGCTGCTTACCGGATCTCGAAACCCGAAGATCCAGCCGGGTACCGCCGGTTACCTCGACGCATCTCGCGCGATTCGGCCGATCGAAGTTCCTACCGGGACCATCGATCGTTCCCGCGGCGACCTGCATCCCGCCGGGAACCCGCACTATTGGCTTGCCCCTGAAAACGGTCGGCTGGTCGCTCGCGCGATCGAACAGAAGTTGGAAGCGCTTGATCCCACGCATGCGGCGCACTTCAAGGCGAACCTGGCTGCTTTTGAAGCCAAGCTCAACACCAAGATCGCCGAGTGGAAGACGAAGATGGCCCCGCTGAATGGCGCTTCCGTTGTTGGTTACCATTCGACTTTCGACTACTTTCTCGGAGCCTATGGCCTGAAGATCGTTGGGTTTGTGGAGCCTAAACCCGGGATCGCGCCGACACCTTCGCACACGCTGGAGGTCTCCGCGGCGGCGAAGGCCGCCAAAGCGAAGTTTATCCTTGTGGAACAGTTCCACGATCCCCGAGATGCGGGTCCGGTCGCCCGCGCTTCGGGCGCCAAAGTGCTTACCGTTCCCACCGCCGTTGGCGCAATGGATGGGATCAACGACTACTTCGGCTTGTTTGATCGCATAGTCACCCTCATGAACACCCCCTAATTTCGGAGTTCCCATGAGTGTCGACATGATGATGCTGTTGTTGCCGGCGTTCGCGGCGTGCCTCGTATTGACGGGTATTCACGTCTATTTGGGGCTCCACGTCATTTCCCGCGGCGTCATTTTCGTCGATCTCGCGCTCGCACAGGTGGCCGCCCTCGGGGCTACCTGTGCGATGTGGATCGGCGCTGAACCTGGCTCGGCGCAGTCCTACTTTGTGTCGCTTGGATTCACATTTGTTGGCGCGGTCCTATTCACGATCGCCCGCTCCCAACAAGCCAGAGTGCCGGTGGAAGCGTTCATCGGGATTGTGTACGCGGTGTGCTCGGCGGTCGCCGTGATCGTCGCGGACCGGCTCCCGCACGGCGCCGACGAAATCCGCGAAATCTTGGTTGGAAACCTGCTCTCGGTGACCTGGGAACACATCGCCGTCACCATCGGAATTTATTCCGCGGTCGGCGTATTCCACTTCCTGTTTCGCCGGCAGTTTTTTCTGGTTTCTATGGATCCGGCCACCGCTGAGGGGCAGGGCCTGTCGATCGCGAAATGGGACCTGCTGTTCTACCTTTCGTTTGGATTCGTGATCACAAGCTCGGTGGCGATGGGCGGCGTGCTGATCGTGTTCAGCTATTTGGTGATCCCCACGGTGATCGTCGCGTTGTTCGCGGAGAAGACCCTCACTCGCCTGTTGCTTGGCTGGGGGGTGGGGTTTCTCGGGAGCGTCCTTGGCATCGGCGCCTCGGTCCAGTTCGACCTGCCGACGGGCGCAGCGGTGGTCGCCACCTTTGGCCTGATGATCGCGGTGGCCTTCCTTGCTCGGTTGTTGATCCCCGGAGAAGCACGCTCGGTCCTGGGGGATTCCCACTCTCACATCGCGGGCCAACCGCGAACGAAGCCTCCTGCGGTGACCGAAAACTCTTGACGCGTCAAGGGATGATTTCCAAGCACCTGTGGAAAACGCGCCGTATAGTGACGGCGCGTCCTCTCTCCTGAGGTATGTGCAGGTGCTCCCATGGCGGAAGTAGGTCAGGACGAACGTCAGGAAGCACCACAACGCCGAAGGGTTCAGGCGAGTCCGGTGGCGGTTGCGGATCGGCTTTCGGAGCCTTCCACCGAGCCTGAACGTACGCCCGAAGCCCAGAATGCCGACTGGATGATGGAGCGGTTCGGCAACGCCCTCGTGTTGGACTCTCTGTCCGACCCTACCTGCGGGATCGGCGAATATATCGCGGGTGAAATGGCGGCCGCTGCCGCAGGGTTGGGGACACAGGGCGAGCAGCAGCCTCCCTCTAATTCGGCGATGCTACGGCTGATGCGCCATGCCCAAACTCCTGGCGTTGGCGCGGCGATCGACAGCGTGGCCCGCCGGTCGGGCAGCCCGTTGCCAACCGAGGTTCGCGAACGTATGGAGCAGGCTTTCGGGCACGACTTTTCCCATGTGCGGGTCCATACGGACGGGGCGACGGCCCAGGCCGCCGAAGACGTGAACGCACACGCTTTTGCGCTTGGATCCCATGTCTTCTTTGGTCGTGGCGAGTGGGCGCCGGGCACCTTGGCCGGCGATCGGTTGCTTGCCCACGAACTCACCCACGTGGTTCAAGCGGATGAAGGGAGGCTTCCAACCAACACCGATCAGGAGGTGTCGAGCCCGACCGATCCGAGCGAACGCGAAGCCTATGGCAACGAAGATCGAATTCTCGGTGAACTGCGTTCGATCGATGCCTCTGCGGACACACCAGATCATGGCAGCCGAGAAGTAGGGTCGACCGCGGCGTTCGCCGAAGCAAGCGCCACGGCTGCGCCGGTGATGCGTACCCCCACTGTGGAGACCGGCGATGCGGAATATAAGACCGCCGCGGAAATTATGGCGTTGTCGCTGTCGGATTTTGTGGCGTACGCCGATGCTCAGGCGGACTGGTACAGCGTGGGGTCCAGCGCGACTGCGCCCGCGGCAGGCAGCGCACCCGCTACAGGAACTGCCCCCTCCGGTGGAACCGCGCCAACGACCGGAAGTGCGCCAACGACGGGAAGCGCGCCGGCAAGTACGCCCGCAGCCCAGGCGGCCCTGACGGACGAAGAAAAGGAACTCCTTCGAGGCATTCTCGCGTTCGCGAGGGAGGACGCCACCCTCGCCGGCAGCGCCGATCTGCTGGTGTCCGATCTGGCAGCCTCCTGGGATACGGCGACGCAAGACGCGCTTCGCGCGTTCAACAACTCGTCGACCGACGGCGCCGCCACCCTCCGAATCACCGCCCCGACTACCGCTGCCACCCTGGCCACCAAAGTCGAATGGGGCAACCACATCCTCGCATTGGAAGCGGCTTTCCCTCCCCAAATGTTGAATGCCATCTTCACTCAAGCGGTGTTCGAATCGCTGATTTCTCACGCGTTGGTGCAGGATTTCATCGACTACTACACGACCGCCCATCCGTTGATGGAAGCGAGCGACGGCAAGGAAGTTTCGTCCTTTATTTCGCTGGTGGCCGACGAAGGCGCCACCATGAGCACTTACGCTGGAATGCCGCACATGCGGAACCCGCACCGGTTTGAAAAGGATTGCCTGGACGCCGCCCGCGAAAATTGGTCCGATGTCAGCCAAACGCGACCATTGGTCCTGATCTTACACACGTCTCAAGATCACAATGGTGCGTTTCATCGCGATCCGTACATGACCGAGGCGCTGACCCACCCGCTCAACCTCACGCTTCTCTACGAGGGAGCATCCACACTCAGTGAGGTGGTCGCCGACATTCCGGGCATCGCACAGACGTACGGGATGAACGGTAAGATCTCGCAGGTGATGATCGCTGGCCACGGCGACGCGCGCAGCATCGAGCTCGCGGGCACCGCGTCCGGCGAGTACTGGCAGGACGATGCGGGCGGGCAACACGTGGGGATGACCCAGGATTCCGTCGATCTCGACAACAATGGAGCGGCCGCCGACGATCTGATGCAGGCGTTGCTCGCCAACATGGAAAATGATCCGACCAACCCGGCGCGCATCGTGTTCAACGCCTGTTTGACCAATTCCAACGATACTTCCGGTGTATCGCTCGATGGCCTTTCCGACGATGAAGCGCGAGCAGCGATTCAAAACCACATCTCGCAGAACGGGAGTTTGGCCACCCACATGGGCGAACTGGCTGAAACTGCGGGAGTTCCGGTCGAGTCCTTGGGTGCCAATGCTTCGATTCAACAGGTGGGTCTGGTGGACGGGGCGGGGGATCTGACCATCGTGCCGACTTCGAGCACGCCGGATCCGGCGATCACTTCCACCAAGATTGACTACGTGGAAAGGGGCGTTGAGCCGCTAGGAGCGATTCGTGCGGTCGTGGAAGCTTGGGCCACCGACGGTGCGGAAAATACGTTCAACGCTGTGGCACGCCGGTTGGGCCTGGCCGATCATTCCGGGGCTGCGAGTTATGCCGTCGTGGCGGGGCAACGTTGGTCTGAAGCGGTGATCCGCGCGATGTACGTGCGCATCCTGACCACTTACCAGGGGAGCATTGCGGGGATCAATGGCCTGTCTGGCGCGGCCTCGGCCCTCGGAGAATTGAATACCGGGGACGCCTCTTATTGCAATCCGGCGTCGATCGATCGCGGCGTCGCTGCAGCCGATGCATTACCGCTGTACACCGCCCTCGCTACGTCGCCGGGGTACAACCGACGGAGTATCAGCATTCCGGTCGGACAGGCGCGGCTCGCCCGTGAAGCGACGTTTGCGACAAACCTGATGGCCACTCTGGGTTCTTTGCCGCGGGCCAACGCCTGCGGAAGTTTCGGTCAATTCGTCGGAAATGCGTTCCTGGCACCGTATTACGCCGCCTTGATCCCCACGGCGACCGCCGGTGCGGATCCCGGCACGGCAGCGCTGTTCCTGGCGTTGATCGAGGTGGTTCGCGGCGGCACTGGCGCCAACTCCACCTGTAAAACGTTCCTGCATACGCTGGCCGAAACCGACCGGAGTTTCCCGGACGCGCTGCAAGTGAATGACATGTTGTCGGGGTTTGGCAGCACTTCCAACGTGCTGGAATCCATCGGCCTAGGGGCGCCGAGCGCCGACGCCCCGGCGACGGACACACCGATCCAAGCCAATGTGGACACCGATCAGGACGGCGAAAACGAGACCTACATCACACCGGCCACCCGTGATTCTGCCGTTGCTGCCTCGCTTCTCAATGTGCGGTCGCGGCCGTCCATGAGAGGGGATGTGCTGGGCACCGTTCCGGAGGGCACCACCGTTCACGTCAGTGGAACGTCCGGAAATTGGACGGCGATCGAGTTCCAAGGCAGCACGGCGTTTGTCTACTCGCGTTACCTGGAGTAACGCCTCATTTGGGGCAGGTGACCTGGGTAACCGGGTAGGACCACAGCTCGCCCTTGGTCGCGACGACGAGCGTGCGCCCACCTTCCACAAATCCAACCGCACGAACAGGGCTTCCGACAGGGATTTCCATCGTTTCGGAACTGGAGGCGCAGGCCACTGTCAAAACGCCTTTTTCGCCTCCGGCGACCAGCAGCGAACCCTCGGGATGGAACGCCAGCGAACGAAAGCCCTCGCCTTCCACAGAGCGTGCGACTACGACTGCCCCCGACTCCACGAGGTAGACCTGCAACCTTCCTTTTCGGTCAGCGGCGGCCAGATACCGATCACCAGCGGACCACGCCAACGTTCGCTCGGTGGTTCCTTCGAAGGGCAGTCGCTGGGCGTCCTCCGCGGCCGCCCAGACGGAGATATCCTTGGCGGAAGCTGCCCAATGCTGTTCGCCGGCGGCCAACGTTCGCGCTTCATGGTCGCTGAGCACCCTTTTTAAAGCGCCGGTCTTCCCGTCCAAAATCAGGAGGCGTTGCATCGGGCCGTCGGCCGTTCCGCCGGCGCGTCCGCGAACGGGCGCATCCACGGCGTACACCAGCACTTCGGTTCCGTTGGCTGACCAGACCGCCGTTTTCGGCGAATACGCCCGCGAAAACGAAGCCGAGATTGCGCCTTCGGGCACCGGCTCCACCTGGGCGAGGTTTTCCACCGGAAGAAATTGAACGCCGCTTTTCGTCACCCGACCGAGACCGACCCCGAAGCTGCCGCCGCCCAAATACCGAGGTGTAACCCCCCCGGCACCGGGGATCTCAGCCACTTTTGCCCCCGACTCCCACCACAGCGCCGCGCTCGCGGTCGTGGTGATCCAAGCCCCCTCCCCGTCGGCGACCCCGTCGGCGCCAAAACGCCCCAACGAAACCGGCTCCCCCAATGTGAGAATGTCCACCGAACCCCCGGACGCCCCAACCGGCAGACAACCCGCCAAGAAAGAGAGGAAAAAGGAACCCAACGAAAGTGCATTTCCTAGTGTAGCACTTGGACGGTGGTTCGGGGTCGCTCTTGGTGCACTACCAGGGTGTCCACAGAGACCAGCCGCCCGCCGCGGGAAGGGCGCCCTGAGGCTCGGCGAGTTCCGCGGTCGAAGCTCGTTCTGCGGGTCTGCCTTTGTCCAGGCCGCGCGTGCCCCAACGATTGACGCGTCAATAGAGAATGTGGACGCTCTGCGGTAAGGGTTTCCGAGCCCGGACGTTGTTTGCACAGAGCAAGGCGTGGGAGACATGCAAATCTGAGGGTACCAACCCTGGTGGGGGGAGCATGGCTGAAAAAAGTCGCCGGGCGCCGGAAGCCCAGAACCCAGCGCCGTCCAGTAGTGGAAATTACCGAGATCCATCCACCGACCTCGGCATGCGCAGCGATGTCGGCGCTGCAACGGGTCCCATCGGGGCCGAAGGCGAAGCCAAACAATACGCGGACATTCATTTCAACCGGCAAAACAAGTTGGATGTGCCGGAAGTCAGCGCCGAGGAAATTCTGGTCACCCTAAGCCAGACTCCCAAAGGCCCGTTGCCGATGGAGGTGACCCAACGACGAGGTTCGATCGAAAGCCCCGTCATTGAGCAGTTGGCTTCGCCGACAAGCATTTTTGCCGGCGGTGGCCCCCAGGTGAGCGATGTCACTCAGGGGACGCTTGGCGACTGTTTTTTCCTGTCCACGGTCGCTGGAGTATTGAGCCGAGATCCCGGACATTTGCAATCCATGATCTCCGACGACGGCACCACCATGACCGTCCAGTTCTGGCGTTACGATGCGTCCTCCTCGCAGTGGGTCCCCGCGCCCGTCAGCGTCAACCACCAATTGTTCGTCCGATCGAACAACGGTGAAACCCAGGTGGAAGGGGTGCGCCTCCAGGCCAGCGATGAGGTTGACCGGTCCCTATGGTTCGCAGAGCAAAAAAGCGAAACGCTGAGCATTATCCGAGCCGAAGAACGAAACTTCGCGCTATGGATGCCGCTGTTCGAAAAGGCTTATGCCAGCTACATCCAACAGTATGGAATGTACGGCGGGTTTACCGGCACGCCCTCGACCGCTGAGGGGGAGGACCGTTCGGTAGACCAACAGAACCCAGAACCTGGGTATGCAGCGCTCACTTCAGGCGGGGATCCAAACGGAGTCTACGGTGTGTTTTTTGGCCCAGCGCTGGAGGACTCCTACAAATTGATGACCGCTGCCGGCGGCGGTTCAGAATTGATCACCAACAATCGAGCGATCATCGAACGGCTTCTCGCGTTTCAAGGGCCTTCGAGTGAGATGGTGATGACCGCCTCCACCGGCACCGGCGCGGAGGTGTTCGACCAGCTCATGCCGATGTTGGTCGACACTGCCTTGGAACTACAGACTGTCTCCGAAAGCGCAGCAAGGTCGTTGGCCACCCACGTGCGGACGCTGAAAGAGATGTCCAAGGAGAATCGTCCGCTACTGGGGCCGGAAATCGTTCAGACGATTCTCGCAGACGGCGGTTTCCGGCAGAGCAGCCGAGCCGCCGACCTGGAGGCCCTGCTGCTGCAGGCGAAGGCGATCACGGGAGAGGGCAATCCCGACCAATTGTCGGTCAGTCCCAACCACGCGTACACCCTGCTGGGCGCCAGCATGAAGGGCGCGGACGGTCAGGCACTGTCCGGGCCGATCGATACGATACTCGCCGACATTTCGGCGGAAAACTCCACCGTCCGACTTCGCAACCCGATGGGACGCCAGGAACCCGACGCCGAGGGCGACGGTCCCACGGACGGCGCCAACGATGGCAGCTTTGATATGTCATTACACCGCTTTCTCAATGACTTTTCTCAACTCCACGTCGCCGAACTCCAATGATCGTCGACGTTCGTCGCGATTGGGCGCCCCTGTACACCGCCTTCGCCACCGCGCCCCCGAACAGTCAGGTGGTCGCGCGCCTTTTCGGTGAGCCGCCCACCGCCCCATTGGCACTCATCGACGACCCTCAACGCCCGGTGAGCCTCCGGCTGTTTGCCGAGACCCCCTGTCGATGGCATGGCGCCAATGTCCTGCTTCGCGCACGCCAAATCCATCTCGAAAATCTGATCCTCGTTGACGCCCAACGCTTCGATCTCACGGTCCGCACGGAGCTGATCCTTCGTTCGATCAGTTTCCTTGCGGAAAATCCGAACGCGGCTTCGATCAAGGTAAAAGCGATCGGACGCGTCCGGTTTGCCCGGTGTTCGATCGAACATTTCTATGCGAACTCCGAACATCATCCGGCACCTCTGCAGTTTTTCGCGACGTCGCCCAAGCAATTCAAGTGGATCCGGATTTCTCGTTTCGTGCACGGCATCACTGGACCGATGGTGTACATCAGCGGCCGCGGTCGCCTGGAATTCCTGGATGGGGTTACCGCGCTGGACCACGCGCGACCGATCGTGGTCAGCGACAACCCGTCCACGTCGGTGGTATTCGATGAAGTATGGGGCTTCATCGGTCGAAGTGCGGAGATCGTTCGGTCCCCTGGAAGCGGAAGATACCCGGAGCGGTACGCGATCCGTCGGCACCCGATCATCGACGATCGGGAGGGATTGAGCCGCGCGCTCACCTTCCACGCGGATCGACTTCTCCCGGTCGATCCCGCCTGGTGGGGCGAACGGCTGGCTTCGCGGGCCGACTAGAAGTATTGACGCGTCAAGAGATCTTGATCGTAAATCTCTTCACACGAAATATTCTCCCCGACCGGGAAATTCCTTCGCTATATTCCTCGCGCGCCTGATTGGGCACTCTGGAGGGTCTGTGGTCTGGATCTTGGCACTCATCGTTGGTTGCACCCCTTCCACCATCGAAAACACGGGAAGCCCGCAAGAGCTTCAAGCGTTCGATGTCGACGGCGACGCCCTATATTCGGACCTGCTCGATGCGGGCTATACCTCGGTTCCTGGCCGATACTTGGTGGTGACGGAGTCCTCCAATGCATCCGACATTCTGCGAGGGTCGACCGACCGCCTCCTCCAAACCGCCGAATGGGAAGGGGGTTTTGCGGTCGAAGGCGAGATCGCCGACATTGAACGACTGGCCCACGACTCGCGCATCGTGAGCATTGAACCGGACTGGATCGCGACCACGAATGGCAAGCCCGTTGCTGCGGCTTGCGCCTCGTCCACTTCCCAGACGGTTCCAGCGGGCGTTACGGCGCTTGGGACCTCATCGTTTACCGGATCGGGCGTCAAGGTGGCGGTGATCGACACCGGCATCGACTTTGCGCACACCGATCTCTCGGTGGTTTCGGGTGTCGGTTATGTCGGTAATACCACGGGTTCCGACGACAACGGTCACGGCACTCATGTCGCCGGCACCATCGCCGGGCGCAACAACACCCGCGGTGTGATTGGCGTGGCACCCGATGCAAGCTTGTACGCCGTCAAAGTACTGGATCGCCGCGGAAGCGGTTCGTATTCGGCCATCGCTTCCGGTATCCACTGGGCCGTGGACAATGGCATGGATGTAGCCAACCTTTCGTTGGGTGGGCCGAGCGACAGCACCACCCTCAGCGATGCGGTCACTCGCGCCTACGACAATGGGGTCGTGCTGGTGGTTGCCGCTGGAAATGAAGGTCTCTCCGCGACAACTTCTTACCCTGCCAACTACGATGGCGAAGTGTTGACGGTCAGCGCCGTCGACATGTCCAACGGCAGCTTTCCCACCTGGTCCAATTACGGCATTCCACCGGTGGATGTGGCCGCTCCAGGCGTCAAGATCTGCTCAACCACCCGCGGTGGCGGCTACGGCACCATGGACGGGACCAGCATGGCGACGCCGCATGTGGCCGGCGCCGTGGCGGTCTACGTTCAGGGCCATCCAGGGGCCACGTTTGCCGACGTCGAAGCGGCATTGGAAGCGGGTGTAAGCCCCCTCACCGACACCAGCCGCCACACCGAAGATCTGGTTAAGATCAACGGCTTCTGATTCGGGCGCGCCGGCGTTGCCGTCGGCGTCTGCGCGGGTTCCGTCGCTGCGAGCTTCGCTCTCCGCGACCCCTGCGGGCCGCTTCGCCGCCTCGCGCAAAGGTAAAAGCGCTTTACTATTGCCGGTTCCTCCGCTTCGAAGGGCCTTGGCATTCGCTGGAGCACCGGCAATAGAGGCGTATTAGGCCCCCTCTTCCACGTGCCTTACGGCATCCTCGACAATGTGGGCGACATGCCGATCGGCCACGGTGTACGCGATCTGTTTGCCGCGGCGCTCGGTGGCCACCAGCCGGCGATCCCGCAACAGTTTGAGGTGATGGGACATCGCGCTCTGTTCGATCCCCGCGAACGCTTGCAATTCACCCACGGTCATCGCACCCTGCTGGCTCAACCGGAGCAGAACCGCCAACCGCACCGGGTGCGCGATCGCCGCAAAGAGCTCCACCGTCCGCAACAAGATCGGCTCGGTGGGTGGCGGGGATTCGCGGTCAGCGGACATGCGCCCTCATAAAGGATCCAGCCTTCCGAGGCCAGGTAGGAAACGTCCCACCCGAGAAGCCCAGGCGCGGAATTCCGCCCCATGAACCTTCTCCAGATGGATCTCCTCCAGGCGCGCCTGCATGCCCACCGACAGCCAGACGTTGGCGAAGCCGAGGATTGTCCACGCCGATGGCGCGATCAGAACGAGGCCCGCGAGCATGGCAAGAATGCCCGTGTAGATTGGATTTCGGACGAAAGCATACAAACCACCCGCGATGAGCGCGGTAGGCTTTGCATCGATTCCAATCCGCCACGATGCGCCCATGTTGGCCTGAGCAGCGACCGTCAGCAGCACCGCGAAAACAAAAGTTGTCCAACCTACATTTTGCACCCACACCGGACCCTGCCAGACGCCCAGACGCGCTCCTCCCAACGCATACAACACCACCGCCCACACCGCGAAAGCACTCATCGATAGCGGAAACGCAGCGCCAACAAACGCTTGAAGGGGATCCTGCTTTCGCTCAAGCACCACCCCGAACACACCCGTGTTCCACCACAAGCGCGCGATGGGCCACAGGATCGCCAACCCAAAAAACAGCACCGTCGCCCACAAAACCATCGTTTCCATACGCATCGGACCTCCAAAAACGCATGCGATTATTATCATATGAGGCGCTATTCATGCAACTGTTTTTGGAGAAGCTGAGGACAGGGGTGGGTCGGGATTGCCGCGCGGCTGCCGTCGCCCTCGATCGACAGCCGCCGCCAGGATCGGTAAAATCGGTTTGGGGTGTGCGATGGCCTTGGTGTATCCGGACTTGTCCGAGCCGCCGGTGGGGTGGAAAGTGGCTCAGCAAGGCGCCGCTTTGCGGTTGGTCCCTGGAGAGTTCGCCGTCGACCGATCGCCTTGGTCGATCTTTGTGTCGCCGCTCGTGGCGAAAACCGCAGAGCTGCCGGGCCTGGAGCAACTGATTAAAATGACGATTTCAGCGGAAATTCGGGTCCGCCAGCTGCAGGTATTGGGGTACCAAGCGAGCTCAGTTACCAACGATCACGGTCTTGCGGGCGTTCGTTGTGAAGTATTGCTGGGGAATGAGACGCCCACTGAGCAGCGGGAATACGTGGTGTTCGAAGATCCGAAATGGGTGTACGGGATCCACTATGTGGCGTCGCCTGGGCATTTTTCTAAGTTCGTTGAGGTTTTTTGGCGCGCAGCTGCCTCGGTGAAACCGTACCCGGAATCCTGATGCGAGGTTCGGGTTGTTTCTTTTGCTGTTAAGGAGGGTGCCTACTTTCGTGACGTGTCTCGCTCACGGCGGAGTCACCCTGTCTCGTTGCAAACGCGCGCTGAGAAGCGAGCTAGGGGCTGGGTAGTTCAACGCTGAAAAAAGCCTCCGTGGCGAGCGTGTCCGCCGCTTGGATCAGCGCTCCGGTTCCTGGCAACATGAGCGCCCAGCTGACCAACGGAAGCGCTTGTTTCAGCAGGTGAATCAGTCCGGTCGTGGCGCGCTGATCGGGGCTTCGGTCGAGCAGCCACCAAAGGATGACGGCCAACTGAAGCAAATAGGCGCATCGACCCAAGGCTTCTCCGACTTCGCCCTTGGGAGCGTCACTCGCATCGACCACCGCCGCCCGAAACACGGGTTGAACGCGCTCTCTTGAAAAGGCCGTTCGTTCGGCGAACAGACCGTCCGAGGGATCGCCGAGCAGCACCCCCAAAAGTGCCGAAAGCGACTTCCGATGGGGGCTTAGAACCATCAGACTGGATTCTAGGGCCAAGTGAAAGCGGTCCACCCAATTTCCGGAGGGGAGATGGACGGTTTCGGCGTAGGTGGTCGACAACTCGTCGTAGAGCGCCAATACCACCGCCGCTTTGTTGGGGAAATACTTATACAACAGCGCTGGGCTTACATCTGCGGCGCGGGCGATGTCCGTAAGTGTTGTTTGTTCATAGCCTTTGGCGGAGAACTCGGACAAGGCGATCGCGTACAGGCGTTGCCGCATCTCCTCGCCGCGCTCGGTTCGTCCAGGAGGGCGGCCGGGTTTCCGTGGGGGATCCATTTCCATGGCGATTCCTGTGGCGAGTTTCGGTGAATGCGTTTACTTATCATGCAGAGTTTTGGTGAATGGGTTCACCAAAATAAATTCACCCAGGAGACCGCTATGAAAATCGTGATCGCCGGCGGAACGGGCCAAGTAGGGCGGATTTTGGAGCGCTCGTTGGAGAAGTTGGGGCATACGGTTCGGGTGTTGAGTCGGTCTCCCAAGGGTGCAAATCAGGTGTGCTGGGACGGCCGGACTTTGGGTGCATGGACGGCTGAAATCGACGGATCGGATGCGGTGATCAACTTGGCAGGCCGGATCGTCGATTGTCGGTACCACAAAAACAACCTCGCGCAAATGTTGTTTTCAAGGGTGGATTCCGCGCGGGCGATCGGCGAGGCGATCGCTATGGCCAAGTCGCCGCCGAAAGTCTGGCTTCAAATGAGCACTGCGACCCAATACGCCCATCGGTACGATGCGCCCAACGATGAATTCACTGGGATTCAGGGAGGAAATGAACCTGGAGTGCCGGAGTATTGGCGGCTGAGTGTGAACATCGCGCACGAATGGGAGCGAATGCTCAGGGAAGCCGATACCCCCCATACTCGAAAGATTGCCCTCCGAACCACCTATACGCTTAGCCCGGATCCCGGAGGGATTTTCGATTGGCTGTTTTCGCTGGTTCGTTGGGGGTGGGGCGGGAATTGGGGAGAGGGGAAGCAGCGGATTTCGTGGATTCACGAGACCGACTTTGTCGCGGCGATCCTGTTTCTGTTGGAGCGGTCGGACCTGGACGGTGCCTTTAACCTGGCTTCACCGGATCCGATTCCGCAGCGGGAGTTCACCCGGACCTTGCAGGAGGTGTCGGGAACCCGGCTCGCACTCTCGGCGGCGCCGTGGATGTTAGAGGTAGGAGCGTGGTTGTTGAACACCGACGCCGAATTGATCGTGAAAAGCCGGTATGTGGTTCCCACACGCCTGTTGAAGGAGGGCTTTGTCTTTCAGTATCCGACCTGGAAGTCGGCGGCGGAAGAGTTGGTCGCGCGGTGGAACACCACTCACCGCCAAGAGTAGGCGCCCCGAAAGCCATAGGCGGACTGGCGAAGTGACGCGAGCGTCCGCGTTGGCCGAACATCCAGGCGTGCGGTGTGCGCGGGGCCAATCCAAGCCCCTCCTCGGCTCGCGCGGCCGCCGACGGCACTCCGAACCGACGGATCCCACTCCACCCGACCGTTCGGGGTCGGTGAGATGTCATGCAAGTTGATGCACCAATCCCGCACGTTGCCCGCACATCCTCCGACCCCGTAGGGGCTGACATCTACCGGAAATTCGTGGACTGAGCCCACGAGGCTGCGCCTTGGTCGGCTTGAAGTGGTCAAACACCAGGAAGCGTCAAACCAGTTGCCCCATGGAAAGATCCGTCCGTCGACACCGCGGGCCGCCTTCTCCCATTCCAATTCGTGGGGCAGCCTCCATGGGGCCGACGGCTTCGCCTTCCAATCCAAAAATGCGTTGGCGCTGAACCAATTCACCATGACCACCGGATGGTCGGGTAGCCACAGATCCCCATCGGCGTCGGCGTTCGCGCGAAGCGTGAACCGTTGATCGTTCAAACGGTAAAGCAGTTCCCCATTTTGATGTTCCGTGGCGGATCGTTCTCTTGGAACATGCTCAAGGGCTTCCGATTCGCGGCCCTGCGCCACCAAATCGTTGAGGAACTCAAGATATTCAGCATTGGTTACTGGGTAACGCTGGATGACGAACGGATCGCACCACAGGCGCATCGGAGTGAACGGTTGGAGGCCCTCTGTTCCGCCGGCTTGGAACCAGCCTGCGGGGACGTACACCTCGTCCTGGCCGAGCATTCCACGGCGAGGAAGAGCGATCGGGTAGGGGGTTGCGGAACCGGGTGGGATGCCGTCCCAGTGGTGCTGGCGGGTGATCTCTACCGGGTACCGTACTTCCTCACAGTTGGGATGTTGGATCCGGCATAAATAGCTGCCCATCGCGATCGAAATGGCGCGCAGCGGTGTCTTCCCGAGCGATCGGTCAAACACCTCCACCAGTCGACGATGGTGCCTCTCGTATCGGAACAACAGCACTTCCGCGCCCGGTGGATCGGTGGTCAGGGTCAGAGCGCCGTCGCCCTTGAGGTAGGCCGTTACCTGCTGACGTATGGGGTGGGTGAGGGGAAGTGCGCTGCAGTGGGCAAGGATTTGAGGCTCGGTGATGTCCTTGTCGGTGATGACGCGGGCCTCTTCATATTGGTGGTGTCGCCGCTGATATCGTACGGCGAGTTCCGCGTGGGCTTCGGTGAGATCTGGTGCGATTTGCAGGGCACCCAACAGGGTGTTTCGTGCGGCATACCGTAGGCGCTCCACCTCCCTTTCGAGTCCAACCGCCTGATCCTCCAGTTCCCAGCCGAGTAGTTTGTCCTCCTCAGGCCGCCATGGCTCCACCCCTTTGAGGGCCTGCTCGGCCTGCGCGCGACGGCTGGCGGCTTCGGCTGCAATGAGGGTGGCTTCACGGTCAGCGATTTGCGCTTTTTTAACCAGGACCAATCCCTGTTCCCGTCGACGGGCGCCGTCTAGCCACGCTTGAATCTCCTCGGCCAGCGCGGTCGCCGTCGGAAATCGATCCTCGGGCTTCCGTGCCATGGCCCGCTCGCAGGCGGCCACCAGTTCGAGTGGAAGTGAAGGTCCTGTAGGCGTTTCTTCGATGTCAAACCCAAACGTCTTCGCGGGGGTTCCACGTCCGACAGGTGCCGGTGGCCCGGCGAGCACCTGCACCAAAACGGCCTGAGCGTGCCCCTCATATGGTGGTCTGCCCGACAAAATCTCGTACAACATCGCACCGAGGGCGTAGACGTCGCTGCGCGCGTCGATCTGTTCGATGTCGCCGTGCGCCTGCTCCGGGGGCATGTACGCGGGCGTGCCGGCCACTTGACCGACTCGGGTTCGGTAGTCCGGATTTTCCGATCGGTCGGTGCGAACGGCGTCGAGTTCTCCGGCTTCCGCCGCCCGATCGGGACGTCCGAGCACTTTGGCGAGCCCCCAGTCGAGGACATACACCTCGCCGCGGTCACCGACCATCGTGTTGTCCGGCTTCAGGTCCCGATGCACAACACCGCGCTCGTGGGCATACGCCACGGCATTGCACACCGCGTGGAAAGCGGTGATCACCCGACGAAAGGTCCATCCGCTGGCGCCGGTTTCCCAACGTTCGCTGGATGCTGCGTGCACCTCCGCTATCGCCGCTCCTAAGGTTCGACCGCGAACTTCCCGCATCGTGAACCAGAGGCGTCCATCGGGGAATTGTCCGAGATCGTGCACAGGGACGATGTTGGGGTGTTGCAGTTGCGCGCTGGCTTGCGCTTCTTCCAAGAACCGAGCCACCGCCGCCGGATGCCGAAGGGATCCAGGATGGATGATTTTCATGGCCAAGGTGCGGTTCAACTCCAGGTCGCGCACGCGGCGCACCTCACCCATGCCGCCCTCGCCCAGCGGCCCGAGATCGCGGTACCGCTCCGAGATCTCGCGAGGTTCCGGGACCGGATCTTCATCGGGTTCGAGGTGCACCGAGTTGTAGCCGACCACAGTCGCCAAGAGGCTCCGGCTGCGGGATTTCCAGACCTGCTCAAAGTCTGAAATGACGTCATCCGGAAGGTTGTACTTTCGAATGAGGGTCGCCAGATCGGGATTCATCGGTTCCCTCGCACGGTGCGACTCTACCTCAGGGCACCGCGAACTTGTAACCAACCGGAAACGCGACCCACCGCAGGCTGTGCTAATTTGGATCTTGCGGCCAGGGTCCCTCACCCCGGTTGCGGAGGCACCATGGGCCGCGGCTATAGGACCAGCGACTACGAACGTGGAATGCCCGGAAATACGACGGAGGGGCCGATGGATTCCGCGATGGCGCCTCAGCGAAACCCCCTGTCGGACATGATCAATTCGGGGATTCAGGCGAGCATGGCGAGCCTCGGGTACGACACGACCCGGCGAACTGGGGAGGAGGACAACGACTTCTACCGGGACAACGCTCAGTATATGCCAGGCTACGACATTGCGGGCATCCCCACCGGGGCATGGACCCACGATCGGGCGACCAACCACATCGGCCACGGAAAAGGTCCGGACAACCCTTGGGACGTGATCCGGCACAGCTTGGTAGAGCGTGAAGGCGCGGTGATCGATGAGGGGCTGGCGGCCGGCGGGGATGGTCACGTCGGATTTGGAGATGTGTACGATGCCCACGCCGATGCGTATGCAGAATCGGGCGGAGGAGGCAACCAATTCATCGATCCCGGGGCCATGGCGCTTGCGGTGTATGCGACCCCTGCCCTTGAGGCGTTTGGAATTGACTCGGGGCCATTCACGGGGGCTTCGATCGACTTGTTCAATGATCCCGAGGACAGCGCTTTGGAGGGGTGGAGCAAACGAATGGGGATCGGGATGGCCGAAACCGCCGCCGGGGCCGGCATGGTCGGCGCGGGGCTCTATGCGGGCAGTCCAAGAATGGCGGCGGCGGGCGCCGGGGTGGGAGCGCTTGGGGTGGGGGGCATGCTTTGGAACACGGCCACCGCGCTCGGTGGGGCCGACACCGCCACCGCCATGTCGGAACAGGCGCGGCGGGGCTTGAATGTGGGCGGGAGCTTGGTGGAAGCCAGCGGCGTGGGCAACTTGATCGAGGGCGCTGGAAGCGTCTTTCAGGGCGCGGTGAACGGCGCAAGTAACCTTCTGGGTTGGTGATCCTTGGCCGGGGCTACCTCCCTCGGATAGGGCGACGTGAGGAAAACCTCATGCTGGATCGCCGTTGTCAGTATTGTGAAGCCCGGATTTCTCCGACGGTGGGCAGAACCCTGCTGACGGTGCCGCTGGTGTTTCGATACCAATGCGTCGGTTGCAAAAACCGCTTTGAGGTGTTCACGGCGATGGGCAATTTCGTGCTTGGAACGCTGTCGGTGACGCTTACGGTGTACCCGTTGGCGACGGACAAATGGGCGGGCGCCACCGATCGATGGATCGGATTGACGTTGCTGGCGTTGTTATCGTTGGCAGGGATCGGCGTGCTGGTGTTCGGCCACCAGAAGGCGCAACGAAATCCTCTTGTGGAAAGCTGAGTTCGACGTGGAAAGCACTAGGTTCATCGCCCTGTTCGGTTTGTTGGCCTGTTCCTCGCACC